>JAANMX010000156.1_pt1 | contig 86004 bp, 75 predicted proteins | sample 7279681 | NCBI WGS metagenome assembly JAANMX01 (sample SAMN14094542, study PRJNA606508) | bioreactor metagenome | isolation source: A lab-scale SPAN reactor treating ammonium-rich wastewater day 351 | place: Ireland: Galway | collected 2018-01-01
TTTTATCTCAACCGTTCGTAAACAATCCCGAAAGATCATAGAGGCCATTGGAACTATATTTAGCGGTTCTCCATTCATCCCGGTTTATGGATAAACGTGTCAAAGAACAAGAAACTTACCCAAAAATTTATTCGCTATTTATGCTGTTTTTGTAAAACTACCTGAGTAGTTACCCGTTCCTCAGTAAATCCCGCCCGAAGCATTTTGTCTTTGAAACACAAAAGACATTCCTCGAGCCTTAGCGGTAAAGAGGGTGTTACTTTGTCTGCCATAGTCATTACTCCTAGAAAAATTTGGAAAGTAAAATTACTCTAGAAGCAATGTGCTACTCTTGAGGTAGCATCCGCTACTTTTGAGGTAGCAAATTAAATAAATTTTAAGTGCTTTGGTATGTAGGTGTTTACAATTTGACTTGTGGTATGAAAATAAAAAATGCTACTTAAGAGGTAGAGGGTCTTACCTAAAAAGTAGCATTTATTAAGGTGTTTTAGCGTTTAATATCCCACTGAATGGGTTTTGCGGGTTTGTAAGACAGGGTGTTTTCCTGTGTTAACCGAACTATTCAAATGCTTCCAAAGGTCGTTATTGTATTTCTTGATATTGTCCAGTGCGTCTTTAATGTTCTTACTGACTCGCTTACGGAGTTTTTCGTTACAGTCTGTAAGTAATTTTTTAACGGTTATATTCTCGTCAAATACATCTATCTCATGGAAGTCATCCTGTTCTTTCTGCCTCGATTTAAAACTATCTCGAATAGCCTGGAATTGCTCTTTATTCACCGCATGCATTACCTCATGAAGATAGAAATCCCTATCCTTGTTCTCTAACAGGTAAGCGATATACTCAAATCCTGTACGGTGATTAATCCTGATAGGTTTGCTGTTATATTGAATCGTCCAGGAATCACCTTCTTTATGAAATACATTTCCTGAGATAGTGTCTTGTCCGTTAGATTTGCTTTGCTTCTTTGGTATGCCTTGTGTCTTTAGTTCAAGCTTGTCCAGATGGCTTTTATGTTCTTCTTCTAAATACAACTCAACCCTTTTTCGGCATAGATCATCCATCAGGCTATTACATGAACCAATAGATTCAGGGCTGGCGCTGACAGCATCACACCATAAATGCTTTGCATCACGCCAGGAAACAATAGGCTTACTGTCTCTGATTATGGAAAAGGAAATTAGACGGCAAATTATCCACATACCACTTGATAAAATTGTTATACTCCCTCTCTCGATAAGATTCGTCTTTGCCGTCAGGGTGTCTAAAACTTACCTTTTCCCTTTAACTCTGCTGGAATCACGCATCCTAGGGACACAGAAACAGGAGACACAAAGGGTTTGGTCTTGGTGATGTATTCATAATATCCCAGATATATGCTGGCAAGGTTTTCTTTTGCAGGTTCTGGCATGTGTTATTCCTCTAAAAATAACTCTCTAAAAGAATGAATTAACGGCAGGATGTTAGAGGGCATCTTTTTTCGGGTCTAGATTCCCTAGCCGTTAATTATGGGAATATATTACTTCTGATCTGTTCTTAGCGTCATCAGCATTTGGATAATAGCATCTAGTCTCTGGTTTAGTGCTCCTATCTCTGTTCTTAATTGACCGATTTCTGCCTTTACTTCGCTTCTTAACTGCCCTATTTCCCCCCTTACGCTGCCAATATCGCTTTTTACCTCGCTTCTTAACTGTCCGATCTCATTTCTTACGCTTCCAATATCAGTATCAATCTTTTGGACAATATATCGAAAGTCATCCTCTTGTTTCTTTTTTACTTCATCGATCTTCTGGATAAGTTCTGTAGTTCTTTCATCCACTACCTGGTAGACTAACTCAAGTGTTACCTTCTTTAAGGTATGCTTTATAATCCCCTTCATAGTTTCTTTCCCCTTGAAAATACAAAGGCTAACCACAAACGGTCATGGCGCTGTGGTTAGCCTTTATTGCAGGTGTATAAAACACCCACGTTATTACCGTCTCGTAATGACCATGACTCATTACAAGCATCTTTTCTATTTATGTTACTATAAATTTTCCACCATTCAATAGTTATTTTTCACCTCACACCCTGCCACCACTTGGCTTATCAGACATCCCCGCATCCGGTGTCTTGCTGACGCCCCTTGCAAAGCTCCTGACGCAGGAACCTTTTATTCGGTCATGCATGCGCACAAGTAGAGGCAAGGCAAGCTCATCACACAATCCCCAGGAATGTTATCGCAGTCCCTAAACCATGTGCAAGGGTGCTTGCCTTGATTTCTCGACCCTGCTCGAAAAGGGTGCAGTAGAGGAATAGGGTTAAAAGGCATTCGGTATATCAGGTTTTATGTCGTACTTATGTCAGTACCTAATCGTAAAAACATATCAAAACTGGTAAATACAAGCGAGAATTAAATTCCCTTGAAAGCCTTGAGAATGCTGGGCAAATCGGAAGCAATAAGAATACATAAGAAATCACCAAAACACCTAAAAATGGCCTGGAAATTACATAGAGAAATTTGAGATAACTCTGCGTAAATGAGAAAAAAATTGCATTTCAAGACCGGTTCTTATAATATAGAAATTTAAAAAAACAGTTCTCTATTATTTCCCCTGTTAGTTTCGGTTTACTACATAAAAAGGAGACGGTATGGCAGTGCAAAAATCCACCAATATTAAATGGCATCATGGTAAAATTGCAAAAGAGGACAGAATAAAGTTATTAAAGCAAAAGGGGGTGACCATATGGCTGACAGGTCTGTCGGGGTCAGGGAAGTCAACCATTGCTGTTGAGCTTGAACATGCCCTTGTTGAGAATAAACATCTGGCATACATACTCGATGGTGATAATATACGCCATGGCTTGAATAAAAATCTTGGTTTCTCGCCTGAAGACCGTTCTGAGAATATTCGCCGCATAGGCGAGGTTGCAAAGCTATTTACCGATGCGAACGTAATAACAATAACAGCGTTTATATCGCCATACAGACAAGACAGAGATAACGCCAGAAAACTGCTGAAAGAGGGAGAATTTATAGAGATCTACATAAAATGTCCTCTTGAAGTTTGTGAGCAGCGTGATACAAAAGGGCTCTATAAAAAAGCGCGTGAGGGTACAGTTAAGGAATTTACCGGCATATCAGCGCCCTACGAGGAACCCTTAAATCCTGAACTAACAATTGATACATCAAAAATGTCAATTGAAGAGTCGACGAGGGCTGTACTAAATTATCTTGAAGAGAAGGGGTATGTAAGTTTTGGTTGATTCTATAGTACCCTCTGTATGAAACCAGATATACCGCATTCAACCCCGAAGGGATGACTCTCAACGCAGATTCTCTTATGTCACCCCTTCGGGATTTAAGGGTTTTTTTCTGCTTTTTCTGTAATCATAACATCCCTACGGGATTAAGCAGAGACACGACATCTTGCGTCTCCAAAATAAGGAGGGTGAATCGCTACTTTACTCAATAGATACGATCTGACAAAGCACTTTCTGAGCGGCCTTATACATTTGTACTCAGTGCCTCATCCGTGAAATTCTTTGGATTTTTTGTGTGACCATGCTTTGTTATGTTGTTCTGGTATGATAGCTCATAATCAGTCAAAATCTCATAGAACATGTCCGGATTTTTTTCTTTTAACTCGATCATATAATCAAGAAATTTGAGGATACCGTCGCTTAAGATTTTTTTTACCTTTTTCATTAATAAGCGCTGCTTTTGTGCTTCGTGAATGAAGAGTTTGTCTGGATTCGTTTGTTTGAATAATTTAACATCTTCGATGAAGTGCAAGATATAAATCATGTTCTCAAAGTTGGAATCTATATCGCGAAATATTGCCCGCTCCATAAATTCATAAAACACATGATACGTTGAAACGTATTCCATAATGATAGCTTCCATCGCTTCTAATGATACATATTCGATGTGATGAGCATCATTGCGCATGTGCCTTAATTCTTCCGGGCTTGCGTTTTTGATTTTTGATATGGTTATTATAGGAAATTTGAGCGCATGGAAATGATTCAGAAAGAGATTGCGCATCTTTGATCGGAACAGGTAACCTTTTACATGCATTAATTTTTTCAATTTCTCTGCCTTCTCTTTTTTCTCCAATAACTTTTCAATTAACAAAGCGCCTAGCAGGATTTCAAGGGGGATGGCCGCTACATGCAAGATAAATTCAATATGTGTCTGATAATGAACAAAGAGAAACAGTGCAGAGACGGATACCAAAGAAACATATAACCATGCTTTTTTAGTAAAATTTCCCAAAAATCTTGCAATATTCCACGAGGTGCTTTCTATGTGCCTAGATTGTTCAATGGCAGTTTTTTTGTACATCTCCAGAAGGTTCGATTGTGTTGCGATCAGTGATCTCAGCTTTTCTGCCTCCGTAATCTCGTTTTTATCAATAACAAAAATCTTTTCTGATACAAAAGGTAATACGGCCATCCTCACATTCAATGCAATGCCTTTGAACATGTCAGCGGTATCACGGGGAATCTTTGTTTTAGAAAATAAAATTAGCGAAAATAAATTTCCCGTGGGCAACATACCTCCAAATCCCAATGCAGACTTAATTCCGAATGGAACTACAAATTCATGCTGAGCAGGAATATAGGGACTTCCAATGGCGTCAGGCACATAATATACATTGAAAATCTTACTTTCTAACTCAATTGCAAGACTTGGATCGGGATTCAATATATTGGTAACCCCTATCCCTAGCTGATAAATAAATTGATAAACCATCAGGTTTTGCTTTAGCATTTGTTCATTCAGCAGAGGAAGTACCCGGTGTTCTTTCGAAAGTTTTATCGAATTCCATTCAGGTTGTATTCCCGCAGTGGCCATAAGAATCAGGCATTTCATTTCTTGCGGAGCGGTCTGTCCATGGAGCGCCTTATCAGTCAATTGGCGCAGTTCACTATCAAGGCTTGCGTAAGGATATGTCATGAAAAAACGGACGAGAGCGCAGGATTTTTCACCTGTTTGTTTATCGATAAGATGGTCGTATAAATAGCGAACCATCAAGTTGGTTAATTCTTCTATGTTCTTCGCTTTTGACTCAAATTGCTGCAATGCATCTCCACAATTTGTCATGTCCTGTAAGGCAAATTTTGTTAAATCATACATAGTTTTATTAACCTGCTATTTTATATTTTTGCTGTGAAAAAATATTACCATAAGAAGAAAGCTATACCAAAACACTAAATTGAGTATCAGCAGGAACGGAAATGTTGCATAATGATATTCGTTAGGACTGAACACGAGACAGGACTGTTTAACCTATTACATTATAAGCATAAGCATACCGAAAATATCCAGAACGTCTTCAACCAGGCTAGTTGTTGCTGCGCCTGTGTTAATATTGGTGGAATTTGATACCGGTGTCCTGCAATCGCGCCGGGTTAAATACCTCCTTCCCGTTTCCTCATGAATTCATTGATTTTTTCACGTATTATTTTAGCTTCATCCTTGCCGAGAATGAGTTCTGCAAAGTCAGTGGCAATCTCTGCTGCCTGATCTGAGGAAACACCCCTAACCTTTGAAATCTTCCAACTGCCATCCTCTACCACTAATGTGCACTCTCCTGGTTTTTCCTTTACCGGTAATCCACCATGCTGTAAAAGGAACTTTATACCCTCAGGGTCTTGTGTAACCCGCAGGGTTTCTTCCATGTCCGGAATAATAGACTGGGTTTTTACGAAAGCGGTAGTATCACGTATTGATGTATCTACTATCTCCTGTTGTACTGCACTATGGGCAAGATCAATAACCTCCGTTAGCTTTGGCGGCGTTATCTTTCTTACATATTTTATAAGCTCCAGCCAATCGATAATGGTAGTATCGGTTTTCGAGATGTAGGAATAGGCTGTATCGTAGTTGTTGTTCCTTACCGCCTCAAGGTATTTCTCTACTACTGCTTTCGGAGAGTCCTGGGCGTAGCTAAATCCGGAAAAGGCAATTATGGTAATAATAAGAATTGGAGTTATTTTTCTCATGTTTTTTTACCTCGTAATAGTTTTAATGTTTATCATTATATAGGGCAAGGCTAAAGCCTCGCCCTACATTGTTACTGCTATAAGGCAGCCTTATTTATTGTATAACAAATTTTATCATCTTTTGCCGATTTTATCATGCAAAATATCTTGAAACCAATGGTAGTTATGTAAAGTTAAAATAGGCCTTCAGCGACTTTGTTTGTGATCAGACGTAGGGGCGAAGCATTTGCCGTTATTGGCCTAAAATGCTATGTATACTCTGAACGGCAAATGCTTCGTCTCTACACCAAATATTGAAATTCCTATACATTGAATTAAGCAAAGCAAACTCAACAGCAAGAATTTGCAGAGCAGTGAAAGCGGGGATATAATCAGGCGATAGGTAAATTTCCCAATTTATGATACGGGTATTCCGTATTGTTTTGGTGAGCAATTTGCTAGGTTATATAACAATAAGCAACTTTAATGAGAGGAGGTTTGGTTCAATAATAGGATAAAGGACCGCTGCCAATTGATCCATACTTTAGCTTCGAAGATAGCTTTTTATATCTCTGTTTTATGTTAAGTGTCCCAACAGTGAATAGTAAACGAAAAGGAGGTTCTTATGGAGAAAGCAACTGTACCCCCGGGTTTCCAGGATATGCTTGGTTTCGGTCTCATTGAGGCCCTGTTAGGTCGCCGTTCCCGGCGGTTTTTTCTGGGTGCGGAGATTCCTGATGGCGTATTTGCTTACAAGTCGCGACATTCTTCCATACCTCTCTCTGAATTGGAGAAACTTCTTGTGGTGGCTGCATGCGGCACCAATACAAGCTGGCACGATATGATTTGTCGCGCTCGTCGGTATGCGCCGTTCCTATCAAATTATACCGGTGCGGCTGGCGGCCGTACCTTTCCTTCATCGGCGGGTTTTCATACGAGCATGACTTTCTTCACAGATGACGAAGGAGTGTATGTGCTGGATATCCGTGATGCCCCGGCCTTTGCTGAAAGGGAAGAGGACGGTAGTCTTGAACCCGAAGGGATTCTTCATGTTCTGAAGAGTTACATCAGAAAAATTCAGGATGGTCGGCTTGGCTTACCACCGGTAGTACCGTATACAGAGGCGCATAATACCTGGGTTGCCAATCACCCGGGAACGCTTCTCGTTATCCCTGTTGGAGACCTCGCGCAGCACGTTCTCCTCGTTCTTTGCTATATGCTGCAAAATGGCCTCGTCCTTACGGATGACATACATAGGTGTTCCATTCCAGGGGTGGAAAGGTTTAAAAACATTGTAGACGTAAACAATGTCTGGCCTTTGACGTTTGTGGAGCAATGGTCCCTTGCCGAACTCACGGCTGAACTGTCGACGAGTTGCTACGCTGGTACCCTTATATTGCAGGCAATGGGTCTGGGAGGCTGGATGTTCAACGGCCTTGACCCCTTCAGTGTGCTTGGTACAAACAGCAGTGCAGGTGTTCCCGGCCTGGGATTTCGATACGATTCAGATAAGCGCTGGCCTTATCCTAATCCTACCGGCTTAGAGGGCGTTATGGAAGGTTTCTGTCCTCCTCATTATCAGGATATGCGTGCAGCCGTAGAGGCAATATGTAAGCGCAAGTTTGGTCCCGGCGGTCCATTTCATCCCGATACATCCGGTCTCTGGAAAGACTCTGGGAAGGTGCGGTCTGCCGCCCAGGTACACAGTGAGGAGTTCAGGGAGTGTGTGGCCTGGCAGGCCCAATATGTCTTTGATACTTTCGGCAAATTTCCGGGTACGGTACCATCGATCTTTGTTATTACCTACCTGCAGGCGCATCATTTGGATCTGGAATTTTATGATACGTTCTATAAGCCTGGGGCATATTTGAAAACCCATGCTACGCATATGGCCTGTTGGCATCCTCATGGCCCCGTCTGATTCATTCGTGATTTACTCATGAGGAAAAAAACCGAAGGCCTCATGTATTTTGAGTGATAATTAAAAATAAAATATATTTGATTCATACAGATATTCATGATAATTTAAAAATTAATCTGAGTAATTACCAGTAAACGAGAAGTGCCCCTTCAATAAATGTCTTCTCTAAAAATCCGCTTTGATGCAGTAACAGGGAAAAAAGCACACGTTTGGTCAAGCAAGTACTTTCAATAAACGGCATTCTCATGCCACTGAAGCCGGGTTTCATTTTTACGATTTAGGAGGTAAGCTAAGATGACAGAACAAAAAACCATATCAGAGCAAAAAGTAATAAATGGAGTAAACGTTAGCATGATTGAGGATACGGTCAATGCCATAAAAGGCAATCCTGAGCTTGCTAAATTCAAATTTCATATAAATAACAAATGGATCAACGGCGGTCATAATCGCTCGACTGTCAAGGATTTTTACGGCGCTAATAAAAATATTCCTCACAATAAACCATTTACCTTAGAGGCGGACGAACCTCCCGTTCTTGCAGGAGAAGATCTTGGCGCTAATCCTGTGGAACACCTTCTTAATGCACTGGCAGCCTGTCTGACTTCAACTATGGTCTACCATGCTGCTATTCGGGGTATCAAATTGGATGAGATAGAATCGGAGCTGGAGGGTGATATTGACCTTCGGGGCTTTTTGGGATTATCAAATGAAGTCAGGAAAGGTTACGAGAACATACGGGTTAACTTTAAAGTAAAGACAGACGCTGAAAATGTAGAAAGACTAAAGGCATTAAGTAAGTTATCGCCCGTGTTTGATGTTACTTCCCATGGGACGAATGTTACTGTCCAAATAGAGAAGAAATAAACAACTGTGGTATGCAGGAATTGATTTTAATTACTTTAGTCCTCTCTCGTTGAAAAACTTTTTGTACTTCATATCATCTTTCAGTATATGGTTCGTCCACCACGATTTTAAATACGTGAATATTGCTATCGGGACTGCCGTATTGTGGATCATCGTTTCCATACAAAAATCAACAGTTTTTCTCTTAAATTCCTGATGTTGTTTTTTTTGTAATGAATACTCCGGATAACCATATTCGAGCATATAGTGTTCTTCTTTGTTAAAATGATCAGTGGCGTACCGGGTCATTTTTGTTAATGTATCCGAGATAATTTCTGAATCGACTTTTGTATCATTCATCTCAATTAAGGTGTTTACCATGATGATGATTTGTTTATGTTGTTCATCAAGGTCCCGAACGCCGACACTAAAACTTTCGTCCCATAGTATTTTTTCCATTTCAATATTTTACAGAATTTTCATGAATAAATTCAAGATACTTCATAAAACCGATTCTCTGTTACTGTTAGATTTACAGCTTGTATTTTGTTGTATCTTGCATAGAATCGTACCCTATTTACTCCTTTTCACATGAGATCGCCCCTGACACCTTCCTTGCCCATATGCTGCCCGGATAATGCTCTTGTATTTTTTTCCACGCATTGATTTCTGTGCTTACATCATTGGTGAGTTGAAAATCAACAACACCAACCCAATATTGAGCTTCCGGGGCAATATCGCTTTGCGGGTATTTTTCCACTACGCTGGTGAATTGTATTTTTGCTGCTTTCAGATCCTGCTTTTCTAAAGCCATTTTAGCGATCCCAAACTCTAGCTGAGGGATAAATTCATCAGGCGGTAAGAAGCCATTAAACCGATGATAGTCTGTACCGTTCAAATCCAGAACTATCACCGTTGGCGCCCAGAGGAGCCGATAGGTATTTTTAATATCGGGGTTCGTTTGTATATTATATCGTACAGGAATAAAATGTTTATTGATATAGTCAATAACTGCGGGATGAGGATACGTCACGGTATCCAGAGATTCACAGCTTGCTCAGCCAATCATAAAAATGTCGAGAAGAATTGGTTTTCCGGTAGTCTTTGCTTTAGCAATTGCTTCATCAAGTCCCTTTTCCCACTGAATCACCGCCGGGATTTCCTTTCTGTCAGCAAAAGCGAGAGAAATAAAAGGCGTGGCTAGCAAGGTAAAATTAAGTAAGATATTTTTTAACATAAGAACCTCCTTTTTATAAACAGGGGTATATAAAATAAGGTTGGATTAAGTGAAACGAATCCCAAAAGTTATTTATATTCTATTTATCCATCAAACTCATGAGAAAATTATATTTCTCAAAATTATACTCGCCATCTCTAAAGATCGACTGATTATAAATTCTTCGAGCTCGAGTTTTCTTGTGTAAGTTTTTAGTAATCTCAAAATCGTTATTGAGCAATTCTATTTCAGAGAATAAAAACCAATCATTTAATAATGTCTCGTAAGTTTTAATATTATTTTTACGATTAGTGTTATCGTTAAGATATTTAAACTTTCCCATAAAATCTTTTGTCGCAATTTTGTTTATTATATCCAATATGTGTTCCATAGTATTTTTACTTCCAGATAAAAAGTCCCAAAGTTCACTTGCCAAAAGAATTTCATCTGAGGCAAAATATTTATGACCGTCAATAATAGAACACAAGAATTTACTTTTATTTGCTCCTGTTGATGTATCACTTGTTGGATCGAATGGGAATCCTATATAATATTCAATTTCTTTATGGTGAAATCTATTAAACAATGCTGCTTTTGCCTCTAATATTTTTTGTTTTTCACCACGCATTTCACTAGCGTTTGGCTGTACTATCTTAAGTTCAATCGCAATAATTTTAGCATCTTCTTCAGTAAAAACATCTGCTGTAAAGCTATTTGCATCTAAATTAGTATGTGTTGTAAGAAAAATTAATTCGTTCTCTCTATTTAGGTCTGGCCTAAAAACTCTATTTTTTAAATCTGTGATGATATTGGCAATAGCATTCTTCTGCTCTTGCGATACCTTTAACAAAGTTTCTCTATTTGAAGTAAAATCTTGCTTTTCACCACCGGAAAGGATATGTGATACACTTTCAAAAAAAGATTGGCTTAAAGTTGTATTTAATCCGTGAAGCCAACTGCTTAAACTAATAAAAAATGGAATGTCAGGGACTTTATCAGATAATTTATCTGTAAAATCGTTTAAAAAAGCTTTGTAAAATGGATTATGCTTATCGTGAAATTCTCCGATAGGCATAGACTCATGAATTTTGATTAAAATTTTAATTACCTCAATAGCAATCTTTTCTTTTGTAAAATTGTCCAGCATTTCTTTTTGGTAGTATTATAAATTAATATAGGTGTTTTTGTGCAGTTTCAAAATTCAGTTTTGTCAATACTATAGCAACAAACTCAAAAATCGATGTATCAAATTTTGTGTCTAGAAAATGAACGGATGAGCATAGAGACAATTGGTTTTGTCGAGTAGTTTCGAATTTATTAATTAGTTCTATGGTATTTAATTAAATTAAAGGTTAAATTCCTTTCTCATTTTAATAAGATTAATTTCTGCAGAGTATAACAAACTTACTTTATCAGGAACAAAATGGATATATTTATTTTTTATCTCTGGGAAACTATTAGCAACTTGATTAAACCTTTTGTCATCGTTTGTGATAATATATAACCTTGTATTGTATTCTCGAAGAGAAGCTAATCCTCCAAAACCAGACCAAACACCGGTTGAGAGTTCTACTTCAAAAGCATATTCTGAATAATAGCCGTTATTTACTTTTCACCAAATTACATCGATATTCCTAACAGAACTATATTCTGTATATTGTAATTGCGGACATATTTTTAAAGTAGCAATATCTACTAGTTTCTTTTTATTGAAAATCTTGCTTTTATCTGGGCTATATGTTTTATAATTTCTAATATTTCCGATCTCTATTAACCTACCCTGAAGTACATTATGAAAACTTTCATCAGGATTTAATGAATTTATTTTTAGGTTTTGAGAATTTAAAACCAAATCTCAATTATTTATATAACCGCTACAGTCTAATAAATTTTTTTTGCCCTTTAATACTAAATTTAAATCTTTAGAAAAAGTAATTTTATATTCACAATTTCTATCGTGGCTAATTTGCGGAAGATGTTTAATTAAAATATCTGATGGTATAAATACCGTTTGATTAATATTTCCACAGATAAAAGCAATAAAAGAATTATCCAAATTATATATCTCTTCTGCGTTAATGTAGTTTAGTCCGAAAAAAATCGTTTACCCAAATCGGAAGCAGTTCTAATCAAAATATTAGACCTACCTATTTTGAAAGTATTAGTTTTTAATACCTTTATTGGTTCGACTTCGGTATTAAGCGATTTTGCCTTGTCTAAAAACTGCAATAAGAGTTTATTTATCATCTTTATTCAACAAGTTGTGGAATAAATTCTCCCTTATAGGGATGCAGTCTGTGAACATGCTTCGTGGTATCTGCTTCTTTAAGGTTGTCAAAAGATAATGCCCAATTTAGATCTTCTCCTAATTGATCTTTCCACATGATTTCTCTCTTTCCTAAATAAGAATCGTAATATTTAATTAATTTTTGTCTATCGATAAATATATTTCCATTATTGCCAATCCTTCTTATACGCCCATATTGAATAAGGTAAGATATATTTGAAGTAGTAACGTTTTTCTTCAAATAGTTGCTTGCCCATTCACTGGCTTCTTTTATTGTTAATAAACCTTTCTCATGAATAACTTGCTGTTTTATTTCTGCCATTTAACACCTCTTTTTGGCTTTGCATTGAATTGGTGGTTCGAACAATCTCATCTGAATGGCAGCATGGTCTTTTTTTCGTGCAACTCCATTGAAGCTGTTTTCTTCCATATTTTCGTTTCCCCATTGATTCCATCCTTCTCTCCTAAACCTAGCAAACAATTCCAAGTAAGGGCCAGGCGAACAGCTTTCAATAAGATCGTAAATCTGATCTGGTTTTCGGGAATGTTCCCTCTTCTGAGATGAGATAATATTTACCTGAGTTCTTCCAGGTTGAAGTGTTCTCATGTGTCCACGAATACCAAACAGAATGAGTTCTGTAACATTACGAAAATAAAATCCAACCCCTCGGCCGTCAGGACCTCCATCCTTTCTAATTTTATACCAAATGACATTGGTTTTGTATGTAAAACCCCAACGTTTCATTACTTCAAGACCTTCGGCAAGTTCTTGTAAAATTATAGATATTTCTGTTAATTGAGATTGCTTCACCCAGCCTTTTATATTTACCTCTTTACCCTTAAATAGTAAACTTTTGTGTGGATTTTAAAATTTCGTATTCGTATTGTTTGATAAGTGTATTATACCCCAAAAATTTCACCCTATTCTTTATTTCTTCAAATGCATTATACTGAATTTTTTGCTCAAAATCGCCAAGTCTATTCTCATCAGCGACAATAACCATTTGTGTATAAAAATCTTGCAAATCATAAAACTTCAAAAGGGAGGTATGAATATCTGTTGAGTGTTCTACTTCAAATAGGCTATTTGGCATCTGGCGAGTATTGAACCAAATTACATCTATAGTACTACTCCTCTTTATAGTATTACCATAGCTAAAGGGTGGAATATCCTGTAGTGATCTCAATTCTTTGAGCGGTCTATTTACGAATAGCTTGTTTTTATCTTGATTGGGTGTGAACGTAGCAAAGCCGCGAAGGTTTCCTATAATAACCAACAATCCTTGATAATAAGAATGGTTTTGTTCAATGGCTTCTAGCGATAGTGGCTTATTATCTATATATTCAGTTAAACTGAGTTTGGTTTTGTAAGAACGAAGCGCCCATAAGCCGGGTCGAACCTTGAAGATTTCTGGACGTGTCTGAACGATTCGACGAATAGAGGCAAATGGTGTTTTGGTTTCCCAATTGCATTCTTTTATCTTCATCACTTCACGATAAAGTTCTGCCAAAGTAGCCTGACCTCCAAGTTTCTCCAGGGTTTGAATTACTGCTTCGTATTGTCTCATTATCTGTACTGTTGGTGTTTCATATCTTAAAACGTCAACAATTCAATCAATTCCTTCCTCGGAAATGCCTTAAACACCGCATCGTCTGATTCAACAATAGAATCCATAAGGGTGGCTTTCGTGGTGATCATGGTGTCAATTTTTTCTTCCAGAGTACCCTTGGTGATGAGTTTGAATACCTGGACCCCGCGATTCTGTCCGATACGGTGGACGCGGTCGGTGGCTTGGTCTTCGCGGGCGGCATTCCACCACCGGTCGTAATGGATGACGACTGAGGCAGCAGTGAGGTCGATACCTAAGCCGCCTGCCATGAGGCTTCCTAAGAAGACGTTACAATCAGGATTATTTTGGAATCTGGTGATGACCTTTCCACGGTCTCTGGTGTTGCCTCGCAAGGTCTCATATTTGGCGCCAATCTCATGGAGCCAATTACCCATGATGTCCAGCATCTCCAGATATTGAGAGAAGACGACAACCTTTTCTCCCGCCTCGATCGTTTCTTCCATGATCTCCTTAAAAAGTTCAAACTTGCCGGAGGTTGTACCTTTTGGTGTTCTTCCATTCAATATGAGTTTGGGATGATTACAGAGTCGTTTTAGTTTGGTAAGCAGGGCAAAGATATGAATGTATTCTACCGGTTTGCTCTCGTCACGTAATTTCATAATGAGCTTGCTTCCCTGTTCTTTAATTAAGTCTCTGTACATAATGATTTGGATGGGTGATAAAGTACAATACCGTTTCTCTTCAGTTTTGGGAGGTAGCTCGGTCAGGACGTCTTTTTTGAGTCGTCGTAATTTAAAGGGATGGATAATCCTCTTTAATACCTGGCGTTTTTCATCATCCTGATATTTTGTAATGGGATTCTCATAGCGTAACCTGAAATCTTGTATGCTTCCCAAATAACCAGGCATGAGGAAATCGAAGATTGACCATAGCTCTGTTAGCCTGTTTTCAATAGGGGTGCCTGTGAGCGCCAGGCGGTGTTGTGCCTTGAGGGATTTTGTTGCCATACTCATCTGTGTCGTATGGTTCTTGATCTTTTGGGCCTCATCCAATACTATGTAGTTCCATTGAATCTTATTGAGATTTTCCACATCACGGGAAAGGATGCTGTAGGTAGTTAATACAACCGAAGGAAGGTTGTTTGAAAGGAGGATATTTCTTTCTTTCCCATAAAACAGAGCTAAGGTTAATTCAGGGGCGTAGGCCAGAAACTTGGATTGCCAATGATCCAGCACAGAGGTTGGACAGATGATGAGATTTGGTAAACCTGATTCCTTTTGTAAGGCTGCAAGGATCAATGCCATTGCCTGGTGTGTCTTGCCAAGCCCCATTTCATCGGCCAGGATACCATGAAAGTTATTTGTATGCAAAAACCAGAGCCAATCATAACCTGTGCGCTGATAGGCACGCAAATCTCCCTTGTAAGAGGTAACGGATGGCGCAGGCTGCGGTGGAGTAATCCGATCAAAGCTCATCAAAAATTTCTTCGTTTCTTCACATGCGGCGACCTTTACATCCTTGCCACATTCTGCCCTGGCACGCAGATAGCCTAGTTTTGGCATCTTTATCCGTCCATTTTCAATGGCGCCGTTACCACGCTGCCAAAGGTCCATGATATCCTTTGGGATCTCTATATAATCCATGTCCTTTTGGATGCAATGGCCGTTATCGATACATGCGAGAATTTCCGGAAGTGTAATGGTGTGCTTCCCAATTTTATAGGTGGGATCGAGCCAGAGCCAATCTTTATCGCAAACCTCGACCTGCATACAGGAAATATTAGGATTGCGATGAAGTTCAACGCGCTTTAACCGGTCAGAGGGATTAAAAGAGTGTTCAAGGAGCAATTGACGAAAATCGTTTTTCAGAAAGTCAACAACCTCTTTTCCCTTATATATAAGTGGCTTTTCGTTGTTAAAGTAAGGGATAAGATTATGAGGGATAGGCGCAAGATGCCTATAGCTGTTATTATGCCATATCCACTGGGTATTTATTCTCTGCGCGCGTAACTGTTCCCAGAGAAACGTTTGGTTCTTTTTGCCAGAACCTTTCATCTTTAGGATGGGGGATAATTCGATGTGTCCTTGTTCGTTCACATCAGCGTGAAGATGGGGAATGAGGGGAGTCTTGTAGAGCTTTGCCTGAATTACCCGCTCTGATAATTCTATCGTATCAGAACTCCGCATCTCTGTTAATTTCTCAAAAACACGTGGACTTTTTTCCGGTGAGATATGCATCACGGTTTCATCCCCTCCATGAGAGACGAGCTTAAGTTCAAGTTGTGGCCCGCCATTGAGCAAATCTACCTTAAGATTGAAATTATCGAGTTCAGAAAATATTTTACCTAAAATATGCGCAGGATTATCGTGATTATAAAGAGGAAAATTATCATCTGCTGTCAGCTTTAATTTCGGTATTTCAAATGGCAACGGATTGAAACCTGTGCGTTGTCTGGGCGCCAGTAAATGATAAGCATTTTTTTTATCCCGATTTTCAATCCATTGTAATAATGTTGCAACCGTGTGCTTGCATGTTTTTCCTTCAGAGGCGTATAAACAGGTGCATTGTATATCATAGATTTCATCTTCATCAGAAAAGATTTCAACAAGGTAGGGATCTAATTCGCTTCCGGTAACCTCTGCCGTTAATTCTCCATAACAATATTTTATATTGCGGACACGGCCATTCTTGTAATAAAGAAATCCGCGATCGTACACACTACCAGAGGTAATTGATTTAATATAGTTAACAGTAATGGAATCCAAAGCAAAGGTACCCATAACTTATACTCCTGTAATTGAGGTAACGATTTTGAAACTTTTACAACAAAAGTACTACATATATACCATTTTTATGAGTTGAAAGTCAACTAATGGCCTTACATTTCATGCTATGTTTGAAAATAATGGAACTTTTAATAAGTGTTGATATATTAAAAGTTATTTGGTAAACTTTTAATATAAATTTTCTTATTAAAAGTTTATGCATATGATACAAAGAGAAAAAACATTTTTTGCTGGTACCTATAGGCAGCAATACCATTATAAAAGCTTCAGTCCTTCACTCATTAATAAGCCTTTTACATGGTGTGATGAGAAGATTACTCTTCTTTTGGAAGAGGCAGGAAGAATGTTGGGAGAACTGAATGCGTATTCCTCGCTTATTCCAGATGTAAATTTTTTTATTCAAATGCATGTTGTTAAGGAAGCAACTACTTCGAGTCGTATTGAAGGAACCCGCACAGAAATTGATGAAGCGCTATTACCGGAAGAGGAAATCAATCCAGAGAGAAGGGATGATTGGGAGGAAGTGCAAAATTATATAAAAGCTATGAACCATACAGTTAGTGAACTTAATACGTTGCCACTTTCTCTGCGGCTTTTGAAAGAGACTCATAAAATTTTACTTTCGGGTGTAAGAGGAAAACATAAACGTCCTGGTGATATAAGAATAAGCCAGAATTGGATTGGTGGATCAAGTTTGCAAGATGCCTTTTTTATTCCACCTCATCATAATGAGCTTCCTGAATTGTTGAGCGATTTGGAAAAATTTTGGCATAACCAAAATCTCTATATTCCGTATCTAATCAAAATAGCTATGGGCCATTATCAATTTGAGACCATACATCCTTTTTTAGATGGTAATGGAAGGATTGGACGGTTGTTGATTACGTTGCAATTAGTAGAGCGAAAAATTTTACGAAAACCTACTCTTTATCTTTCAGATTTTTTCGAGCGAAATAAAGGATCATACTATGATTCGCTAACATTGGTCCGGTCATCGAATGATATTGAGCAATGGATTAAATTCTTCTTATCCGGGGTTATAGAGACGGCCAAGAATGGGATAATGACCTTTGAGAAAATTATTACATTGCGACAAGATTACGAGGCTAAAATATTAACCCTTGGACGACGTGCAAAAATAGCTCAGGAATTATTGAAGATTTTATTCTCAAGCCCCATTATAAATGCTAATCAAATTGCTGAAAATCTTAACATAACATTTCCTTCCGCTAACGCACTGGTAAAAGATTTTCAACGATTAGGACTTTTTCAGGAAATTACTGGATTTGCCCGTAACCGGTTGTTTGCTTTATCAAAATACCTTGGTTTGTTTAGGCCATAACAGACATATTTGACATGCATATAGTTCATTAAGATAAGAAAAAATTATGGATAACAAGAGGAACAAAATAGGTCTTCAATCATACGAAAAAGCTCAGGCCTTTCTCTATAAGGCTATCGATTATGAGAAGCTGATCAGTTATCAGTATAACGCATCGACATTCAATCTTGATAGAATGGTGAGAATGCTTGAGTGTGTGGGAAATCCACACAGGGCATTTCCAAGCGTTCATATAACAGGCACAAAAGGGAAAGGTTCTACCTCTATTATGATAGCAACTCTCCTGGAACATGCAGGTCTTAAGACGGGACTTTTCACCTCTCCTCATCTGGTTGATCTAAAGGAACGTATTCAACTAAACCACCAGAATATATCTGAAGACGATTTTACTGATAACCTGAATGAACTCCGTCCATATATCCAGCATTTGCGCGAGACAAGTCCATCTGCATCCCCCACATTTTTTGAAATTCTGACTGCAGTATGTATGCTGTATTTTAAAAAAAAGCATATAGACATGGCGGTGCTGGAAGTAGGACTAGGCGGGCGTCTTGACTCCACGAATGTTGTGATACCGCAGGTATCGATTATTACGAATATTGGTTTTGACCATACAGCTATCTTAGGTAATACCCTTTCAAGTATTGCCTATGAGAAGGCAGGGATTATTAAACAAGGGATTCCTGTTATCTCTGCTGTAGAAGACCCTGAAGCCCTTGCTGTAATAGAGAGGGTATGCAAAGAGAAGGGCGCTACATTGTATCTACTTGGAAGGGATATTTGGATTGAAGAGGTAAGAAGTGTAGATGGAAATGGTATAGCGTTCTGCAAGCACAGCCAAAGTTCTGTACATAATCCCCCTCGATCCCCCTTTAGAAAAGGGGGAAGGTGCTCCTCGTCCTCCCCTGGGGAAGGGAAAGCTAATACATTTGATAAGGGAAGGATTGCTGAAGAGACAAGGGGATTGGTATGTAAAATAAAAACCTGGCGACGTACCTATGATAGTATCTTTTTACCTCTTATCGGTACTCACCAGGCAAAGAATTGTGCTCTGGCCTTCGGTGCATTAGAAATCTTACAAGACCGAGGCTACGTTTCAATGAGTGATGAGACAATTAGAAATGCCCTCGTGCAGGTACATTGTCCTGCACGGATTGAGATTGTTGGGAAAGAGCCCCTGATTATCTTGGACTATGCCCATACCGTGGATTCTATGCGATTCCTTAAAAATACCCTGTTGGAAAATTTTACGTATAATAAGTTACTATTGATTCTGGGTCTTGCTCAGGATAAAGACCTGGATAATATCTTACAGGAGATTGTTACCGTGGCAGATTTCATTATGGTGACGAAGAGCAAAAATCCACGTGCGGCTTTACCACGGGAGTTGTATCAAAGGGTAGAAAGACTCTGTGGAAAACAAGCGAAGATGTTTCATACCACTCAAGATGCTGTAGTTGCAGCAAAACAGATAGCTTCTCAGGATGATTTGATTTGTATTACCGGCTCGGCATACGTTGCAGGAGAAGCTCTGCAGGTCTTAAAGGCAACCACAGATTTTTCAGATGGGTTAAAAAGACGCCAGGTTCGTAATGGAGCCAGGAATTTACACGAATAGTCACGAAGATAGTATGAGAATGTGTTGTATCGGGGATCTTCTGCTTTCAGTTTAATTCTTGTAATCCGTGATGATTTATCCTTTTCTCCGGGATTCTCTGAGGTTTATTTAATTTTAAGTTATACGGTAGGCCTGGGGAATAAACGGGCTTGCTGAATAATTTCAGGGACGGCCTCTTCCCATTCAACTGCCATAACATGGACACCGGCAACACCTTTTATCTCTCTCACTTGTTCTATCACTTCTAAGCATATCTTGATACCTTCTTCCTTCCCTTTCTTAGCAGCGGAGGCGGCTGTCATACGGCTCATCACCTCATCGGGTACATCCATACCGGGAACATTATGCTTCATATGCTTAGCCATGCCTGCGGACTTGAGCGGAGCCACGCCGGCCAGGATGAACACCTTTTCGTGGAGACCCATATCGGCAACCATGTTCATCCACTCATGAAACTTTTTGACATTATAGATGATTTGAGTTTGAATAAAGTCAGCGCCTGCAGCAATCTTCTTGGCAAGCCTAACAGCACGGAATTTAAAGGGATCAGCAAAGGGATTTTCAGCTGCACCGATAAAGAATTTCGGCTCTGATGCCTTCAATTCCTGGCCGGATTGGAATCTCTTCTCGTCACGAAGCGTCTTTACCATGTGGATAAGTTGTACCGAATCTATATCAAAAACACCCTTTGCCATAGGATGGTCTCCAAACTTCTGGTGATCACCGGTCAGGCATAAGAGATTTTTTAAACCCAGGGCTGCAGCGCCTAGCAAATCACTTTGTATAGCGATACGGTTTCTATCGCGACACGTCATCTGGATAATCGGTTCTATCCCGGCATCCAGAACTATGCGGCCAGAAGCAATGCTGGACATACGTACTACCGCGGTCTGGCAATCGGTAATATTAAAAGCGTCTCCATAGCCCTTCAATATTTCAGCCTTTTTTTCTATTGCAGAACGATCAGCACCCCGTGGCGGACCAAGCTCTGCGGTAACAGCAAACTGACCGCTTAGAAGGAGTTTTTCTAAATTACTTCCAGATTTTATATCAGACCTATTTTCAATCATAATCGACTCTAGAGAATTTTTTTTGGGACGCGGATAAACGCAGATTATCAGGATATGAGAAACGAGAAACTATATAATAAAGTTACCAGCTCTTCTATCGGTGATAATCTGTGTCCTCATTAGTTTGTTTTTTCACAACCAAATGCTCAAGAACCATTTTTCGTGGATGGTTTTCTGCGCCAGTAGTCCAATCCTTGGGTGGTACGATCATTTCCATCGTTTTTAACAGTTGCTGGGTATCTAACTGATCGTATATCTGATTCCATACACAAGGAGTCTCTTGCGATACTTCACACCTTCCGTTTTGAGAGCCGCCGCACGGTCCGTTCATGAGGCTTTTTGCGCATCGGCTTACCGGGCACAGTCCTCCGGTAGTTGCCAGGATACAATTGCCGCATCCGGCACACCGCTCCCAAAAGATGCCCTGTTCCGTGGGTCCGCCCATAAAGGTAGTGTTCACGCCGGGAAAGATCCTTATCCTGGGAAATTTCTCGGCCATGTATTGCACGCCTACTCCACAGGCAATAGAAAGAACGGCGTCACAATCTTCAATAACCTCTCTGATATTATCAATAAATTCCCACTCACACTGCCGGAGTGTTGAATCCTCTTTCACCTCTATTTGTCTGCCATCTAATTTGGCAGAAAGCCTGAGTTGTGCGGCAAGTTCCGCAACCTGTTTTTCGCCACCGGTATGGCATATCGTTACGCACGAACCACATCCCAGCACACAGATCTTCCTGAATTCAGAAAGCATCTGTTTGATTTCTTGAAACGGTTTTGATGCAGCTACAATCATAATAAAAATCCATTACTGAATTTTACGGAATTATACTAAAAGCATTAGAAATACCACAAAGTCCTAAGGTATAAAGACTATTCCTCTTAGTGGCTTGGTGTCTTTGTGGCTGTTCTTCGGTTATATATTTCTTAATTCTTCAATCATGGTAAAGGCTATATCAAGGATTTCTTTACCGTTCTGTGAAGAAATGAAATGGGTCTTAAATCGACGGGCATCCATTCCTAATCCAGAAAGAAGCTGAGCAGTAAATTTTGTCCGTCTTTCAATCCACTCCTGCTCTTTACAAAAATGACAGGTATCGTCCTTGCATGCCGTTACCAATACCCCATGAGCGCCTAATTCAAAGGCTTTCAGGTAGAGTGAAGGATCCACCTTGCCAAGCCCCAGTACGCCTACTCTCCTGACATGAAAGAAGAGTAAATTATTTATGGTATCGGTTTTATCTTCATTATATGCGCCGTATTGGCAATAAAAGTTGATAATAAGAGGCTTTACACCCTGAATAAATGTATCTTGAAATACAGCCTGAAGGGTATCTTTCCCCTGATCTTCCAAAGGTGTTTTAAAGCTGATGGCTCTGGCAGGACATTCCACAACACACAGACCACAGGATTGGCAATCTCCATTAATATAAGCTGTGGTATCTCCCTTTTTAATTTCAGGTACTTCAAAAGGGCATATCCTCACGCAGGTAAGGCATCCTACGCAGAGGTTGTCATCCACGAAGGCGCCTGCGCCGCAATTCATACATCGCTGCGCCTCCTTTACGGCTGCATTGATCGAAAATCCCAATTCTACCTCATCAAAATTATCCAACCTTTTCCCTGAGGGCATGGTGGGCATTTCCTGTTTTTGCTCTTTCTTAATAAGAACGATCCTGGACGGGGCAATATCGGATACTGCGGTCTTATCATTCCACTTTTCATCTTTTAGGGTTGTATTTCTCAGGGCATTGTGAATGGCAAGCGCCGCTTTCTTACCTTGTGCCATACCTTCGGTCATGGTTCCCCGGCCCAAAACAATATCGCCCCCTGCGTAAACACCATGCAGAGCGGTGCTGAATGTGGTTGGATTGACTACGAGGGTGCCGCCTCTTGTCACTTGAATCCTTTCCTGGCCCTTTAAGAAAGAAAGGTTTGATGCCTGCCCTATTGCGAGGATAATGGTATCTGCGTCAATAACAGATTCAGAACCATCGTAGAATGCAGGATTGAAACGTTTTTGCTCATCAAAGACATATTTTACCTTAAGGGTTTCCAAGCCTGTTGCCCTTCCGTCTTTTCCGAGGATACGTTTTGGACCTGCAGAGTTGTGCAGTATCACCCCTTCATGAACAGCTTCTTCGATTTCAAAATCAGTTGTTGGCATTTCCTTACGGGATTCAAGGCAGGCAACGGATACCTTATCTGGTTTCAGGCGCAATGCCGTTCGTGCGCAGTCCATAGCAACAGCGCCCCCGCCGATCACCAGCACGTTCTTTCCGATATTTGCCCTTCCTGTGGTATTTACCTCATGTAAAAACGACACACCCCTGATGACACCATCAAGTTGTACTCCTTCAATATTTAAGGTACGGCTTTCCAGCAGTCCCACGCCGATAAAGATTGCCGAAAAGCCTTCTTTTTTTAAGCTGTCGAAGGTAATATCCGCGCCAAAAGTTGTATTATATTTGATTTCAACCCCTAATTTTTTAATAAATTCAACGTCATTATCAATAGCCGTTCTGGGGAGACGATAGGTTGGTACACCCATACGGAGCATACCACCCGGAGTGGAATTGGATTCAAAGATTGTACATGAATAGCCTAAAAGGGCTAAGTCATTGGCTGCTGCAAGTCCGGCTGGTCCTGCGCCAATAATAGCGATTCTTTCCGGATATTTTTCAATAGGCGTTTTTCTGATTTCTTCAGAAAAGTTATCGCCGAGAAAACGTTTAAGCCATGCAATGGCAATCGGGGACTCGGTGCTATTCCGCCGGCATTTTGTTTCGCAGGGATGGGTACAAATACGGCCGCATGCTGAAGGCAAGGGGTTTCTTGATCTTACAAGCTGGTATGCTTCTTGAAAACGCCCTCTGGCAATAAGTTGTATATAGTCCCTCGCATCCTGACGGATTGGACAGGCCACAATACAGGGAGCTTCTTCGCCTATTTTTTTATCAGATTTTGTACCTGTTGTATTCATAACATTGTGGTATGAAAGAAAGACGCCCCGTTAGGGTGTCTGTACGATTCGGATTTTATTTTTTTCGTATCGGGTTACCGGATATTGTTTAAAAAGTATTATTCGCCCATGACTTTCATAATGAGTCGTTTGTCGCGTAAACCATCAAATTCGGCATAAAATACCTGCTGCCATGGGCCGAGGTCTAGTTTTCCCTGAGTTACCGGCACGATTACCTGATGGCCAACAAGGATATTTCTGAGATGCGCATCCCCGTTTACCTCTCCCGTCCTGTGATGGTAATAGTCATGACCTTCTGGAATTATCTTTAAGAGCCATTCTTCAATATCCCGATGGAGACCAAGTTCGGCATCGTTAATAAAAACTCCTGATGTTATATGCATGGCAGAGACTAAAATCATACCCTCCTGAACGCCGCTCTTTAGAAGTATCCTGGATACCTCTTGTGTGATGTTTATAAATTCACGGCGTTTCCTGGTATGAAAGGTCATGTATTCGGTCAGAAATTTCATCGAAAATCGCTTGTCTATGAGAGTACAATAACTAAATCAATGGTTAAAAGGCAGACAGCATCTGTTAGACATCTTACTTTAATGACAAAATTGAGGGTTGTCAAGGAAAATGACAGGAACATATATTCTGAAGATAAAACCCTGTCAGAAAATCCATACTATTTTTTTATCGTATGTTTTTTCCATTGAATATTATCTGTTTCAGGATAATCTGTGCGATGGTGAACACCTCGGGATTCTTTCCGTTTACGGGCAAAAGATACAATGAGCTGAGAGACTAAAAGCATGTTCTGTAACTCCCACCCAATAGTATTTGAGAATTCTTTGTCCATGACATAACTGCACCACATCTCAATCATCTCTTCTGCCTCAAGTAAGTGTCTTTCATCACGTTCAATACCGGCGTCCCTCCACATAAGGCTCTTAAGGGAATTTCCGATATCATGTAAATCCAGCCAGCTAATCTTTGATAAGCCCACAGACTCATGAACAGCGTAGGGCATCAATTCACGTTTCGTTCTTTGGATTGATTTACCGGCGTCCGTTCCTGCCATGTGACCTGTTACCAAGCCCTCGAGAAGAGAATTACTGCCAAGCCGATTTGCTCCATGCATTCCGGTGCATGCGACTTCACCACAAGCGTAGAGTTGTTGAATGCTGGTTCTTGAAAAACGATTAACCTTGACTCCGCCAATCATATAATGGGCGCTGGGACGCACGGGGATCAGGTCTTTGGCAATATCGATTCCAAACGAGGCGCAAATTTCTTTGATTTTTGGGAAACGAGCATATAACCGGTCTTTTGCAATGTGGCGGACATCTATATACACATTTGTATGGTCGGTTTTTTGCATTTCTTTTAAAATACTCTGGCTGACGACATCTCTGGGCGCTAGTTCAGCCTGGGGATGATATTTTGGCATAAACCGCACCCCCTTTTTATTTCGTAATATTCCTCCCTCTCCTCTTACCGTCTCAGTAATGAGAAATCGCACTGCTCCTGCAATATACAATGTCGTGGGATGAAACTGGATAAACTCCATATCCTGGAGGGCTGCGCCCGCCCGGTAGGCCATTGCCACTCCATCTCCGGTTGCCACATCAGGATTCGTTGTCTCGCGATAGACCTGTCCGCATCCTCCTGTTGCCAAAATAGTACGCTTTGCCCAAATCAACATAGTTCCTTTTTTTATGTGCCAGGCAACTGCGCCGTGGCATATGTTATCTCTCGTGATGAGGTCTATCGTAAAGGTGTGTTCAAAGATCTTGATATTTTGATGTTCTCTTGCGACATGAATAAGGGTATGTTCCACTTCTCTGCCGGTAGAATCGCCTTGTGCGCGTATGATGCGTGGAAAGCTATGTCCGCCTTCCTGGGTAAAGATCAAATGATCATCTTCCTTATCAAACGCTGCTCCGTATTCAATTAGTTTTTTTACTTGTTTGGGGCCTTCACTAACAATGGTCCTTACTGCTGCTGTATTGCATAAACCCTGGCCGGCGTCTAAGGTATCTTTCATATGTTTCATCACGGTGTCGTGCGCAGATAATACTACGGCAATACCACCCTGTGCATACGCAGTATTATTCTCATCGATTTTATCCTTTGTAACCACCAGCACCGAACCATACCCCGCAGCCTGTATGGCAGCGCTGAGGCCTGCCAAACCGCTTCCAATCACCAGCACATCAGTAAAGACATGGGATGTAGTATTACTATCGAAGGAAATAAGGTATCTCTTTGGTTCTTTTTGTTTTTTCATGCAACAGATTTTATCATTGGGCTAAGTTCAGTACAAGCCTTAAGATTTGTGCCTTATTTTAAGTAATTATATAAGATAAAAAGTCCGTACAACCACGAAGAGAAGTTTGGTTATAATATTTCACACTTGAATATCAATAAAAATGTTGTAGAATCCATCGTAATTCCTTTATAATATTATAATTACGGTGCTTGGAGGGCTAACGGTATGCGAACGGTAATCACTGGTGGGGCGGGATTTATTGGTTCACATTTGTGTGATTATTTAATAGAAAAAGGCCACGAGGTTATATGTATCGACAATTTGCTGACAGGTAAGGCGGAAAATATTGTTCATCTTATAGGAAACAGCCAATTTCGCTTTATAAAACATAATGTAAGTGATTATATGTATGTGGATGGGCACGTAGACAATGTGCTGCATTTTGCATCACCGGCAAGCCCTTTAGATTATCTGGAATTTCCGATACAGACTTTGAAGGTTGGTTCTTTGGGCACCTTAAACAGTCTTGGATTGGCTAAAGCAAAAAAGGCAAGATTTCTTCTGGCATCTACCTCTGAAGTTTATGGAGATCCGCAAGTTCATCCTCAGCGGGAAGATTATTGGGGGCATGTAAATCCTATAGGACCCAGGGGGGTTTATGATGAGGCAAAACGATTTGCGGAGGCAATGACCATGGCGTATCATCGTTATCATCAGGTGGATACCAGGATAGTAAGAATATTTAACACGTATGGGCCCAGGATGCGCATGAAAGATGGCCGTGCATTGCCTAATTTTATGCATCAGGCGCTCAAAGGTGAACATATCACGGTATTTGGAAATGGCTCTCAGACGAGAAGTTTCTGCTATGTTTCTGATCTTGTAGACGGCATCTATCGATTACTTGTCTCTCATGAGCATGATCCCGTGAATATCGGGAACCCTGAAGAAATAACGGTTCTTCAACTGGCAAAAGAGATACTTGCCATTACGGAAAGCAAAAGTAAGATCATATTCCATCCGCTTCCTGTTGATGATCCCAGGATTCGGCAGCCCGATATTTCCAAGGCAAAGAAGGTTTTATGCTGGGAACCCAAAGTTTCACGTAATGATGGACTTCATAAAACACTTACTTATTTTAAAGATGCATTACAAGGATTGAATGATAATCCCGGCGACAAAGAGAACAAAGAGAATTGCGTGTCTATTCACTGAGTAATATGATATGAAAAAAGTAATTGGTATTTTTGGTAGCCCGCGTGCTCATGGGAATTCTGATATATTACTCAATCACGCCATACAAGGAGCTGCATCAAGTGGTGCAGATACAGAAAAGATCATTATCCGTGATTTACATATCGCCCCTTGTAATTCCTGCAGCGGGTGTTTTGAAAAAGGTAACTGCGTTATAAACGATGATATGGAAAAGATTTATTCTCAATTGGTAGCAGCAGATGGTATTATAGTAGCATCTCCCATCTATTTTATGGGTCTAAGCGCTCAATTAAAAACTCTTATTGATCGTTGTCAGGCTTTTTGGGCCAGGAAATATATTTTACATTCACCAATCAGGGAAAGCGGCAGGATTGCCCGGGGTTTTCTTATTGCAACGGCAGCACGCAATGGAGGAGAGGACTTGTTTACAGGTGCAGTAAAAACAATACGATCTTTCTTTCATGTATTAGATACACGGTATACGGGTGAACTGTTGTGTTCCGGATTAGAAGAAAAAGGCGCTGTAAATAAAAGAAGGGAATTATTGCAACAGGCATTTGATAGAGGTAAACGATTGCTTGATGTATAGGTATCCATGAATATCCTGTTTGTAAGAGATTGTAAAATTTGAGACAGGAATAAAAATTATCTCCAACAGGTTTGGTGCATACCCACAAGAAAGAGCAAGAACTATCCTGCGGAGATTCAGGGAGAAATATTTATGAGAAGAGAACACATGATAGAAAATATCCGGGGAAATCAACATCGCTGCCCGGGTGAATCATACACGATTAGTGACTCTGTATGCAAAGGAAGGCAAAGGGTAAGTTATCCCAAATGTAATGTATGCTTAAATAAAGTAGAGCCTGCAAGTCAAAGCCAATCTGATGTTGAGCCTAAACTGTCTATGGGTATTTTTAAAAGTTATGATATTCGGGGAAAATATCCTGCTGAAATTGATGACCTGACGGCGCGAAAAATTGGGTTTTCAATAGCACAATTCTTTCGACAGGAAAATTCGAATGTGAAAAATATTGTTGTGGGCAGGGATATGAGGTCTTCTTCTAAATCACTTGCCAATGCCCTGGTTGAGGGTATATGTACCGCTGGTTTAAATGTCATTAACGTAGGGGTCGTGTCAACAGAGATGACCTATTTTGCTGTAGGATATTACAAATACGATGGAAGCGTGATGGTCACTGCTTCTCATAACCCTGCGGAGTATAATGGATTTAAAATATGCCGGGAACAGGCCATTCCTGTTAGTTTTGAGACGGGAATAGATCGCATTGCAAAACTGACAAAACAGTATCATCCGCCCCGCGGAGAACAGCTAGGCAAGGTTATTCTGGGTGATATTTTTCAGGATTATAAGAAGCACGTTCTGCGATTTGCTAAAAACCTCAGACACCTTCGTATTGTGGTTGATGCCGGAAATGGTATGGCTGGCAAGATAATTCCCCTGGTTTGCGAAGGGCTTCCCATCGAGATTATTCCCCTTTATTTTGATCTTGATGGGAATTTTCCTAACCACGATCCCAATCCCCTGAAGCCTGAAAACCTTCTTGATTTACAAAATAAGGTACGTGAGACAAGGGCAAGCCTCGGGGTCTCATTTGATGGAGACGCAGACAGGTGTGTATTTGTGGATGAGATGGGGCGGGCAATCGGATGTGATATTATTACAGCCCTGATTGCAAAGCAAATGTTAGAGAAAGAAAAAGGGTCAGCTATTTTATATGACCTCCGTTCGAGTTGGATTGTACCGGAAGAAACAAAGGCCGCAGGTGGTGTACCGTATCGCGAGCGTGTTGGCCATGCCTACATGAGAGCTACGCTGAGAGAGAAAAAGGCCATTTTTGGAGGAGAACTCTCGGGGCATTACTATTTTAAAGATAATTACTATTCAGATTCCGGAATGATTGCTTTCTTTATGGTGCTGGAGATCCTGAGCGCCAAGCGCGTCCCTTTCTCAAATATTATTGCGCCACTGAAGCGGTATTATTCTACAGGAGAAATTAATTTCGAAGTAGACGATAAAGATGCAAAAATTAAAGAAATCGAGAAAGAATTTTCAAATGGAAAGATAGATTATCTGGATGGCATTACCGTGCAATACGATACCTGGTGGTTCAATGTCAGAAAATCTAATACCGAACCATTCCTCCGCCTTAACGTGGAAGGAAAGACAAAAGAGATTATGGAGAAGGGGAAAAGGTTATTAATGAATATTATTGGGGGTAAATAACTATGATTACTTTTTACCACAGAATAAAAAAGGCTGTCTTTGTTGGTATTCTTACGGCGCTCGTGTTTTTGCTTGCTTCTCCTGGTAACCCGCATCAGATCCTCCGAGCAGAGACGCCGGCAGAAGAAGAAGCTTTTGGCATCAGGTTCAGCGATGGACGATTATCGGCAAAGCTAAAAAATTCTCCATTAAAAGAGGTACTAAAAGAGATCATGTCGCAAAGTAAATCCAAGATATGGGTTCATGAACTAAGCGGCGAAGCCGTTACGATAGAATTTCAAGATATACCTATTCGTGAAGGAATTCATAAGATCCTTAAAGATAAAAATTATGCATTTATTTACGCTCCTCGTGAAATACAAGAAGGGAAGCTTTGTGTCATTGGTGCCAGCAAATCCAACGAATTCTTCATGGATGAAATAGAAGAACCTCAGGAAAGACATCAACAGTTTACGGAGAGAGATGATAGAGAGATGGTTTCTTTCGATTCTCTTGCGAAGGATGCCTTGGAGAATGAAGATGCCGAAAAGAGAGAAGAGGCAATTATCGCTTTAGGAGAAAGCAAGGATAAAAAGGCTGTAGAAGTTATATCAAAGGTGTTGACGAACGATGCAAATGAAGATGTTCGCTTAAGTGCTATTGACGCCTTGTTGACGGTCGGTGATAGCAGTATTATCCAGCCTCTTTCACTTGCCTTGAAAGACCAGAAGCCTTCCGTACGCGAGAGTGCAATAGAGGCCTTAGGAGCTGTAGGCGATGCATCTGCTATTGAGTCAATTAAAAATGCACTGAACGATCAGGATGATGCCGTTCGGGAACTGGCAAAGGAAACACTTGCAGAGATTATCGGGGAAAATCCGTAATACCGCTCTCATGAAAATCCCAAAAAATACTGGATTCTATATCGTCTTCATTGCCGCCTCCTTATTCTTCTTGCTTATTCAGTATATGACCCATCTGGAGTTTATGATGCATCTTGCTGCGATACCGCTTGAGATATTGGTGGGTATTTTTATCGTAGAAAGATTTCTGGAAAGGCGGGAGAAAAAAGAAAAACGAAGGATGCTTATGTTCATAAAAAGTTACTTGTTCCGTTCGGAGATGCTGAATCTCTTTATCGCCAATTTCAATGCATTAAAATTTCCAGCAATAACTATGGTAAAGATAAAAAACGCAACCTTAGAAGAACTAAAGCAAATGCGAGAAGAAGCGAATACGATAGAGTATAAGTCGCCGGAGACAATGGAGCCGGTGATTATGGAGTATGTTAAAGCTGAACATGTATGGCATAATTTTAGAGAGCGGGCGATTACTTATAATTTTGAAGAGATTTTTCAGGATATGATTTATATCTTGCACTTTGTCTACGACGTAAAATTATTTAAAAACAATAACCCGGATAATCTTTTCATCTATGAGGCGGAAAAAAAGGTACTGATAATGGAGAAGGTAAAAAAGATATTGGGGGGCGGTATCCGAAAATTTCTTGATTATGCAATCGAATTAAAGGAGAAACAACCGGATATGTTTTATGATCTTATTTCAGATTACGAATTATCATCTCAGATTAGATTCCCTCAAAATGAGGATAGAGGGCAAACAAAGATATAAACAATCTTCTGTTTGTCATTCCCGAATGCTTCCCCGTTTTCACGAGAACAAGTTTATCGGGAATCCAGTACCTTTCCTGTTTTCTTCCCCCCGCTGGATTCCTGATAAAGACGTTCGGGAATGACAGGAAGAACTATAGCGTTGTGTAAGTACTGGTGAATGTCTTCAAGAAGTGGTCTTGTCAATCCTCGCCAGGCTGTCAGAGAATACAGTTAAGAATTTTAAAGACACCATTTATTGTGTATATCATACTTTACAAGCATAATATATTGTATGCTAATTTTAAAAATCCTAATCCTCGGACAACCTGTCACCGGCCAATATGCCTATAGTTACACAAAATATTGTTGGATCATGGTAGGGGAGAACCCTCAGACTGGGTCAAATGAATACTCTTTATTCATAAGAGAAAAATTCCTCGAATATTAGATTCATCTGATACAAAAGTGTCTCATGATACAAAAGTGTCCCAAGACAAAAGTGTCTCGTGAGACACTTTTGTATCATTTAAGCTAAAACGTCTCATAAAAGAAAATTACTTTATAAGGAAATTTTGTTACTTAGAATAAAGTAATTGCATCATTTCGTGATAAAGATCAATTATGCAGTATCTTGTGCTTTTTTACCTTCATTCGTCAGGTATAAGTATTAAGTATTTCTGTTCAGGAAACAGAAAGAACGAGAGCATACGGTGGTAACATGGGAAATATAGAGGAGTAACAATATGCATGGTACTTTTTTTGCTACTATATAACAATATAATGTTGCTTTTTTAATCATTCACTGTTGGTTTTTCCTGAGTTTGATCGTATCACTCAATTTGTAAAGGATAACACAACTATGAGCAATAACCCCTCCCGCATGACAAAAAATCTAATCCCCCTTCTATTGCCTTTATTTTTATTTAGTTTTAGTACCTCAGTATTTTCTCAAAGCGCTGAAAAGGTAGTTACGGATAATCAAAAGAATAATAGATTATTACACGACAGGGATATTGTGCACACCAGTAGGCAACTCATCCGGGGCATAGTACCGCCGAAACAATACTTTGAGGACAAGCGCATTCAGCGTTACGCCGTTGTGATTGGTATATCTGATTATAAAGATCCAAAGATACCCGATTTAAAATATGCCGATGCTGACGCTCAGGCCTTTTATGATTTTATAACAAGCCCGGTTGGCGGCAGTTTTCATAAAGAAAATGTTTTGCTGTTAAAGAACAATCAGGCAACCCTTAAAAATATTAAATTAGCCATTACGGGTTTTCTCAGGCAAGCAACCGATTCTGATTTTGTTATGATCTTTATGGCATGCCATGGTGAACCCGAACCAGGTCGACCCGATGACCTCTATTTGTTGACGTATGATAGTAAACTCAACAGTTTACCTGCAACGGCTTATCTTATGGAACATGTGAATGCTGATATGAAGCGGTATATCTCCTCCAGGAGACTTGTATTTTTTGCTGATGTCTGTCATGGCACAGGGCTTACTACAAGTACCATAGGCACGAGAGGTGTTTCAAATACTGTTAATGTAGCACTTTCCACCCTGAAATCAACGAGAGAAGGTTGGGGGGTAGTGAGCGCCAGCCGGGCTAGTGAGGTCTCTATGGAATCTAATCTCTGGGGAGGTGGACATGGCGTATTTACCTATTATTTGCTGGAAGGGCTGAAGGGGAAGGCAGATGAAGAGGGGAATAGAAATGGTATTGTGACCCTTGTGGAGGCATTCGACTTTTTAGAGGAAAAGGTAAAACGGGCAACACAGAACACCCAACATCCCGATACATCGGGTAATTTCGATAACAACCTCCCTCTTGGATTTCCCGGTGTGAAAACTTCTCTCAAAGAAAATGAGAAGATAACTGAGATACCATGTCTGGGAACCTTACAAATTACTACAAATCCTGAAGGAGCATCGGTATATGTGGATGGAAAGGAAGTTGGTACAACCCCTTTGAATATTAAGCTCATGAGCGGTACCTATCCGATAACATTAAAAAAGAGGAATTGCGCGGATGTGTCAGATATCGTTTTTATTAATTCAGACGAGACGACAGATGCATATATAGAATTGATCAATGTTGAAGAACGTGAACTCGCAAGGGCAAACCCCGCCACCTTGCATGAAACGCAATTGGAACATACTGAATCTATGCGTAGTCTGGAATATGCGGAATCTCCCCGTAATAAAGTAGATATAGAAAAGACAAAGGAGAATATTGATACGCTCATTAAAGAATTAGAATCTATGGCAAAGGAACAGTTGAAAGAGAATAAATCTAAGATCTCGAAAAAGACAAGAGAAAAAAGCCCTAAGCCAGAAGAAGTCCCACGGGTTATACCTATATCTGTTAAAGAATTCAGCTTGAAGATGGGGGTTTTATCAAATAGACGTAAGATGGAAAAACTCCGTCAAAAAATCATCGATGCGTTATTGGATCAAGAGGATTTGAGCGTGGTAGAGAGGGACCTGGAATTTCAGGAAGAGATTTTAAGGGAGCAAAGGCTTGGCAGTTCTGTCCTTGCTGATGAGTTATTCAGAATAGAGTTAGGAAAGATACAAGGGGCGGCCTTCCTCTGCTTCGGTGGAGTTTCCCTCGGAGAGGCATCTAGCCGACTTGTCTTAAGAATGGAGATTGTGGATACGACAACTACCCTCGTCGATACCCTTGAGCATGCCTTTCAGGGTGATGAAAATTTGAGGACTGTGGCTAACGATGTTGCTATAAAGATTAAAGAGAAGATTACTGCTAAGCGGAAGTTATAGGAGTGTCACTTACATAAGCGTTACCTTAAACAGTATTCGGGGTGGCACGGACAAACCCTGTTCCTGTATGTCTTGAACAGGGATGGTTTGTCCGTGCTCAATCTGAGAGATGCGGTTATAGCCACAAGGTAAGGTTTATTTTACTTCTTAAGGTAACGCATATGGGTGCTACTTACCTAACAACAATATTTAGTATGGTACTTGTGGGCCGATTGAATTCTCGGACAGCCTGTAAAGCCTTGCCCTACATCTCTACGTTTAGGAATTTCAAAGCGATTCTGTAGTGGCAAGGCGCGCCCTGCCACTACTGTTATAAAAGTTATCGAAGGCCTATTAAGTTACCTATAGATACGAAATTGAGGTTTTGGGATTCCAGACCGGGTGGCACGGACAAACTTCGTTTGTCCGTGCTTATTTACCTATGCACATGGACATGGATTACAAAACACTGACAAACAAAGTTTGTCAGTGACACCCCTGGGATCGGCTTGCATAAATATGAAATTTCTCTCCTTACATATGCTATATCTCAAATGATTCTAGACACCAAATTAAGGCTTTGGGATGACCTCTAAGCAAAAAAATTAAGTTATATATGCGCAAACAGATACTCTATAAAAAAATCAAATACATTACTACCATACTATTATTTACCTTACCGTTTGTGAGCTGCGCAACGGTATCGCCGGTTAGTACGGATAACTGGCGGGACTATTTCAAGCCGGGACGTTCAAAAGAAGAAATCGCCAAAGATTTCAATCTTTATAAAGGGAAGTGGTGGAACTATTACGCCCGCGGACGATGGTTCGCCGAGGAGGGATACTATGATGAGGCTGTCCGTGATTTTAAAAAATCTATCAGCCTTCGCAGCAAAGATCAACGTTTGGCGAGAAGCTATGGACTCCACTTCTGGGAGTACTTTGTCCATCGTGAGCTTGGGATAGTTTATTACCAACAGAAAAAATACGAGGATGCGAAGGCGGAGCTTGAAACCTCCCTTTCCACAGAAGATTCTGCAAGGGCTAAATTCTACTTAAATAAATGTAACGAGGTAATCCTGAAACTCACGGGGAGAGATCAGAAACCGCCGGAGATCAAAATTACCTCTCATACAGATGGTATGGTTGTCAATACGCCTCTGGTAAAGTTAAAAGGATTTACCACCGATGATTTCTATGTTGGCGATATGTATATTCACGGAAAGAGACTTTTTGTAGAACTTGCTGAGAAGAGACTATATTTTCAGGAAGATATTCTTCTTCATACCGGTAGAAATACGATAAGCCTTGAGGCCTTTGACCTTCTGGGAAAGAGTATCCGGCAGGATTTTAACCTTATTCTGGATATGCACCCGCCAATTCTCTATCTGGATGATATACAAATGACCAAAAGAGACGGTAAACACACCGCTACTATCCAGGGAATTATCGAGGATAACCATGCCGCAAAACGTCTCTATATCAACAATACAGAGATACCCATCATTTCGGGCAAAGAGGTGCATTTTAAACAGGATATTATTGTAACGAGCCTGGATAAAATCTCATTGAAAGTAATCGATGCGGCCGGAAATGAGACAAGGGGTGAGGAACGGATCGGTGGGAAGGCATTGTTATTATGGCCGGAAGACATCCTGAACAAGAGGCAGTATGCCGACCGCACAAATACACCTCTCGTGGTTGCATCGGGCAAAATGGACCGGTATATGGCGAGGAGTCTTTTAGCGTCTCACGAGGCAGTTACTGCGCTGTCACCCTGTACCTCTTCCTCTTCTTATACCAGCAAAGATATGGAGAAAGAGGAAAAAGGATCAACTCATTTGCAAGGTGCCGCTTCGGATAATATCCCTCCTGTCGTACATACCGATTTAAAACCTGCCATTGTCCATGACGCAAACCTCTTCTTTAGCATGGATGCGCATGATGACAGTGGTGTTGCCAAACTCTTTGTGAATCAATATCCATTAGAAATCCGTCCCGGCAAACACATCTTCTTCAATTACTTATTGCCGCTTACTATGGGGGAAAATGTTGTTACCGTCAGGGCCATTGATATCCAGGGAAATGAGACGCAGCTCTCACCGGTAAAAATTACCAAAAGGACCTTTGAATTGCTGGAAACGGATGCCCGGTATACCGTTGCGTGGCTGCCCCTGAGGGCATTTGCAGAGCGGGAGGTGTCACCTGAAATCCTCTATTCTATGCTGCTCAAGGCATTTGACGAAGAACCGAAGAGATTCAACTTTGTGGAAAGGGATCAGGCGAGACTCGCAGAAATTCTCCGTGAGCAAAAAATCAGTAATACGCAACTTGCCTCTCCTGATACGGCCGTAAAGATCGGGAAAATCCATGCAGCCGAGGGTATATTCTTTGGCGCTGTGGAGGAAGACTTGAGAGGTGTTACCATAACGCTGCAACTCGTAGATACAGAAACAACACAGGTGCTTGCCCATGTCGATGTGTATGATGAGGATAAAAGTATGAAAAACCTTGCTTGGCTTGTGCACGGATTATCGCTCAAAATGAAACGACAGTTTCCCTTGATAGAAGGGAACGTTATCCGGGTTTCAGGGAATGGATTCCATATCGATGCCGGTGGAGCCAGCGGCCTTAAATTAGGGATGAAACTGCTCTTATTTCGGAAAGTAAAAGAAGGCGATTTTGTGCTCAAAGAACCTCTGGACGCCATTGCCAGGGTTGTACTGGTACAACCCGATACCTCATTTGCTAAAATAAGCACGAAGGGTACAAAGAAGATAAAAAAGAAGGACCTTGTGATAACAAAATGAGACAGATTGAGGTAATGTAGGGCAAGGCTTTAGCCTTGCTTCCCCGCTAGAATATATGATTGGGATAGCAATTCTAAAGAGTTGTTCAGCCTAAGATTGAAAATTCATTACCTCCAGTGCGGAAACAATAGGTTGAGAGTTTTGAGGATTGGAAGTGATCATTTGCTAACATCGGGAGTAAAATCAAACTTGAATCGGTATTATAACTATTGGGTTCAGGTTACAAACCTGAACCCGCGGGAGTTATAAATCTGAACACACGGGAAGGTAAACCCGAACCTGCAATGCAAACTTGAATCCACTTAGAGGAAAGGAAGTGCAGATATGAGATTGAAATACTTTCTATTCATATTGATATTTATTCCCTTCTCCACGTTATTAACCAAAACCTCTTTTGCCCAGATTACCCCGCCTATTAATGCGACTCCCCTTCCTGTTGGGTCAGGCGCCAGAGCTTTAGGACAGGGCGGTGCTTTTATCGCAGTTGCTGATGATGCCACGGCGGCATCGTGGAATCCTGGCGGTTTGATACAACTAGAAAGACCAGAATTTTCCCTGGTTGGTTCATTTTTATATACGCAACAGGATTTTGATCCGGGAAACAGTGGGTTATTTTCACTGGGCAATGAAGATGTGTCTCGGGGTGATTTGAATTATGTTAGTGTTGCATATCCATTCAGAATCTTTGGTAAAAATCTGGTTGCTGCTTTGAATTATCAGCAGAAATACGATTTTCATATGCAGATTGATTTTAATGAGATACTTGAGATTCCGGATCTCGAATTTATTGAGGATGTATCAACCGATTTTGAATCAAAGGGTGGCGTGGGCGCTCTGACACCTGCCATCGCTATACAAATACTACCAAAATTATCACTCGGTATAGCAGTAAATATCTATACCGATGAATTTTTTGACGATTTTGCCTGGAGGGAAACATTCCGACAGAAAAGGAATGGCGCGTTTTTTGGCTCGCCTTTTAGCGGTTCTTTAGATGAAGAGGAGACATTTAAAAATTTTCAGGCAGTAAACGTAACAGCAGGTATGCTTCTGGATGTGTGGGAAAAAGAGGATAAGCTCCTTACCTTTGGTGCTGTTTTTCATTCCCCGTATACGGCAGATGTTGATCATGTACAAGACCGGGTGTCCAGTCTAACCGATGAATTTGGAACGCAAACAGAATCAACGCATTTTAGAGAACATTTGGAGATAGATTTTCCCATGTCCTTTGGCGCTGGCTTGGGCTTCCGGTACAATGATGCATTATCCTTTTCTATGGATGTGACGTGGACTGATTGGTCAAGCTTTCAGCAAGAGAACGATCGGGGAGAAAAAACCCGGCCTCTGGGCAATGTATCAACAGACAGAGGTATTGATGATACCTATGCAATACGGTGTGGCACAGAATATCTGATATTCAGACAAAAGATGATTATTCCCTTGCGTGGCGGAATTTTTTACGACCCCCGTCCATCCCTGGATGATCCTACAGACGTATATGGCTTTAGTGTGGGAAGCGGTGTTGCCTTCAAAAGATTCAGTATTGACGGTGCATACCAATTCCGATGGGCGAATGACGTAGAAGGGGAAGATTTTGGCAGAACCATTGAGGATACTCATTTTGACCTTAACGAGCACCTGTTTCTGGCATCTGTTATTGTGTATTTTTGATTTTTAAGAAGTAAATATTATTTAAACTCAAAAATATAAGAGAATTTCCCTCTCATAATAAGAGGGTTGGAGGTGTGTTACAAATTAACAAATACCTTATTCAACAATATTTAATTTCCTAAACGTCAAGGTATGGGGTATGAGCCCCACCTTCATTAAAAAGGGTAAGATTTTATAGGAGATAAAAGATGCGTTTGAGGGATGGGTGCGTGCGCTTTTCTGAGTTGATGATCGTATTCATTTTGTTATTTAGCATATCAATTTGCGGATGCACAAAAATTATTAATAATTGTTGCCAAGGTGGAAAAGAAGGGGGTAGAAACGGTCCATGGCCTTCAGGAAAATTTATGGGTACAGTAAAAAATCAATCTGGTGCAGGTATTCCCGGTGCACAAATGCTTTTTGAGGGACCTCAAACTCATACCAGGAATAGAAATAGCAACGGAGGTTATCAGACTCTTGATTTGATTCCAGGTACTTATAAAATAACTGTTACAGCTTTTGGTTATAAACCAAAAATAGAAGAGGGTGTGGAGTTACCTGCTACCACAGTAGTTAAAAACTATATATTGGAGCCACAGTAATTAGTAAAGTAGGTCGAGTTAACTGGAGCGGGTTCGAGTTTGTAATTTGAACCCACTTCAGCATGTAACATTTCCAATAAATTATTTCCTGTTTCTTATTCCTTATGTGATAAGCACTGAATCATACGTACATGTATACATAGGAAATTCGAAGTTTTTCATGATGCCGTTAACACACCCTAAACCCCCTCTCAAGAGGGAAGTATACAAGTTCCCTCTTGAGAGGGGATCTAGGGGTGGGTAAGAGGAGTAGGTAAAAAAGAAAAAGTCGTTGGGTTTTGTCTTTTAAAACCCACCCTAATCAAAATAACACCAATTCAACGATGATTTTCTCTTACTAATTTACCGTCAAGTAAGTTGGGTTTTGCTCAATCAGCTTTACTTGGCTACTAGTAGTATAAGATATTTTTGAATAGCGGTAGTTTTTCTTACGATTACAATATCGTATGTACTTGATAGATCTGATTATTTAGTCGTAATTTCCAGAAACAGATAAGATTTTATAACAGAAGTCCTGAACAATGCTTAACAAGAAAAGAGGGGAAAGCTATATGAAAAATATGATCAGGAAGCAACCGTTTAAGGTGTGTAATATGCTGTTTTTTTTTGCAACACTGATTTCGATTCTAATAGTGTCAGATCTTACTTATGCAGAACTAACACCAATAAAAGACTATTTACTACAAATCCCCATTCCCAAAGTTAAAAGAGTCGAGGGAATTGCCTGGGATGGAAAAAATCTTTTCGTGTTAGATGGTGAGAAAGAAAAAATCCATCGGATTAATCCTGATTCAGGTGAACTGGTACAATCACTTGTTTTGAAAAAGAAAAAACTAAAAGGCTTATCCTTTGACGAAAAAGAAAGAGCACTCTGGACTGCTGATGAAGGAAAAAAAACACTGATGTTGCTCGACCCTTCGAATGGAAAGACGTTAAAAACAATACCGATGAAAATTCCTGTAAGGTTTGATTCCATTGAGGGCATTGCATGGGATGGTGAATACCTCTGGCTTGCTATGTATGCTGGATTTTCAAGTTCATTCAACAAGATTAATCTTAAGACTGGAGAAATCGAAAGGAGTATGTTTGCTGATTGCTATCCACGGGGAATTGCGACGGATGGAAAGGAGCTCTGGAGCATTTGCTACAATATGAACAAATTTCCTTCAAAGATAGATAAGAGAAAAATGGACAAGGAAGATCATAAAATGTTACGTTCGCGTACATTCATCGAGGATATAGATAAAGATGCTGAACCGACAGGCCTTGTCTTCGATGGTAAACATCTCTGGTATGCAGACAGAATGTCAAAAAGGATTATCAGGGTTACGCCGACTATTATAAAACCTGTCAAACCGCCTGTTAAACCACCTGCTCCAATAAGGTAAACATTAAAAAGGGGAAAGTATCATGCAATCACATTTAAAGAAGTTGCAATATGCCTTTACTCTGTGTTTTATCTTTTCCGTAGGCTGCTTCACAGTTGAATCCAAATGTAAGCTTGTATCTGAAAACCCGTTAGCGCCAAAGCATGCTTATCGTTGTAATTGCTGTTCAGGTAACATAGCTGAACCCATTACAGAACCTGCTGTGGAATCCGTTACAGAGCCTATGCCAGAACTTACCCTTGAATCTGCGCCTGAACTGGCATCAATAACGAGTGAACTAGAATCGACTTATGAATTCGCAAATATATATGCAGTTTTAATCAGTGCTGGTGTAGCCCAAAAAGGTGTAATGCTTGCCTCCGAATATTGGGATGACCTTGTATTGCAATATAAGATGTTAATAATGAATGGATTTCCAGAAGAAAATATTTACGTTCTTTATGATAGAGGGCACGATTTTGATAGTGTATTTTGGCATTCAATTACAAATAGACCTGTAACCAAAAAGGATATTGGAGAAGTATTTGATGAATTAAGTGATTTAATAAAGGAAAATGATCTTTTATATGTATGGTGGATGGGACATGGGAGTAAATCAGATACTTGCAAATTGACCCTGCCTATTAGTGGTACGACCGAAGAGTTTACCGATGAAGAACTGAGCGAATGTATTAATCGTGTTTCTCATTATAAAAAACGAGCTATTGCTGTAATGACTTGCTACTCTGAAGGTATCATTGATAATATGGATGTTGAAGATAACAGAACCGTAACCCTTACTTCATCAGCATGTCAGGAAAATTCTTACAGTATTTATTCAGACTGTGATGACTTATTTCATGCAGAATTTAATTATGAACTAACAAACGCCCTGTGTCAGCAGGATCCGTGTGGTAGAAATGTCCCATCGGATGCAATCGGAAACGGTGACGGTCATATATCGTTATTGGAGGTGCATGAATATAATACAATGGCAATGATGGAATCAACGCCTCAGATGGGAGATCATGACAGGATAAGCTGTTCAACCCACTTGCAATAAATGCTCATAAATGGATTCAGGTTGCACACCAATGTCATTAAGATGCAATGGTGGATTCACTTCGTCCACGCGGGTTCGGGTTTGTAACCCAATGTCATTAAGTTAAGAGATTGGTTTATAAGGAAAAGCGAAAATTTTTTTACGTGGTTGAACATTTCTTGGAAATTTTCTTCCCTTTCTTATAGCAGAATTGTTTTCAATAAATAATTTGTGGAGTTTTTTAATGAGAGACAAAATATGTTTTCTGAAGAAAAGTACAATACCACAATTTCTCATTTTTGCCAAAGCTTGTGTCCAGTTGATCTTGTAATCAAGTTCTTTTTCTTGAGCATCCATTTCGATATGGGAATGGACGGGAAAAGCCAGGATTGCCGTAATATTGCGCATAAAGATGTTTGCATGGAAATCCTGCAATACGGTTTCTACACTTTTTCCGCTAAAATTTTCGATCTCAATACGGCATTTTAAGACTTTGTAGTTTTCTTCAATCGGCCATCGTTGGAAATAAAGATCATGAAACAATTCATAGGGATAGAAATCTGAATCAGTCAGGGTGGTAATAAGTACTATGGGTTCTTGTGCACCCTCAAGACGAATACGAATAAGACGCAGTTGTATGGGCTTAAGGGATAAGCTAAGTTCCCGGCATTTCTCTTGAGAATCTGCGATTGGATCTAATTGGATATTCTGCTGAGATAGACCGGAGGTGAGAAATTGTTTTGCAATGTTCCATTTGCCAATGGACAATCTGGCACAAAAATGAATTCCTTTTTCCCTAAGGAAGCGGAACAACCAGTATGCTGGATATCCTCTGTCAAGGAGAATAAGGTCTTTAGGGGTCAAGTGTGCACAATGTCTTACTACGAAATCTCGTTCACCGATATGCAAAGAATCAATAAGTGCGTCTCTGGTAATATGGTTAAGAACGTCGAAACAGTGAGATACTCTGGCAAGTGCGCGTGGCTCTGCTTGCCGGACCGGTAATGTACCAAAGTATTCTTTACATGTGGAGTTTTGTGGAACTTTTACCGTACTGCCATCAATGGCTATAAGGTGAAAGCCATGCTATGTTTTGGGAGAATACGTATCGTAAAAATGTTTAGTGGTTTCATGGTTGAGCTCAATGAATGCTTGATGCTTGAGTTTGTGTCTTGCCTGGGATAATGCGCTTGCCGTAACCTTTCTCTGCGGAATATCGGTATGGTGAATCTGTTTGAAGAACATGGCCAGTTCATTTTGCAAGGAGGATTTAATAAGGTTTATCAAAAAGGTAAAGAGTATATGGAATGGCAGGGATCGTTTTCTGGTAAAATCAGCAAGGTTTTGTTTATGGCGGGAAATAAATTCTTGCGAGAGCAGTTTCTTTTTAAGAAACGTAATAGTTGCGGCACATAAATCGCGAACCACTTTTCATGCCATTTTCTAAGGTATTTGATACTTTTTCTGACATGTATTTGTCCTCCCGATAAAGTTTACGATCCTGGCAAATTGCATTTAATACACAACAATGATATCACATAGCTTATTGATAATCAAGATGATATGCTGTATTTTCACGTGTTTTTCTTAACTTAATGACATTGGGTTGCAAACCTGAACCCGCAAGGAGACTTTATAATAGGTATGTAATCCTATGTAAAGGAAATGCGTTTTAATAATAAGGAATTTGTTACTACCGATACCGATGAAAATGCCATTGCTAGCCCTGCATACTCAGGCTTCAGGCTTATACCAAAGAATGGGTACAGTACTCCGGCGGCGATGGGGATTCCGATGATGTTGTAAAAGAATGCCCAGAAAAGATTTTGCTTTATTTTGGTTAATGTCTGCCGCCCTAACTGAATAGCCCTTACAATATCCATCACGTCGTTTCTTACCAGGACAATATCACCAGTTTCCTTTGCGACATCCGTCCCCGCTCCTATGGCAATCCCTACATCGGCCTGCGCCAGCGCAGGGGCATCGTTAATGCCGTCTCCGACCATTCCAACCTGCATGCCGTCCTTTTGAAAGCCCTTCACAATCTCCATCTTTTCCGATGGTAATACCCTGGCCCGGTACTCCTCAATACCAACCTCTGACGCCACTGCTTTTGCCGCTTGCTCGCTATCGCCGGTTATCATAACGGTCTGTATGCTCATGTGCTTTAATAATCTCACCGCATCGTGTACATTCTGCTTTATCGTATCCATGAGACCCACAATACCCAAAAGCGCTTGATCATAAGCCACATAGATGAGCGACTTTCCATGAATCTCTAATTCTTTTGCCTTATCATCTACTTCGTCGGTTCTTATTTGATGCGAGGTCATAAGGCCTTTATTTCCAATGAATACATCCTTCCCGTTATATTTACCGGTAATGCCGGCTCCTGGCTCTTCCTGAAAATCCTGCACGGTATCCCATGCAACCCCCCTTTTCTTTGCCTCTTCTATAACCGATTGGGAAAGGGGGTGATTGGAAAAGGCACATCCGGCTGCTGCGATTGCAAGGAACTCAGTTTCATGAGCGGCTTTTGATGCGATAAGGTTCGTTACTGCAAAATGCCCCTCAGTAATTGTTCCTGTCTTGTCTAAGATTATGATATTGAGCTGCGCGATCTTTTCAAGTGCGCTGGCGCGTTTTATAAGGATAGAGCGGTTGAGACCTATGCCACTGCTGACCATAATGGCCGTTGGAGTGGCCAGTCCCATTGCACAGGGGCATGCGATTACCAATACGGCGATTGCTGTCTTTAATGCCCAGAGAAAATAGTGTTCTCCAATAAAATTATAGAAAAGAAAGTACCAGCACATAAATGTTACGAGAGAAAGTCCTATTACCACCGGTACGAATATGTTCGTTACCTTGTCTACAAATCGCTGGATGGGTGGTTTATCCATCTGGGCCTCTTCAACCATGTTAATAATCTGTGACAAGATGGTTTCTTCACCTACCCTCGTAGTCCTCACGATGAGGAATCCTGTCTTATTAATTGTTGCTCCCACTACCGTATCGCCTTTTTGTTTTACGACAGGCATTGATTCGCCTGTTACCATCGATTCGTCCACAGATGAGATACCCTGCGTAACTTCGCCATCTACAGGAACAATCTCTCCGGGCCTGACCGCTACCACATCACCCTTCTGAATGGCGGATGCATCCACCTCCAGCTCTTTCCCTTCCGGTGACAGTAATCGCGCCCTGCCCGCTTGTAGTCTCAGGAGCTTTTGCAGCGCCTGTCCTGCCCTTCCCCTTACCCGTTCTTCCATATATTTCCCGATACGAATAAAGGCGATTAGCATTACGGCTGTTTCAAAAAATGAGTGACCTGTCATACCAAAGATGCCATACAGGGCTAAAACACTATAGAGGTAAGCGGATAATACGCCTATGGAGACCAGCACATCCATATTGGCGGAGAGGTTTTTGATAGACTTATATGCGCTTATGAAAAAATCCATTCCTGGTCCAAGTATCGTTATGGTAGCAATGATCATCATGGTATAGGATATGTGCGTATGTGTTAAACCGGGGAAAGGTATATACATCAGGATCATAATAGCAATGGAAGCTACAATACTCAAGATAAGCCATCCCATTTGAATATATCGTGCTGAGGTTTGATCTAACTGGAACCGTTCTTTTGCAGGGTAACCGATATCTTTCGTTTGTTTAAAAATGTGGGCCTTGTTTATGATATCAGTATCATAGGTTACCATCCCTGTATTGCTGGAAAAATTAACCCTTATTGACTTAATCCCTTTAACATCTTTCAGCTTTCGCTCAATAGTTATGGCACAATTGGCGCAGTGCATACCGGTAATATCAAATTTTATAGTCTGTTCAGCCATTTTTCAGTTTATTCAGTGTTTTAAAAAAGTTGTCCAAGGCCTCATGTAATGTATAGGAATTGCAATTCTGTAAGGCAACCCTTTCGGGTTGCTATCCCGGTGCATATATTCTGGTGGGGGAGGCAAGGCTCAACAGGCTGTCCGAGAATTACTTTGAACACGAGATGCTATACTATATATTGACCGATTGTGTTAATATTAGACAATAAATAGTATATGTTTAAGGTCGCCAATGAATTCTCGGACAGCCTGTAAAGCCTTGCAAATAAGCCTAAATACCCAATTCCCTTACCATAAGGCAATGGCTCTTAATACCTTAATCGGCAAAAACCGTGACAAATTCAGGTTCCACAATGCTGCTGAGGATGTCACATCTTGATACGACTCCCACCAGAACATCGTTTCTTATAATAGGGATACGAATAATATTATGTTTTGTCATGAGGTCTATAATCTCATCGACTGAGGTATTTTCAGAAACGCATATAGGGTTTTTTGACATGATTTCCTCTGCCGTTACTTGTTCCAAAGCCTTCCCATTTTTTATGACCTTTAAAAGATCAAATTCACTGACTACCCCAATGACCTTTCCGTTATCGTCCACAACAGGTAAACCACTATACATACCCGATAATAATTTTACAGCCAGATCTCTGCCAATCGTTTTCTTTTTTGCTGCAGTAACAATTTTATTCATAATATCTTTGGCTGTCTTCTTTATCATGATATAACCTCCCTTAATTAGGTTTTTATTTACCTTCAGATTATTCCTTAACATGCGGAGAAATTTAAGTTTATTATACGCTTAATCCCTTGTTTGTCAAACAGTAAGAAATGAGAAAAGCCTTGCTAACTCCTAAGCAAATTGATAACATTTATGTTCATCATCTGAAATATTCTATACTAAAAAAGGGGCTCGTATTATGAAACCTACCATTATATCTACAACAATTTTAGCAGTTCGGAAGAATGGACATGTTGCTATTGGCGGCGATGGTCAGGTTACCATGAACGCTGCGGTAGTTAAAAAAGACGCGAAAAAGATTCGCAAGCTCTATCACGATAAGGTCATTGTTGGATTTGCCGGTTCATCAGCGGATGCTTTTGCCCTTATGGAAAGGTTTGATGCCAAGCTTGAACAGTACCAGGGGAATGTCCTGCGCAGCGCTCATGAACTGGCGAAAGAGTGGAGAACGGATAAAATTTTGAGGCGATTGGAGTCTCTGCTTGTTGTCGTAGATAAAAATTACTCCTTTTTAATATCTGGCGGCGGTGATGTAATCGAGCCAGATGATGGTATCATTGGTATCGGTTCTGGCGGCTCATACGCGATTGCAGCAGCCAGGGCATTGATAAAACACTCGTCGTTAACAGCAAAAGAGGTTGTGGAAGAATCCCTCAACATTGCAGCAGACATTTGTATCTATACCAATAAAAATATCAAGGTAGAGGAGATCAAGTAGTGGATAAACTGACACCCCGTAAGATCGTAGAAGCTCTTGATAAATATATTATCGGTCAGAAAAATGCCAAACGCGCGGTGGCAATTGCTATTCGTAACCGATGGCGCAGGCATCAACTTGCTGATGAATTACGAGAAGAGGTATTGCCGAAGAATATCATTATGATCGGTCCTACCGGTGTAGGGAAGACAGAGATTGCCAGACGCATGGCTGCCCTTGTCAAAGCCCCCTTTCTTAAAGTGGAGGCCTCAAAATATACTGAGGTTGGTTACCACGGACGGGACGTGGAGTCTATGATACGTGATATTACCGAGATCGGTGTGAATATGGTCAAGGCGGAAATGATACAAGGTGTCCAGGAAAAAGCAGAAAGGATGGCAGAGGAAAGGCTCCTCGATTTACTCTTGCCCCCTTTACCGAAAAATACCGAGCAGCCTGCTACTGAAGCTGAAGAACAGCGTCTCAGTACGCGGGAAAAATTCCGGAAAAAATTACAGGATGGTGAGCTTTCAAATCGTACCGTGGAATTAACTATTCACGAAAAACCCTATGTACTTCAGGGTTTTGTGGCAGGGGTAGAAGAGATAGGAATGGACTTCCAGAATATGCTGGAAAAAATGGTTCCTCCGCGCGCGCAAATGCGAAAGGTCTCCGTGCCCGAAGCAAGAAGGATCTTGATACAAGAGGAGGCTGAGAAGCTTATCGATAAGGAAAAGGTTATGCAGGAGGCAATCCGGAGAACCGAATTGTTTGGCATTATCTTTATTGATGAAATTGATAAGATTGCAGGACGTGAATCTACTCATGGTCCCGATGTGTCCCGGCAGGGTGTGCAAAGAGATTTATTGCCGATAGTAGACGGCACAACGGTAAACACGAGATACGGGATCGTTAAAACGGATCGCATTCTCTTTATTGCAGCAGGCGCATTTCATGTCTCCAAACCTTCAGATTTAATACCCGAACTTCAGGGACGTTTTCCCATTCGCGTGGAGTTAGAGGATCTCGGAAAAGAAGAATTTTTGCGTATCTTAACCGAACCAAAAAATGCCTTAATTAAACAATATAAGGCGCTTCTTGAGACGGAAGGAATTAAGATACGATTTGAAAATGATGCTGTTGAAGCTATTGCCAATATTGCTGTGCAGGTTAACAGGCGTACTCAGAATATTGGCGCGCGAAGATTACATACCGTTATGGAGAAACTGGTGGAAGATGCTTCTTTCGATGCGCCGGATATGAATGGCGCAGAGATTATTATTGATGCGAAGTACGTGGAGAATAAATTACAAGCCATAGCGAAAGACGAAGATTTGAGCCGGTATATTTTATAAAAGATATTTGAAACCGCAGGTTTCACAGATTACACAGATAAATAAAAAGTTTAAAAATAAAATCTTTTACCGGTGAAATATGGGGTTAAAATATGAAGCCAGTTATTGGTATAAATTGCGATTACGAAGAGGAAGGCAGGTTACCCTATTCTTTTTTGTATAGAGATTACAGTGAAGCCATCATTGGGGCTGGCGGAATCCCTTTCCTACTACCCGTAATTAAGGATAAACGCGATGTAGAGTCCTTTCTGGGAAGGATTGATGGCCTGCTTCTCACCGGTGGAAACGACGTTCCGTCCGAACGCTATGAGGAAAAAAGACATGCAAAAACTGTATGTGTCCATTCTGATAAAGATGCTTCCGATTTCGTTCTGTTACAAACAGCCCTTGAAATGAAAAAGCCTATTCTGGCTATATGTTATGGTGTTCAACTGGTAAATGTTGTCTTAGGTGGCTCTCTTATACAGGATATACCTTCAGAATATAAATCCTCAATCCTTCATAATGACCCGCACAACAAGAGTTATACTCACTCTGTAATGGTAGAGAAGGATTCTCTCCTTTACAGCATTATCGGATCAGGCTCTATTGAGACTAACAGCATACACCATCAGGCTATTAAAAGATTGGGTAATGGTTTAAAAGATGCAGCCCATGCTGTTGATAGTATTATAGAAGCTGTTGAATGGGCAGATGATTATCCATTCCTTTTAGGGGTTCAATGGCATCCTGAACGTATGATAGAAAATCCATGTCATGCATCCTTATTTCAAGCCCTTATTCATGCCTCATAGGGCAAGACTTTAGCCCATATGCATCAAGCTAAGGATTTCTGTGCCCATGAGCTTCATGTGTAACTCGTTCCCAAACTCTGTGTTTGGGAACGCAATTGCCTCGAAACTCTGTTTCGAGTAAGAATAGGTTTCAACCCTGTCCCTCCTGAGGAATCATCCGATCAGGTACTTCTGAATTCGGAAAACAGAGTTTTCCGTACAAGTATGTTCCCAAACTATGTTCTCATGTAAATGGGGAAGAGTTTGGGAACAAGCCAACAAGCAACTAAAGCTTAGCTTGATTGTATAGGAATTTTCATTTTATGTAAGCGGTTTTCAGGGTGGCACGGACAAACTTTGTTTGTCCGTGCTTGCTTCAAATGCCAGCGTTGATAGGGAATAGAACACACGGACAAACAAAGTTTGTCCGTGCCACCCTTGATTAAACGATAACTTGATGCATATGGGCTTTAGCCCCTTGCCCTACGGAACGAAATTGAAATTCCTCAACAGTAAACCAAAATATACCATAATTCTCATAAAGTTATCTATAGTTAAAATATGGCGCAAAATAAGGGTATGTAGGAATGATAACAGCCTTCGGAATTTTGTTCTTTAGACTGCCTTGCCGTGCAAGTTTTTTAACCGCACTCTTTGCAGATACCGTAGAAGGATATCTGAAATCCAAAAACCGTGTAATCACTTTTGAGAGAATCAGGTAATTTAATATGTGAAGAGAAATCTTCAAAGATGTCAAGTATCTTTTTACAGGTAGAGCAGATGAAGTGATGGTGAGAGTTCGTGTTGGGGTCATAGTGTTTACGGTCTTCATCGATAATAAGCTCTTTAACCTCACCGAGATCTCTTAAGGTTTCTAAGGTCTTATAGATTGTGGTAAATGATACGGCAGGATAGATCTTCTTTACCCTTTTAAAAACTTCTTCGGCAGATGGATGAGAAGTGTTATTCTCTAAAATTTTAAAAATCATCAGCCGTTGTGGGGTGATTTTCATACCGTTATTTCGTAATACATGAGTTAATTTTTCTACAGATTCCATAGTATTATAAATTATAAAGAAAAATGATTGTTAATTAATATAAAATATAATTTAATGGTTTAGAGATGTCAACAAAAAAGATTGCTTCGGGTAACACTCTCACAATAACAGCTACTATTTGAACTTTTTGGATAGCGCGAGCTTATACTTATTGGTTTATGATAAATCAGCCGTAGCAGGATTTGGAAGGTAGCACCCTATGGTCTCTCTTATTGAAACTCTGATGAAATAGTGCTGGTTTTATTTACTTTATACTACCGGTAAATGCATAGTCGTTTCCTGCTACCCCTACATGGCAACTGATACATACATCAACCTTGCCTTCCAGACGCGCTTCTCCATCCGGTTTGTACTTTACCCAGTACCAGTCATGTCCTGCAGGGTTGAATCCTTTTACTTTATACATCACCGTAATTAAAAACAGCTCTCCATTATCCGTATAGTTCTCTTTAATTAAGAGTGCGCCGTCTGGAAACACTCCCTTCTTGTGGAGAACCGTGTCAAGGGCAAGTTCATTTATATATAATTTAAGGATATTACCCGGCGGCATGGTACTTTCATAAAAACCTTCTTTGCCAGGCCAGGCAGGGTAATTTTTGTATGGTTTTTCTCTGGTTATATAGTGCCATAACATGTGCGCGTGTATCTTATCTTTATTCTCTAATATTTCTCCAATTCCAACCCCTGAAGGCAGGAATAGCAGAAAAGCTAAATAGAATATGTTGTATATCCGATATTTATGTATCATATTGAGTTAACAGGTTGTCATAAATTGGAATGAAGTGTTTTCTTGAGATTATTACGTATGAGAAGAGAAGGGAAGAAGTATTTGCAAAAACAGGTACGAATATGCTTGCCCCGTATTACTTACTATCATTTACACCTTATTTTTAAGCAATTACCATGTTTCTTTCGTTTTGTTTATTCTGTTACTCTTCCGTTTCTTCCTGGGAGCTTTCTTCCGTCATCTCTTTATTGGTAATTTCTCCTGCCAATGGTTCTTCTATACCGCCTTCAGAAGTTGCCTCTTCCGGGACAACGCGGGCAACGGAAACGAGTTTATCACCTTCTACTACAGAGAAGAGTTTTACCCCTTGGGTATTTCTTCCTATGGCACGAACAGTATTTACCGATGTACGGATAACCATACCTTTTGCAGTTATCATTATCAATTCATCCTCATCCCTGACATCAAGCAGCGCCACAACCTTTCCGTTTCTATCGGTGGTTTTAATATTAATAACGCCTTGACCACCCCGATGGTGAGCCGAATACTCTCCGAAATCGGTACGTTTTCCGAAGCCGTGCTCGCAAACGGTCAGCAGGGAAGCGTTTTCATCTACAATTACCATACCCCGGACCTTATCACTGTCCTTGAGCGTTATTCCCTTTACGCCATGAGTTACACGCCCCATAGTTCTTACATCTGTTTCGGAGAAACGCACGGCTTTTCCTTGTTCTGTGCCCAGAATAATATCTTGTTTACCGTTGGTTAATTTAACACAGATTAATTTATCCCCTTCGTCGAGGGTAATGGCAATAATACCACCCTTTTTCGGATTGCCATAAGCGCACAACGGCGTCTTTTTAATAATGCCATTGCTGGTTGCCATAACCAACTGCCGTTCATCAAAATCCCGTACCGGAATGAGAGAGGTTACATTCTCGTCTTCTTTCAGTTCTAACAAATTAATGAGCGCCCGCCCTTTTGATGTCCTGCCCATTTGCGGAATATCGTAAACCTTTTGCCAGTAAACCCTGCCCTGGTCAGTAAAAAACAGGATATAATCATGCGTTGATGCTACAAACAGATGTTCTATGAAATCTCCTTCTTTCATTTCGGCGCCGGTAACGCCTTTACCGCCGCGATGTTGTTTCCGGTATGAGGTAAGTGGCAGCCGTTTAATATACCCTTCATGGGTAATGATAACGGCGACATTCTCCTCCGCGATAAGATCTTCCAGATTGAGTTCGGTAATTGCATTAACAATTTCTGTGCGTCGCTTATCGCCAAAACGCTCTTTAACTTCTTCAATATCTTTTTTGATAATAGCCAATACTAATTTTTCGTTGGCAAGAATGGCCTCGTATTCTTTAATATCGGCGCACAGTTTTTTATACTCTTCCTCAATCTTCTCTTGCTCCAAACCGGTTAATCTTTGAAGTTTCATATCCAGAATAGCATTCGCTTGAACCTCGGAAAGGGAAAATTGACTGATAAGTTCCTGTCGTGCATGATCGACAGAGCTGGAGGTCTTGATTAACTGGATAACTTTATCAATGTTTTGGAGTGCGATCCTCAATCCTTCCAGGATATGAGCTCTCGCTTGTGCTTTTGCCAGTAAATATTGAGTCCTGCGTATAATAACAACCTTCCGATGCTCAATATAGTACACTAACATCTGTTTTAGGTTAAGCGTCTCCGGCCGGTTGTTAACCAGGGCAATCATAATAATGCTGAAACTATCCTGAAGTTTTGTGTGCTTGTAAAGTTGATTGAGAACTACTTCTTCATCCTCACCCTTTTTTAAATCGATAACCAGACGGCTTCCTTCCCGGTCACTCTCGTTACGGATATCTGAGATACCTTTAAGCTGGTCTTCCTTTACCAGGTCAGCAATTCGTTCCAGGATGTTATCCCTGTTCAATTGATAGGGTATTTCGGTTACCACAAGACTTTTTTTCCCGCTCTTCGTGGTTTCTGTATGTACGCGTGCCCGTACCGTAATCGTTCCGCGTCCCGTCCGATACCCTTCTTTAATACCTTCAGTACCGCAAATCAATGCGCCTGTAGGAAAATCCGGCCCTTTGATAATATGCATTAATTCATCAATAGTGACATCAGGATTATCAATAATTTTAATAATTCCATCACAAATTTCATGTACATTGTGTGGCGGGATACTGGTAGCCATGCCCACCGCAATGCCAGAACAGCCGTTACACAATAGATTGGGGAATTTCGATGGAAGGACAATCGGTTCCTGCCGCGTATCATCGTAATTAGGCACGTAATCAACAGTTTCTCTTTCAAGATCTTCCATAATAATCATAGTGACTTCCGTCATGCGGGCCTCTGTATAACGCATAGCTGCAGGAGGATCACCATCGATAGAACCAAAATTTCCTTGTCCCTGGATAAGAGGATACCGGTAATTAAAATCCTGTGCCATACGGACAAGGGTCGGATAGACTACCTGCTCGCCGTGAGGATGGTAATTACCCGTAGTATCACCCGCAATTTTAGCGCATTTTCTGAATTTGGAACGAGGGCCCAAACCAAGATCATTCATGGCAACGAGGATGCGTCTTTGTGATGGCTTTAAGCCGTCTCTTACATCGGGAAGTGCACGGCTCATGATGACGCTCATGGCATAATTCAGATACGAATCCTTCATCTCTTCTTCAATGAATAAGTCTTTTATATTTTCAACCATGCATAGTTACCTCGGTAACAAATGGATTATGTTTCTTTTCTTCTAAAATAGTTGTTGATGGACCATGTCCAGGGTATACAATTGTATCTTCATCCAGAACAAACAATCGTTCCTTGATAGCGCGAAGGAGTTTTTCCTGATCGCTTCCCGGAAAATCTGTCCGGCCGATACTTTCTTTAAATAGGGTATCTCCGGAAAATAATATGGGAGGTCTTCCGTTCTCCCGCTTTTTGCTGGAGAGGCATATTCCGCCAGGGGTATGCCCCGGTGTATGGATTACATCAAAGATATGTTCATCCACGGTGATCGTATCTCCATCCCTGAGTAATCGGTTTGCCAGGGGTGACCGTACCGTTGGGCCGCCGTAAAAAGCGGAAAGGATAGAAAGGTTTTTTGCCGGATAAGGGAGCATATCCTGATCTTCCTCATGTATACAAATTTGAATATCGGGAAATGCTTTTTTAAGACCAGTGTTGGCGCCGATATGATCGCCATGACCATGGGTAAGTACGATAATTTTAGGTGTTAGGCGCCCTTTTTTCAGAAAATCAATAATAGCTTCTGCATCTGCGCCCGGGTCGATGATCATTGCATCGTTTGAGATTTTACCTGCAACAATATAACAGCATACCTTTAATGGTCCTACAGGTATCTTGTGAATAAACATAGTTCTACTTTTTCCGTAAATAATCTTCGATTATTTCCTTAAGCTCATACGGCTCCTTGTTCTCCCACAATCCGATAATTTTTCGTTCCCTCTCAGCATTTTCCACAGCATCTGAGGCGTGAGCAGCATTCTTCATGATATCTTCTCCGTAAATTCTGCGGACTTTACCAGGCTCCCCTTTCTTTGAATCGGTAGGCCCCAGAATATTTCTGATTTTACGGATGGCATCCGGCCCGCGGTATAAAAGGGCTAGGCAACGCGCAGTCCCTGGTTTTTCCTTATCGGACGGGCTTGTCTTTTCAGGGTCCAGGCCTGTCATATACTGTATGATCTTATTGAATTCATGCATAGCATTCATATCTTTTAATTGTTCTGATAATTCTGCTGCGTGGTTTTTAATAATAGCATCTGGTACTTCGAAGGTGAAGCAGGATTTAAAACTTTCTTTTAATTTTTCTGCTATTTTTTCTGGTTTTGGCTTTAGTTTTTCACGAAATATGTTTATTAAAGGGCCATAAAATTCTTCAGCCTGTGCAATACTCATTCTTAAAAGCTTTAGTCCAACAATGAATAAACCCGTTCGGGAAAACATATCGATGATATTGCCGGGTAGCGGACTTTGTTCCTCAAACGGCTTCAGGATAACCAAAGTTGTTTCTGCCTTTACCCCTTCGGGAAACTTAATGATATCTTCCAAAACGCCTCCGTCTTTTGGCAGATATTCGGCAAATAAGGAAAGTTGTTTATCGTTAGTAATAGGGTCCGCTGAAGTGACGACGGCCGGCTCAAAATACTCCATGGTGCCATCAGAATTTTCTACAAAATCTCCAAAGCTGCCCCGAATGGTATGTCCCTGGAAACTGGTAATAGGTCCGATTACATCATCCTTTAACTTTTCAATAGCATGGGAACCCTTAAAGAAAAGCAATACCGTCCGGTTGGTAATCCCAAATTTATTTTCCTTACGAAAGTTACTGTTGATATAGTTAATCATAACTTTCTTCCATGCTTGTTTGATATCCTGTTCCTCAATAGTTGCACAATATTTATCGACGAAATCATCACTTGGCGCAAACATTGTTGCCCCGATAAGCTCAAGATTTGCTAACGAAAGTAGACGCCCCAGAATACCGCCAGTCCGGCTTTTGAGAAGGCTGTAGGGAGTAATCAGTGCATACGTAAGTTCATCCGCCATAAATTTGTTTTTCTCCAAGATTCAGAATGATATTTAATGATATAAGAATAAGCATATAATTATAAATAATAAACACTTAACTATAACACAATAATTGAGGCAGGTCAAACATTTTTAAGCCGTTGTTTCGTATTCCGTCTGATTTATCAGAAGCGCATCCGAACCGAAGAGTTCTTGTATATGCGATACGAAGGCATCTGTTGCTGAGATGAAATATTGACGGGATGTCTTGATTTGATAAGCACCCTGAGCAGTGATGATAGTAAAAAACAGGGGACATGTGCCGCTGTGGAGCTTAATAATCTCTTTTAATTGCAGGAATTTTGTCTCTTCAAAATGAGAGGCATCAAAGCGAATGGCTACGCATGTAACAAGACGTGTGAATGCATCTTTTTCGGCAATAACTTCCTTTATCCGTACGGTGGGGACAGTGCTTTGGAAGCCGACCTGGCCTTTCACAAAAACAACCTCATCTATGTTGAATAGTGGCTTATACGTCTTTGTTTCTTTGTGAAAAGCAATACACTCAACTATGCCTTTCGTATCTTCGAGAGTAATATAGAGCATGGGGTCGCCTCGTTTTGTAGTACTTTGCCGAAGATTTGTAATAATTCCCCCTATAACTACTTCATCTCCTTCAGAAAGTTCCGATACCTCTGCAGATGACGTGGTGGATAATTGCTTGATTTTCTCATGATAGGCATGCAAGGGATGAGAGCTCAGGTAGAAGCCAAGACTCTCCTTTTCTGCTTGCCGCAGTTCCTTTTCTGACCATTGGTTCGTATCGCTGTCTTTTCCCGGGTTGCCTTTCCCAAACATATCCATATCGGTGTCGATAGCAAACAAGGATTTTTGACCGGTACGCCTATCTTTGTTTGCTACGCTTCCCATCTGCATAGTTGTATCAAGCCCTGCAAGCAGCCGCGCGCGATTATCATGCAACGAGTCGAAACATCCTGATTTGATCATCGATTCGATTACCTGCTTATTAACGACCCGCATATCAACCCGTTTGCATACATCCAGGATTGAGGTAAATCGTCCTCCCTTATTTCTGGACAGGACGATTGATTCGATAGCTTTGTCCCCTACATTTTTGATAGCTCCCAGTCCAAACCGTATCTTATTTCCATCTGAGATAGTAAAATCATTTTGACTTTCGTTGACATCCGGAGGCATCACCTCGATACCCATCCGGCGGCAATCCTCAATATACTCTACAATCTTATCCGTATTTTCTTTTTCACAACTCAACTGTGCAATCATATACTGAACAGGGTAATTTGTCTTTAAATAGGCAGTCTGATAAGTGATTACCGCATACGCTGCGGAGTGGGATTTATTGAAACCATATCCTGCAAAATATTCCATCAGTTCAAAGATACTTCTTGCAGTTTTTTCAGGAATCCCATATGCGATAGCCCCATTTACGAACTGGTCTTTAAATTTTGCCATAATCTCAGGTTTCTTTTTTCCCATTGCTTTACGGAGATTGTCAGCCTGGTTGAGAGAAAAACCGGCCAGGCGGTTGGCAATACGCATAACCTGCTCCTGGTATAAAATTACTCCGTGGGTTTCCTTCAGGAGAGGTTCCAGCAAAGGATGAAGATACGTTACCTCTTCTCTTCCGTGTTTCCGGTTAATAAAAGATTCTACCATCCCGCTCTGCAGTGGACCTGGTCTGTACAAGGCCACGAGAGGTAAAATATCAGCAAATTTATCAGGTTTTAGCTTTTTTAACAATTCCCTGAATCCGCGGCTGGTTTCTACCTGGAAAATCCCTTTTACATCCCCACGGGCTAATAATTCATACGTCCGCTTATCGTCCATAGGAATTTTCATAAGATCGATATCTTTCCCGGTAGTCTCATGAATTAATTTTATGGCCTTATCGATGACGGTTAATTTCCGGACGCCAAGAAAATCGGCCTTTAACAAACCAATTTTATCTACCAATATTTCATCATAGAATTGCGTTGTAACAACGTCTCCGCTTTTTGCCAGAGGTACATACTCGGTGAGTGGTTCATCTGAGATTACAATACCTGCTGCATGCACTGATGCATGGCGGCATAATCCTTCCAGCTTTTTAGAAATATCGAACAGTTCACGGATATGTTTTTCGCCTTCATAGAGTGTCTTTAATGCAGGTTCCTGCTCCAGGGCTTGTTTTAAAGTTATATTGATTGTATTGGGAATAAGTTTAGCCACTTTATCTACTTCCGACAAAGGGATATTCATTACCCGGCCTACATCGCGAATAACGGCCTTTGCCTTCATTGTTCCAAAGGTAATGATTTGAGCTACATTGCTATCCCCGCCGTATTTTTTTCTTACATACTGGATAACCTTTTCGCGACCTTCCGCACAGAAATCAATATCGAGATCAGGCATGGAAATTCTTTCTGCATTAAGAAATCGCTCAAAGAGCAAGTCGTTTTCGAGAGGATCGATGTTGGTAATATTTAATAAATAAGCGACCAGACTGCCTGCACCGGAACCTCTTCCCGTAGCAGGTATGCGATGTTGTACGGCAAAATAAATAAAGTCCCAAACGATTAAAAAATAATCCACAAAACCGGTAGTTTCGATAACCTGCAGCTCGTAATCCAGCCGTTCACGAACCTGTTGCGTAAGAGAACCGTATTTCCGGATTGCGCCCTCCTCACAAAGCTTCCTGAGATAGGCATTGTTGGCCATACCCTGTGGTGCAATGAACTTTGGCAGATGCATCTTTCCAAAGGGCATTTCCACATTGCACCGGTCGGCAATTTTTAGAGTGTTTTCAGCGGCTTCCGGCAGATGCTGAAAGATGTCGTACATTTCACCGGGATTTTTAAAATAAAATTCACTTGTTCCAAAGCGCAGCCTTTGTACATCTGACAGATGTTTTCCGGTATTAATGCATAAGAGAACATCATGGGCCATCGCATCATCTGCGTTCATGTAATGAATATCATTCGTTGCCACCAGGGATATACCCAATTCCTTCCCTATTTCGATCGCTTGTGACACCAATCCCGCTTGTTGCTCAATCTTATTGTTTTGAACCTCCAGATAAAAATGATCGGGACCAAAGATGTCCTGATATTCTCTTGCTACCACTATTGCTTCTTCATAACGGTTATTTAATAAGCAATGATTAATTTCTGAAGTCATACATCCACTCAGACAAACAATCCCTTTGGAAAGGGTTCTCAGGAGTGCCTTATCAATCCGTGGTTTATAGTAAAAACCCTCCAGGTATGCCGAGGTTGTGAGTTTTAAAAGATTGCGGTAACCCTCGTAATTCTCAGCAAGGAGAGTGATATGGCTAAGAGATTCTTTCCCATTTCTCGACTCCTTATCCAGACGACTTCCTTTTGCTACGTATGCTTCATAACCCAGGATAGGTTTTATTCCCCGCGACTTGGCTATTTCATAAAATTCTATGGCGCCAAACATATTTCCGTGGTCTGTAAGGGCGAGGGCAGGCATTTTAAGCTGTGCGGCTTTATCTACAAGATCACTTATCTTGCAGGCGCCGTCAAGGAGGCTGTATTCACTATGGACATGAAGGTGTATAAAAGTATCTTTACTCAAGTATATATCCGATAAATAATGTTGTTAAGGAAAAGAAATTATACTGCGGTAACAAAAGCACTCATTGATATTTTCTGTCCGGTATTATGCTACGATATCGTTCGGAAAATCAAGCTCTATTTGGACAACAATTTTACTTGAAACTTCATTAACCTTTTGCTATTATGGTGCCTACCTAATTTTTAGCTAAAATTATTTTTGAATATTCATAGATTCAAGGTAAAAGAACATTATTAAAATACACCAAAAGGGGGTATCCAATGTCTAGTTGTGGCACAAAAGCAAAGGCTATTATGGTTGTATTGGTAGGTCTTTTCGGATTGCTGTGTGTTGGTTTTGCAGTATCAGTTACGGAAAAATACAGAGTACAAAAAGAGCGGGTACATGCCCTTGAAAGGCAGCTTGGCGCCGGGCGTAAAGAGGTATTAAAAGTTCCGGAATTGATGGAAAATTTAGATAAGGTTGAACTTGCAAAGAAAGAAACTGAGGAGAAATTTGTTACCTGTGCCTCAGAAAAAGAAGGTCTGACAACAAAAGTAGCCGAACTGCAGAAGGAAGTGGACACTTTTGGCGCCATTAAAGCCGCTGTTGGAGTGCAGTTGAGCGGATTACAGAATACGATCCAGGAACAACAAAACAAGCTGAATACAATAGAGGAAGAGAGAGCCAGGTTAACACAACAGATTGCTTCTCTGGAAGAAGAAAGTAAAAAGGGTGCTGAAAAATCTGAATTGCAGGTTGCTGATATGAAGAGGAGTCAGGAAGATTTAAAAAATCAGCTCATTTATAGCAACGAAGCAAAGAAGCTTGCTGAGCAGGAGCTTGCAGAAAAGAAAAAGAATGTTGAAGAGCTTCAAAAGGCAAAAGAGGCTTTGGAGCAGGAATTAGCGAAGATTAAAGAGCAAGGACCTTCCACTACCCCACAAACTTCGCCTTCACAAACTCCATCCACATCAGAACAGCCACATTTTCCGCTTATGGACTCATCTGCGGCTGAAGATTTGGATAAGGCATTTGCCTTACTGCGTGAGAGAGTTACTTCGCCTACCATGTCTCTTTCCGAAGTAAGCATATTACTTTCCAGAATGGAGAATGCATTAAAAAATTTAAAATAAAAATATCCCGGAAATTAAGGATATTTTGTATTTTTGTGAATTGAAAAGGGGAAAGATTTCATCTTTCCCCTTTTTTATTTGTTTATCTGGAGTTCTCGTATTTTTTGCTGAAGGTTTTGACGGTGCATATCCAGCGCTTCAGCGGCACGGCTAATATTCCCATTACATTCTTCTAATTTCTTTTTTATAAAATCGCGTTCAAAATTTTCTATAAGTATCTTCTTCGCATCACGGAATGAGAGGCTGTAATCAATATTCTTCAATACTAATGCGGTATCCTGATGATGTATCTCTTCCGGAAGATCTACGTTGTTAAGAACTTCACTATCGGAAAGAACGACAGAACTTTCAATCACATTTTTAAGTTGCCGGACATTTCCAGGCCAATTGTAAGACACTAAAGATTTCATCGATTCATGAGAAATTGACAGGATATGCTTTTGGTGCTTTTCAGAAAAGTATTGTATAAATCGGTTTACTAAAAGAGGGATATCTTCTTTTCTGTGTCTCAAAGGAGGCAGTTTTATGTTTACTACCTTAATTCTATAATAAAGATCTTCCCGAAACCTGCCTTCCTCAATTTCTTCCTCAAGATCGCGGTGAGTAGCGCTCACGACTCGTACATCAACAGCGAGTGTTTCTATACCACCGAGTCGCTCAAATTTCTGTTCCTGTAATACCCGCAAGAGTTTTGATTGTGTACTAAGACTCATATCTCCGATCTCATCAAGGAATATCGTTCCTTTATTGGCTAATTCAAACTTCCCCAGGCGCCTTTCTGTTGCGCCGGTGAATGCGCCCTTTTCATGTCCGAAGAGTTCGCTTTCGATCAGTGTTTCTGGCACTGCAGCGCAATTCATGATAATGAAAGGTTCATTCCGGCGCTTACTGCGTTTATAAATTTCTCTGGCAACAATCTCCTTTCCGCTGCCACTCTCACCCTGAATGAGTACGGTAACGTCTGTTGTGCCGACTTTTTCAATCTTATCAAAGACATCTTTCATAGGTTTGCTTTGACCGATAAGCTCTCCCATCCCCTCCAATCGATCTATTTCGGATCTGAGCCGGGCATTTTCTTCCTGTAAGGCAAGTCTCTCGAAAACATTTTTGACGATAATCCGGAGTTCATCGATCTCATAAGGCTTTGCAATGTAATCGTATGCGCCATTTTTCATAGCCTCAACGGCAAGTTTTTCAGAACCATAAGCAGTAACGATAACTACAAGGGGAGGATTCCTCATGGCATTGATCATTTCCAAAGTCTTCATGCCATCGACCTGCGGCATATTGATATCCAGAAACACCAATGCGGGCTGTAATGTCTTTATCATGTGGAGTGCATTGGCGCCATCCTTTGCCTCGTATATTGTGTAACTATCCTTTTGAAGAATCTTTCTCATTCCGTAACGGGCAGCTTTTTCATCATCTACAATTAATATTGACGGCGTAACCATAGGTTTCCTATTGAATACTTTTTATCATTTTTTTAAAAGGGCGATTCATTTGCATCGTTTGTGGCAGATTGTGTTTGCATAGATTTTTCTAAGGGAAAACTTACAATAAATGATGCTCCATTCTCATTACTTTCAACATGAATAGTAGCCTCCATATCCTCTAGCTTCTTTTTTACGATAGAAAGACCAAGTCCCGTCCCCGTTTGCTTTGTCGTGTAGAAAGGTTCAAATATCTTTGGCATGCACTCTTGCAGTATGCCAGGGCCTGTGTCGGAGATCGTTACCTTGATCATTTGGTTGTAAGGTATATAATCAGCGCGTATCTGTATCTTCCCTCCGGAAGGCATAGCCTGGATGGCATTAAGAAGGAGGTTAAAAAATATCTCCTTCAATGCCCCTCTATCAGTAAGGATTGATGGGAGGTCGCCGGGGATTTGGCATTGTGTTACAATCTTATTTTGTTTTGCTTCGTTACTGAGTACAACCAGTGTCGAGTTTATTACTTCTCCAATCCTGACATGGGTTTTTATCACACTGCCCGGTTTTGCAAATTGCAGCAATTGATTGACGACCTTAGTTAACCGGTCTATTTCATCGACAATAATCGCTAGGTCTTCCTGTAACGGATCGTTTTTCTTTAAATCTTCCTGCATGACCTGAACAATAGCCTTTATAGAGCTGAGGGGATTTTTGACTTCATGCGCTACGCTTGTAGAAAGGCGTCCAAGGCTGGATAGTTTTTCATTCTCATATATCTTCCTTTCCAGATGAAGTTTCTCTTCGATGATTTTCGATTTTTCCACTGCAGAACCGATTTCATTGGCAATAATCATTAATTGATCCAGATGATCAGATGCAACGGGTAAACCACGTCTGGCGCGTCCTAAACTTAAAAGACCCGTAAGTTTCCGGTTTACAAATATGGGGAAAATGAAAATTGCATCTATTGGCCGCATTTCATTAATAATCAGGGCGTCTTTTATCTCATAGCGATTGAGCACAACAAATTCACCATTAGCAAAGAACTGTACAATATGCTGTATATCCGATTGGTTAATGTGTTCGTATCTTTTATCGCCAATAACCTGGATCCGCTCACTCTTAAAAAGAAGGAGATTTGTAGATTTAATAGCTGTTGCCTTTTTGATAGATTCAACTACATGTTCAAGGAGTTTTACGAGATTAACGAGAGGATCGGTACTAATGACATGACTTAATTCATTCAGCAAATACTCACTATCTGCAATACGGTGGAATATCAGTTTTCTAAACAATTTTTGTACGCTTTCCTTCAGGGTTGGAAACCAGAATACAAGACTGATAACAAAGACAGGCTCCAGGATCTTTGCATTTACCGAATAATATTGCTCCAACGATTTACTCAATTTTTTTATCCCAAAATAATAGAGACAAATCAGGATAAGAGTAAGGAATGAATAAAAAACACTCCGGCGGAGTACAAATTCCATATAATTGTATCGATACACATAATAAGAGAAAATAATACTGGGGAATATTGAGGACAACATGGAAACGAGTACCAGGTAATCACCGGCGTAGCGGATTTTATTCCCTTCAAAGAGTACCGTAAATCCAATAAATATTGCAATAGCGATTATCACCCAAAAGATAGCCATGTAGAACTTCTGCTCTTCCTTTTCATCTACCGCTTTTGCCAGCCATTTTGAGATATTTGCTGCAATAAACAACGAGATAATCAGCCATACAACGAAGGGCTTTATATAAGGAGTTGCAGTTGTCATTAAATGCATATCTCCTGATAGGATAAAATTTTTTATTACTACCGAAAAGGGAATGACGGGAAGGTAAATACCAAAAAAAATAATCCACTGCAAAGATTTCCTGATGTGAGGCTTGCTCTCGAAAAGAAACAAGACTGCCGTATGCAAGAGAAGGCTGGGCATAAAACCAATCCCTATATAAGAAATTGCATCAGAGACAAGATTAACAGAAGCAAGGTCCTTGCCAAATAAGAGAAAGCTAAAAAGATAGACGGTATTTCCAAAGTGCCACATAGCTACACTGATAACCAGGAAGAGAAATATAAGCTCGCTTCTCGTCTTCTGCTTTCGTTGTACAATGAGGATGGAGAGCACTATGTGCAGGATGGTTCCAAGGATAAAACCTATGAGTGATATAATTTCGTAAAGTGGCATATATGTGTGTGGTTTTCTGATAGATTCTTTTCTGTTCCATATTGGTTCATCGTCTTTCATTGCAGAATTGCTCACGAAGAACAAATATCTTATATTATTATGAGGAGTAAAAGAAATCCCTGTCAATAGAAAAAGCATAAGAATGTATAATTATCAATCGCTTACCTTGACAATGGATAGGGTATTATTGTAAAATCTGAGCGTTACAAAACCAATATAAAATATCCAGGAATTGAATTATTACTACGAGTTCTGTTGATAAAACCTACCAAAGTAAATAATATTATTATCCGTTCTCCCAACTGGGTAGGTGATGTTGTTATGGCAACCCCTGCCTTCCGGTGTATTCGGGAAAATTTTCCTCAGGCAAAAATAACGATTATTCTGAAATCTTATGTACAAAGGCTTATTGAAGGCGCTCCCTGGTTTGATGCCGTAATTCCTTTAGACTCAAAAGAACAACACCTTAAGGGTATGCAGTATATTTCTTTTATAAAAGAACTAAGAGCCAAAAAGTACGACCTTGGCTTTTTGTTTCCGAATTCTTTCAGCTCCGCACTCATGTTTTGGCTTGCTGGTGTGAAACGGCGTATCGGTTATAAACGAGATGCGCGCTCATGGCTATTAACCGACACGTTAGGCAGGCTTTATGAGAATGGGCATTTTTGTCCAACCTATATGGCGGACTATTACCTGCATCTGTGTACAGAGATTGGTTGTAAGGTACGCTCAAAAGAATTGGAATTGTTTCTGAGCCAGGAATGCCAGCATCGTGTGGATGAAATATGTGAGAAGTTCAAACTTAAGAATGATCTTCCCCTTATCTTGTTAAATCCGGGTGCGGCATATGGTTCTTCAAAATGCTGGACACCGGAGGGATTTGCCGAAACGGCAGATCTCATAAAGAAACAATCGGACTGCAATATAGCCATTGTCTGTGCACCGCAAGAAATAAAATTAGCCAGGGATATTGAGCATGCAGCAAAATCAAAATTGATAAATCTGGGAAACGAGATTAAGTCTCTGGATGTCCTTAAAGCGATCATAAAAAGATGTGCCTTGTTGATAACCGTTGATTCCGGCCCTCGCCATATCGCTGTTGCCTTCAAAAGGCCTGTGGTAACCCTGATGGGGCCAAACGATCCACGGTATACAGATTCTCCGGCAGAGATAGGACAAGTTATCAGAGCCGATGTGGATTGCCTTGCCTGCCATCGCAAGGTATGTCCGAAAGATCATCGATGCATGACAGCAATAAAGCCAGAAAGGGTCGCAAAGGTGGGATTGGATTTCATAAATAAGTATACATAATAAAAATGCCAGTGAGAAGTGTTTGTGTCTGTAGTTGTGATTCTTTTCCTGACACGCTTCACTTCCGCCTTTACAAGATTATTTGAACAACCATAGTATGTAAATACTATACCCAGTCAATAAGAGAAATCCCTGTATCCGGGTGATCATGAATTTCCAGGTAATTATAGGCACAAGGACTATACCAAACAGTAGCATGACCGGCATATCGATGCGGAGAGAAGCAGTATTGATTTGTAATGGTTGAATTATTGAAGCAATACCAAGGATTGCAAGGATATTAAAGATATTGCTGCCCAATACATTACCTACACTGATATCGGATTCCTTACGGATTGTAGCGACCATCGACGTAGCCAGCTCTGGCAGGGAGGTGCCTACAGCAATGATGGTGAGTCCTATAACCAGCTCACTAATTCCTACAACCCTGGCGATGTATACTGCTGAATGAACCAGCAGGTATGCACCCCCAATAAGCGCCCCAAGACCAACTATAATCCATACGATATCTTTTTTTAAATTATCGCTTGTTGCTCCGATAGATTCTTCATATTCCAGAAATTCCTTTTCTACGGATTTTGATTCTCTCAGGGCGGCACGATAGACATAAACGGTATATGCAAGAATACCTGCCATAAGTATGATCCCTTCCCGACGGCTCAGGACACTATCCCATCCCATAAAATATAAGAGTAAAGAAATGCCGATGACAATTGGCATTTCCCGGCTGATGAGTTTCATATCAACTTTAAGAGGCTGAACGATGGCTGTCAATCCTAATATTAAGCCAATATTTGCAATATTACTTCCGACGATATTCCCTATAGCAATATCGTTTAGATGGTTAATACCAGCCATTATACTGGTAACAAGTTCCGGGGTTGAAGTACCGAAGGCCACTATGGTAAGTCCTATAACTATTGGTCGGATATTGAAAGAACGGGCAAATCTGGACGCCCCTTTCACGAGCCATTCAGCTCCAAAATAGAGCCCGGCAAGACCTATAAAAAACAATATGATTTGTAATAGCATAGGGTTTCACAATAAAAAGTTAATGTAAAAAGAAATACTATAGACTCAATATTATACACACAATTCTTAAAATTTACAGGGTAATTTACCATTGTTGCATGGGTATAGATTTGCTCTTCCTACACACATAATGGTTAAATAGTAATACCCATGCAAGTGCGATAAGTGTGCGCTGGCCGGGAAACCGGTTTTGGATTTGTATAATCTAAGGATTCTGTATATTTCATACATTTGCATACAACCAAAGATCAACTTTCGCCACATCTGTTCAGGTTCATCTCTTGGGTGCTATAGGTAGAAAGGGAAATGGGGGACGGGGAAGCATTCGGGAATAACAAATGTGAAACAGTGGAATGGCAGAAAACACGTGAGGATGATACCATGTATAGCAAATAGTCCCTGTTCAAGACATCAAGGCATAACTGAGATAGGATGTAGCTCTGTCACCTCAAAAATCTCCTATACAAGACGGTCCAGTCTTCTGGTAGCAAAAACTTCAGAAGAATTATTACCAGGCATATCTTTCCCTTTCCGAAATTTTTTATCTGGAAAATTCTTATCAAGCAGTTATTTTCGAGTTTAGAGTTTGTTTCAATCCTTGTTTTAATGGAATTACCTCTCAAGGTCGATTTGCGCATGGGTGTTTGTCCCTGTGTTTGTGTTTCAATCCTTGTTTTAATGGAATTACCTCTCAAGACGGGGCTGACGGATCCGTTCTGGATCTCAGGTATGTTTCAATCCTTGTTTTAATGGAATTACCTCTCAAGACGGCGAATAATGGCGATGGAACTGTATCGGTAATGTTTCAATCCTTGTTTTAATGGAATTACCTCTCAAGCCGCGAGGTTGAACAAGTCGAATACATAACAGATGATGTTTCAATCCTTGTTTTAATGGAATTACCTCTCAAGCGGTAAATGTTTTAGGGGTGATTGAATACAAAAAAGGTTTCAATCCTTGTTTTAATGGAATTACCTCTCAAGGATTCCAAAGCTGACTATTCAAATTTTTTAAGACAAGTTTCAATCCTTGTTTTAATGGAATTACCTCTCAAGTCCTTAAATGGAGTACAAGTGCCAGAATGGCTAGTGTTTCAATCCTTGTTTTAATGGAATTACCTCTCAAGCCTCGATTTCCCCTGGTAAGGTAAAAATTATAAAGGGTTTCAATCCTTGTTTTAATGGAATTACCTCTCAAGGATTGTAGCTGCAGGAATTACTTCTCGTATATTCTGTTTCAATCCTTGTTTTAATGGAATTACCTCTCAAGACCTGTATCCCGGTTTCAACAATGTGGCTCACTTGGTTTCAATCCTTGTTTTAATGGAATTACCTCTCAAGACCCTCGTTTAAGTAGGGAGGGTGTGTTTCTCTTAGGTTTCAATCCTTGTTTTAATGGAATTACCTCTCAAGGCCACCCAAGAAGAGGCTGACAAGTTACTTGAAATGTTTCAATCCTTGTTTTAATGGAATTACCTCTCAAGCAGACACTCAATCAAGCTAAGCAGATATTCACAGAGTTTCAATCCTTGTTTTAATGGAATTACCTCTCAAGTTTGTCCACGATGGCGGAGAAACTAGCAAGTGGAGACGTTTCAATCCTTGTTTTAATGGAATTACCTCTCAAGACCTGCAAGACGCTAACCTGCAAGGCGCTAACCTGGTTTCAATCCTTGTTTTAATGGAATTACCTCTCAAGAACAACAATGCAAGAATAGGAGCCCTTGACCTATCAAGGTTTCAATCCTTGTTTTAATGGAATTACCTCTCAAGAGAAGTGTTATGAATGTGAAAAGGTTATTTACAAACGTTTCAATCCTTGTTTTAATGGAATTACCTCTCAAGGATACTTGTGATATCGAAAATGCCAATCCATTTCTGTTTCAATCCTTGTTTTAATGGAATTACCTCTCAAGCGCATTTCTATGCTATCTTTATTTATTACGACACTTACATAAAAATTACTCCTTGTCAAAATGTAATTTTTTACCTTAAAATTAAACCTGTTTTCGTTAAAAAATTTCATGTTTTACATCCTATTTACTGAAATAACATATTCTTCTCTAAAGCTTTATGTCAAACAGCACCTTAAACACAAATATTTCTGTAACAACAGTCTATACATCGATTTGAGAACTTAGTTTTTTTGGGATAATATCCTTTTGATATTACATCAAATATTTCAGAAAGTAAAGCTTTTGCATCTTCAAAATCGGATGGTTCATAACTTATCTCTTTTAAACTTGCACCATCCTTCACATAACAGATAAACCCCTTTTTTACAGGCTTTTTATAAATCTCTTCAATGAGCATGGCATACATGACCGATTGGAATTTGTGTGTCTTATACGTGTATTCTGAAAACTCAGTATATTTATAGTCCAAAGGTGCCATCGTTCCATCAGATAATTCCAGTACCTCGTCTACTATTCCTCGCACCCTTATCCTGGGAGAAGCAAGATATACTGAAACTGCCTTTGAGGTACAACCAATCTTCTTTCTCAAATAATCCTGGTTTTCCCGCTCCTTCCGTTCATGTATTTTCCTACCCTTAAGAACCTTATACCGCAACTCTTCATGCTGTGGAATATTCAAGCAGTTCATAAAATAGGTAAACCTTGGGCAGTAGAGATGTTCAATTACCTCCGAGGGCGTTATCATTAAGGTCGATTCGGTGTCCATAGGTAATGTAGTCCGTGTTCCGATAGCCGTGACCCGTGAACCATAATCGTTACGGCCAACGGATTACGGACTACGGTGCACGTCTTTTAAAAGAATTTCTCCAGCAATTCCGATGATACTAATTTCTTATCAAATGCCTGTCCAAGAAGTTTGACTTTTTTAAAATCATCCTCACACATGGGAAAGATATAGACAGAATCTACTTCAGGATCGATGATGTCATCACACATGATTTTTAATTCATCAATCTGATTTTTATTGAGTGTTCCTAAGAATGCTGATTTCTGCACCCTGTAAAGTCCTTTATCTTTACATGCCTTGGCAATTTTATTTCTCGGCTTATCGTTTACTATATCGTATATGACCCAGACAAGGTTTTCCATATTATATTATACTTTCGTAGTCCGGTTACCGTTGTCCGATGTCCGTTTTTCTGATCTTAGTGAACTATTTAACTTCTCAAGCATTTGCAAAACCCGCTGTGTAATCTGAAAAAGTTCTTGGAAAATGTCTTTGTTAAGATAACCAAGGTCGTTTGATAATAATAATTGGTATTTTAACTCCGCTGCTGAACCTTTGGCAATACCTACAAACTGCCTGTATTCTTTTCTATTGTTCCGATGGCTACCCTCCATAAGGTTCATTGGTACTGATGAAGCCGCTCTTCTCATCTGTGACACCAGGCCAAATCTCTCATCTGGAGGATACCCTTTTGTTTGATTATATATCTTCAGGGTTAAATTATGCGATAATCTAAAAACATCCATTTCTTCAATCCTCACGATGCCCTCCTTTGCATTAAATATTTTTGCAATAATCCACGGACTACGGTCCACGGATAACGGGATCATCCGTGTTACTTTATCAACCCATTCGCTATCCTATGACATTCAAACTGTATAATATCCCCTCGTCTGATATTCCTGCCGCTGTAGCGAATGGACTCGTCGAGGAATGTATTGAATGCACTGATAAGGAGTGCCTTGCCTTCTTTATTGAGAGTAAACCCATTTTGGAGTTTGTCAAAGTGTTCCTGTTTAACGTCTCTCCCCGCAAAAAGTTTTATTATTGTTTCATCTGCCCAGATACGGAAATTTTCAATTAAATCAAAGACAAGGGATTTCTTATTATAGTGATCAGTATGGATAACCCCCACGTAGGGATCCAGGCCTGCAATAATGCAAGCTTTTTCTACTTTAGAATACAGGATACCATAGGTATAGTTCAGCAAGGTATTAAACTCATCCTTTGCAGGGTTGCGGCTTCGTCCTTCAAATTTATACCGGTCTGGCATGATAAAACTAATCGCCTCGAAGTAGGCACGTCCTCCACTGCCCTCTATCCCCATAACGGAGCTTCGTATCTCTTCCATCCCGATAGTATTGTTGTCCTGTGAAACAACTGAGTCCAGGCTATTTCTGCTCGTACGTAATTTCTCAATATATGAGGTTATTTCTGCCGATTTGGTAGAGCGGCTCTCGCGAAGCCTCGTTAAAAGGTCGATCTGGTTATCGAACTTCTTCTTAATCCATTCCAATGCCAGATTTACCCCTTCTCTGGTACTGGCAATCTCTAATTGTCTGCGGCGGATAAGGGTTGTACTGCCCAGCTTGCTGTGCCATACCCTGCCAAAGGGATCTCCGAATTCATCCAGAAAGATAATATCAATATTGTTATCCATAGCAAGCTTGATGGCATCGGTGGTAATATAGGCAGCCGTTGTGATCATAATGCTGTCTACTTTTTTTACGGAGACCTCAAAGACCTGTTCATCCTTCTTGACCTTGAAGCAATCTCCGTTTTTCTGTAGGTATGAACCATATGAGTTAATTACAAGCTGCATGGTATGATCTGATATATTATTTGATAGAATCCTTGATAGCGGTTAAAAATTCTCTTGCCAGCCTAACATGTTCTGTCGTTTTTTCAAATGGAATTTCAATCAGTTCTTTATAATCTCCCTCTTGTCATCGTCAAAAGCATCATGAAAGATTTTTGAGTAACGCTTATCAATCTTTCCTGTTTTAACAAATTCCTTATCAAATACAGAAATAATTCCACTATGCTTAGAGGTTTTGACATTGATATCGGCTTTCAGAAAGAGTGCCAAAACCGAATAAAATAGGGAGTAGTAAGCTCTGTTTATAATAGATCCGGGACTAAAATTCTCGCGTACCATCCTTTCCGCTTCAGAGAGTGTCTCTTCAGCCTGCTTAAACCGATACACAGAGAGAGCCTCTTTATCTGTCATATTCTAATTCCTTCTTCGTTAATGCCTCTCACTATGGGGGATGCCCTTAGCGGGGAATCTTCTATCTCATAGCGTGTAAAAATAAGCGGAGAAATATATATTGAATTTTCAAATCCAACTTCCCATACAATGTTACGGATTATTTTTTTTAATTGATCATCCATGTCAGAATATTCGTCGGCATTTCCTCTTGCCCGAGAACCAAAGACTCTGAAATCAATTAATTGGATAACTTTAGACAGTCTCTCTTTTAATTCTTTCGCTATCTCATAGTCTCTTTGTATCATATATAAATATTTCCTCTTTTTTCACTCCACAGCTCTTTAAACTCTCAAACTCCTTAACCCTTTCTGACACTTTCCACTGACACCGATACTGTTCACTAACACCGTTTCGCGGAAAAAGCGATTCTATAGTTAGAAACCCCGTCATTCATTTTTTTCTAGATCATGAATAATTTTTACAACATCTTTTTTGAGTGTCGGAATATCCCTCACACATATTATCCAGACTAGCTGAATATCCACCCCAAAATATTCATGGATCAATTTGTCTCTTAGATCTGCGATATCTTTCCAGGATATATCACTATATGATTTTCTCAAGTGAGAAGATACATTCTTAACTGCTTCGCCAATTATCTCAAGTTGTCTGATAGTTGCACTTTGTACGAGCTTATTCTTCATAAACTCATCTTTTCCCATTTTGTCAATAAAAACTTCTATATTATTAATGGCATCAATTATGTGCTTTAAGTAAATTTCATCTCTTTTCATAGATTACTTTCATTGAGCTTGTAATCTCATTCCTTAAATAAGGGCTAATACTTTCTTGTGTTAACAGATCGACCTTTCTTCTAAATATTTTTTTGAGTTCGTTTTCAATATGTATCAAATCAAGCAAGCTCTTTTCCTTTGATTCATCAAATTTTATGAGTATATCGATATCACTTTTCTTTTTTTGTTCCCCTCTTACAAATGAACCAAACAAAGCCAGCAGAATTACGTCATTTTTTTCACAAATGTTCTTAAGTTTTTCTTGTAATGTTTTTTTATTGAATTGTTTTGGGATATTTTCAATTTTTATCATGTTTATTTTCCTTTTAACAAGAAATAAATAAAACGATTCTATTTAAGGTGTCAAAATGGAACCTCAAAATTTTCATTTTAGCAATATCTCGCTCTTACTGGCTAACTCCTCAACTCTTTTTAATGCTTCTCACCGACACTGTGCTTACCACCGTCCCAAATCCCCTCGATACTGACTTCCCGATGCCCCAGTAATCAGGGATTTCGAAATTGACGGAGAATGTACCGAGAAAGCCGAGCATGGGAGTGCCTTTGAGGGATGTTTGAACTTCTCTGAGTTTGATGATACTTACTTTAATGGGTTCTGGTACGGTATAGCCAAGCCCTTTTGACATGGAGATGATATTGCCAATTAATATCTTCTCCAAAAATTCCTTTTTCTTTGTCCAGCCTTCAAGTTTCTGGTATTGTTCGTAATTTTTTTCGTTCAGGGCAAGCCAGGGGGTGAGGAAGGAATAAGAACAAGTTGTTTTTATTATTCCATAAAGTGATTCTTGAAGCGATATATCTTTTTTAAGAACCCTGTATTTTTCACAAGATAGTTCGATTGTTTCACCCACCAAATTAAGATTCGAGATAAGTTTTGCACCGTTTTCTATTCCTACTAACATACAAGTTCTATGAACATTTTTATATTGGACGAAGGGATAACTGTATTTAACTGTACCATCTTCACTGTGTTGATGAAGCAGTATTTCATTTGGATATAATCCTGCAATAGCTCCACGTAAGTCTTTAGATTGGAAGTCTGATGTGGCTTCAGGTTTATCAAAGTATAAAGAAGCAGTACAACTTAATACTTCCTTAAGTAAATTGTTTGTTATGATATTATGAATCATACGATGACAGTACCCGAAGGTGGTTGATAGTTAAAACCAATTTCATCATCATAATACGCCGACTTTAAAAAATAGAAATTACCTTTTCCTTTTTCTGCGATATCGTCCGGATTAAAATTATAAGCATTTACAGATATGGAATTCATTGCAATCTTATTGGAAAGTCCTTTTAGTTTTCTTCTGCGTTCCCATCTATCCATATCTTCTTTGAATATTTGCTCTATTTCGTTTCTTAATCCTGGGGCATGTTTTTCTACTATTATGTTATATTGCTTTAGCTTCCCCCTCAATTCTGTCCTAATATCAAAACTACGCTGCTTCCCGTTTCTAAGATAATTATGAGAGAAATCTATCAAACATTCTGTTTTGTTTTTGCCTAAATCCTTCCGCTTAAGCTCAATGAAATATTGAGATGCTAAATCAAAAACCTCATTTTCCATAACCTCTGTACTTCCAAATTTATTTAAAATGCCCATTGTTGCGTCAAGAGAAAGCCTATCATAAACTATTGCATTGAATTCGCCAGTTGGACAAAAGTTATTAGCTATATCTGGATCATATAGCCGTATTACCTTTACAGTCTTCGTTTCCTTTTCTCCTTCTCTATTACATCGTCCAGCTACCTGAATAATTGAATCCAATGGCCCAAAATCTCTGATAACATAATCCATATCAATATCTATACCAGCTTCAATACATTGGGTAGATATAACTAACGCCCCTTTTGAATTTTTAATTTTTTCAATCCTGTTTAATCTTTCTGCTGGAATTATATACGAGGAAAGAAAATAGGTTTCTCTATTCTTAGCAATACTTTTAAGTTTTTCATATACTTTTTTTGCAGAATCTCTTGTATTAAGAACTATCATAATTTTTTCTTCTTCTATTTTGGAAAGTTTATCCCGCATCTTCAATATAAAATCATCTAAAGCAAGCGTATCTTTATGATTCAACAGAAGCTTATAGCGTGACAGTTTTTCAAAATATCTTTCCGGTCCCTTTTCTTTAGTAACTTTCCTGATAGTCGGAACGAGTTCTTCTGCATTATCTAAAAATCTTGGTTGAGTTGCAGACATGACGAGAAGATAGCTTTTGCCTACATTTGTAATATATTTAATAAAAGTGGAAAATGGATGCCAAAGATGAGGCGGCAGGGCTTGGATTTCATCCATAATAATAATGCTGTTGAGAAGATTATGAAAGCGCATGAGGTGTTTTGGCTTAAAACTTAGAAAGGTGTACAACAGCTGGTCAAAAGTTGTCATTATTATTTGTGATTTCCAAATATTCACAAAAAACTCAGCAGTATTAGGTTCGTATCCATTGAACTCAAAAGATGAGAGAGAATGGGTCTTTAAAAAGACTTCCTCGTTAGGATTTCCAAGAAATTTTTCATATTCTTTTGCTGATTGGTCAATAATTGAAAGAAATGGCAAGGCAATAATAATCTGAGGAACAAAACCTAAATTATTCTGTATTTTATTCCTGAGTTTTATCGCCCATGAGGCAGCCAATAAGGTTTTTCCCATACCGGTTGGTAAGGTTAGAGAATATAGATGATTAATTAAATCAAGACTTTCCAGTTCTGTCATTACTTCATTATACGCCTTTTCTCGATCTGCATTTATATTTGCCTTTTTATTTTTAAATTCCTTTGCCTTATATGCATCAATTATATCTGTATCAATGGGTATAACTTTTCTTTGATAGAGTTCTTTGTCTTTAACAGCAAGATATGCCTTGTCTGCTTCCAATAGTAAAGAATAGATAAATAGAGTCAATAAACGAAATTCAATTTTCTGATCATTCGAAAATAGTGATAAGTCAGAGAAAAGATTCTCAATGCCACAGTCAACCTCAATTGGTTTAATCGAATTTATTTCGACATCCATTCCGGCTTTTCCCAAAATTGGTAGATTAAGAATCTCTTTTTTGAAGGCTTTTAAGCGATCTTCTATTACTGGGTCATTTGGTAAACCCTTCGATAATTCAGAATGATGATACAAAATAGCTAATAAAGGCGACAAGGCTATGATTTCATTCAGGTTATTTTCTTTACAGTAAGTTAAAAGAGGTTCATAGGCAAGGATGGCAGATAAACCAGTATGCCAATGTTCTCCATTAGGTCCTTTTTTACCGGTTGTCAACCGCATTTGAAAATAACTTGTTGCTTTGCCCAAATCATGAAATAGAGACGCCCTCTTAACAAGTGCTTTTAGATGCTCTTTAGTAAGACCAAGAGATTGAAACTCTACATGCTTACCTTCAAGGAGTTCAATGGCAATCTCCGCAACCTGTGCCAAATGCTTTTCTAGAGGCAAATCGGGATGGGACTTTATGTCAGAAAATAGGCACATATTTATTCCAAGCTGGTATGTTTAAAATATTCTTAACATTTTTAAGAGGCACAGCCCCGCCATCTAGATTTACTGTAAAGACAGCATGTTCAAAATCCCTCGGTGATTTAATACCTTTTAAACCTTCAAATTCAGTTATCCGCAGTTTATTTTCTTCTTTGGATAACGTATTTATTTTGTCGAAATCCAACTCTCCATGAAATCCACGTATAAAAGCGCCATTCACATCGGTATCCATGTTTTTAACTAATTTCCCTTCGACAACTTCAGAAATCTGGAAATCTGTACTGGCTATAAATTGTGCAAGTCCGAGATATGGTGTAAATACAGGCTCTTGTTGTTTTATAAGTTTTTGAATATTTGAAAGAATAGAATCTTCTTTTATATTTTCTTCGGCAATATATACCCGATAACTAGGTTTAACAATAACCTCCACTGACGTTCTCGAAGACTTTTTATTTGCAGCACTTCCGGGAAATCCTTGCCTTGTCAAATATGGTATGGATGTTGTGTGATATTCACTAGATATTTCTACGCCACATTGAATTTTCTGATAAAGACTAAAATCGTCTTTTTCAATACCCAAAACCGAACCTACAAATCCCATTATTGCAGTCTTTGTTGGACACGGTTGAGTCAAGCGATACACATTTGTATAAGGAGCGCAGAAATGGGAAAATCTACCATGCATCATGAAAGATAAAACTTTCATAATTAAGTTCCTTTGAGTTCGTTATATGCCTTTTGTAAGCCGTCTTTGTAATCTCTCAACACAGGATTATCAATAATTCTCTTAAAAATATCGTCTGCTAAATCCGTCGTAATGGTTATTGTTTTGTTTGGTTCACAATAACTAATACCTTTAATTCCTTCTATTGCCTTCTTTGCAGTATCGGAGAATTCTTCTGCTTTGATTTCCTTTGAACAGTCAAAATCAATATTTGAAAGTTCGCATACTTTATTTTTTAAACTGTTATCGAGTCCTTCCTTAAACTCTTCAAGTGTAATAAGCCCATTGGATGCAAATTTAATCGATTTTATTGCATCCGTTTTGGACTTAACTGTTTCGTAAAACTTTGATAAATCTAACGTAAAATCTTCTATGCTTCTGTAAGCTTCTTCTTCAATATTCTTTCCGTCTCTTTTAACAGGCATTAGTTTAATGCTGTTTACAAGGTCTCCAAAGTGAAAGGGCTTATTATATTCGATATCTATCAACAACCTTGGTACTTGATTTTTGCTACGAGTATGCCTATCACGAGTGCCACGCCATAACGCTTTTAGAAACAAGTTATGGTCATCATTATGCAATCCTGTAAACTTTGCTGTATTTTCATTCGCTATGGCACTTGTAGCAAAAAGGCCGTATTCAATACAATGAGTGTCACCAAAAAGTCCACCGCCATGCTCTGCTTCCTCGCCTTCTTCCGCTGGTTTTTTGTCCGGTGCCATAATACTGGTTATTTGTTTATTAGACTGTACAACCTTGTGCAAAGAAGTTCCTACTTCAATTTGTATAGGGCCTGTCAAAGGCCCACCAAGGTCAGCTAATGGTGTTTTGCTCTTTATTGCTAATACACTGCCAAACATTTTAAGGTCGCAGAAACATTGACACATATATTTACGTAAATCGTTTATGATATTCGGCCAACTTTCTTTTTCATCTATGAGGGTTTTTAACTTTTCAGCAGATTTATTAGTTTTAAATTCTTCAAATACTTCTAACCTTTTCTTTAATATTTTTTCTTCTTTTTCTATTTCTTTTTTTTGTTCATCCTTTTGAGCTTTTAATTTTTCTTGTTCCATACCTTGATGCTTTTCTGTAATATCTTTTAAAGCTTTTTTTGTAGAATCTTCAACCACTTTGAATGTTTTTTCTTTCTTTTCGTCAGAACCAAAAAGAAAAGCTGATATACGTTCAGTAAGTGTTACAATCTGTGGGATATCTTCACCTAAACGAGTTATAAGCAAAGAATCTTTCCCTTTTGTTTGCCCTATGTAGTCACGAACTGTCCTTTTAATACATACATCTGTTACATCGCACTTTTTGGTATGCCTGTCTATGCGCGGTTCGTTCCCGCTTGGATCACCATTGGGATTACTCTTGCGAACATCCCATAAAAACAAAGATTCATGTCTGTTGGTTAAAAGCATATCAGCCATTACTTGTTCCTCCTTCTTGATTTATTGTTTTTGATTCCTCTTTCTTTTTATAGATAAAATCACGGCCAACAGCCCAACCATGGCAAAAAGACACAAGGGCAACTCTGTTGCTGTCACATTTTCCTTTATCATAATAAGAGATAGCCTTCATAAGTTCTTGAAGTCTTGGGCTAGATACGATCTTTTCTTTGTTTGTAATGTAGTTCAACACTTTTGGGTATATATCCTGCAAAATATCCTCATAAGTCAAAGACATAGTCCCAAGCCAGTTATATGCGGCCAGTCTGCTATTGCCTTTCTGCAGGTTTTCTGCATACGAAAACAAACATCCTACGAAAAAGGGAGCGAGATATTGACTGTCCTTTAACAAAGGGTGTATTTCGACAAACTTGCCTAAATCTGGCATTGCAATAAACGAAAAGCCTATTTTTTCTTTTTCTGGCATACCTCTCACCTCCTTTTCTAGTTTGCTAGTTTCTTTCAATTGTTTTAGGAAAACAAGTAAAGACAGAATATTTCCAACATAGTTATCTCTCGCGTACTGAGCTTTGATATCTTCCTTTTGGGCATTACGTGTTGTTTTTATAGCAAAAATTAAATTGCTATAACAATCATTCGCAATGTCTGCATGAGTAATTTCATGCCCATAAAATATCGCTCTCAAATATCGTTCTACTTCAGGTCTTCTTCTACTCTTATCCTTTTTATTTTCTTCCCATGAGGGATAAAACAATTGGTAGAGTAAATAAAAATCATCTTGGACATTCCACGTGCACTGCCAGTTTCTTCCTGTTAAAGACCACATCTCAGATAGTTGTTTATTATTTTGGATTGTATTGGAAATTTGAGAAAGTCTACTTGGTAGGACATCGGGGAATACAATATTTAATTCATCCAATCTCCTCACATTTTGCGACTTGCCAACTGTAATGTAATCTCCAAAAATAAAGGTTATGGTAGCATAGGATGGCAATTGACCGAGCCTATATAATAGTCTTTCTTCTGTAGATGCCACTTCTTTAGCAGGTGAACCCCATAATCTTTTAAGATTTTCATACAATCTTTTTTTTCCATTTTGATCTGGAGGAATTAGCTTTATAGAAGGTAAAACAAGACACTCATTCCCACCTAATTTACGAGTCAAAGCTTCAAGAAGATGTTGCTTAAATATAAACAATAAATCCGCACAACCTTGACATAGTTTAAACGCTGAATCAGGAAAAGCATACGAAAGATGATTTTCATTGGTAGTCTGATAAAAAGATAGTTCCGAAGCACTTTGCCACTGGTCTAAAAGTGGCTTTTCTCTTTGGCATGAAGGGCAAATACCAACTAATTCTTTAATTACATCAACTGCAACTTTGTGTTTAAACCTATCAGCACCTTTCTGAATTGCCGCTCTTGTTTTAACAAATAATAAGTATCGACGAAATAATTCATACTCTGCAAGATGTTTCTCGTCAATAGTTAAACCTACAAAAGCTGATTCTCCAGGTTTTACCGACGGAAATTTTCTACGGTCTTTTTCATTTCCTTTCACCTGTTTATCTATTTCTTCTTTGTTATTTTTTAAAATGAAAACTACGTTTTCAAGCCATTTTCTTTCGTCTTGTTTGTCTTTATTATAAAATAAAGGGCCAGTTTCTTTTGCTGTTTTTTCCTTTCCTTTACCTTCCTGTGTCTGACAATAATCTTTTATTATAGTTTCAAGTGGGGTAATAAAATTATCCGTAGAAAAGTCGACTTTCTTTGAATAAATTTTGTGAGGTGTATTCCTTATCTTGTCGCTCTGTGCTCCACCTGATCCTTGCCAGAATAAATGGTTTGCCCAGTTATTTACAGCACCTATTTCGATATAATCTTTGACTTCCCACATCTTCTTCTTAGTATCAACATTAACAAACAAGGCGTATTTGGATTTGTCTTTTGGATTTGCATCTGCAAGGAGACCGATACTTTCTTTAGACGCTTCATGAATTAGCGTATCGTGAAATTCATTCCATGACTTGTCTTCTGGTAATTTCCCCTGGGAATGTAAATACAATTCTGTTAGCAATTTAATATCCTTTAGCATCTAATCCCCCTATGCCTATCAATTCAGGTCTATTTCTATAGATGAAGAGCCCGCGCACTGCTATGCTATCACCTTCTATAGTTTTTTCATATATTATCAAGATTTCAGTTTTCTTAATTTTCATGAATTTAGTAACCCAGAAATTATTGGCTTCTTAAATTAAACCTTCCGTTATGCTATATGACATTTTGTTTTGAGATCACTATGTTTAAACCACCAAGGGTATATTGAATAAATACTTTGCTTTAATTTCCAAGACAGCATCTCGGAAATTAAAGCACCAGCCGAATAAAATACGTAAAACTTACGCATCTGTTCCAGGTTATCAACGGAAAACCCTTTTCCCAAACTTTTTTAAGGTTTCTGGATAATCTCTCTAACAACATTTCTCATTACAATAATCCTCTATCGAGTCAAAAGTTGTTATGCAAATATTTGAGAAAAATAATAAATTAAAGAATTTGTACCATGCTCGATTCCAACCTTTAATTGTTTTCTTACTAATTTTTTAAGCTTGAGAGTATAATATTTTATTCTATTTGTTAAAGTTACTCTCTGTAGGTTTAATGATATCTAGAGTCTTGATGAGGATAAGAAACAATTTTTCAGTATTTGTGAGGAAGTTCAGGTTTTGGATTTTCTGAAATTGAAGAGGAAAAAATTGAGGATAAGTTTTTGCTGGTAAGGTGAGGAAGCACCTTATTAGGTGATGTATAAAAGGGGATGGGTATCCTTTTTGTGAATTGGTGAAGATTTCCAAATACTTCCTCCCAAATTGTTGTTTTCTCTTTTAGAGGAGGAAGTATAAATAACTTGATTTTATAAGTCCATAGAAATTTTGAGAATTCTTTTATAAATTTAAAGAATTGAAGTAGAAGTGTATTGTAATACGCTTCTACAGGATTTTACTTTTTGTAGTATTTCATAGCTTCAGGCAATTCTTTTTTGATATCTTCTATCCTTCTTTCCGGTTCCGGGTGGGTGGATAGGAATTCTGGTGGCCTTTCTCCCCCCATTTTACTCATCCGCTGCCAGAATGGAATGGCTTCCCTGGGGTTGTAGCCAGCCCGTGCCATGAGGATGAGGCCAATATGGTCAGCCTCAAGTTCGTGACTCCGGCTATACGGTAAAATAAATCCGATATTCGTACCTGCCCCATAGGCCTGTAACAATATTTGTTGTGTTTGCGCCGGCTGCTGGCTTAATGCTACCGATAAGCCAGTTGCACCTAATTGTACTAACAATTGCTGGCTCATCCTTTCACCGCCGTGATTTGCTATAGCATGCGCAACCTCGTGCCCTAATACAACAGCAAGTCCAGTTTCATCCTGAGTAGCAGGGAGGATGCCTGTATATACAGCAATCTTTCCCCCCGGCATACAAAAGGCATTTACTGTTTTATCATCTTCAATGAGGTTAAACTCCCACTCATAATTCTTTATCTCTTCTTCCATGTCGTTTTCACGCATGAATTGTTCTGCTGATTGTGCTATGCTCTTCCCCACTTTTACCACCATCTCTTTTTTTCCTGCATCGTTAGAGAGCTTTGATTCGGACAACAACTGATGGTAACTATCCTGGCTTAAGGTAAAAAGCTGAGACTGCGGTACAAAGGAAAGCTGTCTTCTCCCTGTTATGGGCACTGTTGAGCAACCAATGAAAAGAATAATGGCAAGCGTGGATATGAAGAATTTTGATTTGAGCATGTTAAGCCTCCCATGAAGATGTACCAAATAATGAAGAATGTTTGGGGCCGATAATTTAACGAAGCCCTCTCAGTTTTCATTCGTGACTTATTTTATCATATCTTTGTAAATCTTTGAATTTTATTCTGTTTGCATTATATCTCCACGGTAAACAGAAGATCAAGAGAGATGTTGGGTTTCTTTCCTCAACTCAACCAACTCTCAAATTATCTATTTTTGTACCTCCGTATCTCTCAGGTTCTGCAGGGGTCTCGTTACCATTCTAAGCTTTCTTGAGAGAAAAAAAAATATGAAAAAAGGTTTGAGAATGATTTTGAATTTTTTCAGAAATCTTATAAGTAAGAAAGTGATTATAAGGCCTAAAACGGTTGCTACAACTACCGGATTGGTGCCAAATAACCATGAAAGGGCCTTTATCAGGCCTGACAGAAATGCAATGGGATGCGTGGCAAATGTAAAGAGGATCGATGCAACAAGACCATATTTGACAAATTTTATACATCTTGAAAATACCTTCGGCGGTATGAATCGCATTACCAATAGACCTACCTTGCCTTTTCTTGCAAGTTTGATCCCGTCATCACCATACATACCGACATACTTAATAACATCGTCTCCGTGCTTTTTTGCCAACTGCATTACATCGTTTCCATATTTTCCTATAACTTGGACACCGCTTGATCCATATTTTGATACACAGGGAATAATATCATCACCATAGAAAGCCGATAACTTAATGACATCATCTCCGTAAAGAGTACTCAAAAGTACAACATCTTTACCATATTTCTGAATTACCCTGAGGCCGTCATCGCCGTAAAGCATGGTGTATTTTACGACATCATCACCATATTGACGTGCAAGAAGCAGTACTTCATCACCATATTTTTCAATCACATTTCCTGCATCTGGGCCATATTTTGTAAGGTATCGAACTGTATCATCCCCATATTGTTGCGATAGTTTGAGGATTTTACCATCGGTTGCCTTCAGGACCCTGATGCCATCGTCTCCGTATTTTGCAACAAACTGAACGGCATCATCTCCGTAAGTTTCAACCAAATCTTCCGTAAGATGGACGAGACCCCGAAAACCTTTTGTGGTTCTGGCAAACTGTGCTCCTTTTGCTGCAAGCTTTGCCACTTTAGATATACCGCTGCCAATAGGGACAAATCCCAGAATATCTAGTCCCGCAAACAATTTATCCTGAAACGTAATATCTTCCTGCCGGATCCTTTTTCGACTTACCCGCTCAATATCAGAGATAAAGAAGTTTCTTAATTTGTTGGTAATTGTAGTAATAGCTTCTTCCTTGACATTATTGATATCGAGGATCTCAAAACGGTCAATAAAATCATTTCCCAATTCAAAGATGAGGTGAATGGCCCGTTGTGCATTTTCACGTCTTATTGCTGTATCGCTTTGAGCATCTGCCGCAGATGTTTCAATGCCGTACCACCAGTACGAGACCCATCCGTAGGCGCTTGTCGTCTTCAAATAGTTGTAAATTTGGCTGTTAAAATCTTTATTATCATAGAAAAGATAGATGATGGGAATCGTTTGTTTATGCCCGTACGTTTTTATCACCTGGTAAAAGATATCATCATCGGTAAAAAGGTTGAACAAAACCTTTGCCTTTTCTCCATATTCTTTTATGGCCAGAAGGCCGTCCTCTTGAAATTTAATGACGATATCCAACACGTCTTTATCATATAGTCTCGCAAAGGCAATGCCGTGTTTTCGTATCAGGGAAAATACCATATCGCCCTTTTCATTGGCAAGATTGATCAGCTCGATACCTCTTTCTTTATCTTCATTGATAAGAAAGAAATTTTCAGGGTTATTGGCAATATATTTTACTCCTTCATCTCCAAAGGTTGTGTAAAATGTAGCGAGGGTTTCGGGTGAGAATATATGGAGATTATTTTTGTTGTTATCCGGATTGCTGTATAAGCGGAAGATGTCCCGGTAATTGATAAGTGGATACAGATTTGCCATTTCCCTGCCGTGTTTTTCCAAAAGGGCAAGTCCCTCTATCTTATATTCTTTTAAAAATTCAAGGGCGAAGGTTCCATAGTGTTGATAAAGCCGTTCTGCATTATCGCCAAATTGATTGAAAACATCTTTAAAGTTAAGAGAGACAGGATTTACAAGATTATTGGTGTTTGAGTCGATAGTTGGCGGTTTGTCTATGGATTGAGAAATGACCTTTTGTAAGGGATAATATAGCGATTGGCTTAAGAAACAGAGAATACCTGCGATAAAAATCGATTTATTCATTTTTACCACTAGAGAAGACAAGGCCTGGTATAGTCCTGATCATTCGTGTTCATTCATGGCTTAAAAGAGTTGCCGAAGGCCTAATTTATGGTTAAAAATCTATCGCGCTGTAAAGCCGCCATCAATGGGTAATATAACCCCGGTAATCCAGTTTGCTTCATCTGATGCAAGAAAAAGCGCACCATACGCAATATCCTCGGGTTTTCCGATTCTACCGAGCGGATGCGAATGTACTACATACTCATGCAATGTGTCAGGATTCTCTGAAGACTTTATAAAATTCCAGTACATATCGGTATCTATCATGCCCGGGCAAATACAGTTGACACGGATCTTATCAGGGGCTAATTCTATGGCCATGCTTTTTGTCATGTTAAGGATACCGCCTTTTGATGTAGCATAAGCAATGGCTTTCCGAAACCCTTTTAATCCTACAACAGAAGAGATATTGATAATGGAACCGCCATTTTTTGAAAGTTCAGGAATGGCATATTTTGAGACCAGATAAATACCTTTTAGGTTCGTATTAATCGTTATATCCCAACCCTCCTCCTCTGTTGCGCTGGTTGTGTCCGGTTTGTAATTAACACCGGCATTGTTCACAAGGATATCTAACCTCCCAAAGGTTTCTCCTGTCTTTTGAACCATATTCTGAGCATCATCTGCTTTTGAGACATCCCCTATAACATATATGGCATTCTTGTGCAAATTTCTTATGTGTGAAACCGTCTCTTCCAGAGGTGTTTCCCTTCTCCCGGTAATAACAAGAGAAGCGCCCTCTCTGGCAAAAAGCAGCGCCGTGGCCTTGCCAATACCAGTTCCACCACCGGTAATAAGTGCTACCTTATTTTTTAATCTCATAGGTTTTACCACTTTTCCATGTTCTTTGCGGTGATCTAATCTTTATCATGTATCAACTATCTTTATTTGAAACAAAAAATATCTCCCGGTGACCTACAGAATCTCTTTCGAGCACAAACAGAGGCATTTCAGGAAGTTTCGAAATCTTTTTGAAGTCCTTCTCCTGGATAAAGAGAAATACCCTCTCCTGTGAGTTCAAAAATTTTCTCAAATTGTCTGATTCGGCAATTACTTCAATAGAATTTCTATCGGTATAGAACAGATACGGATCCCGGAAAAAATTATACATCGCCAGTCTGTCATCCGGTTTCATCATAGCCTTTGCTTTGCCACAAATCTCTTTGGCAGATTTATAGTGGTCGAGTATCGGAATAACCCTTACGGTGCTGACATTAAAAATGATACAGATAACAAAAACAAGGGTAAAGAAAAATGGAATTATCCTGGCGTGCTTTATCAAGTATAGCATTACAATACCAGCAATAGAAAGAATTATTGTAAATGGAGTAGTCGTAGTTATATATTGAGGGAATGCCTTATATACCGTGATAGGGAAAAGAACGCCCAGTACGAGTGATATTCCACACAGTATATAACAGGGATAATAGCCTGTTTTTCTAAAATAATTCTCCTGAGACTGCTCAATAAACTCATTCAGAAACCAGGCTATAAAGAGTGCAGCCGCAGGGTATAAGGGGAGAACGTAAATATCCCTTTTCCCTGACACAATGGAAAAGAAGATAAAGACAACTGCAAACCAGACGATTGGTAATAAAAGAGATTCTTCGTTTCTCCCTGAATGACAAATGTTGTTATTTTGGAGTGAAGAGCGGCGAAGTATCTTTGTTTTGAAATTCCTTATCGTCAGGATATTGGGTATTTTCTCTCTCCCTTTCTGAGAAAATAGATACATCACAATACTGGGAATAAAAATACTCCAGGGCAAAAAATTAACAGGAAAATTTATGAAGTAGTAATAAAACGGCCTCTTATGTGCAAATGAGCTGGCAAACCTTCCAACATTTTGTTTGAAAAGTATCTGATTGGTATATTCCTTACCACCATAGATACCTGCCAGATAAACCCAGGTAAATACTATGATGGTAAACAATATCCCACCTATCCATGGTTTGGTATCTTTTAAAATTCCGACATCCCTTTTCAATATAAGGTAAGTTAATACTATGAGAAAGGGAAGGATAAAGCCTATGGGTCCCTTTGCAAGTACTCCGAAGGCCATGAGCACATAAAAGACGGTATAATACAACCCTTTGTTTTTTTGTTCGGTATATCCTTTATAAAAAAAGAGTATCGACAGGGTTACGAGTAGTGTAAGGAGGACGTCGAAGGCAACACGGTGCGTCATCCAAAGGAATTTTGAACTGGTGGCAAGGATAAGCGAAGCCATTAAGGCTATTCTCGTGTTTCGATATAAGCTTGTAGCAAGATAAAACAGCGCAACACAGCAGCCAATACCAGCAAAGGCTGAAGGCAAGCGGGAGGATAAGGCGGTAATCTTTTCGAACGGCAGTGAAAATACATTGATGAGCCAAAACAAGAGCGGAGGTTTATCCGGATATGGTTTACTATTCAGGTGGGGAACAATGAAATTACCGCTGTCTCTCATTTCTTTTGATACCTGTGCATATCGGGGTTCATCAGGCGCCCAGAGGTCCCTTTTCCCTATGTTGAACAGGAAGAGAAATGCTGTGAATACTATGATAGAGACTACAATGAAACGGGTATTGTGAAAAGGGGTTATTGAATTCATCTTGTGAAAGCAATCTATATTGCAAATATCCTTTTTAGATTTGCACCTGCGCAAGGCTAAAGCCTTGCCCTACTTTGCAGCATTATACAAAAAGTTTATTTTCAAAATCAAAGAAGAACTTATTTTTTGATTTTACTGAAAAAATTAAAAAGCCTTGTAATTTCCATAATTTTATTATATTGTCATTTTTACAGGGAAAAGCAATTTCCTAGTGCGCCAAGCGAAGCTTGACGTTTTCTGATGAGGTGAAAGTCCTCATAGGTAAAGGCATAGCCAGCCAACCATACTGAGTGTTGCGTGATTGGGAAGGAGAGAC
>JAANMX010000159.1_pt1 | contig 85289 bp, 77 predicted proteins | sample 7279681 | NCBI WGS metagenome assembly JAANMX01 (sample SAMN14094542, study PRJNA606508) | bioreactor metagenome | isolation source: A lab-scale SPAN reactor treating ammonium-rich wastewater day 351 | place: Ireland: Galway | collected 2018-01-01
GGCTCCGGCAGATCCGGCAGAGGCACATTCATCCATGCCGCCTGAGCTGGCACGGTCTGCAACAGGGGCCCATCGTCCGGATGGAGCATCAACAGGGCGCCGTGAGCTTCGATAAACGCGCGGTTCTGGCTGATATGCTCCAGATGCGCGTGGGTATTGATCACGGCCGTGATCCGATATCCCGAGTTCAATACTGTCTCCAGAACCGTTTCGGAGCCGAATCCCGGATCTACGACGATTACGGTTTCCTCGCTGTCCGGACGTATCACATAGGTATTGTTTTCGAGCGGTCCTACCGTGTAGCAATGTATCTCAAGCGCCATAGCCCTGGCCTCCGCCTTCCTGTTCGCCGGTTGGTTCGACGTCGATCGGTTCGTGACGCGCCGGGAGGACGATGGAAAAGGCCGCCCCGCTGCCGGGTTTTCCTTCTGCAGTGATCGTCCCTCCATGTCGCGCAACGAGTTTGCGAACGATGGCCAGTCCGATACCGGTCCCCTCGTATTCATCCCGTCCGTGCAGCCGCTCAAACACGCCGAAAATCCGGTCGACATATTCCGGCTCAAACCCGATGCCGTTATCCGCCACGGTCAATCTCCAGCAGTCGCGCTCCTCGACAACGCAAGGCTCCGCGGTGATACGAACGACTGGAGCGACTCCGGCACGCTTGAACTTCAGGGCGTTACCGATCAGGTTCTGAAAAAGCTGCCGCATCTGGAGCGGGTCGGCATCGAGGACGGGGAGCTGATCCGACTCGACCCGTCCTTGAGACACATGGATACGCGCATCGAGATCGCTCAGAACTCCCTGGAGCACTTCATTCAGATCCACGCGCTCGAAGGGGAGGCCCCGGGTAGCGACCCGCGAATAGTTCAACAGCCCCTCGATGAGCTGCTGCATCCTCTGGGCGGCGGCTAACATCCGATCCAGGTATTCGCGGCCGTCAGGAGTGAGGGCTTCGGAGTGGCGCTGCGCCAGCCGATCGCCGAATGCGCTGATCTTACGAAGCGGTTCCTGAAGATCGTGAGACGCCACTGAGGCGAACTCCTGAAGCTCCCGATTGCTCCGCATGAGCTCGGTGCGCAGGGCGTCGGCGCGCGCTTTCGCCGCGACACGCTCTGTTACATCATAGGCGACCACCAGGCGGCAGGATTGTCCATCAAGGAACATAGGAATCGATGTAGTATCGATACTGATCGTTGCGCCTGATCGAATCCGATAGGGCATGGCGGTGCGGTGTCGGACGCCGGTCTCCTGACGCAAGGATGCCTTTAGCCCGTCGATGTCCTCACCATACCGGATATCGGTGAGATACATCCCGAGGAACTCCGCCCGCGAGTATCCATAGGCATCCAATGCCGCATCGTTAACATCGACGAACCGCAGCGTCTCGATGTCATACACCCAGCATGGCACGGGGTTCTGAGTAAAGAAGCTCCGGTACCGTTCCTCGCTTTCGGCCAACGCCCTTTGCCCGGCTTGCAGCTTATCCACATCCTGTTGTATCTGCTGTTTCTGCTCAACCACAAGGTGTAATCGTCGAGCGATATCCGAAAACTCACCCGCACCGGATGTCAGTCGGTCCAGCGGCGCCAGGCTCTCACTGGCCATAGCCTCGCTGATCAAACGGAGAGGCCGGTTCACCCACGCGCTGAGCGCGATGATCAGAGTCAGGTACATCGCTCCCGCGAAACCGATCAGTCCCAGCCGCTCGTGTCGTTCGGTGCCCCTGAGCGCCTCCGCTCCCGCTACGACGCCGGAGAGCCGCATCCGTGCCAGTATCCGCCCGGAGTGGTCCTTTAACGGTATGGATGTGCTGTACTCCCCGCGGCCGGTGATCCGTGGTCGAGAGTCCGATGGCGCAACGATCGCGATATCACAGTCGCAGACCCTGCTGAGCTGCTCTCGATCCCGCCCTGACCATAGATGCGCCGCGGCGAGATATCCGGTGAACGGTCCGGTGCGATTGGGATCGTTGGAATAATGGATCCTGCCGCATCGGATTTCAGCCAGCCCTGTCCTGGTTCGAACCCAGAACCGGGCAAAGGGAGCTGCGACGAGCTCATCGCGCAGGATGCGCTTATCAAATGGCAGCTCCGACGTGAGTTGCGAACCAGCGGCTGCTCCGCCGTATACCTGGCGCAGCTGCTTATCGAAGACCCAGATGCAATCCGCCTTAACCGCATGATAGCTCGAATCCAGATTCGTGATAGCCCAGTCGGAATCGGGTTGGGTTACGTACGTGGCAAGCTCATCCCACCACGTAAAGTCCACGATAAAGGCTGCGAACTTCGCCCGATCCAGTCCGGTCAACCGGTCGATGTCTGCCGACTGGATACTCCTCCTGGCCGCACGCTCGACAAGCATCGTCATGCGACGCCCCTGGAGAACGTCGAGCACGGGAATGGCCGCGACCGCCAGCAGGGCCATGAGACCGCACAGAAGGGCCAATCGAGTTCGAACGGATGTCAAAGGACGGGCCCGATGCCGGGGTCGCAAGATGCATTGGCGATCGAACGGCTGCCACTTCGTCTGCGGGAGCTAAACAGTGAGAAGAGTTCGAAACCGTTCATAGGGCGCGTCCCACGATCCCGCCGACTGCGCGGTGTATTCCGTCATCGGGAACGATCGCGCAACTGCCTCTCGTCCCGCGGCGAGGGTCTCCAGCGCTCCCGTGGCGATCGCCTGCACGAGCACATTGCCCAGAGCCGTCGCCTCGACGGGGCCGGCCAGGACGCGCTTACCCGAGGCGTCCGCTGTCGCCTGACACAGCAGTTCATTGCGGCTGCCGCCACCGATAATATGTACCGTCTCGATGGATCGACCGGTAAGCTCCTCCAACCGTTCCAGCACCCATCGATACTTCAGCGCCAGTCCCTCGATGATGCACCGAACCATCTGGGCAACCGAATCAGGCGGAGACTGGTTGGTCGAACGACAGAACTCGACAATCGCCCTCGGCATATCGGCGGGCTTTAGGAACGACGGATGATCCGGATCGATCATCGCTTGAAACGGTTTCGCCGCGGCCGCCATAGCTGCAAGGTCGCCGTATCCATAGTCCCGGCCATCCTTCGCCCAGGAGAGGCGGCATTGCTGCAGAAGCCACAGTCCCATCACGTTCCTTAGAACACGATAGGTGCCCATGACACCGCCCTCGTTCGTCAGATTGCAGGCGAGCGACTTGTCATTGATGATCGGGTGTGGCCACTCGACGCCGACAAGCGACCAGGTCCCGCAACTCACATACGCCCAACCGTCACCGGTTGCTGCGGGCACCGCGGCCACAGCCGAGCCGGTGTCATGGGTAGCCGGAGCTATCACGGGAATGGGCCGAGCTCCTGTGGCTTCCCTTACCGCCGAATGCAGTACCCCGACTTCCGTCCCAGGATCGATGACCGGCCCCAGATATCGGCTCGGTATGTCCAGGGCATCGAGGATATCCCGCGCCCAATCTCCTTTGATGGGATCGTAGCACTGGGTGGTGGTTGCGTTCGTGAACTCGTTCGTCTTGTTGCCGGTTAACCAGTAGTTCAGCAAGTCCGGGGTCATCAGGAAACTGTGAGCGGTTTCAAGCGCTGGAGAACCAGCAAATCGGAGAGCGGCCAGTTGATACAAGGTGTTGAGCTGCATGAACTGTATGCCGGTCGTGCGGTAGATGCTCTCTCTGGATACTCGCTCGAATACCCGCTCCATCACTCCGTCCGTGCGTGAGTCTCGGTAGTGGTACGGCAAGCCCAGAATGTCGTCGTTCCGGTCCAGCAGGACGAAGTCAACTCCCCATGTATCGACACCGATGCCCTGGAGGTCGCCCGTATGCTCATGGACGCATCGTGTCAGCCCTGCCTGGATCTCCGAAAAGAGCCGGACCGTATCCCAGTGGAAGCGGTTCAGGATCCGCTGGGGTTCATTGGCGAAGCGATGGACCTCCTCGAGCTGGATGATTCCGTCCGCTACCGTACCCAGCAGCGCTCGCCCACTCTCAGCTCCAAGATCGAAGGTCAAATACCGCGAGCCACTCGCCATTCGTCGACTACCTCCGTTGAACCTGCCTATCGGTCTGGCGTCGGATGCTTTCGACGGTTTACGTTGCGACTCCTGCAGAGAAATCGATCTTCAGGATGATCGTCCTGGCGCCCTCCGGGCCGCCCGATCCCAGGCGGCCCATCAGGCCGGTTCGTATGTTCAGGGGCGGCCGCCCGGAGATCCGCCTCGCTGGTTCGCCAGCTCCTGGCCCATCTGCATCATCTCCTGAGTCATCCTCTGTCTCTGATCCGGCGGCATATTGGCCCACATCTCCATCCCAGAGCGCATCATTCCACCGACGAGCTCGGTCCGTGTGCGCGGGTCCATCTGCATGAACATCTGAGTGCCAGCCTGCATCATGGTTCCAAGCATACGGGAGCGGCTCGCCGGATCGAGACTCATCCACATCTGCATCCCCTGAGCCATCGCTGAGGCGAGCGTATCCGGGTCCATCTGCATCATGAGCTCCATTTGCTGACGCTGCAGGTCCAGAAATCGATCTTGCGCGCTTCCGCCCTCTCCGCCCCCCAGGGTGCTGTAGACGACATAGATCGGGACCGGATCGAACTTCAGGCTCTTCAGCTCCTCGTGGAATCCCTGCAGAACCGGCATGTTCTTCTGATACGACACCGCACGTCGCGTTGTCGGATTCTCCAATACCAGCCCGCCGGTTTCCAGTGAATCGATCGCCCGAACCATCGCGGCTAACCGAGCCGGATTCGGGCCCGCACTCGATTCGGCCTGACCAAGATAGGCCCGTCGCCATGCCGAGTTCGTTACGCCTTTCAGAAGCATATTCAGGGCTTCTTCGATGCTCCGAGCTTCCTTTGGCGGTGTTGGTGGAGAGGCGATAAAGAGGCCCGGATCGACGATCAGCCGGACGTTGTAGGTGTTCGCCAGGCTCTCTGCTACTACGCCGAACTCAGCGCGGTAGCTTTTCGGCGCTTCAGGGCGTTTCTGCTGGCCGGCTGAGCCATTCTGGGCAGCGATGGGCCCCGAACAGAGAGCCGCGGCAAGGATGAATGAGAGGCGAGGCACATAGCGCTTCATAATACGAACCTTCCTGAGGAGGATGTCTATTCTCCATGATGGACGGAGTATCGGATGGCGGCGTTTCAACGCCAGTCCAATCGGCCGGCCGGGATTGCGTCGAAGGAGGGTATCCGACTGCAACCGAGGGATGGTTCGTCGGGATGACCGGGGAGCATGTTCCCCATTAGCGCATTCTCTACGCCTCGAGTATCGTCGGAGCCGTCGCTGTCCCTCGGGATAGTGCGGTGACTCGGCGACTGTTCTCAGGAAGCTGCGCTCCCCGGCCATATATCCGCTAGAGTGTCAGGCGGCTCCATGCCGTCGGCCCTCCTTTTGCGGGCGATCCCTCCGATCGGTCAGGGACCGATACCAGAGGTTTCACAACGGTATTATCCTATAGTATTTGGCAAATGTCAAGGAAAGCGCGAACGATCTATCCGACCCATTTTCTGGGCGCTTCGAAGGTGAGCGTACGAAACCGCCGTTATCGCGATCCCGTAGTCGAGATTGAGGCTTCGGCCCTGTAGGGATCGTTAGCCTGGAGGAGGCTCATGGGTACATCATCGACGGGTCGCATCGTCGCCGTGGCGCTGGCTGTCGTTCTGGCCATCTGGCTGTTCAACTACCTTCTGCGCCATCTCGTTGCGTTGGCGTTCTCAGTAGCGATCGTCTCAGCGATCCTCTGGTTGATCGTCCATGCTGTCGGCAAGAAACGGAGCTATTGACCAACCTCGCTAGCGGATAGACCAAACACGCAGCAGCGCACTCCTCTCCCGAACGACGGCGAGCCGTTGCGGGGCGCCCGGAGTCACCGTGGATCTCCGCAGGCCATCACGCTTGAGGGCGGATCAGCCTTCAACGACCGGTATGCGCTGGATGCGGGTGTCGGTGAAGATGTCCGATCCGTCTCGGCTCGTAGTTGAGAACTCCGAAACGACGGCGCCATCCGGTCCGGCCTGGAACCAGTGCAGCGTATCGGGCTCCAGGGTGTACTGATCGCCGGGGCGCAGGATGATCTCGTGAAAGACCGTGTACGCTCCATCCGGTGCATCCGGCGGGCGCGCCCCGGGCGCCACCGTCGGAACCCCGGGGACATAGAGGTACACGAGACCCCAACGACAACGGAATGTCTCTTCCTTGCCCGGTTCCCCGTCCACGGGCGGATGGCGATGTTCCGGGCAAGTCTGCCCGGGGAAAAGAACCAGCTCTTTGGCGCAGCATCGTCGGGTATTCACATAGGTGACAATCTCAAGGCCGGTCGCAGCCAGCTCGCCGAGCCCGAAGTCCGCGACCTCGATCTCGGCCTCCTCTGATAGTGTCAGCACGATTCCGGCGCGATCGAGATACCCGATGGCCCTCGCTCTTGCCTCAGCGGCCTGCGCTGTCGTTAACATGACAACCCTCCCTGTCCCTGCTAGTCGTCTTCGGCGGGAAAGACCATCTCCTCAACGTAGACGTCCTGAAAGCGGGGATCCTCGTTCAGCCCCACGTGTTCCGTACGCGCCCGGATCTCCGTATAGCTCGTGTCGGCTTCCCAACCGCTACACAAGGCGATTTTCGCTCCGAGCAGGGCGGTATTGCCGGCGGGTTCGACCTTGTCGGGCGATCCCTTTAGCAGGCCGATCCGCCGGGCGCTGGAACGATCCACATAGTTGCCGAACGCTCCTGCTAGATAGAAACACTCTAGATCTTCCACGCTGATGGGCCAGCGCTCGAGCATCAACCGTACGCCTGCGGCCACCGCGCCCTTGGCCAGCTGGAGCTGCCGAATATCGGCCTGGGTCAGGCTCACACCCCCGCAGAGGCTCCATTGATCGCCGCCGTTGAGTCGTCCGCCCGGGCGAAGGGCGCCGATATCGAGTCCGACCGCCACAGCATCGACGAGGCCGCTGCCGCATATGCCCCGCGGCTCAACATTACCGAGCACCTCGCATCCAACATGGCCGTTCCTTGCGAACACCTTCCAAATCGCACCGGTGGAGGCGCGCATTCCAGAGGAGATCCGAGCCCCTTCGAACGCGGGTCCCGCGGCCGTGGAGGCGCAGAGGATTCTGTGTTTGTCCGCGAGGATGATCTCGCCATTCGTGCCGAGGTCGACCAGCATTCGGGGCCGATCGCCATCATGCACTCCGGTTGCCAGCATCCCGGCCAGAACATCGGAGCCTACGAAACTCCCGAGGCCGGGCAGAAAGAACGCCTGGACGGCATCGGGCACATCCCAATCCATCTCCGCTGCGCTCACCACGTGCAGGCCGTCGTGATCCGATTCAAAGGGATACCGGGACAGCGGTTCAACGTCCAACCCGCAGAACAGATGGTGCATGACCGTGTTACCGACGAGGACGACTTTGCGCATAGCCTCCCGTGAGGAGCCGGACGCCTCAAGGAGCTGCCGAATCAGCCGACCGACCTCGTGCCGGATCAGATCACGTAGTGTGGCCAGTCCGGTGCCCGCGAGCGCGAACTGGATGCGGGTCATGACGTCGCCGCCATGGCGCGCCTGCGGGTTCAGGCCGGTCTTGACACCCAGTACCTGACCGGTCGCGAGGTCCAGCAGCTGGGCCACCAGCGTCGTTGTGCCCACATCGATCGCGACGCCGAGCCCCTCCTGCGGGACGAAGGCGAAGGATGCCTCGTTGGCCAGGATCGCCGCGTCCCATTGGCGGAGCTCGATCGTAAGGTTCTGCTCAACCCTGCATTGACACGCGAGGCGCCATCCTGCATCGAGCTCCTTCTGTGAGAGGTGCTCTTGCTGAGCGTTGTTAACCGCGGCATCACCCTCGACGATCCGGATCTTGCAGCCGCGACACCGTCCGTTGCCGCCGCACGGAAACTCCACTCCCTGCTCAAATAAGAAGTCCCGCATCGGCGTGCCGCCCGGCACCCGCAGTTCGGTGCCGATCGGCTGCAGCCGTACGAGATGTGTGTTCTGGTCACTCAAGTTCCGACGGTCCATCCTCTCTCGGTATTGCTCAAGGTTGGTGCTCACTAGCGTACCGCACCATCGCTCGGACATTGTCGTGGTTGGTATCCCGCGGGACCTCACACCCAGGACCGACAATGTACTTTGATCCCGCGGCTGCATGGCACGCCCGAAACGCATCGTATACGCCGTCAGGCTCCAGATCGCGCAACGTTCGAACCGGGTCAATATTGCCAAGGAGCGTCTGTTCCGGTCCCATCGATTCGCGCGCCATCCCGACAGGAGCGTAGTAATCGAGATCGACGATGTCGGCGCCCACCTGCCCCATCTCGGTCAGAATGCGTTTTGTATTGCCGCAGATGTGGAGCCGTACGAGAGCGCCCATGGTATGGATGGCGCGTACCAATGCCTGTTCATAGCGCAACACCATCTCGCGGTAAATCGCAGGGCCGACGAGAGAGGCTGCGGCGTCACCGATCCCGATGATATCAGCGCCCGCATCGATCTGCTTCTTCGCGAAGCCAATCTCCATTTGCGTGACAAACGCGAACAGGTCCAGAACGAAGGCAGGGTCATCGCTGAAGTCGAGCATGAGAGTATTGATGCCGCGAAGGTCCGCCGCCTCAGCGCACGGCCCTTCGATCCAGCCTTCCACCAGCAGCGTATCGCCGGCTCGCTCCTTCAACATCGAGACGGCCTGAATGCGATCCTCCATTCGGGGACCGCAGACTTCGACGCGCCCCGACAGATCGGCGAACCTGCTCTTATCCGCAAGAAGCGCATGGGATTCATCGATGGCCGGTGGGATGTTATCGTGCACGACGACGGCCGCCCCGAGATCCGAAGCCTCTCGGGCCGGGTCGGAGATGGCGCTGACGTAGTCGAAGCCGAACGTCTCGGCGACCCGAAGCTGAGCCTCGACCAGAGAGCGGGCATTGAGGGCATAATCACGGTAACGGATCCCCGCCAGATCCGCCGCGAACTGCATGGTGATCGGGAGACAGGGCAATCGTTCCGGCCCTTCGTCCCGTAATAACGCGAAGGTTCGGTCTCGTCCGGTCATTGCGCTACACCTGTCATTTGATCATGCAGTATAGCCTACGGCAGGAGTCCGCCGGGCCAATGAAGTACACAGCATCACATAATAACCTGTCGTGGTTGGTGATCAACGTCCGGGAAACGGGAGGGAAGACCCGATGGAGAAGATTTCAAGACGACGGCTAATCGAGAACTCCGCGCTGCTGCTCGGAGCAGCATCGGCTGGGGAGGCCGCGGTGCAGGCTCCGGCCCGACCGGCCTCCAGGCGGGTTTCGCCGAACGAGGTCGTGAACGTCGCCGTCGTCGGGATCAACGGGCAGGGCAAGAGCCATGTACGCGCCTATGCTGCGATGCCAGATGTTCGGATCGTCGCCCTCTGTGACGCCGATACGGCGACCTATGCCCCATCGCTGGAGATCATCAAGCAAGCGGGCAAGCCGGAACCAGCAACGTTCCAGGATGTGCGCAAACTCCTCGAACGGAAGGATATCGATTGCGTCTCCTCCGCGACCCCCAATCACTGGCATGCGCTGGTCGCCATCTGGGCCATGCAGGCGGGCAAGGACGTCTATATCGAGAAACCGGCCAGCCACGAGGTCCTCGAAGGGCGTCGCATGGTTGAAGCCGCCCGGAAATACGGGCGGATCTGCCAGGTAGGCACACAGAGCCGATCCAACAAGGGGATGCGGGACGCCATCGAGTTCATCCATAAAGGCGGGATCGGCAAGGTGTACCTCGCACGAGGTCTTTGCTATAAACGCCGCGAGAGCATCGGCAAGGTCACCGAACCGACGGTCCCGCCGCCCACGGTCGATTATGACCTCTGGCTCGGGCCGGCGCCGCAGGCGCCTGTCCTGCGCCGGCGCTTCCACTACGACTGGCACTGGCAGTGGGATTACGGCAACGGCGACCTCGGCAATCAGGGTGTTCATGAGATGGATAAGGCGCGCTGGGGCCTGAATAAGAAGCGGTTTCCCCAGTCGGTCTTTGCGGTGGGCGGACGGTTCGGCTATGAAGACGATGGTCAGACGCCGAATACCGAGCTCGTATTTCTGGACTACGGCGACGCCTGGATCATCTTCGAGGTGCGCGGATTGCCGACGAATGACCTTCGCGGCGCTCGGGTGGGCAATATCTGGTACGGAACCAAAGGGATCGTTGTCTCGGGCAGCTACAGCTCCGCAACGGCCTATGATCTGCACGGTACGAAGATCGCAGAGTTCGATGGCGGCGGCAATCATCATGCGAACTTCCTGCAGGCAGTACGCTCGCGCCGATCATCCGATCTGAACTGTGACATCGAGGAGGGGCATCAGTCGGCGGCGCTGGGCCACCTGGGCAACATCTCCCTGAGGCTCGGCGCTCCTGAGCCGTTTACGAATAGGGCGAAGCGGTTTGCGAACGCGAATAATGAGATCTGGGAGACCTTCGGGCGGTTTGAAGATCATCTGGCATCCAACGGCATAGCCCTGCAGGCCGAATCCTATCGGCACGGCCGCAAGCTCGTGATCGACCCTAAAGCCGAGCGCTTCGCGGAGGACGCCGAAGCCAACCGTCTGCTGACTAGAGAGTATCGAGCTCCCTATGTAGTGCCCGACAGGGTCTGACCGAATGAGGGCGACGGAACTCCCTCGAGCATATCATGTAGACGGCGGAGGATCATGGACCTTCGTTCCATGGCGTCGCTGATCGGGATCGGGTGTGCACTGGCGACAGCCGGACTCCACCTGTCTACGGACACCATACCGGAGTCGATCGCGTCCGGAGCTTCTCCGACGCAGGCGGAGATCAAAGCCCGAATCCGCGTGAGAGGACGCGGATGGACCGACGCAGATCGCCGTCTCATCAGCGAGCTGCTCACCGCTCGGTACAGAAAGCTGATGATCCCCGTACGCGTAATCCTGTCGCCCGACTACACGATCGATCTCTTATGCGGCGCGAATATGAACTACCGGGATATGGCGCTGATCGCGCTCCAGGTCCTTGAGGATGTGGAAACCCTGAGCGGTGCGGTCTGGACGATGACAGTCGATGCGACCTATGCTGCCGGCCCACGTCGCCGCGTCGCCCGACTAACTGGATCAGGAAGAGAGGGCCGAGTACTTCGCTTTGCTCCATCCGATCCGTCACCGGAATAAGACCGCCCGGCGATTACTCGGTTACGCGGACGCTTGGCGGCGTATCCCAACCGATCAGACACATACTGGCGGCCGCCGTATGGTATTTGCCGTAGGCGAAGAAGTGGACGATGTCGCCGTAGACGTGGATGTCGGCTTTCTCGTAATACGTGCCCCGGTCGTGACCGGGCTCTGTTACGCTCAGGGTTCCAATACCCTCGATGATGACCATATGCTCTTCTCCCTGTACGTTCCCTACGGCGCCGTCGGTATTTCCGCATTATAGCCTACCAAGCGAAACGCTCGCGGACCCCTTGCCGCAAGAGCGAAGAGGTCCGCGAACGTAGATCAGGCTGCGGAATACGCCGAACTACATGTCGTAGTCCATGCCTCCGCCGGGCGCCGGAGCGTCCTTCTTCTTCTCGGGTTTCTCAACGATGAGCGCCTCTGTGGTCAGTAGCATTGCCGCGATCGAGGCCGCATTCTCCAGCGCCGATCGCGTTACCTTGACCGGATCGACGACGCCGTCCTTCACCAGGTCGGAATACTCTTCCGTGAGCGCGTTGAAGCCCTGGCCCTTGGGAAGACCGCGGATCTTGCCGACGACCACGGAGCCATCCTTGCCGGCGTTGTTGGCGATCTGGCGCACAGGCTCCTCGAGAGCGCGCCGAACGATGGCGACCCCACGAAGCTCATCTTCCGAGCCCTCGACGCTGTCCAGAGCGGCCTGGGCAGTGATCAGGGTAACACCGCCACCCGGGACGATACCCTCCTCGACTGCGGCTCGCGTCGCGGAGAGCGCATCCTCGAAGCGGTGCTTCTTCTCCTTCAGCTCGGTTTCGGTCGCCGCCCCTACCTTGATCACCGCGACACCGCCGGCGAGCTTCGCCAGCCGCTCCTGCAGCTTCTCGCGATCATAGGAGCTGTCCGTATCCTCGATCTGCTTGCGGATGAGGTTGATCCGGCCGGTAACCGCATCGTGGCTGCCTGCGCCTTCGATGATTGTCGTCTCTTCCTTGCCGATGACAACGCGTGCCGCGGTGCCCAGCATTCCCATATCGATGTTCTCGAGCTTGACGCCCAGATCCTCGCTGATGAAGTTGCCGCCCGTCAGGACCGCGATATCTTCGAGCATCGCCTTGCGCCGATCGCCGAACCCGGGCGCTTTCACCGCGCAGGAAACGACCGTGCCACGAATGCGATTCACCACCAGCGTTGCGAGCGCCTCACCGTCGACATCCTCAGCGATGATCAAGAGGCCCTTGCGCATCTGAGCCACTTTCTCCATCAGCGGGACGATATCCGCCGCGGAGCTGATCTTCTTCTCATGGATCAGAATCAGCGGATTCTCCATCACGGCTTCCATACGCTCATGATCCGTCACGAAGTACGGAGAGATATAGCCCTTATCGAACTGCATCCCCTCAACGACGTCCAGCGCATCCGAGGTGCCCTTGCTCTCCTCAACCGTGATCACGCCGTCTTTGCCGACCTTGTCCATCGCCTCCGCGACGAGAGTGCCGATGGCAGGATCGTTGCCTGCGATGGCGGCCACGTTCGCAACTTCCTCATGTCCCTTGACCTCGATCGCCTCGGCTTTGATCGCGGCCACAGCCGCCTGCACTGCCCTGTCGATGCCCAGCTTTACCAGCATGGGATTGCCGCCGGCGGCGACATATCGAAGCCCCTCGCGCACAATCGACTGCGCCAGTACCGTCGCGGTCGTCGTGCCGTCCCCAGCGACGTCGTTCGTCTTCGAAGCGACTTCCTTGACGAGCTGTGCGCCCATGTTCTCATAGGGATCCTCGAGCTCGATCTCCTTGGCGACCGTTACGCCGTCCTTGGTGATATTAGGAGATCCCCACTTCTTATCCAGTACAACATTGCGGCCCTTAGGACCAAGCGTAACCTTTACGGCATTGGCTACCGTATTCACGCCCCGCTCAAGCGCTCGGCGCGCTTCCTCATCATAGAGGAGCATCTTCGCTGCCATTGTTTCCTCCTACAATCGTTGGTCAGAATGCCCATCCGCCGAAAACCGACGGAATCGCCTACTCTTTGATCGCGTAGATCTGGTCCTCATCCAGGACCACGTAATCCTTGCCTTCCAGCTTCACTTCCGTGCCGCCGTACTTAGAGAAGATCACCGTCTGGCCCACCTGAACCGTCAGGGGAGCTACCGTGCCATCGTCCAGGGTTTTTCCTTTGCCGACAGCAATGACCTTGCCCTCGATGGGTTTCTGCTTTGCCGTATCGGGCAATAGGATCCCGCCGGCCGACTGCTCCTCCCGTTCTGCGGGCTCAACAACCACCTTGGTGGAGAGAGGCCTTATACGCATGGAACTACCTCCGTTGCTCTTGTCTCGGGCGCCATGCCAGATCGATCTGGCACTCGCCTTGCTCGAGTGCTAATAGAGCATACTGCCACAACGGCCACTCTGTCAAGCGCAGAGCACATGGCGCGAACCGGGTTGGAACGGGTCGCCCGCCATGTTCGTATTAGCTTCTGCAGCCGCCGACGGCGCCATGATCGAGGCATATCTTCGCGTCTGCACCATAGACCCCTATTGAGGTGGTACGAAACGATGCATCGACGTTCATTGTCCTTCGCGCTTGCCTGCGCTCTCGCAATACTCGTCCTCGCCGCGATCGCCCAACGACGCCCCGCCAGCTCCACATCCCAGAATCGGGCGATCTCGGTTACGGCGCGCCTCAACACGAACGATATCATCCAGCAGTCCGCCATACGAGTGGCTCGGATGGGTATCAAGTCGGATGGCGCCGACGCTGTCGCCCGGGACCCGGCAGGCGAGGCTTATCTTATCATGAACATGGAGTTTGACTCCGAGGCCAATCGAAAGGCCTACGCCGTCGCTGGAGCTCCGGTATTCGCCTCGGCGGATCGTTATGCCGATGCCTTCGTGCCGGTCAGCGAGGCCAGCGCCCTCGCACCACAGATCGACAAAGTCCCAGGCCTGGTCCGAATAGCGATCGCCGACCGAGTTGCCGCGCCGCCGGCTCCCAAACCCGGGAATAAGGCATCGCGCGGCGAGCCAGAGCCGATCGTCCGCGGCGGCCTCTCGGGGCTCACGGGCAAAGGCGTGATCATCGCGATCGTTGACTCGGGCCTTGACTTCCGGAATAAGGACTTCATCCGGTACGAGGATGGCAAACCCGTATCGCGTCTCCTCTATTTGTGGGATACGACCAGCGGCGATTTCGACGCCGGACGCGGCGGATCCCGGGCGCCCATCCGCTATCCAAACGGAGCTTCCGTAGGAACCGTGTATACCCGTGACCAGCTGACCCAGGACCTCCGAGGAGCATCCAGCGTGATCGGAAACAGAGACCTCAACGGCCACGGGACATCGTGCGCCGGCATCGCGGCTGGCAATGGCAACAACCTCAAGCGTAATATCGGCGTAGCCCCGAATGCCGACATCATTGGCATCAGGATCGGGGGATCCGCGTCGGGAGGACTCGACTTCGCATGGACACTCAATGCCGCGTGCGAATGGCTCGATCAAGTGGCGGGTTCGACGCCGCTGGTCGTGTCGTGCAGCTTCGGCGGCCATGCGGGACCGCATGATGGTACGAGTATTGAGGAACAGCATCTGAGCTCACGGTTTACCGATCAGACCAGGTCCAGAGCGTTGTGCGTTGCAGCGGGCAATGAAGGTGACGAGAGGATTCATGCCGAAGTCACATTGGGCAGCTCCAGCAAGCCGGCGGAGCTCAAATGGAAGTCCGGTCCTGGCGCCAGCCTGTCCCTGATCTTCTCGACCTCGGATATGAGCACAGTCCGATTCCGACCAGCTCCTGGAGTCATCCTCCCGAAACTCAAGGCATCCGTGAACCCTCACACGAGACAGGCATCGGTCCCCATACCGATTACCGGTGTCGGCGAAGGGTCGATGCAGATCTTCACCAGCGGCGAACAGCCAGTTCAATGCGATGCCTACATCAGCGGCGGCGCGTTTGATACGAGTTGTTCGACTTTTTCCAAGCTCGTCGGCAAACCGGGCACAGCGGCCGGAGCGATCACCATCGGCAGTTACGATTGGAACGATCGCTTCGAGCATAAAGATGGTCCTGTTGTCGTCAGTCCGGAAGGCAAACCGATGATTATCGGCGGCCTTTCATCCTATTCCAGCGTCGGACCGAGCCGCGATCCCAACATCACGAAACCCGATCTGGTCGCTCCAGGGCAGTTCTACTCAGCGCCGGCTCCTCTCGACGAAACCGACGGGATGCGGGATGCAAGCGGCAACTACCAGATCTTCAACGGAACTAGCGCGGCGACTCCCTATACAGCCGGTGTGATTGCCCTGATGTTTGAGCGGAAGCCCGGGCTGACGTATGGCGATATCCGAAACCTGCTCAGGCGATCGCTGTCGTCCGATGCCTACACCGGCTCGGCTCCAAACCCCAGGTGGGGTTACGGCAAGCTCGACCTTGCAGCAGTCCGGAGATTGCTTGCGGCCATCGAGTAATCGCGGTATGCCGTGCAGTCGCGGTCGTCGTGCCGTCGGTATCGGATACATAGCCCTTGCCTTCGTTCTAGCGCAGGCGATGCCTTCGCATGGAGACCCGCCCCAGCCGTCTCCCTACGAATCGGCGCCGATCGGTGTTGTGCGAGGATATATGATGAACCTCGTCGACGGTCGGGTCGACGAGGCGCTGCGCCGATGCACTTCCGCCGCGGCACGCCGCGCGGATCTAGAGGAGATCACCCGGGCAGCCGCAGCGCTGCGGATCGCACCTGATGCGAAGCTGACCACGTGGTATCGATCTGGAGACGCGGCCAAAGCCGTGGTGCGAGCGAAGACCGTGTGGCGTACCGACGAGGGTATGCGCTCCCTTGCGATCGATGTCCGTCTGGACGCAGAGGGAACAGCATGGCTCATCCAGGCGGTTCGCGACGCCTACGACTACGTCCAGGCCGAGCTCATCAAGGCGGCCGAAGCCGCCGAGCGCGAGTCCGTCCTCCAGGCCAATGCTGAACTCATCGACCCGACGATCGCCCTGCAAATCCGGCGGGCGGCGGAGAAGCTATCCATCGAAGGCAAGCACGATGATGCGCTGCGAGCGGCGGAGGCGGCACTCGCCGTTGGCGCCCGCCTCAACGCCCACTACGAACTCGGCTATGGATATTTGACTCGCGGATCGGTCTACAAGCGACGCATCGAATGGAATCGCGCCCTCGCCGATTATGAGAAGGCCCGCATCGAGTTCGTAGCGGACAAAGATAAGGAGGGTGAAGCAAAGACTCAGAGTCGCGCGGCCAGCATCTATACCCGGGTCGGACTGCATACCAAGGCCATTGTGTTCTATGAGAACGCCCTCCGCCTGTTCCGCGAGATCAAGGACGACAACGCCGAAGCGGACGCTCTGCAGGATATCGGCGCGGCCTTAAAGGATCTCGGGCGGCCCGAGGAGGCGCTTCAGCGGAACACCGAGGCCAGGCTCATACGGCAGCGTCGAGGCGAATCGCGCCGCGACGCTATCCTGATGGCGAATGAGGCGGGGCTATTGTCCGACCTTGGCCGCTATGGGCCTGCCGTAGCGCTCTTCTACAAGGCGATTGAGATACTACGGGAGCACAAGGACTCCGATAGTCTGGGATATGCGTTGAACAACCTTGCAACCACCCTTGATGAGCTGGGAAGGCTCTCCGAATCCCGCGAGAGTCTGCAGGAAGCGCAGGCCGCGTTCCGCGCTGTCGGCAATCAATCGGGTGAATGGATGGCAACTCATAACCTTGCGGGCCTGCTGGCCCGGCTTGGAATCATGGACCAGGCCCTCGAGCTAGGCCTTGAAGCTGCGAGGCTGGCCGAACAGCTCGATGAGCGGCGATACCAGAGTCAGACCGATGGCCTGCTCCAGGAGATCATGCTGGAGACGAACGAGTACGCCCAGGCCCTGGCCCTCACGGAGGGCCGTCTGGAAGCAGCCAGGGCGACGGGTAATCGGGTCCAGGAGGCTTCTGCACACCTCGTGGCGGGCTTTGCGCTCACGGGACTCGACCGCCTTGACGAGGCGAAGATCCAGTTTGACGCCGCAGCGAAGATCGCCGACAGTCTACAATCCCGCCTGCTCCAGCGACAGACCTGGCGGGGGTACGGGAAGATCGCGGAAAAGCGCAAGGAATGGCCAGCCGCCGCGTATGCGTACGGTTGTGCGATCAGCGCCATCGAGAAAGACCGCTACTCTACACAGGAACAATCCCTCCAGACCAGCTTCTTACGACTCCATATTCCTATCTATCGAAGCTGGATACGCGCGCTTCTCGAGTCCGGCCGGATCGATGAGGCCTACTTTGCATCGGAGCGAGCCAAGGCCCGCGGACTGGTCGATATGCTCCGTGATGGACGCATCGATCTATCCCGATCCATGTCGGCGGATCAACGCCAGCGGGCGAGAGAGCTCGATGAAAACCTGAAGGAGCTCAGCGCACGCGCCGAACAGACGGTTGTAACCGATGAACTCGATGCGCTGACCACGGCAATCCAAAAGGCGCAAAAGGAGATCGATGACTTTCGCATTGCGCTGTACCTGGAGCGGCCCGACCTAGAAGCGCGAAGCGGCGAGTTTGCGCCTGCGTCGCTGCAGGAGATTGCCTCCGCCCTCTTTCGAACTGCACCATCGTCCGCGATCGTCACTTATACATTCATCGATGAGAAATGCCATATCTTCGTGCTGCGGCGCACGAAATCGGGCGCGGCGTCGATTCACCATGTCGTCTCGCCGATGAGAACAAGCCGTATCTACGATCAGGCAGATCGCCTCTGGCGAGAGATCATGGCCCATAAGCCGACCTACCGCGGCGCAGCCCGCGCACTGTATACCGGTATGATCGGACCCGTGGAGACGCTGCTGGCAGGGAAGACTCATCTCATCATCTCCACGGATGTGGCGATGCCCGATATACCCTTTATCGTGCTCCTTGACGCCAGAGGGCGCCCGTTGATAGAACGTCGCTCGGTCAGTTATGCACCATCGGTCACCGCTCTGGTTCGGATGGTGCAGGACGCCAGATCCCGGGGACGCAGAGCTGCGGGTCTGCTCGCCGTTGGCGCCCCGAAGTTCGGGCCCGGCTTCAGCCCGCTCCCAGCCACAGCGGATGAGGTTCGACGCGTGTCCGCGACGATGCGCCACGCCACGACGCTTATCGGAGCATCCGCGACTCAGGAGCGCGTCATCGAAGCCATCAACCGCGTACGGTATATCCACTTCGCGACCCACGGTGTCCTGGATGAACGGTCACCCATGCAGTCGGCCGTCGTTCTGAGCCCGTCGGCTACGAGTGATGGTCGTCTAACCGCCCGCGATTTGGCCCGGCAAGACCTGAAGGCGGACCTTGTCGTACTCTCCGCGTGCGAGACCGCACGAGGAAAGCGCGTCAACGGCGAGGGTATCCTGGGACTTACCTGGGCCTTGTTCATCGGCGGCACGTCGGCAACCATCGCATCGCAATGGCAGGTAGCGGACACCAGCACCCGCACCTTGATGGTCGAGTTCTATCGGCGGCTCTCATCGGGTTCGCCGTCCAAACTGAGCACAGCCGAAGCGCTGCGCCAGGCCCAGCTAGCGGTCGCCCGTGACCCGCGCTATCGACATCCCTACTACTGGGCGCCGTTCATCCTGACCGGCAACTGGCTCCGTTAGCTTGGTCGAGCACACCGCTACCAGCCGTACCGCTCCGGACCCCACGGTCGCTGCACCGTTTCCTGCTTCAGGAGCATGAGCGTTCGATCGGGCACATCCTCGTATACAACGATACCGGCCCCGACACAGGAATAGGCGCCGATCTTTGCTCCCGGCATGGTGATCACGTTGACACCGGTTCGGGAATGGTCACCGTAATACGTAGCGTTGGCTTCGATCCGCGGAGTCTCCCGTCGGCCACGAACGCGGTGTTCGGCATTCTGATCGTCGAACCGGAGCGTGCCGCAGACCGTGGCTGCCCCGATATCGACCGATTGGCCGACGAGACCGCTGATCTCGCAATAGTGCCACAGATAGCTCCGGTCGAACATCACCCCATCGATCTCAGCGCCGTGGCCCACAATGCAGTCCGAACCGATGACGGCGCCCCGGTCGACAAGGCAGTAATCCCGAACCTGAGTTCGGTCCCCGATGACGTTGCCGCCATACACGATGGGCCCGTTGGTGATCCGGGTCTCGGCCCCGACGATGATATTGCCGGATATAACTGCACGCTTGCCGATCATCGAGTTGGGGCCCAGGGACACATGGCCATCGATCTCGGCGCCATCGTCAATACGGGCCGTGGGATGGATGCGATCGGCCTCCAATCGTCCGGTCAGGTAGAAGGACATGCGGCGGTTCGCCTCGATCACGTGCCACGGTTTATCCATATGGACCACGAAGTCCGCGGCCTCGATGACTACCTTATCGACGTTCCAATCGTTGAGGCTCTGGGCTAGATCCGGCTCCATGGGCGGCATTCCGCCCACGGGCACCTGCATCAGTCGTCCCGGGTTCGCCTCCAGCGCCGGTTTCAACGATGGACTGACGATCGCCGCCTCGCACCAACGCCGTTCAGCCCCGAACTCATGGCCCGTGATGGTCGGCCTCAGGCCGCCGGCTCCCGAGACCGCGTACCAATCGCCCCCTTCACCCGGCGGCATGGCGTCGCTGAGCAACGCGCCTTCGGCGCCCGACGCCTGCCATCGATGGACGAAGTCCTGCAGGACCTCTGCGGGCGTGACGAGATCTCCCGGGAGCGCCAGCGTCGGCTCGTCGCCCAGGGCATGTAACGCCGCAAGGGCGGCGCCCGCAGTTCCGGCGCCCTCGGCCTGCCGCACGACGATCGGCTCCGGATCGAGCCCAAGGAGAGCATGCCGAATCGAGCCGCTATTCGCACCGACGACGACAAAGATGCGTTGAACGCCGATCTCGGTCAGGTCGTTGCACAGGCGTCGAACATTGGGCATACCGGCGACGGGCATAGCGCATTTGTTGCGGACGGTGGCGAATGGCCACATGCGCTGCCCGGGCCCTCCTGCGAGGATGGCTGCCGCTTTGATCATATCTGGTTCCCTGTACTGGCAGTTGATAAGGAGCGCCGATGCGATGCCGCAGGCGCTCCAGGAGTCGGGGCTTTGCGAGACGCAGGCGCGCGCCGCTACTGTCTCGTCAGCTCATCCAGTCGCATCGTCCGCAGCTTCTTCAAGGCGCGCAGCTCGATCTGTCGTACGCGCTCACGCGTAACGCGAAGCCGTGTACCGACCTCTTCGAGGGTGTGAGCATAACCGTCCTCGAGGCCGAACCGCATCATCAGCACTTCACGCTCTCGCGGCGTCAGGCGGCTCAGAACTTCGTCGATTTGTTCTCTGCGGATCAGGTTCAGTGTCGCGTCGGCCGGCGACGGCGCGGTGTCGGATTCGATGAAATCGCCCAGCTGGCTGTTTTCCTTTTCACCGACAGGGGTCTCGAGCGAAAGAGGTTCGTTGGCAATCCTCATGATCTCGTTGACCCGGTCGACGGTCACCTCGAGCTCACGGGCTAGCTCTTCTACGGTGGGCTCTCGATGCAGCTGCTGCTTCAAGCGCCCCTGCGCCTTGACGAGCTTATGAATGATCTCCGATACATATACGGGGATCCGGATCGTCCGGCCCTGATTGATGATCGCGCGAGCGATCGCCCTTCGGATCCACCACGTCGCATAGGTACTGAATCGGAAGCCCTTGTTCGGATCGAACTTCTCGACGGCGCGTATCAGCCCGATGTTGCCTTCCTGAATAAGGTCGGGCAGTGCGATTCCCCGGACGCTGTACTTCTTGGCGATGCTGACCACGAGGCGCAGATTGGCTTCAGTAAGCCGATCTTTGGCGGCCTTATCGCCCTGCCGCACTCTTCGAGCCAGCTGAACTTCCTCGGCGGCCGTGAGGAGGTTGCTGCTCCTCGTGCGTCCGAGCCAGAGATGCATCTCTTCATCATGCGATCCCGGTTGTTCGGGGCGGTATTCGTCTTCTACGCCGTCATCGACGCCCTGAGGCGGTCCGTCCGATTCGTCGTCGGCGAGGACATCCGTGAGCCCGAAGTAATGCTCCGCCGGCTCGTCGCTATAGTCCGAACCGGCTTCATCCTGGACCTCAATGTCGGTGTCCTGCTCTTCCATCCCCAAGCCTGTCCTGACGCTTCGTCGCGCCGTGGCCGCCGTGGCCCTTCTGTTCACCTGATCACTCCGTCCGCCGCCGACCATCGCTCCCGCGGCAAGCATATACAGGCCGCTTTGTGGGAGCGCGGCCATTATAAGATCATCACGACACCTTGTCAAGCGGATACCAGAGAGCGCCGTGCCCCTGGATTACCCATCAACGCAGATCATGAACGACTTCATCGAGCACGGATACGGCATAATCGAGTTCCTCACCGGTCGTCGCCCTGCCAAGCGTAAACCGCACCGCTCCCCTGGCCCAATCGTCGGATACGGCCATGGCCCGGAGCACGTGCGAGGTTTCCACAGAACCCGCCGAACAGGCTGCCCCTCCAGAAGCATAGACCCCTGCGGCGTCGAGCCCGATCAGAATCGGATGCCCCTCAACTCCCTTGAAACAGAAGTGCGCGTAATGCGGCATACACGGCGCCGTCGTCGCGGTATACCGCGCATCCGGAATCCGCTCCAGGACCTTACCGACGAAGCCGTCCCGCAAGGACATCAACCGCCGGCCCTCCTCCGCGACCATATCTCGCTGAATCCGGCAAGCAGCGCCGAACCCGACGACCGCCGGTACATTCGTCGTACCTGCGCGCATTCCCTTCTCCTGCCTTCCGCCATCCATCCAACGTCGATTCGCCACACCCCGCCTGATGAATAGGGCGCCGATACCCTTGGGTCCGTATATCTTGTGCGAGGAAAGCGACAGGAGATCGACGCCCAGCTCGTTGACGTCCAAGACCAACCCCGCCGCCGCCTGCACGGCATCGGTGTGGAACAGCGCTCCCCGCTTGCGACAGCAGTCCGATATGCTCCGGAGATCCTGCACCACCCCGACTTCGTTATTCCCAGCCATGACGGATACGATACGGGTCCGCTCCGTTATACGTTTGTCAACAGATTCCGGTTCCACCAGACCGCGGCTGTCCACCGGTAGACGCTCTATCTCCCAGCCCTGCCTCCCGAGCGCCTCAGCGCTCTCGAGAACCGCTGAGTGTTCGACGGAACTGACCAGGGCATGGGGCCGCCCGTCTGAGACCAGAGGCATCAGCCCTTTCAGCGCCCAGTTATCCGCCTCGGTGCCCCCGGCGGTGAAGTAAATCTCGTCGGCAGCGGCGCCGATGAGCGCGGCAACCTCCTCACGAGCCTTCTCGACTGCATCCCGAGCGATCGCCCCTCCGGCATATAGAGCCGAGGCGTTCCATGGAGCCTGCGCCATAAACGGGACCATCGCAGCCAGGACCTCATCCGCCACTGGCGTGGTCGCCGCATGATCGAGATATACGGGTAGTTTCATCGGTGATTCCTCCTGGTGTCCATCCAACGACACCGGGTGTCACGGGCGGGACCAGAACGACCAGAGAAGGACGGAGGCGCCAGACGGAGAAGGCCGGAGGTCAACGCTCGCTGGACGACAGGCCTCCGACGATGCTGTCCTGATGCTCGTGGAGAGCCTCGTAGACAGGGCACATCTCGGTCATTTTCGCGCCGCATCTCAGGCAGATGTCCTGAGCGATGGCCCCCGGTTGGAGCACCGTAGCCGTTACGAACGCCCTCAGTCCGCGCATCAGGGCGTCGCGATCTTCTGGATCCATCGAACCCAATGAAGCGCCGAGCCGTGTGACCCGTTCATTCTCCATGGCTTCGACAAGAGATTCGCCCGCGCTGGTTAGCCGCACCTCGACTTCTCGTCGATCCGCGGGGTTGGTATGCCGTGTGGCATAACCGCGCCGTTCGAGGCGCTTAACCATGTTGGTGGCCGACGGATAGCTGATGCTCAGACCGGATGCAATGTCACCTATCAACACGTTGCTGTGCAGCCAGATGTATCGGAGCGCCTGCGCCTGGGCGAAACTGAGCTGAAGATCCGACACATCGCCAACCACTTGACGATTGAGTGTGCGAAAGAGTATCTGGGCGAACAGGTCCGAGATTCGCATGGCGTCGGCGGTTTCTTGTTCGGTCATCATTCGGGACATTGCTCATTAACCTGTTTTATTGTGCCTATCATTCTCATGCTACCTCAGGGATCGGAGGCCGTCAAGTTCGTAGTCGCCGTAAAGATCGGACCGACGATCTCAAGACGCATCCCGCGTCATCAGGAGTTCCTTAAGAGCGCGGGCTGCGATATCCAGCGATGGATCGATGCGAATCGCCCGTTTCAGGAGAATCGTCGCTTCCTCATCGCGACCTCTCGCTTCGTATAGCCTCGCCTGATGGTACAGGATAACCGGTTCCCGTGGGGCCAGATCCGCAGCGCGCCCGAGGTTGGCCGCTGCGGAGGTCCATTCGCCCCTCTTGAACTGGATCCAGCCCAGGGTATCGAGCATTACGCCATACCCGACATCGGTGATACCAGCCTTCACGGCGCCTTCAACGGCGCGGAGCGCCAGGCGGTTCGCTTCGTCTAGATGGGGCATGGGATCGGACTGCTCGACCAGCGCATAGGCCAGGTCGTTCATCACCAGCGGAGAACTCGGGTCGAGATGGAGAGCCGCCCGGTTCGCTGCCACCGCACCCTGCGGATCCTGAAGCTCGAGAAGGGCAGCTCCCTTGAGTCTGTAGAGCTGTGCGTGCTCAGTCGGCGACCCGTTTGGAGTAGCCTTCAGGCCCGCGACGGCCCAGTCATACGCCTCTGTCGGTCGATCCGCATCCAGAAGCAGCTCGATCGCTGCCGCATAGACCGAGGCGCCGATCGCCTTACCATGGAGCAAACGCTTCAGGATCTTCTGAGCGCCTCGCCAGTCCTCATCGTCCAGCTTCGCCTTGACCTCAGCCAGCTTCGGGCCCGGCCCGCGGCCGATCACCCGATCGACCGTGTCGCAACCTACAAGGGATACCGTGCCCAGGGCGGCGAGCAACCATAGCCATTGCCGCCACATCCTCATCGGGCCATCCCGGGATTCAGAGCGACAACGATCGACAACACGCCGTTGTTGAAACCATGCATGAGGATGGGGACCCAGAGCGACCCTGTTCGATCGTAGGCCCACGCGAGAATGATGCCCATCGGCAGGATCGCGAGGATCATCAGCGGACCCCCGTGCACTGCGGCGAAACATCCGGCGCTCAAGAGCGTTCCGAGGCCAGGACCGAATCTCCGCCTCGTGCAGTTGTGGAGGAATCCGCGGAAGAACACCTCCTCGCCCACGGGCGCGGCAATAGACGCAGCGAACGCGAGTCCCAGGAAGGCCAGGGGCGAGGGACGCGCATCGGCAAGGAGGCCGCCAGCGCTCATCGCGCCGCTCAGCCGTTCGATCGCTGTCTTCACATGCGCCGGCAACATGGCGTCGCCAACTGCCTTCACCCCGGCTTCCGCAAGGCCTCCAATAATGAGCAGGCCGATTCCCAGTAAAATCCCGGTCCGGATCTGGGACCGCGTTGGAGGCCAATGGAGACCGATATCGTCGAGAGAGAGGCGATAACGCCACCGCACATAGGCATAGGTCACTGCGACCATCGCGATGTTCTGGATCGTGAGGGCCAGGACCGCGAACCCGATCGGCATGCCCGAGTTCGTCCCGACCCCATCGACGAAGGGTGTTCCGGCGATCATCAGCAACAGAATCAGCCAGAGCGTGAGCGCGCCGGCGGCCTGACCGCCGAACCAGGGATCGATCAGACTCCATGAAGGCGCGAAGAGAGCCGCCCGCCGTCCTTCCAGGACCGCATCTCTCGTCCATAACCAGGCCGCCGCAAGGGCAAGATCGATGACGAGCACGAGGACGATCACCGCAACCACGGCGATCACTAGAATCTGTTGCAGTTCGGGATTCAGAGCGTCCATTAATCCGTGCTGTCGCCCAGGGGCTGACTGATGCCAGGGCCCACTTCGGTAAGCTGCAGGAAGATATCCTCCAGGTTCGCCGCCCCGGATGAGGTCAATATGCGAAGATCCGCCATCGTACCGGTCGTAATGAGTTTGCCCATGTTGACGATACCGAATCGGTCGCACATCCGTTCCGCAACATCGAGTATATGCGTCGACACGAACACCGCAGCGCCATCGGAGCACATCTCGCGCAGCACATCCTTCATCATTCTGGCCGATTTTGGGTCAAGCCCTACCGTCGGTTCATCGAGGAAGACCACCGAAGGCTGATGGAGCATGGCCGCCGCAAGGGCGATCTTCTGCCGCATGCCGCGGGAATAGGATTGGATCAGCTCATCACGCTTTTCCTCTAGCCCGAGCCGCTCCAAAATACCGTCAATCCGTGCAGCGCGTCCTCCCAGAGGCAGCGAGTAGAGGTCGCCGACAAAGCTAAGGAACTCTCTGCCGGTTAACTTCTCATACAGATATGGATTGTCCGGAACATATCCGATGGATCGAAGAGCCTCTTTCGATCGTAGCGCGATCGGATAACCGCAGACAGTTGCCGTCCCGGAGCTAGGCCGGAGAAGGCCTGTCAGGAGCTTGATGGTTGTAGTCTTTCCCGCGCCGTTTGGACCTAGAAAACCGAACAGCTCACCATAGGCGATCGTCAGATCAAGTCCGTTGAGAGCCGAGACCGCCCCGAAGCGTTTCGTCAACCCATCGCAGACGATGGCATGGGTCACGGTCGGATACCCATCACGACACGCTCATGCCCGGCCAGATCCGCCCTGCTTCGAATCGCTGTGAAGCCAGTATCGCGGAGCGCCCGGGCGGCATCCGCGGCTTGCCCCGCCGCGACTTCAAGCGCGAACAACCCGCCCGATCTGAGAACCATATACGCCTGGGGCAATAGACGGCGGTGGATCAGCATACCGTCAGGACCGCCGTCGACAGCGATCCGCGGCTCCCAATCTCGCACCTCGGTCTGCAGGTTCGGTATCTCGCTCGACCTGATGTACGGCGGGTTGGCGATGACGATATCGACGGAACACGCGGCCACAGGCGTCAGAAGGTCGGCACAGATCACGCATACCCGATCCTCGACACCATGCGCAGCCCCGTTATGTCGCGCAACCTCTGTGGCCTCCGGGCTGATGTCCATCGATAGAACGCGGAGCGAGGGAGCGTTGTACGCGACGGCGATCGCGGCGCATCCGCTGCCAGAGCAGACATCGATGAGCAGCGGCTCGTCCATTCCGTTCAGTCGTTCGAGAGCGACATCGACGAGGAGTTCGGTCTCGGGTCGAGGAACCAGGGTGGCTGGCGTTACCGTAAAACGCAAACCGTAGAAATCCTGAAAGCCCAGAACATAGGCGAACGGCGTTCCGGACGCGCGCCTCAGAACGAACCGGCAATAGCCCCGTGCTTGCTCGTCCGTTACGTCCGTGATCATGCCCGCAAGCACATGATCTCTGGATACCTCAAGGGTATGCGCCAGTAAGATCTGGGCTTCGAGCCGCGGTCGATCGGAGCTGGCTTCGGACAGCCGCTTCTCTCCCCAGCGGATAAGATCCGCAGCAGAGCGCTGGCATGGTATGTCCTCGGGGAACATCGTATTACTCGGCCAGATCGGCTCGGAGCTTTTCCGCTTGATCCGCTGCGACCAGCGCATCGACGAACGGCTGGATGCCCCCATCCAGGATCCCAGCTACATTGTGGATTGTTAGACCAATCCGATGATCCGTCACCCTGCCATCCGGGAAGTTGTAGGTACGGATTTTCTCGCTCCGATCGCCCGTACCCACCTGCGAGCGGCGCGCTTCCGTCCGCGCAGCCCGCTGCATCTCCAGCTCCCGCTCGTAGAGCCGCACGCGGAGCATTCGCATGGCCTTTTCGCGGTTCTGAAGCTGACTCCGCTCATCTTCACAGGTGACAAGGAGACCCGTAGGCTTATGAAGGATGCGGATCGCCGTCGCCACTTTCTGGACGTTTTGCCCTCCAGCGCTGGACGAATGGTAGACGTCGACCTCAAGATCCTTCGGGCTGATGGCGATCTCGACCTCTTCCATCTCTGGAAGAACCGCTACCGTCGCGGTCGATGTATGGATACGGCCGCTCGATTCGGTTGCCGGAACTCGCTGCACCCTGTGAACGCCGCTTTCGAACTTCAGCTGGCTATAGGCGCCCTGCCCCGCGATGCTCAGCACGATGTCCGTATATCCGCCGATGCCGGTCTCCTGCGCGCTCAGCACCTCCATCTTCCAGGCGCGGCGCTCGGCATACCGAGCGTACAGCCGCATCAGCTCGCCGGCAAAAAGCGCAGCCTCCTCACCGCCGGCTGCCGGCCGGATCTCGACGATCACATCCCGCTCATCGTTGGGGTCACGGGGTAGTAGGAGGATACGAAGCCGATCCTCCAGCGCATCCAGGCGTGGCGTCAGCTCGGCGATCTCAGCCTCGGCGAGCGATCTCATATCCGTGTCGCCGATCAGATCGCGAGCCTCAGCCAGAGCCTTCTCCACCTCGCGGTATTCGCGATACGCTTGGACCACTTCACTGAGGGCGCTCCATGCGCGGGTCGTCTGCCGATAGAGATCCCGATCTGCGACGACTTCCGGATCCGCCATGCGGCGTTCGAGGTCGATGTATTCGGCATCGAGCCGCTCCAAACGTTGTCGGGCTAGTTCAAGGGACACCTAACGCTCCGCGGTTCCAGCCGCTTCCGAAGGGGCTCATTGGCGCTGGCGCCCGCTCCGGGGCGGCGGAACCTTATGCAGGGTTTCACCGACCGGTAAATCCGACCGTGTGTCTATCTCGTGGCAGGCGGTTCGGACCGTTCGCGATCGATGACATTCGTGAGCGCGGCGAGAGCGACCTGCACTTGCTGAGCATCGGGCTCTCTCGTGGTCAACCGCTGGCTCCAGAGGCCGGGCGCCAGCAGAATCGTGAGGAGCCGCTGGCTTCGCGCGCGGCCCGCCAGGCGGATCAGCTCATAGGCTGTGCCGGCCACCAGCGGCAGAAGAGCGAGATGGAGCGCAATCCGCACCAGCGCATGCTCAGGCCGCGGAAACAGGGTATGGACCAGAATCGTGGCCAGCAATACTATGACGACGAAGCTGGTCCCACATCGGGGGTGGATCCGGCTCTCAGCCATCGCATTATCGAGCGTCAGTTCCCGGCCGTTCTCCAAGGCGTTGATCGCCTTGTGCTCGGCTCCGTGGTACTGAAAGACGCGTCGGATATTGGCGATGAACGAGATCAGCGTTACGTACCCGAGGAAAATGCCGATCCGCATCACGCCATCAAGTAGATTGCGCGCGATGGCCGAATCAACACCCAGACGATACTGGACCAGCTGGGTGAGCAGCGTTGGCAGTATGACGAACAGCCCGACGCCGGCCGCAAGCGAGATGGCTAATGTCACGCCGATGGCCATATCCGCCGCCTGGGCCTTTTTCGACGGACGCCCGGCAGCGCGACGCGCCGCCTCGTTGGCTTCGGCCTCGGCAGTAGCCTGAACGTTGGCCGCATAGGCCAGGGCTTTCAGCCCGAGGGCAAGCGCATCAATAATCGCCAGAGTGCCGCGCAGGAACGGTCGGTTCAGCCAGTCGAGCTTGCCCAGCAGGGTAGCGCCGACCGGCTCTTGATGCAGAACCACCTCGCCGTCCGGCGTTCGACACGCGACCGCGTAATAACGCGGGCTGCGCATCATTACACCCTCGATCACCGCCTGGCCGCCGAACATCATCTCCTCTGCCATCGATGCCGCCCTATGGAGCCCTGCGAGGGTTTACTGCTTACCTCGCCGATACTTCTGCTGGAACTTTTCTACACGACCTTCGGTATCCACGATCTTTTGCTTACCGGTAAAGAACGGATGACAGCTTGAACATATCTCCACACGGATCTGATCGCCCTTGGTCGAGCGTGTTTCGAATGTATTGCCGCAAGCGCAGGTGACCGTGGTTGCGACGTACTTGGGATGTATGCCTTCCTTCATCGCTTACTGATTCTCCTCGTGGCCGCCCGGGCCCCGCTTAGTATACCTACCCGTTCGCCGCCATCGGACGGTCCAATCGAAAGGGGCCTACTCTCCATACGCAGAGCGCCGCCTTCCTGTCGCCGTGGCCCGCGCTCTATCCCGCCGGACGAGGCTGCGGGTATAACCGACTTATGGTACTGACGCTTGTTCCGTTCAGCGACCCGGTAGGAGAGGCTCGGCGCTATGCCGAGACGCTTGCGGAGGCCATGACGCCCCACCTTGCGGATCGGATCTCCGCCATCCAGATCGCCGACGCCCCAACGGATCGGACGGACGAACAGGAACTGGTCCATTGGATCATTCCATCCTCGCCCGAAGCGCCGTTCGCGTCCCTTCCTGCGGATTCACCGATCTTCGCCCTCAGCCTCCTCCCGCTGGCCTATGAGGTCATCGACAACGAGCGGCGGCAGGTTCTACCCGACTGTGTTCAGGGGATCCGCCCGCAACTGATCTTCTGCACATCGGAGGATGACGCCAACTGCCTCTACCATGCGATCGACAACGGGGCTGAAGTCCACATCGTGTCTCCCTGGGCGCCCGAGCCTCCGGCCGACCTCAGCCCTATCGGACCAGCGCCCTTTGTGCTCTGTATGATCACTCGGGATACCCCGCCGGACCTGGCGGAAGAGATGGTTCGCGCTGCCGACGAACTGCCCCCCTCGGTTCGGCTGGTGGCCGCCTGCGAAGGTGGAGAAGACGGAGAGCCCGCTACGCTGGCCCGCAGGTACGCCGCCGAGCGCCATGTGGAACACCGGGTCGAGATCGTGACTCCTGATCGCGCCGACGAGATAGCCGGACTCGCACTTGGGGCCGAGGCGAGCGTTGTCGGTTCGCCGCGAGTCGCGGGACCATGGCATGGGTTTCTGCCTCTTGGGTGTGGGAGGCCGCTGCTGGCGCCGGCTCTGCCGATCTTTCGGGATGTGATGCTCGATGGTCACTGCATTCGGCTTGTACGCGCAGAGGAGCGTGGTCACGTCGGAGCTTGTCTGAGGGCTCTCCTGTCCAACCCGATTGGCGTAGCGGAGCTCCGCGAACGGTCGGCGGCCTACGCCCGGTCACGAACCGCTTCCGCTGCGGCTCAGGCCATCCTCCAGGCGTACCGATCAACGTTGACATGAACCAGATTGGCTGTTCCGAACGAAGGCTGCGGATCGCGATGATCACCTCCCTTCGAAGCCGCTGCGGGATTGCCGACTACAGCCGAACGCTCGTCCATGCCCTCCGCCATAGGGTCGAGATCCCCGTCTATTGCGAGCCGGCCGCGTTTGATCCGGCGCAGAACGGGCTCGATGCCATCCATCTACAGCATCAGTACTTCCTCTACGGCGGCGTTGCGCCCTGGAAGAACACCTTCCGGCGTTTCGCCGATCGGCTATCGGCGCCGACGGTGATGACCGTGCACGAATACGTCGAACCAACGGGAGATCCGCTGCGCCGGTTGGCGATAGCATGGACCAACCGCACCCAGTTTCGTAATCGCCATATCGATGGGTTGATCACCCATACCAACCTTGATAGGGAACGACTCATTCGCCTGGGAGTTGGGGCGGAGCGTATCCATGTGGTGCCGCATTTCGTCCCGCCTGCGCCCGCGCTGCCATCGAGAGAGGAGGCACGCTCGGCCCTCGGTATCGGCGGCTCCTTCGTCATCACCATTCCCGGTTTCCTTTCGCGACGGAAAGGTCATCCTGCGGCGATCCGCGCCATGGCGCAGATGCCGAGCTGCGCCCGTCTATTTCTGGCCGGCGGAGCGCATCCCGACGATCGCAGCCAGTATGCCGACAGCCTGGTTCAGCTTGCCATCCAACACGGTGTGGCCGAACGTGTCACCGTTACAGGGTATCTTGAGGATGCTGATATGGCAACGATAATGGCGGCGACCGATGTGATATTGGCACCATTTACCTCGGGTAGCGGGTCCGGCTCACTGGCTCTGGCATTCGCTTGCGCTAAGCCGATTGTCGCGTCGGCGATAGCTTCGAATATCGAGATCGACAGCCGGACGCCGGGCGCCCTTTATCTGGTACCGCCGGAGGATCCCAACAGCATTGCCCGCGCGATCGACAGCCTGATGCAGGATGGAGAAGCGCTCGCTCGACTGTCGGCTCGAGCCTCGGAATACGCAGCACAGATGACGGTGGTGTCCGTCGCTCAGGAGACCGCGGACGTGCTCCGGCGTATCGCGATAGTCCGATGATCATCGGGATCGACGGCAGGGCGCTCACCGGCCGATTTACCGGCGATCGGACCTACTGGCTCAACCTGATCCGCGCCCATGCGGGAGCCGAGGAACCAGACTATCAGTACATCGTCTATACACGCCTTCCGATGCTCGAAGACCCCGGCATCCTATCACCCCGCATCACATTCCGGACCATACCGGCCACGAACGATCGAATCTGGACGCTGGCCACGTTCCCGCGAGCCCTCCGCCAGGATGGGGTGGATCTGGCCCATACGCAGTACACCACACCGCTCCGCACACCGTGCCCGATCATCACCACCGTTCACGACATCTCGTTCCGGCTCTACCCGGAATGGTTTCCGAAGCGCCATCGCATGCTCCTGAACTGGTCCGTGCCCGGCGCGATGCGCAGGGCGGCACGGGTCATCACGGACTCCATGTCATCACGCCGGGATATCCTCCGGATTTATCGACTCTCCGAGCGACATGTCACCGCCATCCCGCTCGCTGCGCCGCCGGACATGGGGCCAGTCGATCCCAACCTCGCTCGGCGACGCGTCGCCGAGAGTTACGGGCTCGATGGCCCCTACATCATCTCCGTCGGCGTGCTCCAACCCCGCAAAAACCTGCCGATGCTCATCGAAGCCTATGCAAGAGCGCGTCATGGCGCCGGTCTTTCGCATAAACTGGTGCTCGCGGGCAAACGGGGATGGGCCTATGATGAAATCGCTGTGCAAATCGCGCGGCTCCGCGTCAGTGCGGATGTGCTGATTACCGACTACGTCGCGGACGGCGATCTTCCGGCGCTCTATTCGGCGGCGGACATGATGGCCTTTCCGTCGTTATATGAGGGCTTCGGGCTGCCACCGCTCGAGGCCATGGCCTGCGGAGCTCCGACGATCGTCAGCGACGCGCCAGCCATGCCGGAGGTCGTTGCCGACGGCGCACTGGTCCTACCGGTGATGGACTCTGCGGCATGGGCCGATGGCCTGTCGCTTCTAGCCTCTTCGGAGTCCGCGCGTCGCGACTTCGCGGAGGCTGGGCGAGCTCGGGCCAACCAGTTTAGCTGGGCAACCACTGCCCGAGAAACCCGACGGATCTATTCCGAGGTGCTATCAGGCCAGATGTCGCGCGCCGAGGCGGTCTCCCCTCCCTAGCCGTCTCTCCGGAGGAAGGGGGGCATGTCCAGGTCATCGGATTTCGGGGCGGGCTGCCTGGGCTCGGGGCGCGGCGCCGGATCCGGTTCCCTCGCGGGAGGTCGCTCACGGGTGATCGGCGAGATGTCCAGCTCATTCCTGGTCGGAAGCCGGCCCGGTTGTTCTTGTTCTCTGGGCGGTTCCGTATTGAATCCGGCGGCCAACACGGTCACTCGCAGACGGCCCACCATGGTCTCATCCAGCACCCATCCCACGATGATATTCGCTTCGTGTCGATCGCACGCCCTGGTGATCGTTTCGGCCGCGATGTTCGCCTCGGCGAGAGTAAGGTCGGGTCCGGAAGTCAGGTTGACCAGGACGCGTGTTGCGCCATCGATGGATGTCTCGAGCAGCGGACTTGATACGGCCTCCCTGGCCGCGTCCTCGGCGCGGTTATCCCCGGTCCCCACACCGATGCCCATCAGGGCGGGTCCGGCTTTACGCATGATTGCCTTCACATCGGCGAAGTCGACGTTGATCAGGCCCGGGATGGTGACAATATCGCTGATGCCCTGGACGCCTTGCCGCAGAACCTCATCGGCCATTCGGAACGCATCGACCAGGGTGATATCTCTCTGGCCGATGGTGAGCAGCCGGTCGTTGGGGACGACGATCACCGTATCGACATGATTCCGAAGCTGGGCGATGCCCTCTTCGGCCGTCTGCATCCGACGGGGACCCTCGAATCCGAAGGGCTTTGTGACCACAGCAACGGTGAGTGCATTGATCGATTGGGCGATCTCGGCGATCACGGGCGCAGCGCCGGTGCCCGTGCCGCCTCCCATTCCGGCGGTAACGAATACCATGTGCGCACCTTCGAGCGCTGCCCGGATCTCCGTTTTGCTCTCCTCAGCTGCCCGCCGACCGACATCCGGATCCCCTCCGGCGCCCAGACCTCGTGTCGATGTCTCGCCGAGGCGGAGCTTTCTCGTGGCCAGGGCGACATCCAGGACCTGGGTGTCGGTGTTCATGGCGATAAAGACCACGCCCCCCAGACCCGCTTCGATCATCCGGTTGACGGCATTGGTACCGCCGCCTCCGCAGCCAACGACGCGGATGTCTGCGCCGACGCTACGCGGTTCGACTCCCCATTGTGGGGTCGTTGTCATGGTATCCAGGGCTCCTATTGGCGGCGTTGCGGCCGAAGCGGTATCTAGCGGCGTCGATAAAGCGCCGGTGTATCGAGATCGTGTTCGTCGATGATGTAGTCCGGCTCGCCCGCTTCGCTGCCTGCGGTAAGCAGACTCTGGACCGTAACCGGCACTTGTTCCCTGCCATCCGATGTGTCTGCCGGCTCTGAGATGGGCGATGATTCGGCCATAGCGACCGGACGAACGGGTACCTGCTGTGGCTGAGGGCGCAGCTCCTGGCTCGCGATCGGAGTGACAGGCCTCTGATCGGGCTGGGCGAAACCCGTGGCAAGGACGGTAACTCGAACCTTCCCCTCCATGGCAGGATCGAGAACCCAACCAAAGATAAAACGAGATTCTTTCGGGTCGCAGAGGTCCTGAATCATCGACGCAGCCTCATAGAATTCTGCGAGTTTGAGATCGGGTCCCGAGGTCATATTGATCAGCACCCGCAACGCTCCGTTGATGGAGGTATCCAGCAGCGGGCTGTGAGCGGCGCGACGAGCTGCGGTGATGGCCCGGCCTTCTCCTTCGGCTTCTCCGATCCCCATCATCGCCGTCCCCGCTTGCGACAACGTCGCCTTGACATCGGCAAAGTCGACGTTGACCGATCCTGGCACCGTTATGATATCCGAGATGCCCTGGACACCCTGGCGCAACACATCATCGGCGATACGAAAGGCGTCGATCAGCGGCATACTCCCTGCGCCGCAGCCATCGAGCAGTCGATCGTTGGCGACGACAATAACCGTATCGGCCCTTCCCTTGAGTTCATCAATCCCCGCTTCGGCGTTACGCTTGCGGCGCGGCCCCTCGAACGTAAACGGCTTGGTCACGACAGCCACGGTCAGAATGCCGAGGGAGGCAGCGATATCAGCGACGACGGGCATCGCGCCCGTCCCCGTGCCGCCGCCCATGCCTGCGGCCAGAAACACCATCTGTGCGCCCTGAAGCGAGCGGCGTATCTCGTTCCGCGACTCCTCGGCCGCTCGACAACCGACCTTCGGATCGCCTCCCGCGCCAAGCCCTTCGGTCGTCTCCGGCCCGAGCGGCAGCCGCAAAGGGGATTGGCAGAGGCTGAGGGCGTCTCGATCCGTGTTCATCGCGATCATATCGACCCCACTGAGGCCCGCATCGATCATCCGGTTCACGGCATTGCAGCCAGCCCCGCCTATACCAGCGACGACCAGTCGAGGCCGGGTGTCTTGCCGCCGTTCATCTGCGCTATGTGCGTCTGCCATTGGATGCGTCACCTTTCGCCTGTACCTCAAATGGAGTTCGGTCAGGGGTTCCTGAACCCATCACCGACGTGATCCGAAGCCTTTAATCCAGTCCCATAGGGCGATTGCAGGATTCGGATTCACCTTCTCGTTTTCGCTGTATTCCTGCAGCACGCCCCAGCGCATCAATCCCACTGCAGTCGCATAGATCGGACTGTCGTCTTCGATCGGCGGGCCTGACTGTCTTCCGTCGGCCGATAACACCTGGCGGGATGCAGACAGAGACCCAATCCCGCTGGGACGCCCGACACGCGCGGGCAAACCGAGAACCTGACTCGCACACTCCGCCGTTCCCGCCAGCAGCGATCCGCCGCCGGTGAGCACAATGCCTCTCGTGAGTGCGTTGTACACCCCTGCCTTGTCGAGATCCTTCTTCACCAGGAGGAACAACTCCTCCATCCGTGCGTGGATTATCTCACAAAGTGCGGTTCTTCGAAACGGCCTTGGCTCCGTCCCGCCGATCCTGGACACGGCCACGGCGTCTTTCACGTCGACGGCGGCCGGCACCGCGTGTCCGTGGTCCACTTTCAGGGACTCCGCATCTTGAATGGCGACGCGCAGAACCTGAGCGATATCGTTGGTTACGTTGGTGCCACCGACCGGCAATACGGAGGCGTGGAGGATCTCCCCTTCGGAAAAGGCGGCAATATCCGTCGTTCCGCCGCCGATATCGAGAAGGCAGACGCCCTGCTCCCGTTCCTCCTGACTCAATACAGCCACGCCTGAAGCCAGGGAGGCGAGCACCTGCTGGGCGCAATCCAGCTTCGCCGTCCTTACGGCTTTGTCGAGGTTCAAGAGGCTGTTGCGAGAGCCGGTTATGATCAGCGTCTCCACTTCGAGCCGACTGCCGCACATACCGACCGGTTTCCGGATACCCCGCTGGCCATCGACACTGAAGACCCGCGGAATCGCATGCAGGATCCGTCGCTCATTCGGGATGATGATGACCTGGGACTGTTCCAGCACTCGTGCTCGATCTTCCGGCGTAATCTCCTGATCCGCATGCGTAATCGCCGCGACGCCGCGCGAGTTCATCGATTGCACTTGCTCACCCGAGACACCAACATATACGGATGAGATCGACACATCGGCATGCTTCGACGCAGCGCTTACGACATCGGCAATCGCGGCTGCCGCAGCGTCGAGATCGGTGACGAGACCTCTCCGCACACCCATCGACGGGCACAGCGCCACGCCGGCCATGGTTGCCTCGCCGTCAGGATCGACCTTCGCGACGACGCAGCAGGACTTCGTCGTGCCCAGATCGAGACCAGCTATGAACTCACTACCCGCCGACATCATTCATACTCGCACATGGTGTTGAAGCAGGAGATCCCAGAGACAATCCTTGATGGTAAGCCACGGAGTTCCGTCGTCACACCCCTTCCTTCTTGCGGGCGATTGCGATCTTGGTCAGGTAATAGCGACGGATCAAGGAAAGATTCAAGAAAACCCGGCCCCCAAGCGCTACGACCGCTGCCAGGAACAGGTCCACACCGATCCTGTCTCCGAGATAGGCCAAAGCGGCCGCAAGCAGGGTATTCAGGACGAAGCCGCTGATAAAGATATCGTCTTGAAATCGGCCTTCGATGCCAGCCCTGATACCGCCCAGCAGGGAGTCGAGGCCGGCCAGTGTCGCCAGCGATAGATACGGGGCGTACAGGCCGGCGAGCTCGCCGGGAACCGACAATCGGCCGAATACCACCCAACCGAGCACGATGCCCAGCGCCAGCGCCAGGACCGGAAGCGTCCCTGTCATCGATCTCCCGATCGCCCTTTGGACGGTGCGGACGCGGCCACAGGCTTGGCCCAGCGAACCTCAGTGCTGCCGGCAAACGCTGACACGAGCACGTCCTTTCGCTTCTCGAGACGAAACATGCTAGGGTCGATGCTCCGAAGCTCATCGAGATATCCCGCAGGCAGATTCAGGCCTCCCGCCAGAGTACCGGGGTCCCCGATCGCCAGAATCTCGAAGGGGGGCACCACGGGAATATTGTTGACCATAATAGTCGGACCAACGCACCGAATCGGAGTTCGAGAGGTCAGCCGCTGGCCGTTGATCGATATCGCCTCGGCGCCGGAAGCGGTGAGTTCGTTCGCGACGAGCTGCAAATCGTAGTCGTGTATCGTCAGACGTTCGGCCTCGAACGCCCGATTCGACCGAGGTTTGCCATCCTGCAGCATCAGCATGATCCCCGGGCCATGCACCTCGGTCAGACCGCTCAGCAGCTTGACCTTCTGAAGCTCGGTATTGAGGGTTTCCAGCTTTCCGCTCCCCTCGGCCAGCACGGTCTCCAGGGTCGTTTGTTTCTCCCGTAAATCGGAAATCTCCCGCTCTCGCTGACGCAGCGTCATGGTCAGGTGAGGACTCGGAGCCACACCAAACCCCACACGGCCGGACGACATACCCGATCGCCGGATAGTCGTTACCGTCTGAAGTGAACCCGCAACCAGAAGGCCCAGAATAAAGCAAAGCGCCGACACCTGCCATACCCATGGTTGGTGCCGGTGGCCGGAGGCGAACACTCGCAACCCTCTCCGACGCGCTGCGCGCGTCCTTATTCACGACGTGACCGAGCGGCATAGGAGCGTTTCGGGCGACTTCCACTATACGCCTCGCCGATCCGCAGGCCGATCGCCCGACTGCTGCCGAGGTCGTCCTGCTGGCATCCTGGGATGCGCTACATTGATCTCCGAGACCGTTACGCCGATATCGCTTCTCGCAGCGTAGATCGCACGCACTACCGCAAGCTTCCGCGGCAGATCCTCAACATCACCGATGACGACGGTCACTCTGTCCCAGTTATTAAAGCATATGCCGGCGTTCCGGTCAACGGAGACTGTCGCACCCCGAAGGCACTCGACTCGCTCGGCCAGCATCGCTGCAGTCATGCCTCCTAGAAGCCGTTTATCGCGAATACGATCACCAACCGACAGGCGCACCCGTCCTTCGACCGCAACCTCCGGCAAGCGGATACCGACACGCTTCGGCCGGATCACATATCCGTCATCGTCTACCTCGAACTGACCAGAGGAGCACCGGAGTGTATAGGCCGATCTTCGCGGGATCACACTGGCCATGACACTCCGGCCGGTGAGCGTAACGGCAGCGCGCCGCACCCACGGCAGCGCCTCGAGCGTTCGCTCGATACCCTTCCGATCGAGGCGCACCAGCGGCTGGCCGGGGTTCATGTGCAGGGTGTTCTCCACACCCCGGCGTTCGTGCGCGAGCGATAAGAGAGGCCGGCGCAGGCGTATCTGTTGGACTGTCGCAGCCGGAGAGATGCAGAGGGCGAGTACGAGGACGATCGCGAGGACCATGGCGCTGTACCGAACGGCTCTGATATCCGCGCGCGGCCCGGGCTTTCGACGTACATTCCGTCGATTGGCGGCTTTTCGGATCATGCCTGCACCTCCTTTGGCTGGCCGGAGATGTACCTCACGCCGGCCTCTCGGATATTCCCGGCGCCCATGATCAGCACGACATCGCCGGGGCGTGTGATCCACCCCATGGCATCGGGCACTGCATGTCGATCACGTACAACATGCAGCCCGCCCAGCGGGGCCGCGCGGGCCACCGCCGCCGCCAGGGCTATGATGTCGACGCCTTCGATCGGTGATTCCCGCGCAGGGTAGATGTCCGACAGGATCACAATATCTGCGGCTGCGAGTTCCCGAGCGAAGTCCTCAAGGAAGTCCCTCGTGCGGCTATAGAGGTGCGGTTGAAATACGGCCAGGATCCTCCGATCCGGATATCGCGCTCGGGCGCCGGCGATTGTTGCCGCGATCTCAGTCGGGTGATGGGCGTAATCATCGACGACTACCACTCCGTTACGCTCGCCAAGGATCTCGAAACGGCGTCCGACACCGGAGAAATCCGCCAGTCCCTGGGCTGAGGTTGCCAGATCGACCCCGATCCGGTGCGCCGCAGCGATGGCGGCAATCGCGTTGCGCACGTTGTGCAATCCTGGAACGCGGATCTGGCATGGCACGCGCGATGGGATCCCGGATGCCGCGATCTCGAAATACATGCCGAACTCCGACGCCTCGATTCCCCCGGCTACGATATCGGCACCAGCGTCCGGCCCCATACCGACTCTCACTACCGCTCCATCGGCCAGACCTCCGATTGCTGCAGCGCGGCGGCTGTTGGCATCGTCGGAGAACAGCACCAGCGAACCACCGGAGCGGATGCCTCGGATGAACTGCGCGAAACCGTCGATCACCCCGGACTCATCGATATAGCAGTCCAGATGATCCGATTCGATATTGGTAATGATGGCTATATCGGGTGCAAGGGCGTGGAACGATCGGAAGGCTTCGCAAGCTTCCGTCAAGAACACGCCGCTGGATCCGAGCCGGACATTGCCGCCGAACGGCCCGTATTCGCCGCCGATGAGAGCCGTCGGGTCTCTGCCTGCCGCCGTCAGGATATGAGCCAGCATCGCCGTGGTCGTCGTCTTGCCGTGCGTACCTGCGACGGCGATTCTGGGCCCATTGCAGCCCGCCATCAGCTGCCCGAGATACTCCGATCGACGTTGAAGCGGTATGCCAAGCTCCATCGCCGCTGCCAACTCGGGATTGTCGGGCGCGAGCGCATCCGTGTAGACCACGAGGTCGGGCATCGTCCGACGGATCGTCTCGGCCGAATGCTCACAGGCAATGACGGCTCCGAGCTCCTCCAATGCGGCGGTCAACGCATTCGGCGATGGATCGGAGCCCGATACCCCGAAGCCGCGGTGCAGGGCGATCCGGGCGAGAGCGCTGACGCCGACTCCGGCTATTCCGATGAAATGGACCTTGTACGGTGTCATCGTCCGGCGGCTTTCATTACTTCGTCAGCAACGGCCTCGGCGGCGCCGCGTGCGGCCAGCCCCGCTGCCGCCCGGGCCATCGCGACGAGTCCCGAACGATCCGACATCGAGCGGTGAAACTCCGAAATCAGGCGATCGGCAGAAAGATCAGATTGTGGTATGAGGGCTGCGGCGCCAGCCTCAACGAACGCGCCTGCGTTCACAGTCTGATGGTCCGCGTAGGCGTACGGATAGGGCACCAGAATCGAGGGAAGCTCGTTCGCGGCGATCTCGGCGAGACTCGACGCTCCGGCTCGACTCACCACGAGATCCGCACTCCGATAGGCCAGCGGCAGGTCCGTTCGGTCGAAGTACCCTCGCGGCAGGTACCGACTGTCCGTTGAAGGGGACTCGGGGTTATCGCCGTCGCCCGTTTGATGCAGTACATATGCGTCTTCGGGCAGCTGCGAAACGGCTTTCCGGACGGTTGCGTTGATCGCAGCTGATCCCTGACTGCCTCCGAGAACCAGGATCACAAACGCCCCGCAGGGGATACCGAAGTGCGTCCGGGCTTCGGCCTTCGCGGATGTAGAAACGATATCGCTGCGGATGGGCACCCCGGTCCAGATCGCCTTCCCTGCAGGGAAGGCCGCCTCCGTTCCGCGAAAGGAGACGCAGATCCTTCGGGCTTTTCGCGCCAGCCACAGGTTGGTCCGCCCGGGCACGGCGTTCTGCTCGTGAAGGATTACGGGGATCTGCAGATGGGCCGCAGCAAGGCAAGCAGCGGCGGCAACATAGCCGCCAGTACCCAGAATGGCATCGGGTTGGATCCGCTGCAGCGCGCGCCGTGCCTGCAGATATCCGCGAAACAGCACCGCGAGCGTCCAGAGCGTATCAGGCGACATCAGGCGTTGGATCTTGCGGGCAGAAAGGCCGATAAAGGTAAGTCCATAAGCCTGTGCAAGCGATTCCTCGCGTCCGCCGCGCGCGCCCAGATAGATCGTCCGAGGAGGCGCTGCTATTGCCCGAAGATGCTCCAAGACGGCCAGTGCGGGATAGATGTGGCCGCCGGTACCTCCGCCAGTAAGTCCGATCGTCAACCGATCGCCTCCGAAGGGCGGGGCAGGGCGTTGCGCCTGGGCGACGGCGTTGCGGGCCGAAGGATGATACCGACGGCGATCAAGGTCACGACGAGCGACGATGTACCGAAGGAGATGAAGGGCATCGGCACGCCCGTACACGGGATCGAACTCGTTATGACCCCGAGGTTGATCAAGGATTGCCAGAGAAGCATCGCCCCAACGCCAGCCGCGACGAGCCTCGCGAAACGATCCGTACTATGCTGTACCACCAGGTAGGCGTGGCGGACGATGAGGCCGATGAGCGCCGCCACTACTAGCAGCGTCAGCAGTCCGCCCTGTTCAATCATATTGGCCAGAACGTAATCGGTGTTCGGCGCCGGCAGATAATCCCGTCCGTCGCCGTTCCCGTATCCCCTGCCGAATAAACCGCCGATCGATACAGAGATCAGCCCCTGGACGATCTGAAACCCCGTACCGTCGATATCCGCTTCGGGATTGAGGAACGCGGTGATCCGATGTATCCGGTAGCTGTGGCCGAACAAAGCGCCGAAGCCGGTGATCAACAGAACTGCGAACGTGACCGATATGCTGTAGATTGCCATCGTCCGGATCGGCGCGCCGGCGGTATAGAGCATGCTCAGCCCGATGGCCAGGATGACGAGTGCGGTCCCGAGATCCGGTTCACGTTCGATCAAGACGGCCAACAGGGTGATCATCCCCAGACACCATCCCACCGTATGCGTCGTGATCTCCCTCCCCTTGGCGCCTTTCGTGCAGAGAACGGCAAGCATCAGGATCAACGCCAGCTTCGCGAACTCACCGGGTTGTATGGTCACCGGCCCGATGCCTATCCGACGGTGAAATCCTTCGATCGGCGCCTTGACGCCAGGTACCCAGACGAGAATCAAGGCAATGAGGATCAGCGCCATGAACGGGAGGGCCAGGGAAAAGAGCCGATCGAATGTGGTCCTTGAGAGCGCGACCATACAGGCGAGGCCGACGCACACAGCAAGCGCCTGCTTCGTCACCGCAAGGTCATACCAGGTGCCGGCAGCGAGTTGCCCGGGACGATCCGCCGCCATTGTCGCGACAAGACCGGCGCCCGTGAGCAGCGCCGCGGCAAAGAAGGCGTAGCGAGACGAACGCGCGAGGATCTGATCAGTCTTCATCCAGAGCTGCCGTGGGCGAGATATCGACCGCGCTCACCCGTTGAACTGCGGCCCGGAATGCCTCGCCTCGTTCCTCGAAGTTGCGGAACATATCGTGGCTGGCGCAGGCGGGTGCGAGGAGGACTGCATCGCCCGGTCGCGCATGGACCAGCGCCTCCTGCACCGCCTCGTCCATGCTGCCCGCGAACGATATCCGGGTAAAACCGGCCTCGTGTGCGGCTTCGGCAATCTCCCGTGCGGCCCGGCCGATCAGCACTGCGTGCTCAACATACCGCGCCATCGCGCATCCAAGACGCTCAAAGGACTCCCCTTTTGGCGAGCCTCCGGCGATGAGGACGATCGGTCGGTCCACGGCCTCGAGGGTTCGTATCGCTGCATGTACATTGGTCGTCATTGAACCGTTGATGAAGGCCACCCCGTGCGCCTCAGCAACGATCTCCATCCTGTTGTCCAGCCCGGTGAACTCGAGCAGGGCCTCACGCACTGCCTCGGGCGGCGCGCCCATCGCCAGGGCCGCAGCGGAAGCGGCAAGGGCGTTCTCGATGTTATGGGTCCCGGGCAGGCGGAGCTCATCGGCTCGGACCAGCGCGTATTCCACACCATGCAGCCGTACTGTTAGGATCCCGTCCCGTACGCAGGCGCCGTCAGCGTCAAAGCAATAGCCGCGGTCAAACCATAGCACTCGGGACGGCGCCCGATAGCCGATCAGACGCGCCGGAGCGTTGATCCCGTTGATGACCGCCGTATCGTCGGGCCGCTGAGCGGCGAACAGGCGAGCCTTACACGCCGCGTATTCGGCGAAGGAGCCATGACGGTCGAGATGATCGAGCGTGACGTTCGTCAGGACTCCCACCTTGGGTCGGAATGTCTGAACCCATTCCAGCTGGAACGAGCTGATCTCGGCAACGATCACGTCCGTCGGATCGGCGCGTCGTGCCGCTTCGATCAACGGCAGTTTGATGGCCCCCGTTGATATATTGCCGCCGACGATCGTCCCTATGCCCGCTTCTTCGAGCATGCGTCCGATCCAGACGACGGTCGTGCTCTTACCGTTGGTACCGGTGACCGCAACGATCGGCGCCCTGGCGATTCGATAGGCGACCTCGATCTCGGACAGGATCGGGATGCCGGCCGCTCGGGCCATCTGCAGCACGGGAGCCGATCGGGGCACGCCCGGCGACGGCACCACCAGCGAACAGCCTTCGATCGCCGTATGCGGCGAAGTCCCGGGCAGAAGCTGAACGCCAAGCCGTTCGGCGGCCCGGTAGGACGGACCCAGTGCGTCCTTATCTTTCCTATCGCTCAGCACGACGTCCGCGCCCAGGCCCTGCAGGACCTCCGCCGCGGCCAGGCCCGTCCGCTCCATGCCGATTACGGCAATCCTGCGACCCTGGAACTCGCTGTCCTCGACAATCGCGCTCAACGACCTTGCGTCCTTCTCTGTATGATGTTCCCGGCAGATGGTCCGGGGCCCGCCCATCAGGTCCATCCCAGGCCCGCCAGTATGATTGCAGACCCTGAGCACAGCAGGGTGATGAGGCAGAAACGGCCCACGACCCGCGTCTCGGGCCAACCGATCTCTTCGAAGTGGTGGTGCAGCGGAGCCCGTCGCAAGAGCCGATGGCCTCGGGCATACTCAACGCCATGCCGGCGCCGCCGATGTTTGAAGACGAGGACCTGCGCGATCACCGACAGGGTTTCGACCCAGAACATCGCGGTCGCAACAAGGACGGTGCCGATTGCGCCCGCAAGAACGCCCTGAACTGCGAGAAACGCTCCCAGCGCCAGCGCGCCCGTATTGCCAAGAAACACCTGCGCCGGATGGACGTTGTACCATAGAAAGCCTGCGCACGCGCCTGCAAGGGCCAGCGTCGTCGCCCCGAGGGCGTGGTCTCCGCCCGATGCGTACACGGAGACACCGGTCCCGAACAGGGCTATCGACGCCATGCCAGGCGTCAAACCATCCAGACCATCCGCCAGGTTGGTCGCGTTGCTCAGGCCGACGATCCAGATGACGGCCAGCGGGGCGAACGGCCAGGTAATGGATACGCCGAGGACCGTTTCCAACACCGGTCGCGGCGCCCGGAGGTATGCCGCAGTGATGACTCCGATTGCAGCAACGAACTGGAGAAGGAGCTTGGAACGCGATCCGAGGCCCAGATTGCGCCCTCGACGGATGATCAGGACATCATCCAGAAGGCCGATCAGACCGAATACGGCAACGGTGCAGCAGAGGATCCAGCATGATGCGGTCATTCCGCCGAGCGCCGCCCATAGGAGGACGCCGGCGACGAACCCCGTTGAGACCATGAGGCCACCCATGGTCGGCGTACCCTGCTTGGCCGCGTGCCGCTCCGGAGCGTCGACCGATACGTTTTGTCGCACGCCGTTCCTGCGGAGCCAACCCAGAATGGGCACACCGCTAAGGATCGTTACGGCGCACGCGCCGAGCCCGATCCCGAGCCCATCGATCACACCGTACTGCATCACTGCATCGCTTCCAGGATCTCGCGCACCACGAGGCGATCGTCATACGGTATACGCTCATCACCGACAATCGTAACGGTCTCACCTCCCTTGCCCGCGATCAACAGCAGGTCGCCCGGCCTCGCCGCCTCCATCGCGAGCCGGATCGCTTCGCGCCGGTCCGGTTCCACTATAACGGCCGCCGTGGCGTCGCCCATGCCCGCGAGGATCTCCTTTATGATGGCCTCGGGATCTTCATGGCGTGGGTTGTCACTGGTCACGACGACGATGTCCGCCCCGGTTCCGGCGAGCTTGCCGATGATCGGCCGCTTCCCCCGGTCACGATCCCCGCCGCAGCCCACAACCAGAATGATGCGGTCGGGATTCAGGGCTCGCGCGGAATGGAGCAGCGATTCGATCCCGGCGGGCGTGTGAGCGAAGTCAACGATCACATCCCAGCCCCGCCCGGTCTGCACGGACTCGAATCGGCCAGGCACCGGCGGCATCGTCGACAGCCCCTCTACGATCGCGTTAGAATCCATACCGAGGCTGATCGAGGCCCCGATCGCTCCCAGTGCGTTGGCGACCTGGAAAACGCCTCCGATCGGCAAGGTGATCGGTAACCTCCCGCAGGCGCCTTCGAGGACGAACTCGGTCCCCCTCGGATGGGCGATCACGCCGGACGCCCGCAGGTCGGCAGGCCGAGCGGTGGCGAAGGTGATCACTCGACCATCCGTCGCCTCCACGACCGCATCCCCTCTGGGATCGTCCATATTCACGATCCCAGTGAACTCCCCGTTGGACCAGCGCGGGTACTCCGCGAACAGCCGGAGCTTCGCCTGGAAGTAGTCATCGAGATCATGATGGTAGTCCAGATGATCCTGGGTCAGATTCGTAAACACGCCAGCGCTCACGGCGATGCCGTCCGTTCGGTTCAGGGCAAGACCGTGGCTGCTGGCTTCCATGGCGAGGACCTCCACGCCCATCGCCCGCATCTCGCTCATGATGCGCTGAAGATCGTCGGCTTCCGGCGTCGTATGCGGACAGGGCAGCTCCCTGCCGAGCGCTTCGGCGCCGAGGGTTCCGATTCTCCCGGGCTTCAGTCCCGCAGCTCGGGCAATCGCGGCTACCATGGCCGCGGTCGTCGTCTTGCCGTTGGTGCCGGTGACGGCGACCACGCGCATGGCATGGGACGGGCGTCCGTACACCTCGGCGGCACACAGCGCGAGCGCCCGTCGGGTATCGGTCACAATCAGGGCGGGAGCCCCGGACGCCAGACGGGATCTCTCCGCATGATCGACAACATAGCCGACTGCGCCCCGATCCTTTGCGTCCGCAATGAAACGATGCCCGTCCGTTTGTCCCCCACGGATACAGACAAATAGGTCGCCGAGACTCACCTCGCGGGAATCATGGCGCACCCCTGTGACGACCGCATCGCCGACGCGATCAACGCAGAGCTCGCCAAGGCTCGCGGCCAGGCCGGACAACGTACCCCGGGGATCGTGATTACCGGCGTTCATGGGAAGCCTCATCGCGCGTGGCGGTCGTTGTCGGCATATCGGAGGCCACGTGCAAGTGGGTCATGAGATCCTCCGCGATCCGCTTCCAGTACGGAGCAGCGGCCTGAGATCCATGGTATCCGTTCTGGGAGGGTTCATCCACCACAACGGTAATCACGGCCCTTGGCTTCGTCGCCGGAACGAAGCCGACGAAGGTAGCGATATGACCACGGTAGGCCCCATTGTCTACCTTCTGCGCCGTACCGGTTTTGCCCGCCGTCGTGTAGCCGGGCACCTCGGCCACCTTGCGGCCGGTCCCCCTGACTACCACAGCGCGGAGGTAACCGCGAACCTCCTCGGCCACCTCTTTGGTGAAGATCCTATCGTTCCTGTGGACGGGATAACGGCGCTGGGCCGGGCTTCCTGGCGCGCCAAAGTAGGAGATGATGCGTGGTTGGATCAACCTGCCCCCATTCGCGAGCGCTCCGTAGACGGCAGTGAGTGCGAGGGGACTGATAGAAATCGATTGTCCGAATCCGATCCTGGCGATATCGTCTCGGCTCGGCACGTCCTCGGGACGTCGGACCACGGTATATCCCGGTTGATCGTTGTACAGTTGTATGCCGGTTTGGGCAAAGAAGCCGCAGTTTCGGAGCCCTTCGTTCAATCGTGCCCACCCGAGCCGCAGAGATATCCGCGCAACTCCGACATTGCACGACTTGGCAACGATCATCTCCGGTGTATTCGTGCCGGGAGCGGGCGTGTTGCTCTTGTGGGCTTCACACCGCAGCATCCTGTTGCCGGGGGTAAAGGCGCCGCTGCAGGGGATCGATTCGTCGTCCCGCAGCTCCCCATCCTCAAGAGCGATCGCGACCGTTATCGGCTTCAACGCCGACCCCGGTTCGTATAACATCAACGCACGGTTTCGATCATACTCCGGGTGTTTGGCGAGGATCGCCCCGAGGTCCGGGGATTGCAGATCGACGCTCGGTCGACTGACCATGCCGAGTATGTCGCCAGTATGCGGATCCATCACGATCGCCGTGGCGCCGATCGGACGATGGGTTGCCATACAGGCGTCCAGGGCGCGTGCGCAGATCCGCTGCACCTCCGCGTCCAGTGTCAGACCAACCTCCATCCCGGGGGTCGCGGACGCGCGTCGATAGGGCATCAGCGGATTCAGGCGGCGAGAGCGATCCACCGAACCGGATCGCCAGCCGATGCTGCCGGCAAGGGCGGCATCCGCCCATTGCTCGATTCCGCCAAGCCCGCGTAAGATACCCATTGGCCCCACTACGGTTCGCCCGAGGATCGCCGCGCTGACATCGCCATCCGTAACGCTCCGCTCGCTCAGCTTCCGTACGACGATTCCGTCGAGCAGATGGGGCTCCGATCGGTCACGATCGTTCGGTCGGTGAGCCAGGAAATATTCGATGGCTTGGACTTCAGCCAGAGTGGCCTCGTTCTTGATGATTCGCTGGCGTTTCGTCTCGCCCTGTCCAGGCGCCTCGTGAAAACGACTCAGCACGTCGTTGCGATCGATACCGAGGAGGCCCGACAGGAGACGCGCCAGGCGCTCACGCCCCCGTTCCTCGGCATCCGCCCCCAGCCGGGACCACAGGGTGGTAAACCGCACTGGATCGAGTTCAATCCTGTAGATGTATCGTGTGCGCGCAAGGGGCGCTCGATTACGATCCAGGATCTCACCTCGGATCGGCATCTCGAAGACCGTCCCCGTTCGATACTTCTCGAGCAGGCTCACATAATGGGGAGCGCGCACCGTCTGCAGATAGACGACACGCACGATCAGCGCCAGCGCCGCGAGCCCACCGGCAGCGGCGGTCACCCGATGCCGAGTGAGGAGAGGATCGTTCCTACGGGAAGCAACCGCCATCGGTGATTAGCGTCCGATATCCTGAGCCGGTCCGGCCTTCTCCATACCGAGTTGTACCGCCCATGCGTCGAGCGTAGTACTGTTCAACGTCGCCTCGTTGATATCGTTGGCGAACGTCCCCTCCACCTGCGTATCAACGGATAGTCGGTCCAGGCTATGAGCCCGGGCATCCGCGCGTCGCACGGCGGCTTGTCCGGCCGAATGTACGATCAGTGGCGCTGAGACTATCCCCAGCGCCACGGCGATCCAGAGCGCCGGGGCGATATTGACCAGCAGGCTGCCAGCGATCTGGCCCGGCGTGGATGGAAGGGCAGGGCGGCTCCTTCGACGCCCACGTACGGCGCCTTTATCGAGCAATGGATGTCGATGTACTTCAACAGCCATGATCGCTACCTCACGTACTCGCCAGGGGCGGATTCGTTGGTGTGTTGAGCCGTTCGACGACACGAAGCAATGCGCTTCGCGAGCGAGGATTATCGGCAACTTCGGAGGGGGTTGGACGGAGAGCCGATTTCATCAGCGAGCGCACCTGCGGAACCCTCCCGCACCCGCAATCCGGCATGCCTTTAGGACAAATGCAGGGCCGCTCGAGCGATCGAAAGACCTGCTTGACTACCCGATCTTCGGTGGAACAGAAGCTAAGGCAGGCGATTCGACCCCCGGGGCGCAGCCGGGACGTTACGGCCGTAATCGATTCGCGGATCGAGCCGAGATCATCGGTCACGGCGTATCGGAGCGCCATCATGGCGCGCGTCGCCACATGCCGATCCGCAGGCCACGCCTTCCTCGGGATCGATCGTTCGACCAGCTTGACGAACTGGAGGGTCGTTCGGAACGGCTCTCGACGACGCTGCTCAACGATGGACTCCGCAATCCGGGGCGCCCATGTCTCGTCTCCGAAATCGCGAAAGAGGCGCGTAAGCTGTCGTTGATCAAGCGTCATCAACAGATCCGCCGCAGATGGCCCCGACGGCGGATGCCGTCGCATATCGAGAGGCGCGTCGTGCCGAAATGAGTATCCAAGCTGCCCCTCATAATCCGCCGAGCTAAGGCCCTGATCGTACAGCACCCCGTCCACGTCTCCCATCCCTTCCTCATCGAGGATATCGGCGATCTCCCGGTGATTCCGCTGCACAGCAACGACTCGTATCGGCACGTCGGACAGGCGTCGCGCGGCTATCTCCAGAGAGTCCGCGTTTGTATCCAGGATCAACAGCCTCGAGCCCGGCGCCATCCGAAGCGCTAACAGCAGGGCATGTCCTCCATGACCTGCTGTTGCATCCACCAGCACACGACAAACTTCGGGCCGCAGCCACTCGACGCACTCCGCCGCCATCACCGATGAGTGCAGCCCGTGCTCCAACATCACACGATCTCAGGGACTCCTGCCGCCTCGGCTGCCGGACCAACGATCTCCTGTTTAAACGTCTGCTGGGCGTATTTGTAGTACTCGACATGGCTCCATACCTCGAAGTGCGAGCCGGTGCCGAGCAGCACCACCCGGGACGGAGTCGCGATCAGTGCATACGACCGATGAACGTCGGGTATCATAAACCGGTGCGTTGCGTCGATATTCACGTGCGCTATGGAGCCCCATATGCGCCTCAACCGCGGATCCGAGGTTTCGTGGATCTTTTGCTGGACGCGGCTGGCCATCGCACGGAACCCTTCTTCGGTATAGACGCGGATGGCGAGATCGACATTCAACATGACAACAAATGACTTTACATCAGGCGAACGGAACGGAATCGGCAGGACGACCCTGCCCTTATCGTCCATCGAGTTTTCATGTGTCCCCATGTACACCACGATCAGTTCCCACAAAAACCCACGGATTACACCCCGCTGCACGCTTATGTAACGATCAATATGGGACTAGTTACCACAAAAGTCTCCTGAAGTATAAATCAGCGACTTGCGAATGTCAAGCCCTTCTAACGCGATTGGCAAGGAATCGCAGAACGATTTCGACCGGCGTCCAAAGGCAACAAGAAGGGATGACGCGGCAGGGCGCAGACATGCAGCTCCCTACCCGCATCGGGTGGGGCTCGGGGACGAACGATGGGATGCGGCGGGTTTAGTTGGAGGTTGACGTTGGCCCGGTGCTCAGCGGGACCGGAGATCCAGATCCGACGCCAGCCGACGCTGGCGGTTTTGGCGCTTGACGCTGTCCGGTCCCAACTGAGACGATCCGGGGAAAGCTGCTGTAGACATCCCGTGATAGTTGTGTCCGCGACACCAGCTTACCGTTCTGCCGAACAACGCGCCAGACTGTGACCCGATGTCCGGAACGCCCGGCATCGACCACGACCGTTTTACCCGCCGGAAGGTCCGGGCTCTTGACGGTCTTTCGCGGAGCGCCCCACGACGACACGCCGGTCCGTTCGATGGTGATCGTGCGTCCGGGTATTCGCTTCCCGAACACCCGTACCGACACCCAACCGTTGGAGCCATCCGCGATCAAACCTACCGCGGTGTCACCGCTATTGCGCAGTTTCAAGTCAATGGCGCCATAGACGACGGTAGCATCCCTGCCCGGCGGCACATAGTGGACCGGAAAGGCGTGATGCTGTCTTCGCACCACGTCGAGGCCGGCAAGCAGCCCGGCGTTATAGACGGTGGTCGAGACCTGGCAGACGCCGCCGCCCATCCCCGGCTCCATGCGTCCGCGGACGATGACCGGAGCCATCTTGAAGCCGTTCTCGGCATCCCGCGGCCCCACGATATCATTGTAGGAGAACACGTCGCCCGGCTTCAAAATCGTCCCGTTAATCCGCCGGCAAGCGATCTCCAGATTCCGCTTCCGGTTGCCACGTTCGTTGTAGTGCGTCTTGAAGGAGGCGATCTCGTCAACGATTCCCGCGGCGTCCGCGCTGGTGACCGGCGGCGGGACCTCGGACAGATGAACGATCGCGCTGGTCGCTTCATGATCTCGAAGGGCATCCCGAACCGTTGCGAGCGATGTCTTAGGATCGATCCCTCGACCGGCTAATCCGTCAATGATCTTCGGCGCGCCGCTCTGGAGTACGAGCCGTGCGGGCCTGGGCGGCCGCGCAAGAATGGGCGCGACGTTGTATTTCAGATACCGCTCGAGGCGCGGAGTATCCACGATCCAGATGGGTTTCACATCCTCGGTCTCACCGCGACCGAACAACCGGCCGACGCGAGCCAGCCATCCTTCGCTCCGAGCGATTCGTGCGGCCTCATTGAGCATTCCTTCGATATCAAGAGCCGCGCCAAGCGATGAACGGCGGGTATTCCACATCCGTCTCCGCTCGCCGTCCGGCGCTGCGATGAGAATGAACCCTCGTCCATGCTGCCCATCAGCCCAGGTGCGGAGGTTCTTCCGCATTTGCGCGATGTTCTTTCCTGCACACTCGATCCCGGCGATTCGGAGCCAGTCCGGCAGGTTCTGAGAGTCGATGGAGCCGGAGTCGGCGGCCGACGCGGCGACCACCACGCATAGAACCGCTACGGCGCCGCCCGTACCGCAGATAGTACGAAGGGTCATTCCTTTATCTCTCTTAACGCATCCATATCCGACATCCTTCGACTTCCTTCATACGCATCATGTTCCGCTAGATGCTGCCCCAGCTTTTCAATATGCTGTTCGAGAAGCTCGACTCGCTGACGCAGTCCCCGTATCACCTCGTCCTGAGGGTCGACGCGGTTGATCACGTTATCCATCACCGCGAGATCCGGATCGACGCGATACCCGTCCCGCATGATGATGCGACCCGGCACGCCTACTGCCGTGCAGTTCGCCGGCACATCCCGATTGATCACCGCGTTCGCGCCGATTTTGGAGTTATCCCCGATGGTAATATCGCCGATCAGGCGGGCGCCCATGCCAATCAATACGTTGTTTCCGATCGTAGGATGCCGCTTGGCTTGATCGAATCGCGTACCGCCCAGAGTGACTTGATGGTACATCAGGACATCATCCCCGATGACCGCCGTCTCGCCGATCACGACTCCCATCCCATGATCGATGAAGAACCTTCTACCGATAACGGCTCCCGGATGGATCTCTATTCCCGTTAGAAAGCGTGAGACATGGGACAACGTCCTCGCTGCGAGCTTCCAAAACTCCTGTGGCCACACCTTTGCGGACCACAGGCGATGGGCCACACGATGGGCCAGCACCGCGTGCAAGCCCGGATAGGTGAGGACGGTCCAGATGTTGCGCGCAGCAGGGTCCCGGCGAATCGCCGTTCCGATATCCTCTCGCAATCGCCCTAACACGTATTTCGGTCCCGGTACCTGGAATATGCGAGGCGCAGTTTAGCATATGGCGCATTCTGTCGTCCGACTAGTGGACGACAACGTGTCGCTTGCTTCGCGCAGAGGCCAGTGAACGGGTATTGTAAGCCGTTCGATACTGACCTCGAGGCGACGAGCATTGCATTCAACACCACCGCCGGAGGATTCGGCATGTAGGCCACCAGACTCACGCCGAGTCCGTATGGTAACCCCGCGCGCACTGATCCTCGCCATAATCCTGCTGCCCGTCAATGCGTACTGGGTCACCCGGATGGAGGTCGTACGGTACGCCGGCCATCCCACGACGATCTCGCTTTTCTATAACGTTGTCTTTCTCCTCGCCGTCCTTCTGGGGTTGAATGCCTGCGTCCGCAGGATCCACTCCCGCCTGGCCCTTACTCCTCCGGAGCTCCTGACGGTCTACGTCATGCTCGCTCTCGGCTCCGCAGTCGCGGGGCATGATATGATCGAGGTCCTGACGCCGATACTATCGCATCTACACTTTTACGCGCGTCCGGAGAACGGATGGTCCACCGAGATCATTCCCCACGTACCGCGCTGGTTGATTGTCACAGATCAGCAGGCTCTCAAAGAGTTCTACGAAGGAACAGGCTCACTTTACACCACGCGAAACTGGAACGCATGGCTCTACCCGGTCTTATACTGGTCGGCGTTTCTGACTGTGCTCGCGGCCATGATGCTCTGCATCAACACGCTTCTTCGACGCCAGTGGACGGAAAGCGAACGGCTCTCCTATCCGCTGGTCGCTCTGCCGCTGGAGATGGTCAACGAACGAACCGAACTGTTCCGCAATCGCCTGTTCTGGGCAGGCGTCACGCTCGCGGCCACACTCGAGATATGGAACGGGCTGGCCTACCTCTATCCGTCGTTGCCGATTTTGCCGATCAAACGGTTTGGCGCCATGCAGGACCTGAATCAGTTCGTTACGTCGCCGCCCTGGAACGCGATGGGCTGGACCCCCATCGCCATCTATCCGTTTGGCGTAGCCCTCGGTATGCTGCTCCCCGTGGATCTGCTGTTCTCGGTCTGGTTCTTCGCATGGGTATGGCGCGCCGAGCGTATTGCTACGGCGGCGTTCGGCTACGGCGATATACCGGGGTTCCCCTATGTCGAGGCGCAATCATTCGGCGCCTACATTGGCCTGGCGGTCTTTGCGTTGTACATAAGCCGGGCGCACTTCATCCGCATCTGGCAGAACCTGTTCCGCCGGACAGACCTCGATGATAAGGACGAGCCGTTACCGTACCGGCTTGCGGTAGCCGGTCTGGTTGTCGGCACGGTCGGCGTATACGCGTTCTGCCGAGCATGCGGGATGAGCCCTGCGATCATCATTGCGTTCTTTCTGATCTACTTCACCCTTGCCATCGCCATCACCCGAATGCGGGCCGAACTTGGACCGCCAGCCCACGACCTGCACATGGCCGGACCCGACAGCATCATTCCGGCCGTGCGCCAATCCAACCAGATCGGACGCGCCGACCTGGCCATGTTCTCCCTCTTCTATGGATTCAACCGTGCTTATCGGTCGCATCCCATGCCCATCCAACTCGAGGGGATGAAGATGGCGGAACGGGTCGGCGGCCGCTTTCGACCGCTCTTCTGGGCGATGCTTCTCGCCGTTGCCGTCGGTGCGCTGAGCGCGTTCTGGGCGATGCTCGATCAGAACTATCGGGCGGGCGCCGCCGAGAAGATCGCGCCGCCGAATGTCAACCTGATCTTCGGCAGCGAGCCCTGGAACCGGATGAGCGGCTGGATCCGGTCGCCGTCGCCTCCCCAGCAGCAGTTCAACACCCAGGTGGCGATCGGCGTCGGCTTCCTGTTCACGTTCGCACTCAACATCCTCAGGCTCCGAATGAGCTGGTTTCCGTTCCACCCCGTGGGCTACGCGGTGTCGAGCTCGTGGTCGCTCTCGCTCCTCTGGCTGCCGCTCATGTGCGCCTGGGTTCTGAAACTGCTGATCCTTCGCTACGGGGGGCTTCAGGCCTACCGACACTGGCTGCCCCTCTTTCTGGGAATCATCCTCGGGGAGTGCATCATCGGGAGCTGCTGGACGCTGATCGGCATCGGCCTGAACATGCCGACCTACGCCTTCTGGCCATAAACCTGAGGCACACCGATGAAGCGGAAACGGTAGGATGCTCCGGACACTGGCAATCCGAGATCTCGCGATTATCGACAGGCTCGAAGTGGAGTTCGAGAACGGACTCAACGCGCTTACCGGCGAGACCGGCGCCGGCAAATCGATCATCATCGGCGCTCTGGGCCTTGCCCTTGGCGATCGGACCACTCCGGACATAGTCCGCGCCGGGGCCAGCGCCGCCTCGGTATCCGCGTTGTTTGATATTCGGGCATGGCCACGGATTATCGAGAGCCTGGCTGATTCAGGCTATACGGCGCCGCATGGTGAACTCCTGATCACCCGAGAAGTCCAGAACAACGGGAAGTCGTCCGCTCGCGTAGGAGATCGGCCGGCCCCCCTTTCCCATCTCCGGGACATCGCGGAATCGCTCGTCGATATGCACAGCCAGCACGATCATCAGACGCTGCTCTCAGTGAAACGGCACATCGATCTCCTCGACACCTGGGGCGGCGAGGAGCTTCTCGACCTGCGAGGCCGTACGAAGGAAGCGTGGAAGGAGGCGCTGGATACGCGGAATCGCCTGCAGCGTCTTGTGGGAACCGAACAGGAGCGGCTTCGCCAACTGGACCTGCTCCGGTTTCAGATACAAGATATTGCGAGCGCGGATCTCCGCGACGGCGAGGAAGAGGATCTCAACGCCGAAGCGATCCGTCTCCGCAATATCACTAAGCTGAGGGACTCGGTAACCGGGGCGCTCTCCTATCTTCAAGACCGGCAAGACTCGGCTCTGGATTCCCTGCACTTCGCTTCCCGCAGCCTGGAGCACGCGGCCAACCTCGATCCTGCCCTTGCGGCGTCTCTCGATCTTCTTCAGAGCGCGCGCTATGACGCTGAGGAGGCGACAAGGGCTCTCGCCGACTACGTGCATACGCTCGACGCCGATCCTATGCGCCTCGAATCGATCCAGCAGCGGCTTGGTCGGATCAGTGATCTGAAGCGCAAGTACGGTCCCACGGTCAGCGATGTGCTCCTTTATGCCGCGCGGGCCCAGGACGAGCTCGACGGGCTTGAAGGGAGCGATGAAGATCAAGTCACTCTCGAGCAGAGATACACCACACTTCGCGAGATCCACGAGAGCCTCTGCGCCGAGCTATCCTGCGGCCGGATCACGGCTGCCGAGCGGCTGGAGCAGCGTATCGGAGTGGAACTGAAGGATGTGGCGCTGGAACATGCCGTCTTCCGGGTCGCGTTCGAATCGACGGACCCCGGACCGAACGGATCCGATTCGGTCGAGTTTTTGATCGCCCCAAACCGCGGAGAGCCTCCTCGTCCACTGGCGCGGATCGCCTCCGGAGGCGAGATATCGCGAGTTATGCTGGCGATCAAGAGCGCGGTCGCGGCCGCGGGCCCTGTCCCAACCCTCGTCTTTGACGAAGCCGATGCCGGTATCGGCGGCAGGACTGCCGAGGCGATCGGTCAGAAGATGCGACGTCTATCCGCGGGCGCGCACGTGCTATGCATCACCCATCTGCCCCAGATCGCGGTCGCTGCCCACCACCAATACGCCATCGAGAAGAACGAAGCGAATGGTCGATCTGTGGTTCGCATACGAAGGATTGAGGGCGAAGAACGTGTCGACGAACTGGCCCGCATGATCGCAGGCAGCGTGGTTACCGACGCTGTCCGCAAGCATGTTCGTGAGCTTCTAGCCTCGGGCGGCGCCTGACGAATGTCGAGGTTCTATGCCAGCATCGCATCTCGACGATTCCGCCTGCGGTCGATCCTCCTCGCATGGACTGCGCTCGTCCTGTCCACCACTTCGGACGCACAGCGAGAGGACTTCTCTCTCGTACACGGGGCGCGCGTTGTCCTGTTGTGCGATGGCCTCACGTCGCGCGCGCTCAAAGACCCGATATGCCCGTCGCTCGCCCGGCTGGCGCGCCGTGGAGCCCTGGGGCTAGTCGCCCTTCCGGTCGCAGGCCAATCCAGTCGGACCAGCGCCGCGCTCAGCCTCGCTGCAGGGATCCCCAGCCAGGGCCGAGCTCTGGATCGAGCGGCGTACCGCGCCGACGAGCAGGTCGAGGGGGCCCGAGCATGGCAGGTCTTGCTCCGAAGAACGGGAATCGTCCCACCTGTTCGAGATGCTGTAGTGCATCTCGGCATCGCATCTCTGGACCGACGGGGTGTCGCAGCGAATCTGCCCATGGCGAACGCCTTCGGCGCGCGAGGCGCGATCATCGCACCGTTAGAACCGGGAGCTAGCGAAACCGAGCGTCTGGCCGCGCTCTTTTCGATCGATGCGCGAGGTATCGCACCTGCCGCCCCGAAATCGTCCGTCGACATCATTATCTATCACGTCGGCGGGGATCGCGCTTTGCTGGAAGCGCGCCTTTCCCACGCCCTGCGATCTGCCGGCGCCATCTGGGTCATCGGAACGCGGATCCTGCGCGACCGTAATGCGTATGCTGCTCGCCCGGCGCTTACGGTGATGGCTGGCCCCGGCGTACGACGCGGCCTCCTCACATCCCGGACCACGCGCACACCCGGCCTCATCAGCTTCGCGGACGTTCGGCCGACACTGCTTGGATGGCTCGGTCTGAAACCCCAACCGGGTTGGCAGGGAAGTCCGGTTACGGCTCTCCGCAACGATCAGCCGCTCGATGCAATCGTCAAACTCGATACGATGGCTGCCACGAACGTACGCGCGATGGTCCCGGGGTTGTCCATCCTCGGGCTGCTCGTCGGCATCGGGGGCGCCATTGCTTTCTCGGCTGCCGCGGGCTATCGAGCGGCCATCACCCCGGCCCGCCTCGCGCTCGCCTGGGCGATGAGCCTCCCGAGCGCCTTGCTGCTGACGGGCTGGCTTACCGAGTTTGTACTCATGCGGGCGGTCCACGGCCGACCCGTACCCGCAGCGATGATGGTCATGGCCGTGATGGCGGCAGCAGGGCTTATCGCGACCGCCGTCCTCAGCGGTGTGTCCTTGAGCTTCCACCCTACCGACATCCGACGACGGACCCTGTACGAAATCAGCGCGTTCCTCGCGATCATATGCTCGCTCGTATTGATCGATTCGGTAACCGGCCAGCGCCTGCTCCGGACATCCCTGCTCGCGGCTTGCGGTATGAGCGGAATACGATTCTACGGTATCGGCAATGAATACATGGGGCTTACTGTGGCGGCAGGGCTCGGCCTGGGCCATCTCGGATTACGAAGTAGCTGGTCTCGAGTCGCGGCGACTGCCCTGGCGGCGCTTGTCTTCGGGCTCGGCAGCATCGGCGCGAACGCTGGCGGAGTCATCACCGCGGTATCAGCGTTCGGAATGGCCGCGGCGATTCGAGGCGATCGGCCGTTACGCTGGCAAGCCGCGTTGGGTCTACCGCTCCTCGGTATCGTGGCCGTGTTCGCCTTCGCGATCGCCGATCGGCAGCTCAGCGGGGCGAGTTCCTCCCACCTCGGCCGCGCCATCGGCGATGCGTCGACCTCCGGACCGGGCGTGCTGCTATCGATCGCCAGCCGTAAACTGATGATGAACGCGGGCATCCTGACGCAGTGGCCTGCGATCGTCTCTGCAGGAGCCCTTATGGCTGCGGTCTTCCTTGCCAGGGCGCGCATGCAGGATCGACTCCAGGCGCTTGATCACGCCATCCCGCCCTGGAGGGAATGGCGAACGACCACCTACATGGCTGCGATTACGGCTTTCCTTTTCAACGACACCGGCGTCGTATCGGCGCTTCTCATCGTCGCTGTTTTCGTCATCTGCGGTCTGTACCTTGCGATACCGGCGGTCGGCGGTGATGAGGCAATCCGTTCGGCTGATGCCGGTCTGGTAGAATAGACGCGCATAACGATCACGCAGGAGAGACCACGTTGTTCACGGGTATAGTCGAGGAGATCGGAAAGATCACCGAAGTCCGCAAGACGGGGTCCGTGACACGGTTAGCGATCTCGAGTCAACGCCTGGCCGCCGATGCGGTGGTTAATGACAGCATCTCCGTCGCGGGGGTGTGTCTAACGGTAACGGTGAAGTACCCGATGCGGGTCGCGTTCGATGTCCTCAATGAGACTCTGTCCCGGTCCACGCTCCGGCATGCGCGTCCCGGCGAGAATGTGAACCTTGAGGGAGCTGTTCGAGCCGGCGGCCGGATCGGAGGGCACTTTGTGCTTGGCCATGTGGACGCTACCGGTACGATCACATCGATTCAGGACCGCGGCGCCGATCGGACGATCACGGTCCAGGCGGAACCCGAAGTCATGCGAATGGTTGTCTCCAAAGGTTCCATCGCCCTCGATGGAGTCAGCCTCACCATCGCGGATATAACCGAAACCGCCTTCAGCGTCTGCATCATTCCCCAGACGCTGAAGATGACGACCTTCCGGGAGAGGCGTGAAGGCGACCGCATCAACATCGAGGTCGATGTCCTGGGCAAATACGTGGACCGTCTCCTCTCCCTTCATATGCGTGATACCGGATTGACCCCGGAGATGCTGCACGCAGCCGGCTTCAACGTGGGCGATCTCGCGTCATGAATCCCGCAGATATCAAGGATGCCCTTGATGACCTCCGCAAGGGCCGCCCCGTAATCGTCGTTGATGATCAAGATCGCGAGAACGAGGGCGATTTCATCGTCGCCGCCGAAAAGTGCACCACGGAGACCATGAACCTGATGATCCGGTATGGCAGCGGATTCGTCTGCGCGCCGATGACGGCTTCGCGCCTTGCGGACTTGAACATCCCCATGATGGTCGAGCACAATACCGCGCGCATGGGCACCGCCATGACGGTGACGGTCGATGCGCGGCTCGGCACGACTACCGGTGTCTCCGCTGCCGATCGAGCTCACACCGTCCGAGCGCTCGCGGATCTCCGTACGCGCCCGTCTGACCTCACTCGGCCTGGCCACATCGTTCCCCTCAAAGCCGCCGATGGAGGTGTTCTAAAGCGGTCGGGTCATACCGAAGCCGCGGTCGACCTGGCTCGGCTGGCGGGCCTGGAACCTGTGGCAGTCCTTGCCGAGATCATGAATGACGACGGCAGTATGGCTCGGATGCCTGAGCTGATCGAAGTGGCCAAACAGTTTGGTTTACGGATCATCACGATCGCGGATCTCATCAAGTACCGGCGCCGCACCGAACGCCTGATTGAGCGCGTCGCCTCGACCGTACTGCCAACCCGAAGCTTCGGCGAACTCGAGGTGCATGCCTACGAGAGTTCGGTTGACCCCTTCCCAGCGGTGGCGCTTACCAAGGGAGACCTGGCCACCGATGAACCGGTACTCGTCCGCGTCCACTCGTCTTGCTTGACGGGTGATCTGCTCGAATCGCTCCGGTGCGACTGCGGAGATCAGCTGCACCTCGCGTTGAGCCGTATCCACAACGAAGGCAGAGGGGTCCTTGTCTATCTGCAACAGGAAGGCCGCGGCATCGGAATGGTGAATAAGATCCGGGCCTATGCGCTGCAGGACCAGGGCGCTGATACCGTTGAAGCGAACACCCAGCTCGGCTTCAAACCGGACCTCAGGGAATACGGCATCGGCGCCCAGATACTCGCGGACCTCGGTATCAAGCGCATACGATTTATGACGAACAACCCGGCTAAAGTGGCGGCCCTGGAAGGCTATGGCCTGGAGATCGTTGAGTGGGTTCCCCTGACCGTCACCCCGAACCAGCACAACCGCCGATATCTCCGGACCAAACGAGACAAGCTCGGTCATCGGCTATCTATCCGAAACCCGGGGGCGGAGCTGTGACCGACAGCTCGTCTGACTCGATCCCCACGCGATCTACCCAGAGGAACACACACCCATGAGCGTAACCTTCGAAGGCAAACTCCTCGCCGCAGGGCTCCGTTTCGGCATCGTCGTTAGCCGATGGAACTCGTTCATTACCGAGCGGATGCTATCGGGTGCGATGGATACGCTGATCCGCCATGGCGCAGTCGAAGACGACATCGAAATCGCACGAACACCGGGCACCTGGGAGATACCCATCGCCGCCCAGCGATTTGCCCGCTCCGGCCGAGTGCACGCGGTGGTCTCAATCGGATGTCTGATCCGCGGTTCTACGCCTCATTTCGAGTACCTCGCCGCGGAGGTGACCAAAGGACTCGCGCAGGTATCCCTGGCAACGGATGTGCCCGTTACCTACGGCATCATCACCGTTGAGAACCTTGAGCAGGCCATCGAGCGGGCAGGCAGTAAGGCCGGCAACAAGGGCGCCGAAGCCGCTGCTGCTGCGATCGAGATGGCGAACCTGCTCCGCGATCTGGCCTGAGGCGAATCGCCCTACTGGCGCCCGCCTCAGGATCACTCCCATGCGACGCCATTACTCCTATGCCGCAGTGTTCCTTCTCGGCGCCCTCACCGTGCTGGCCGTGATGCGTATATATGACGCGACCGTCGCGTCTCGATATTCCTCTGAGGAACGCCGTCTTCTCGATCGGCTGGCGGAGCCCCCTCGTATGGTTCCGACCGACCCGACACCGCTGGTTCGGGCCGCGCGACGCATACGCCCCGCGGTAGTCAATGTCGATACATTGGAGGAACTGGGTGATGAAGCCGCGGTTGAGGCGCCCAATACCCGTGCGCACTCGTTCCCTCCTGCCCGCCCCCGTTCGCGAGAGGGTAAGGCGTCTGGCGTCATCGTTAACCCCGACGGATATATCGTCACGAACAACCATGTGGTACAGGGCGCCCGAATCATCCGTGTGACCATGGCGAACGGCGCTCGATTCGACGGCCAGGTCGTCGGCGCGGATGTCACCAATGATATCGCCCTGTTGAAGGTGGCAGCCCAGGGCCTGCCGGCAGCTGAGTTCGGTGATTCCGACGCGCTTGAGGTGGGAGAACACGTGATCGCAATCGGCAACCCGTTCGGCATCGGCACGACGGTAACCCACGGCATCGTCTCCGCGACCGATCGACGGGACCTGAGCGTCGGCGACGGTGTCTTTCTGCGCAGAGCGCTTCAGACGGATGCCGCCATCAGCCGTGGGAACTCCGGCGGAGCCCTGGCGAATACATCGGGTCAGCTGATCGGTATCAATACCGCCATACTGAGCGAACGGGGCGCCAACGTTGGGATCGGATTTGCCATACCGAGCAATGCCGTTCGCTCCATCCTTGCGGGCATCCTCACCAAGCGTAAACCTGCCGCGCATCTCCCATCCGAACCGTTCATCGGACTCGTCTACGCGGCGCTAACGCCCGAGATGTCCGCGGAACTGGACCTGCCTCCTGGCCAGGGCGTGATCGTCCTCGAGGTCAAACCGCTCAGTCCGGCATCCGACGCGGGCCTGCGGCGGAGCGATGTCATCCTCCAGGTGGATGGCCGCACAGTCCGAAAAGTCGAGGATGTCCGAGCCCTCCTTGCCCGACGCAAGGTGGGTCAGACCGTACGTCTCACGCTCCTTCGGGGCATCGGTACGGAGACAGTTCATGTGCGAATCGCCGACGCTCCGGTCACCGCTCCATGAATCCGATATCGAATCGCAATCTCCCAGAGATCGATACCGCGCCTATCGCAGCCGAATGTCCGTTCGGACTATACTATCGTAGGAGTCGATACTCACGCCCAGCGATGGGCTACTCGTCATAAGGAGCCGTCGTGACCTCCGCGCAATCCTCAGGCCGGACCGATCTGCCCGACGCCGCCGCAGTCATCCTCGCCGCTGGCAAGTCGACGCGCATGAAATCCAGTTTGCCCAAACCGCTCCATCCTCTTGCGGGAGCCCCGATGACGCGGCACGTCATTGACGCTTGTCGCGCTGCTGGTATTACACGGATCGTCGTCGTGATTGGCCACGAAGCGGAACAGGTCCGTTCAGGATTGGGCGAAGACGTCGAGTACGCCCATCAGCCCACGCAGCGAGGGACTGGCCACGCGGCTCTGTGCGCTCAGCCCACTCTGGGCAACTTCCGCGGCCCGATCGTCTTCATTGCCGGCGATGTTCCCCTGATCGAAGCCGATACGATCCGCGATCTCATTGCCGCTGCCACACAGGCCGATGGCTCCTCGTCAACGGTCTGCGGTGCGATGCTCGTCGCAACATCCGATGATCCGACGGGTTACGGGCGCGTCATCCTTACCGATGACGGTTCTGTCGAACGGATCGTGGAACAGAAGGACGCTAATGAGGCCGAGGCCGCAATCCGTCTATGGAATCCCTCCGTCTACTGCTTCCAATCGGACGCGCTATGGCAGAGGCTGTCCCGGATCGGTTCCACCAACGCCCAGGGAGAGCAGTACCTGACCGATGTGGTCGCCCTGACCCGCGACGACGGCGAGCGGATACTGCCTCTGCACGTCGCCGAACATGAGGTCATGGGCGTCAACACCCGGGTCGATCTGGCTGAGGCAGAACGGTTGATGCGACGACGAATACTGATCGGCCTGATGCTGAGCGGGGTCACGATCGTCGATCCGTCGTCGACCTACATCGATGCTCAGGTGACCATCGAACCGGACACCGTGATTCATCCCAACTCGCATCTGTACGGCCGAACGCGAATAGGCGCCAACTGCATCGTCGGCCCCATGGCCCTGCTGCGAGATGCGCTCATCGGCGACGACTGCAGGATTCTGGCTTCACAGATCAGCGAATCGACGCTTGGCTCCGGCGTCCGTGTGGGTCCATACGCGAATCTGCGCCCTGGATGCGTGATCGGTGACAGAGCGAAGATCGGCGACTTTGTCGAGATGAAGAACGCCACCATCGGCTCTGGAGTGGCGGCCTCCCATCTCAGTTATGTCGGCGACGCGATCGTTGGTGATCGTACGAATATCGGCGCCGGTACGGTTACCTGCAACTACGACGGTGTGGACAAACACCGAACGGTGATCGGCAACGACGCCTTTATCGGATCGAACACGGTCATCGTAGCCCCCGTTGCGATCGGCGACGGCGCTCTTACGGCGGCTGGAAGTGTGCTGACGCGTGATGTCCCTGCAGAGGCTCTGGCCGTCGCGAGAAGCCGCCAGGAGAACAAAGAAGGTTGGGCTCGACGGAAGCGCAGCGGCAGAACCGCGAAGGAGGTCGACGGTGGATGATCTAGGGCTCTTCTGCGGCAATGCCAACGAACCTCTTGCCCGCGCGATCGCTTTGGAGATGGGCGTCCGGCTGGGCGATATGCATGTCCGGAGTTTTGAGGACGGCGAGATCGGCGTAAAGATCAATGTGAGCGCCAGAGGTCTTGATGTGTTCATCGTTCAACCAACCTGTCGGCCGGTGAACCAGAACCTCATGGAGCTGCTCATCATGATCGATGCCTTCCGCCGCGCCTCGGCGCGAAGGATCACCGCCGTATTGCCCTACTATGGTTATGCTCGACAGGACAAGAAGGTCAAACCCCGCGAACCCATCACTGCGCGTCTGATCGCGAACCTGATCACGATCGCTGGCGCGAACAGGGCGCTCTGTCTGGATCTCCATGCTGGACAGATCCAGGGTTTTTTCGATATACCGGTCGATCATCTTGCTGCCGGACCGTTGATGGGCAACGCCCTCCAGAAGAGAGGGCTGGCGGGGGATGCCATCACGGTCGTTTCACCCGATGTTGGCGGCGTCGCTCGAGCTCGTTCGCTCGCAGAGCAGCTCCAATCGCCGCTCGCGATCATCACCAAACGTCGCCCTGAAGCGAATCGGGTCGAGGTGCTGGAAGTCGTAGGCAACGTCGCGGGCCGTGTCTGCGTCCTGGCCGATGATATCATCGACACCGGCGGATCGATCACCGAAGGCGCGGCCAAACTCCTCGAACTGGGCGCCCGAGAGGTGCATGCCTGCTGTACCCATGGCGTACTGTCCGGGGACGCACTGGAGAAAATCGAACGTTCGCCGCTGGTCTCGATGATCGTCACGGACACCATCCCGCTGCCGCCAGATCGGCCGAAGGGGAAAGTTCAGGTGATCAGCGTCGCGAAGCTCCTGGCAGCCGCTATCGAGTGTATAAACCGGGACGCTTCGGTGAGCAGTCTGTTTGAGGAATCAGCCCGCTTTGCCTAGCATCCTGTAGCCGGGATGAAGACCTTCCCATCCAAACCGCCCCGCGACGCCGTGTGTTCCCGAGCCCAAGAACCCGCATAACACGGGCGGATGTGAGCCGGTCGCCTTCGCGATTGCCTTACGGCCTGCCACTCAGGTTGTCCGAGAACCCACTCCATTGGTAAGGCGTTGGGTATGGGCTCGCAGGTACATCACCAACGTCTGCAGGGCGGCGGACGTTCGTCACCATCTATTATACTACGCCTCTGGCTTACAAATCCGTTACGGAACCCATCGATCCTATCATCCGACATCGACGGGCCTAGCGGGCCCGCGAAGCCAGCGCTCTACGATCTGGGTCTCTCGTAATGTCGGTAACCTCAGATCCTCTACGGGATGTCCTCCGAGTGCGGCTTCAGGTATGAGACCGACGATCTCACCATCGCCCTCGGTCACGGTCCTACCCGATTCCAGCACTGCCGCATTTCGACGATGGATCATCCCCGCAATCTGTTCACGGACAACGGCGATCGGCGTCCGATCCGGACGGGTAAGGTTCAGAGAGACTTGCGCCGCACCCGCCGTTGGAAGCCAGAGCCCCAGCGCACGGACCCCATGGAGGCTCATCGTTGTTGCCCTCTCAGCTCGTACTGCTGCCGCTATCCATCGCGCATCCGACTCATTGCCCGAGGCGAGACCGATATTATAAGCGACCAACGGCCTGCGAGCCCCGACAACGACGGCCCCGAGCGCTGGAGATGGCTCGCCCAGATCGGGCAGCATCCGGTGAAAGTCCGGTATCCCAGCCCCTTGAGATGTAGCCCCGACAGCCCGACGGATCTCCGGCAAGGCGCTCGGCCTGTCTGCACTCGCGGCCGCTCCATAGAAATAGACACCCAGACCGATCTCGAACGCCAGAGACGCGGCTACCCGGCGGGCGAGTACGGCACATTCGCGTAGGGTGATCAGAGATATGGGCGTAAACGGCACGACATCGACGACCCCCATTCGTGGGTGCGCTCCCTGGTGCTGCCGCAGATCGAGAAGACATGCGGCGCGGCGGGCTGCCGCAAGAAGGGAATGGCCAACGGGCTCCGGCGAGCCCAGCAGGGTGAGCACCAACCGGTTGTGATCGCGATCCGAGGAGTAATCCGCGACGACCGAACCGGCATGTCCCATGGCTGCCGACACGATCTCCTCGACCAGATTCACCCGGCGCCCTTCGCTGATGTTGACCGCGCATTGAACGATCGGGCCTCGCGCATCCAGGAGGGGTTGTCCAGACAGTGGAATCATGGATCTACGGAATCCATAGCCGACCGCACCTCGTCGGGCGAAGCCGCATCCTCCAGTTGCGGCAGATCAGCCAGATCCTCCAGAGCAAAGTAATGCAGGAAGTTTTGTGTTGTTCTATATAAGATCGGTCGGCCCGGTGCGGCCCTGCGTCCCGCCTCCTCGATCAGCTCGCGCTCGATCAAGGTCGTGAGAACCGACGCACATCCAACACCGCGAACGGCTTCAATCTCCGGCTGAGTTATCGGCTGCCGATAGGCGATGATCGACAATGTCTCCAGCGCTGGCCGGGAGAGTTTGCCACGCTGACGAGCCAGGAGTCGACCGATGATCACAGAATACGCCGGCCTTGTGGCCAACTGATAACCGCCCGCGATGCTCAGAATCTGAAGGCTCGACCCTGACGAATCGAGGCGTGTTTGGAGATCCCCAACGGCCGCGATGAGTTCCTCCTCCGAGCAGAGAAGAGCCCTGCTGAGAGCCTCGATCGATAGAGGCTCCGATCCGACGAACAGCAGGGCCTCCAGAGACGCAGCACGATCCAGCGGGTTATCGGTTTCGAGGCTCAAGCGCCAGCACCGGATGCTTTCGAGACCGTCGACGGGAGAAGAGGGTCAGAGATCGATTCCGCGGCAGCGGCCGGATCGCCTCCTCCATCCGTTCGCGCAACGAGCTGTATATCGCCGAATGGACCCCGCTGAACCGCGTTGATCCGTCCGATACGGATGAGTTCCAGCATCGCAAGGAACACAAGCACACAGTCGGCACGCGAGGTCTCGATGGAGAGAATAGACTCAAACGGCAGCCCCTCCGCGGCCCCGTGAACCGCCCGAAGAATCTCCGCCATCTTGACCCGAAGGCTCACGCGCCGCCTGGGCACGACAGCGGACACCGGCGCCTCCGGCACGCCAGCCGCGCTCAGGACGCTGAGAAACGCCCGATGTAGATCCCGACCGGTCAGCGAGCTTTGCTCCATGGGGAGGATGTAATCTCCGGCGATCTCAGTGGCGTTTCGAAAGTAGAGGGATGCGCGGAAGGCCTCCCAGTCGCGCAGAGTCTCTGCGGCCCCTGTGTACCGCTGATATTCGAGGAGTTGCGCCACAAGCGCTTCACGAGGGTCTACTTCGATCTCATCCTGGCGAGGCGGCGCGGGCAACAGCATCCGCGACTTGATCTCGACGAGAGTAGCGGCCATCACCAGATAGTCACCCGCGAGGACGAGATCCAGCGCCTGCCATTCGGCGAGCCGATCGAGATACTGACGGGTAATCTGTGCAATCGGTATATCGTAGATATCGACCTCGTTCTCCCTGATCAACTGCAGCAGCAGATCCAGAGGCCCTTCATAGACGGGCAGCCGAAACCGGGGCATATCGGTATGGGGCGTCGAAACCGTCATCGGCGCAGTCGTCCGGTCTTACCGTCCGTCGCCGGCTCTGCCCCGTGGCAGGGCTCCGGTACATGCGAGACATCGTTGACGAGGGCTAACGAAGCCCGCTGCGGACCATATTCCACCACGCTGAGCGAAGCGTTGTGCAATCGAAATCCGAGCATGGCCCGGGCTGGCACACCGAGCGCCTGACAGAAGAGAGCCCTGAGGCTTCCTCCATGCCCGACGACCAGGATCGTCTGTCCGGCGTGGCTCTTGACGATTTCGTCCATCGCTGAGGTCATCCGCTCCGCCACCTGTTCGAGCCGTTCGCCATTAGGCGGGCGCACCCGCCATGAATCCGACCGATAGGCTTCGTAGAGTTCACCTTCGCCCCGCGCTGCGATATCTTCGACAGTCAGGCCTTCCCAGTCGCCCAGCATCGTCTCGCGCAGCGCACGGAGCTGCCGCGGTGACGGTCGGTATGCGCCGGCAACGATCCGTGCGGTTTCTACAGCTCTGGAGAGATCGCTGGAATAGACGGCGTCGATCCGTTCCCCTTCGAGTCGATGGGCTAGCGCGGTCGCCTGCCGTATTCCCGCGGATGAGAGCGGGATATCGGAGGCGCCCTGCATCCGCCCGATCGCGTTCCATTCGGTCTCGCCGTGGCGCACGATCAGCGCTCGGACACGCCGCTCGGGTCGCGGGCACGAAAGATCACACATCGCCATCGCGGATAAATCCGATGGGATCCCCGTTTGGAGCGAGCCGCACCTGTCCGAACCGGATCGTAGAGGTCATCGCATAAGAGTGTATCGCGGTCCTCAGGGTAATCTGCCGACGAGCCGAGTCCAGCCGTTCGAGGATTCCGAGCCCGAGCATTCGATCATCACCGTCATATAGACCGACCAGGAGCCCGTCGAGATTCGCGGCCAACGTTAGCGCGGTCTGGGAGATGCCGTAGAGCTGCATCGCCGCTGAGGCTAGATCATCACGATCGACGGCCCTGTCAGCGACGACACATAACCGATTCCGGACTGTTTCCGCATACCCAATGCCGCAGCCCAGCCTTCCGGACAGCTGGCGGAGCCCGGGAACCGGTACAGATCGACCAGAACCGATCCAGGTACCCCGCAGGGCCACATCATCCAGATGCCAGGTGCGCGGTTCTGCGCCCTCCAGAGCCTTACCGAACTTCCAAGCACGGCGCTGCGCACGCATCGCCTGCGAACGGATGCGAACCGCCGGATCCGTCTGTACTATGTGCAGGCTCGGACGGCGGGCTGTCCGGAGCGTTCGCGCAAGCCATCCATAGGCGGCGTCAGCGGCCTGATCGGGTGTCTCCCCCCTTCGCGGCCGGATCATCAATACGACTCGATCGGGATCAAGAGCGCTCAGCTTCGCCTCCTTCAATCGGACAGACCAGCGCGTATCGGCCATGCCGGTCGTATCGCACACGATCATTCGAGCGTCTCGGACTCTTGCTTCGTGGACGATGCGACACACCGCAGCAAGGTGCTCGACCTGCGCAAACTGCGGTGTCACGCTTCCTACGAATGCCGACGCCACAGCACGAAGATCGCTAAGCCGCTGAAACGGATGCTCCGGCATCGCCAGAGAGACGCAGCCGGGCGGGCCGATTTCCGACTGCCCGACATCCGCATCAACCACGCCAACACGCATCCGCTCAGCCACGCCAACCTTAACTAACTCGGTGCAAAACGTTGTCTTCCCGGTATCGGATGCACCGAGGATCAGAATCAGACCATGCCATTCGCGTGACTCTCGCAAAACCGAGGTCCACTCTGGCTCCGGCCCTGTCGCCTCATCCAGCGTTGGACCATTGACGGATCGATCGTCGGTCGGTATGATGGTCGGAGCTTCACTAATCATGGGACTCCCACCCGGGAAGATCCGGCAGCGAGCGCCATGGACCAATGGAGACCGACGGTATGACGCCTTCGTCGTGCAAAGCCCTGGCGGCCGCGTCCGGCTTGCTGGCGCTGAGCGCGCTACTGTATGTCACCGCAAAGGATACCCCGGCGCCGCCCCTGTCGCACGAGGTAACAACGGAGCTTCTCACCTCCGTCGCACGGTCTATACATGCTCGTGACGTGCCGTCGTTACTGTCAGTTACGACGAACAGCTCAGAGCTATTCGGCATGCGTCGGGAGCGAGCGGAGTTCGCGATTCGGCGAGCGATGCGCGAGGCGGCCGGCGCTCGGCTGGATCTGACCTGGCGCAACCTCGAGGTGCGCCCTTCGCCTTCGGGGGCCGGGATTGCGGAGTTCGATGCCGTCCTGAGCGAGATGATCGGACATACCCGGGCCGTATACCTCGAAACCCATGTCGTCTTGCGGTTGGTGAAGACGCCGACAACCCGCTGGTTTGGCCTCTGGACCGAGGAAGAATGGCGAATCGATAGTGCAAGCTCCGCGATGGACCTGTTGACTGGTGATTGATCCGGTTCCTATACCTGTCTCGGCTGACCTGCATATCCACACACGACACTCGCATGACGCACAGGGTTCGTTGTCGGAGTGCTGCGAGGCGGCGATCTCGGCCGGGCTCGGCGTTATCGGCTTCACCGAGCATGTCGACTTCGATCCCGCAGATCCGGGGATCGGCTTCTTCAACTACGATGCTGTTCGATCCGCGATCGATGATGTCCGCAGGGCATACACAGGTCAGATCCGCATTCTCTTCGGCGTGGAGGTGGACTATCAAGAGTGGTTCACGGATCAAATCGAGGAGTTTCTCGCCCACCATCGGTTCGACTACGTCATCGGATCCGTCCACGCGATCGGGCAACAAGCGCTGATGACCGATGCGTATCTCGCGGAACGCGACCCGTTTCAAGCGGTGTCCGATTACTTCGAGGCGGTAGCTCGGTCGGCCGAAAGCGGCCTATTCGATGTCATCGGCCACCTCGAATACAAACTGAGCCGTGGTGGGCATATCCGAGATCGGCTGGAGAACGGCGCTTACGAGACCGCGCTGGCGCGATGTGTGCAGCGCATCGTCGGTTCGGGCTCAATCCTTGAGATCAACACCGCAGGAGGCCGTCATACGGACGAGTCGATATATCCCGGAGCCATAGCGCTCGGGCTATACCGGCGCTTCGGCGGCATCGCCGTCTGCCTCGGCTCGGACGCCCATTCGCCGGAACGCGTTGGGTGGAGGTTGGTCGATGCCGCAGCAAGTGCGGACCATGCGGGTCTCATCGTCATCTCAGATCCCGGGCGAAGGAGCAGCGCCCTCTCCGCACCAAGGCGCCGGGCGAGCGCGTCCTGACGGCCGGATCCCTATCTGCCTTGACACACGACTGCGGGCCTGTCTATACTGAGCGTGAGACTGGATAGCACAGATGGGTATCGATCTGAACGCGCGCAGACGACGGATCCTCCAGGCGGTGGTGGATAGCTACATCGAGACGAGCGAGCCCGTCGGTTCGCAATGGCTGGCCGACCGCTACGAGTTCGGCTGTCGAAGCGCCACCCTTCGCAACGACATGGCGGAGATGGCGGACTACGGCTATCTTTCGCAGCCGCATACGTCGGCCGGTCGGATACCGACAAGCGTGGGTTATCGGTTCTACGTCGATCATCTGATGCCCCCGATGATGCTCGAGTCCTCTCCGACATCGAGGACCGAGGCGGCGCTCTCGGATATTCGCGACGATGTGCACGGAATCGTCAAGGATGCGTGCCGCCTGTTGATGGAGCTCACCTCCTATCCTGCGGTGGCGTCGGCTCCGACAGGACGCCGCACCTCATTGCACCATCTGATCCTTGCGCAGGCGGATTCCCGCCACGTCCTTCTGGTCGCGATCTTCAGCACGGGCCATACAGAGAGTCGCATAGTGGAGACCGCCGATGGCCTTACCCGTGCGACGCTGGTCGATCTGGCGGATCGATTGAATCACCATCTCGCGCAACGTACGCTGACCGAGATCATGTCGCTGGAGCGCTTGCCGGCTTACGCACTGCCCCGCCAGTGGTTGAACCTCGCCGAGAGGCTTCTCGCAGCGGTCCGGCATTCGGCGGCTTCCATCGCAGACGGAGGATACCTCTTCGAAGGGCCTGAGCTGTTGTTACGCCAGCGGGAGTTTCAGAACACCGAACGAATGGAACAGGTCCTCTCTGTGTTGACGGAGAGCGAAGCGCTTGCCGAGGTATTCCTCCAGTTCGAGTGCGTCCACGTCGATCCGGTCGGCGCTGCGGATACGGTGCGTGTGGTGATCGGCGACGAACACCGCACCGGCGCCCTCGATCACTGCAGTCTCGTTGCCCGACGCTATAATGCCGGACTCTCCAGCTGGGGTTATATCGGTGTTGTGGGTCCGACGCGCATGCAGTACAGCACGGCGATGTCGGCCGTTGAAATGACGGCGCGCGCGCTTTCGGCGGTACTCGCCCGAACTAGCCTTGCCGGGTAGCATCCTGTCCGATCCCCGGATTCGACCGAGGATGCGGCCGGACCGCTCCTCCTCGCCTATTCACGAACGGAGCTTCGGCAATACACTATGAAGCGCAATAAGAACCAGAGCGAACACGACCCCAAGCAACAGGAAACCCCCTCGACCGAAGAACCGACCGCGGAAGTCGAAGCGACTTTCGTCCCGGAGGTCTCGGCAACGGACGAGCATATCGCGGAGCTTGAGAGAGACCTGGCGACGGAACGGGATCAGCGCCTGCGCGTTCTGGCCGATTTCCAGAACTATCGTAGGCGAACCGACGAGCAGCGAGCCGAGATCGGTTCGCTGGCGATACAGGATTTCGTCGGCGGTCTCTTGCCGATTATGGATAATCTCGAGCGCGCCATGGTTGCGTCCGCGGACAACGAAACGACGGGAGGCATCGTCGAGGGCGTATCCCTGATCCATCGCCAGCTCATGGAACTCCTCCAGCGATACGGAGTCGCTCCGATCGAGGCGGTAGGCTGCGAGTTCGATCCGAACCTGCACGAAGCGGTTATGCGGGTGGATGCGGAGGATGTGCCCGACAACACGGTCATCGAGGAACTCGTTCGGGGGTACGCCATGGGCCCAAGGGTTATCCGCCCCTCGGTGGTCAAAGTCGCGAAGAGCTAGCATGAGCCTCCGAGATCCTGCGTTCGGTACCGATGGCGTACGGGGGGTCGCCAATGAGACTCTGACGGCGCCTTTCGCCCTGCGGCTCGGTATCGCGGCGGCACACGTCCTGGCCGCTCATTCCGACTGCCGATCCGTCATCGTTGGACGTGACACCCGAGTATCGGGTGATATGCTGGAGGCGGCCCTCACGTCGGGCCTTGCCGCGTCTGGGCGCACGGTGATCAATGTCGGTGTGGCGCCGACGCCGGCGGTATCGCATATCGTCGTGCGGCTGGGGGCTGCCGCCGGTGCGGTGATCTCGGCATCCCACAATCCGTACGAGGACAACGGGATCAAGTTCATCGGCCCCGACGGTCGCAAGCTCCCGGATGCGATCGAAGCCGAAATCGCCGGAGCCCTCCCTGACGCTCTGGCTCTCGAACAGCCGACCGGCTCGGAGATCGGTCGCATTGTGGATACGGGCAACGGCGGTGCGTCCCTGCTCGACGGGCCGTCAGGCTCCGTCAGCGATGCCCGTCCGTTCAGCCACGATGTTGGAGGTCGAGCGCCGGTCCTCGGCTACATCGCGCACGTGGCCGCCACCGCCGGAGGTCCGCTCGACGGATTTCGGCTCGTGCTGGATTGCGCCAACGGCGCAACATCGGCTTACGCTCCTGCGCTGTTTGCGGATCTTGGCGCCGAGGTCCATGTGCTGCACGCATCGCCCGACGGCCTCAACATCAACAGGAACTGCGGATCCACCTCGCCGAAGGACATGCGACGCGCCGTTGCCGCCCTTGGCGCCGATGCCGGCCTGGCATTTGACGGTGATGGGGACCGGGTCCTACTCTGCGATGAGACCGGTTCCATGGTCGATGGCGATCAGATGCTCGCGATCTGCGCGCTCGGCATGCGCAATCGGGGCGAACTCACCGGGGACACGGTCATCGGCACGGTGATGAGCAACGCAGGCCTGGAGAGCTTCCTGCAGGACCACGGCATGAGCCTCGTCCGAACCGACGTGGGCGACCGCTATGTGGCGGAGGCAATGGCCGAGACGGGGGCGGCTCTCGGCGGGGAACAATCGGGCCATGTGATCTTCGCGAACCTTACCCGCACCGGCGACGGGATGGTGACGGGGCTGCAGGTCCTCAGGGAGATGCGGAGCTCTGGCCGCAAGCTGAGCGAGCTGAAGGCGGCCATGCCGCTGTTCCCCCAGAAACTCCGCAGCGTTCGCCTCGTCGATCGACTCGGCTGGATGACGAACAGCGAGATCCAACGCGCCATCGCGGAAGCGCGTGCCGCGCTCGAACGCCCCGAATGGCTATCCGTCCGAGCATCCGGCACAGAGCCCGTTGTGCGGGTGATGGCCCAGGGCAGAGATGCGGCTCGCGTTGATGCGATCGTCGCACAGCTCTGTACGCTGATCGAAGCCCATGGAGGTACAGCAACATGAGTCCCACTCCACGTCGAGCGGACCTTCGCGCACAGTTTGCGAAGTGGGGATTGCACCCCAAGACTCAGGGCAAACGCCCGACATGCTCGGTCTTCGCGGTTACAGCAGCCCTTGAGTTTGCGGTTGCGCAACGCCACGAAGCAGGATGCGTGTTGAGTGAGGAATACCTGAACTGGGCCTCCAACGAGGCCATCGGCGAGTTCGAGGACGGTGGCTTCTTCTCAGATCTCTGGACCGGCTTCCAGAAACACGGCATCTGTGAGGAGCCTCTTGCCCCATATGCCGAGGCGTTCGATCCTGAATGGCTGCCTAGCCGGGTCGCGCGCGGCGACGGCAAACTCCGCAGGGACGCCGGCTACGAACTCGCATGGATCAAAGAGTGGAACGTGACCACGGGCCTTACTGACGATGAGCTGGCCGCGATCCTGGATACGCTGGCCTCGGGGAATCCGGTCTGCGCGGGCCTTCGCTGGCCGATCAAAGCCGAATACGACGGCACAACCCTGCGGATGTGCGGAGAGTCCGAGGTGTTCGACGGCCATAGCGTGCTTCTGGTCGGTTACAACCTGGAACCGTCCGAAGGATGCGACGGCGTTATCGTCTTCAAAGATTCAGGAAGCGGAGGCCGTTACGCTTCCATGCCCATCGAGTACGCCCGGGCGTATACCAACGACGCGGCGGTGATCAGCGACTGAGAGTGAGATGAGGGCCGGCCTGGTGGAAATACGGCTCCGGATCGGCCTCCGCCAGCATCATATGGGAATCGAGGTCGTAGACCGAAAACGCCCCCGTACCCGCAGCGAGCGACAGCGCGAAACCGATCCCGCGGGGGGTTTCCAGCATACAGCCCATCATCAACGACAGGCCTGCAGCCCGCGACACGGAGATGATGTCCTGGGCGCCCTGTACGCCGGATTTCATCAGCTTGACGTTGATCCCCGCGATATGGCCCAGCCGCACCACGCGCAACGCGTCGGCAGCCGTCAGAACGGCTTCGTCGGCAAACACGGGGACGGGTGATTTCGCGGCGACCTCGGCAAGCCCCTCCAGATCCTCCCGATGGACCGGCTGTTCGAGCAGTTCAATCGCCAATCCCATCCGTAGCGCTGTCCGCACGAACGCTAGCGCTGTGGCCGGCGTATACCCCTGATTGGCATCGAGCCGGAAGACAGCGTCCGGCGCCACTCTGGCGACATCCAGCAGAACCCGAAGATCGTCGTCCGGGTCAGGACGACCGATCTTAACCTTGAACCGCCGGAAGCCCTGCTCGGCGAACGCAACGGCCCGAGCGCACGTATCGTCGACCATCGGCAACGTCACATCCGTCTCGATCTGAGGGACGGATCCGCCAAAGTAGGACCACCAATCCGCGCCGAAGCGGCGACAGATAAGGTCGTACAGACCCATCTCGAGAGCGGCTCGGGCGGCAGGCTGACCGTAGGGGAAGCCGTCGGTCGGCGCCAACCGTGATTCCAGCGACTCCAGCAACTGTCGAGGTCTCGCGCAGTCCCCGCCGAGCGCTTCCGCGGCCAGACCCTTCAGCGTCGTCTCCGCGGTATCGCTGGTCTCACCGGTGACGTACTGCACCGGCACGCATTCCCCTACTCCCTGCAGTCCGTCATCCGTCGTCAGCGTCACCCGAACCACTCGGGTGACCTGACGGATCAGATGGTCCCGCGCCGTGGCGAACGAAAGCCGCAGCGGGAGCTCGATCGGTTCAATATGGAACGATCTCAGGATGGACATCGAGGGATGCTTCGAAGGCTCCGCGACACACCGGCCGGCCCCGCGGCATACGCGGCAGCCGGCCGGCGGCCTAAGCGCGCTCCATAAGCCCGCAAACAGGCTTAGCCGTGAGTCTCCTGACCGTCACTCCCCTTTTCCGCCATCTGGACAATGCCCGAGTCTGGCCTCGCCATCGCGCAGCACCCAGTCGGATCTGTCCGCTGGAAACCGTGCCCGATTCCGGCCAGCGTGATCAACAACGCAAGTGCAAGAAACGTTCGTGATAGTCTCGGGATAATCCTCATCGTCCTATTCCTTTCCCATCGATCCTTCGAGCCATGTCCACCACGCGACCAGATCCCGATCGCGGATCTGAAAGAGCGTCTGCAGCGCTTTCTCCGCCCTGCATTCCGCCATATCTTCGCGGATGATCTGCTCCAGCGTCTGTTGCGCCTCGGTATAGCGCCGATCCTTGACCAGGGCCAGGATCAGGTTGGCGACGCGCATCGGCGAGGGCCGCTGCATCGCCATCAGAGCGTAGTGTAGCGCAAGCTCCAGATTCCGCTCTCGGTTTCGTCCGGCGTCGTGCCAGGTCAGATGGATGTCGGCCGCGTTGGTCGCCGCGATGAATCGGTGCGGTCCTTCCGCATCACGCTCGATGATCAAGAGATAGACGCGGAGCGCATCGCGCAGGCGCCCGAGGCGGCTGTACATCACGCCGACCTCGTTGAGCGCCTCGATAAAGGATGGCTCCGCATCGTAGGCTGCCCGATAGCGCGCGAGAGCATCCTCGACTCGCCCTTCCGCGCGCAGCGACCTCGCCTCATCGTAGAGGGACCGCGCCGGTTCTGTCTTAGGGGAGTTCCGGTCGACTGTATAAAGATCGAGCACCCGTATGGCATCGCGCACCTCAGGGCTCGGCGGGGCGGCCTGCTGGGCATCGGTAACGTCGTTGACTACGGCCTCACCAACGGTATCCGCCGATCCTCCGTCATGGCGGTTCGCCCAGCCGACTCCCAGGAGGCGATCGATCATCGCCGCCTGGCGATCGCCAGTCCATTCCGTGGTCGATGTCGGCCTTCTGCGCACCTTCGGCGCCTTCTGTTTGGTCATGATCCATACGAATCGGTTCTCTGCCGTACACTCGCTCTGAACCAACGCGGTTACTGCGGCTCGTGCCCGACAGAGTGTCTGGCGCTCGGAAGCGGTGGCGGGCGCAACACGGCGGCCCGCCTGACGTTCCTTCTCCCGAGCGATGTCCCGGGTCAGCGCTGCAATATAGTTCGCCGGCACCCGTCGCAATGCCTTCCTCAACGCAGAGCGAAACTCATTCCGCTCTTCCATTGCGAGAAGGTGCGCTTCCGGTGATCCCTCGGTGGAAGGATCGGAGATCAGATCGGCAAGCGTCGGCCCTGCCTCATCCGGCGATGAGGATATTGCGGCATCGAGCGAAAGACACAGAGGTTCCCGCCTCAGAACGCGCGCATCATCGGTCAACACCGAACGAATAGCGCGAGCGAGATAGGCTGCAGGCTCCGGGAATAGATCCGGGATCGACGCTCGGACGCCAGCCGCGGCCCGGCGAGCGACTACAACGCGCGCCATCTTACGGCAGGCCTCTGACAGAGCCGAATAACAATCGTTGGCGCTGAGACGGGGACCGACCTCTCGGCCGTCGTCCAGGGTTCGCGGCGAGGTCAGCAGCGAGATGGCTCTTGGGGCGACCGATGCGAGTAGTTCCTCGGCCGCGCTCGCGATCTCAGCCTGCTCCGGAAGGTACTCCGAAACCGGCGGAACGCTTGCCTGTTGTATGCTATGCGCAGCCAATCTCATACTCCCGTGTCTCGCCTGTTCTTACGTATTACGTCTTACCACCGTTGTTGTGACAATTAATCGAAGTGGATCATATGTACACGATTAGACGCCCTCAGCAGGCTCAGGGTTTCCTCGTTTAAGGCGAATATCCTCGAGCCCCGCCATCATCGCGGCGGTGATCCGAGTCGGCCTGCCCGTTTGCCGGGAGATCGCCGCCCAGGTGGTTCGCGCGCGGGCGATGACCACGCCGTCAAGAGAGAACTCGACAAGCCGATTCAGGCGAGCCCCACCCCACCGTTCGATACGGGTTGAAGCGATCAGGGTATCTCCGACAAAGGCCTCGCGCAGATAGTCGATCTCGTGCCGGACCACGAACCAATCGACATCTACCGGATCCCGACCCGATTGCGCCAACCTCCAATGGGCAGCGGCCACCTCTTCCACCCACTGGAGATAGACGATATTGTGGACATGAGCACCGGGCCCGCCAACGTGAGCCTCCGCAACGACGATGGGTTTGGTGAACTCCCACACTGTCGAGGGCTGCGGCTGCGCCTCCGGCTCCGGCCTCATCGGGCGCGATCCACGCGCTTGCCACGCATGACGGGAAGAACGATCTGGGATGGATACCTCGCGCCCCAGTAGATCGTGTTGCGGGCGGTACGGACGTTGGACGACGACCGAAACGGTTCGCCCGTATTCGGATTGGGATCCCATCCGGGAGCGTTGCTGGACGTCACCTGCACCCGGATTCGGTGCCCTTTCGCAAAGACTATGCTGGTCGACCATAGGTCGATATCAAACAGGTACGGTTTACCCGGCTCCATCAGGATGGATTTGGCTGTACCCTGGCGAAATCGGCCGCGCAGGATCCCCTCGCAAACGTTGTACGACGCGCCGTCCGGATATACATCGCACAGCTTTCCGACGAAATCCGTGTCGGGGCCGTCGCTGGAGGCCCAGATCCTGAGCCGCACCCGCCCCGTCACCTCCACGGGCTGATCCAGCGGAGGTGTCGAGAACACGAGGACGTCCTTCCGCGCTTCGACGGCTGCCTGATTCCTCGCCCCCGACGGGAGGGTCAACTGCGGCCCGCCGGTGGTCGGCGCCGGATTCCGCGGATCATAGACGAAGGTGGTCTGACCCGGTTGGGACGGCTTGACCGGGCTTAACGCCCCGGTTGCGCCGAGGTAATAAGGGGTGTTCTTTCCGCCGGGCGGCGGCCACGTCGTCGCGGTCCGCCACTCGTTGCCGGGGGCGGCGGCGTCACGGGCATCGCCCATCGTGTAGTAGGTCACCGCGGGATCTCGATCGACGCCCGTGTCCTCTCCCCGCAGCTGACTCCCGAGCCACGCCCATACATCAGCGGATCGGACGGGCGGAGTTTTGCCGTTCCTGAACTTCAGTTCCCCGGCCTTATCCTGAAAGATGCCGTGGGTCCACGGGCCCATGATCAACCGTTGTTTGCCGCGGGCTCCCTGCCCGCCTCGAAGTTGAAATCCCTGGAAGGCGTCGATCGTACCCTGCGCAAAGATGTCATACCAGCCGCCGACATGCACCGCCGCAGTATGGACTTGCGAATAGCGGCGGGATAGATCCCTCTCCTGCCAGAACGGCCCATCGATATCGGTCCGGGTCCAGTGCGCCAGCGCGGTCGGACTGAACGCCGCGATACGGAGCCAGTCCTCGATCATGGCCTTTCGGAATACGCCGCCGGAGAACACCATATCCCCGTAAGCCCTCGGCGCTCCGACGTGGATCACCTGGGCCGCGACCTTTTTGGTACCGGTTCCGGCCAATAACAGCTGGGTTATGCCCAGGGCCGATCCGCCAACGGTTCCGATCTTGCCGCACCATGGCTGTCGCGCCATCCATTCTACGGTGTCCAGCCCGTCCTCTCTGCCGCCCCACCAGCCGTCGGTCTCAAAGGGGAGGTTCTCGCCCTCAGAGGCAAAGCGCCCTCGCGTATCCTGGACCACCATAACATAGCCGCGCCGTACCGCATCGGCGCCTTGCTCCGCATGAAGCGCTTTGTTGTAGGTGGTGCGGATCAGAATCGCAGGATGCTTGCCGCTGCCCTTTGGTCGGTACACATCGGTGGCAAGTTTCACGCCGTCCCGCATCGGGAGCATGACCGTCTCATGGACGACGTCGCTCTGACGCAGCAACGCGAGCGTGGCGATAACCATTCCGGCCAGCCACCATAGTTGTCGACTACGCATGTTGCCCTCCCGTACTATTGCTGATCGACCTTCCATCATGACACCCGCGAATGCGAACGTCAACCCAACCCATCTAGAAGGAAATGGGCGGGTTCCCGCCGAATGATCCTGAAGCAAGGTGCGCCGAAACGCGCACAAGGGGATTAAGGAGGAGAGCCATGCTCGTTGGCGTTCCTAAAGAGATCAAACCGGACGAATACCGGGTCGCCATGGTTCCGGCTGGCGTCGAAGCGCTCGTTGAGGCGGGACATACAGTCCTTGTGGAAAGCGGCGCAGGAGAGGGGACCGGGATCGACGACAGGGAATACGAGGCTCTCGGAGCAAAAATCGGGTCCACGGCCGCCGACGTCTATGCCGCTGCGGAAATGATCGTCAAAGTGAAAGAACCGATTGGCCCCGAGTACCAGATGGTGCGCCGTGGTCAGACGGTCTTCACCTACTTCCATTTCGCGGCAAGCGCAGAGCTGACACGAGCGATGGTCGATTCGGGTGCGGTCTGCATCGCCTATGAAACGATCCAACTGGCCGATGGTTCCCTGCCCCTTCTCACGCCCATGAGCGAAGTGGCGGGACGGCTTGCGCCCCAGGAAGGAGCGAAGTTCCTCGAGCGCCCGATGAAGGGCCGCGGGATTCTGCTGAGCGGTGTGCCAGGCGTTGCACCGGCACGCGTGGTGGTCCTGGGAGGCGGAACGGTCGGAGCCAATGCGGCCAAGATCGCCGCTGGCCTCGGCGCCGATGTAACCATTCTGGACGTGAACCTGGAGCGACTGCGGTATCTCGATGACATCATGCCGACGAACATCCGAACGCTCTACTCGAATACGCACAACATCCGGCAGGTGGTTCGGGAGGCGGACCTTGTCATAGGGAGCGTCCTCCGGCGCGGCGCGCGCGCACCGGTGCTGGTCACGCGGGCGATGCTCGCTTCGATGCGTAAGGGTTCTGTGATCGTCGATGTGGCCGTCGATCAGGGCGGTTGTTTCGAAACAACGCGACCGACTACCCACCATGATCCCGTCTTCGTCGAGGAGGGAGTCGTCCACTACTGTGTCGCGAACATGCCCGGCGCCGTGCCCGGTACGTCGACATTCGCGCTCACAAACGAGACCCTGCCATGGGTTCGGCGCCTCGCCAACGAGGGCTGGCGCCGCGCCGCCCAGAACAGCGGCCCGTTGAAGAACGGACTCAATGTCGTCGAGGGGAAGGTCGTGTTCCAGGCGATCGCGGATCAGTTCGGCATGACCTACACGCCGGTGGACGAGGTACTCGCCTGAATCCCAGCGTATCCGGTGATCGCTCGGGCCGTCGGGTCCTTGAATGGCTGAACAGCTATCGAGGCCTGGTGGCTCTGCTCGTCGTCTTCGTCCTGGGATGCGTCTATACGCCTACAGCCAGGGACACCGGCCTGCCGATTTTCATCTCGCTCAGGACGCAGCTCGACATCCTGTTCGAATATTGCGAGTATGGCCTTCTCGCGACAGGCATGACGCTCGTCATCCTCAGCGGTGGCATCGACCTGTCGGTTAGCTCCGTCCTCGGTTTTTCCGCCACGTTCTTCGCGATCTTGACCATCGGTTACGGCTGGGGTGTGCCGTCGGCCATCGCCGCGGTGATGGCCGCTGGCATCGTCGCCGGTCTGATCAGCGGTGTTCTTGTCGCCCGGTTTCGCATCCAACCCTTTGTCGCGACTCTGGCCATGATGACCGCCGCCCGCGGCGCAGCGAAGTTGATTTCAGGGGGGATCAAGGTTCAGCCCGCCGCACAGCCCTGGTACGCGTTGACCGATGATACACCCGGCTTCTTTCGCTGGATGACGACGGCGCTCCCCGGCATCGGCGTCCAGCCTGCCACAGTCCTTTTTCTGGTCTGCATCCTCACCATGGCGGTCATCGTCAAACGGTCTGGCTATGGTCGCCAGCTTTATGCAATCGGAGGCAACGAAGAAGCCGCGCGTCTGGCGGGCATACCGGTTCGTCGGGTCAAGCTGCAGACCTATGCGCTTTGTGCCATGTTCGCAGCCCTTGCGGGTGTCGTCAACGCTTGTCGTCAGGATATCGGGGATCCGGAAGCGGGATTCACGTTTGAACTGGACGCCATCGCCGCGACTGTGATCGGCGGCACGAGCCTGTTGGGCGGTCGCGGCGGTATGATGTTTACCTTGATCGGCGTCCTGATCATGGCCTACATCAACAAGATACTCAGCCTGAACGCGGTCGCGATCGACCGGCGTATGATCATTCAAGCGGCGATCATCGTGGTCGCTGTCCTTATTCAACGTCAGGAGAAGGGGTAGCGTCAAATGAGGTTATGCGCCATTGCGGCAGCCGGCATCGTGATCTCGATAGCAGGCTGTCAGGCGGGCAAGAAAACAGGGGATCGTCTCGCCCACGAAGGAGACCCATCGAAAACCGGTAAGAAGTACGTTATCGGAATGTCCCAATGCAATCGGGGCGAACCATGGCGTGTGCAGATGGACAAGGACATCGAGGAAGCGGCGAAAGCGCACCCCGATCTCGAGGTCCTGTTCAAAGACGCGCAGAACAAGGCTGAAACCCAGCAGAGTCAGGTTCGTGAGTTCGTTCAACAAAAGGTTGACCTGATCATCATCAGCCCGAAAGAGGCCCGCCCCCTTACTCGCCCCGTCGAGGAAGCCATGGACGCGGGAATACCGGTGATCGTGCTGGATCGGAAGGTCGAGGGAGACAAGTACACCTGCTTCATCGGCGCCGACAACGTCAAGATCGGCCGCGAAGCGGGCAAGTTCCTTGTGGAACTGCTGGGAGGAAAGGGAAACGTGGTCGAGCTCAAAGGCCTCATGACCTCCACACCCGGACAGGAGCGTCACAAGGGCTTCATGGAAGGGATTGCCGGATCGAACCTCAAGGTGGTCTTCGATGCCGATTGCCAGTGGCTGGAGCCGAACGCGCAGCGGGAGATGAAGTCGGCGCTCTCGAGGTTCCCGACAATCGACGCTGTCTACGGTCACAATGATCCCAGCGCCCACGGCGCCTACCTTGCTGCACGACAGGAAGGCAAAGGCCGCGAGAAGACGATCAAGTTCGTCGGCATCGACGCTCTTCCGCACGAAGGTGTCCGCTACGTTAAGGATGGCATCCTCACGGCAACCTTCCAGTATCCGACCGGCGGCCAGGAAGCCATCGAGAACGCCCTGAAGATCCTCAAGGGTGAAAAGGTCGAGAAGAACATAACCCTGGGGACTCGCCGATTCACCAAAGATAACGCAGAGACCGGCGGCGAGGCGCTCTGATTGGCGGAACCGCTCCTAACGCGGTGTCACCATGTCAAAGAAAAGCGGGCCGAAGTGCGCCGTATGGCGCCCTTCGGCCCGTAACCCTCGCACTGTCTGCCAGATTTCCCGGCCTCGACAGTCCCAACACATATCGAGGGAAGGCATGAGGGGTTTCCCCCTAACCGAGCTGCTGTTAGTACAGACCGCCATCATCGTTCGACGTAACACCCTGAGGCGATATTCAAGCGAAAATATGTGAACGATTCCACGATCCGTGCATGGGCGGAGATCGATCTATCCGCTGTACTGGACAATCTGGCTTCCATGCGCGCCTATGTAAGCCCAGCGTCGGTACTCGCGGTGGTAAAAGGTGATGCGTATGGGCACAGTATTCGGGCGGTAGCTCCGCCCATCGCCGCTCGGTTTCCCGACGCTGTCTTCGGCGTGGCGAGCGCAGGCGAGGCGGCAGCCGTCCGATCGCTTATTCCACAATCGCCCATACTGATCCTGGGACCGTGCCTGCCCGACGAGGCAGCGTCCATCATCGAGATGAACGCGAGTACGGTGCTCAGTGACATTCCGTTCGCGCAAGCGTTGAACGCCGCCGCTCTCCGTGCCAACGCCGTGGGCCGGGTCCATATTGAGATTGACACAGGCATGGGCCGCCACGGCGTTGTTGCGGACGATGCGCTCACGATTGCGGAGTACGTCGCGACGAGCCCGGCTCTCCAACTCGACGGGATCATGACCCATTTCTCCGATGCCGAAAGGGATCGCGAATGGACCGGAACGCAACTGCTCCGATTCCGTGCGATCGAGCGAACCCTGCAGGACCATGGCATCCATGCTCGGACCCGACACGCCTGCAATACGGCCGCTATGCTCCTCTATCCGGAGATGTGGTTCGAGATGGTTCGCCCCGGGCTAGGCCTCTACGGCATATTGCCCGAGCTCCCCCCGGGGACCGATGTGCCGCATCTCCGCCCTGCGCTCGCCCTTCGCGCACGCGTGCTTCTGGTACGTACCTTGCAGGCGGGGGCGTTCATCAGCTATGGCAGAACCGTCGGACTGCGGCGCCGCAGCCGGATCGCCGTCCTTGGGATCGGCTACGCGGACGGTATGCCCCGCGAACTGGGCAATCGAGGATCGGTCCTCATCCGAGGCAAGCGGGTTCCGATCATCGGGCGCATCTGCATGGATGTCACCATGGCCGATGTCACCGATCTGGACGATGTTGCCCCCGGTGAGATCGCGACCCTTATCGGGAGCGATGGGGCCGAAGTGATCCGCGTCGAGGAGATCGCACGCCTGCTGGGAACGACCGAACACGAGATAACCACACGGCTCGGAGCCCGTGCGCCCAGAAGGTCGGTTGGGCTGTGCTAGAATGCATTATCCCGTTTCTGCATACGTCGGAGGACGACGGTCCGACACGAGCCGCCAACCGGCGCCATCCGCATATCCCAGTCGATCGATCGAGTTAGGTTAACCTGAATGCCGATATATGAGTTCCGCTGTGCCGATTGCGCGCTCGTATTCGATACCATCGTGCGCACGGCAACCATCGCTGGCGTTGTATGCCCGAACTGCGGGTCCCGTCAACTCACCAAACTGATCTCGGCCTTCGCAGTAAGCCGGAATCTCGCTCCCTGCGGCCGGTCCTCGGCGGAACGAGCGGTAGGGTGCGGATCGGAGACCGGGCCCGCGCCATGCGCCGGATGCTGCGAACGGAGCTGAGGGAGCGATGTCGATCGGCGCCTCTCGTTCCAAGGTCGTTCGCTACGCCGTCCTGGACATCGGGTCGAACACCGTCAAGCTGACGATCGTCGAGCAAGTTCCCACCGGATTCTATAAACCGATCGTCGATGTCAGCGCGACGACCCGCCTCGGAGAGGACATCCAGGCCCGGCGTCTCACGCCGGCAGCGATAGATCGGACCATCGACATGCTGCTCCAGAGCCTGGCCGTGTGCGCCAGATATGAGGTGACCGCGCTCGCGACGGCGGCGACTTCGGCGGTGCGAGATGCGGTCAACGCCGACGAGTTCGTCGGTCGCGCGGCTGAGTATGGCATTTGCGTTACGGTCCTCACCGGCGATGAGGAAGCGCGCCTCTCGACTCTGGCCGTCGTCACCGATCCCGATCTCGATCTGGATGGACCGATTACGATGGTGGATATCGGCGGAGGCAGCACCGAGATTGCGATATTCGAGCCAGGCCACGGACAGGACCGACGGAGCCTGCAGCTGGGCTGTGTTCGCCTGACCGAAGCGATTCTGAAGAGTGACCCGACCACACTCCAAGAGATGCAGGCTGCCCGACAAGCCGTTTCGGAATCGATGCAGGGCCGACCGCCCGTGATCGAAGGCGCCCCGCTCATCGGCGTTGGCGGCACAATGACGAACATGGGGCGCGTCTGTCTGGCCCGTACTGGCCTCTCAGCCAACCTGCACGGTCTGTCTCTCAGCATGGACGAAGTGCGGGCGCAGATCGATCTCTATGCGAGCCGGCCGATCGCCGAACGCAAGCAGATCGCAGGCCTTGATCCGGAACGAGCCGACATCATCCTCGCTGGCGCATTGATCCTTGAAGGCGCCATGGACTCGGCCAGGATCGGCTCCGCGACGGTTAGCTGCCGTGGCCTTCGATGGGGCGTGCTCTACGATCGCTTTCAGGTGACGACGGAGCCTTCTACCCCATCCCAGGCCGGCTCAGTTCGGGCGATGCACCTGCCGGTCGGAGCAAATCGGTGAGGGACTTCGAGTACGAGCGCCGCCTGGCCCGCCAGCCCCGCCGATCGCGGCGTCAGGCGATACGCCGGTGGATGATCGGATGCGGTCTGCTGATCCTAGTCGCAGTGATCGCGACGGC
>JAANMX010000160.1_pt1 | contig 85081 bp, 81 predicted proteins | sample 7279681 | NCBI WGS metagenome assembly JAANMX01 (sample SAMN14094542, study PRJNA606508) | bioreactor metagenome | isolation source: A lab-scale SPAN reactor treating ammonium-rich wastewater day 351 | place: Ireland: Galway | collected 2018-01-01
GCGCAACCGCGAAGGCGAGCGTGAAGGTGAACGGCGTGAGCTGCGCGGCCCAGATGCTGGTCTTGAGCCGACCCGCAGCGCTTTGCGCACCCCCTGGGCCCCCGGCAACCTGCCCATGGCTTTGCCCCCCGGGGCCAGCTTTGATCCTGAGCCGCCCTCCGGCACCATCTAAAATTTCAGATGCACGTAATGGCCCTGCGGGGCCATTTTTGCGCCTGAATCAAAATAAAGAACGATCGTTCTTTTAATTCGACTACACTGCAACTTTCCTGTCGTTTTTACAAATTTTGTTTTGGAGACCCGCCATGTCCGATTTGCACGCTGCCTTTGAAGATGCCGTAAAAAACTCCACCAGCCTGAGCGAGCGCCCTGACAACGCCACGCTGCTGAAAATTTACGCCTTGTACAAGCAAGCGACCGAGGGGGATAACGAAGCCAAAAAACCCAGCTTCACCGATATGGTGGGCCGCGCCAAGTGGGATGCTTGGGAAAAGCTCAAAGGCCAAAGCCTGGACGAAGCCAAGCAAGGCTATATCGACCTGATTACCTCGCTGCGCTAAAAACAGCGCATGCTGAACACAACGGCCGGAATGGCCGTTTTTTTATGCGCCGAGCGCGGCATTCCCTGACTACACTTGGCAGATCAGGGAGTGGCTATGAGTGGTTTAAGTTGGATATTGATCATTGGGGCAGGCATTTTTTGGTTGCAAACCAATGAGCAGCGCCGTCGCATGGGATTGCTGGCCAAGCATTTGGCCCCCACGCGGGTAGAAAAAATTCTTGGCACCTTGATTGATGGTTACCTCAAGGCGTTGGAGTTCCAAGACCCTGAGCGCCAGCAGCACGCCTGGAATGCCTTGGGGCGGCAAGAGCAAGAATTGGTGGAGCATTTTCAGCGCTTTGCCGATGGTTTTGCCACAGAAAGCGCCGAAGCCACTCGGGTGAGTACCTTGCCCCTGGGCTTGCCGCTGCTGGACCGCATCTTGCCCGCCTACACCTTTGACATGCGCCAGGCGCTGGCGCTGCATGCTCAGGCCATTCGCGCTGCCTGCGCCCCGCAAGGGCTGGATGCAGCGGCCCGGCGCGATTTTGCATTCACCATGACTGCCGAGCTGCTACTGATGCAGCACACCTGCCATTGGTTTGGTAAAACACGCACGATTGCCTCGATTCGGCTGGTCACACGGCATAAAACCCAGTACGAGCAGGTGCTCGCTTCGGTCGCACCGACCACACGGCGGGCGTATTTGAAGTTGATTGGCGACAGCAATTAGCCACTAAGGGCTGTGCCGAATGACTTTTTCAGGATAAGCGCGGCACAATGGCTTTCGGGATGCATCAAAACTACTCACAAAAGAAAGGGAATCTGTATGTACACCTTCCAATCGCGTGCAGCAGCTGATTTGCTGATGCTGGAGGCCACTGCCAAACACATCTTGCAGTTGCTGGACAAAACACCTGGCGAGCCCGGGATCATCACGGTGGCGCAAATTCCCGCAGCCCTGGAGACCCTGGCCAAGGCGGTTGAGGCCGATGAAGCGCGGCGCAAAGCGCTGGAGCTGGCCGCGCAGTCGCCCGATGCCGATACCAGTGCCAAAGCGGGTGCGGAATCGGCCGAGTTGGGGGCCATCAGCTTGCGCCAGCGGGTGGCTCCTTTGGCGGACATGCTGCGCGCCAGCTTGGCCGAAAACAAAGACCTGACCTGGACACCGAAAAAGTAAGCCGGTCTTTCGCCCCCCTCACCCACAAAAAAACCGCTGTGTTGAGCAGCGGTTTTTTTATGGCTGGCGCACTGCCGCTAGGGCTGCTTAATGCTCACGTGCAAAACGCTTGCCGCCACGGGGTTCATAAGGCTTGCCAGCGGGTTTGCCACCACCGAAATTACCACCGCCGCGGCGCTCACCGTCAAAGCGGCGCACTTCGCTGCGCTCGCCAAAGGGTTTGCCACGGCCAAAGCCTTCGCCATCGCGGCGGGGGGCGAACTCACGCGCAGGTGCAGCGCCAAAGTCGCGGCTACCGCCTTCGCGATTGCCAAAACCACGGCTGGCACCAAAGTCACGGCTGCCGCCTTCACGACTGCCAGTTTCGCGATTGCCAAAGCCACGGCCAGCACCAAAGCCACCACGATCACCACCTGCATCACGGAAATCGCGCTGGGGACGGTCACCAAAGCGGGGACGCTCGCTATCACGGCCAAAGCCGCCGCCAGCAGCACCGGCACCGCCAAACCCGCTCTTGCGGCCATAGCTGCTGCCGCCGCCAAAACCACCCTCGCGGCGTGGCGCGCCTTCGCTGCGGCCACCGCGGAAGCCACCGCGGTCGTTGCCACCCGCACCACGGCGGCCTTCGGAGCCGCTGGGGAAGCGTTGCTGTGGCTCCAGTCCTTCAATGGTCTCGGGTTTGAATTGCAGGCGGGTAAAGCCTTCAATATCAAAAATACGGCGGCGGTCACGGAATTCGGCAAAGGTCACGGCCATGCCTTCGCGCCCAGCGCGGCCGGTGCGGCCAATGCGGTGGGTGTAGTCCTCGGCCTTCATGGGCAGACCGTAGTTGAAGACGTGGGTGATGGTGGGCACATCAATACCGCGTGCCGCCACGTCGGTGGCAACCAGAATCTGAATTTGCCCTTCACGCAGTGCCCGCAGACGGCGGTTGCGCAGCCCTTGGCTCAATGCGCCATGCAAAGCGGCGGCCGAGAAACCGGCCTCTGCCAAGTCTTGCGCCAGGCCGTCGCACTCCACTTGGGTGGAGGCAAACACGATGGCCTGGTTGATGGTGGTGTCACGCAGCCAGTGGTCCAGCAGCTTGCGCTTGTGCTGGGCATGGTCAGCCCAGTACAGTTTTTGCTGGATGTTGTCGTGGCCCTGCTGGGGCGTGGCGATGGTGATTTTTTGCACATTGGCACCGCCGTCGTGCATCACGCGCATGGCCAGCTGCTGAATGCGCGGCGCAAAGGTGGCGCTGAACATCATGGTTTGCTTGCGCTGGGCGGTCATTTGGTGAACCTCTTCCAGATCATCGGCAAAACCCAGGTCGAGCATGCGGTCGGCCTCATCGACCACCAAGAACTGCACCTTGTCCAGCTTGATTTGCAGGCTGCGCTGCAAGTCCAGCAAACGGCCCGGCGTGGCCACGACCAAATCGGCGTTTTGCAGCTTGGCAATTTGTAGTTGGTAGGGCATGCCACCGACGACGTTGGCCACACGCAGATTTTTGCAGTGCTTGACCAGCTCAATGGCATCTTGCGCCACCTGCTGGGCCAGCTCGCGGGTGGGGCACAGCACCAAGGCACCGGGCACGGCCGCCTTGAAATTGCGCGCCTGCATGGGGTTTTTGCGCTTGGCACGCTTGGGGGCGGCCTCGCCGCTGGCAGCCGCTTGGGCACGCTGGCGCTCAAATTCGGCTTGCTCGGCAGCGGCTTCGATGGCTTTTTGTGCGATCAGGGTATTGAGCACGGGCAGCAAGAAAGCCGCCGTTTTGCCCGAGCCGGTTTGGCTGGACACCATCAAGTCGATGCTGGCTTCGTCGGCCTTGCCACTGCCCATGGCCAGGGGAATGGCTTTGGCTTGCACTTCGGTGGGCTGGGTGTAGCCCAGATCGGAGACAGCACGAACCAGTGCGGCATCCAGGCCCAAAGCGGTAAAGGGGTTGGGGCCTTCGGCCACTGCAGGGGCAGCAGATTCAATAACCACGGCAGGAGCAGACACGGCCACGTCAGCCACGATGGGCTGGTCTAAAGTTTCAGTATTCATAGTGATGCAATAACAACGCGGCCATGCCACTGCCCTTTGCGCAGTGGAGATCAAAAAGGATGGCTACGTTTTTGACGGTTACGGGGAACAACATCCACCGTCAAACATTCCGTCTGATGCTTTTGGGCTGCAGGGTGCAGCGGCATCGCGGTGGGCCTGGATGGTTCTAATGCGGGCACTGGGCTGTAAAAGCTTGAAAGCGCCGTGGCATGAACGTGCCCGGTAGTGTGATGGGAAGATGTAACAAATCTGCCAAAGAGTTCTAGGGGTAACCCTTAAAGGCAAGCCAGCAATTCTAGCCTAGTTACTGATTTTTGTCACGGCAATAAAAAATGCTGGCGGTAGTGCTGCAATTCGTCAATGGATTCAAGCACATCGGCCAAGGCGGTATGGCGCTGGGCTTTTTTAAAAGATTTCACGGCCTCGGGCTTCCAGCGCCGGGCCAGTTCTTTCAAGGTGCTTACGTCCACATTGCGGTAGTGCAGGTAGGCCTCTAGCTTGGGCATGTAGAGCGCCAAAAAACGCCGGTCTTGCCCAATGCTGTTGCCGCACAGCGGCACCTTGCTCTTGGGGACGTACTGGCGCAGGAAGGTGAGCAACTGCTCCTGCGCATCCTCTTCGCTCAGGGTGGAGGCTTTGACCTTGTCGATCAGGCCACTGCGCCCGTGTGTGCCTTTGTTCCAGGCATCCATGGCGTTCAGCAGTTCATCACTTTGGTGAATCACCAGCACCGGGCCAGGTACGCGCACCTGGAGATTGGCATCGGTGACGACCACGGCAATTTCGATGATGCGTTCGGTGGCGGGGTTCAGCCCCGTCATCTCGCAATCGAGCCACACCAAGTTAAGGTCGGACTTGGGCAAATGGGGAGCGGCAGGAGGGCTGACAACAGCCGGGGTTTCACTGGAAGCGGGGGAAAGCATGGACAAATTGTCGCCTACACTCGCGCCACATGTCGTCCTCCAGCCTCTTTTCCCCCAGTTTTCTCCTCACGGCGGCCTTTGCCTGCGCCTTGGCGCTGCAACTTTTGGCCCAAGTGGGTTTGCTCACCCGCCAAGTGCGCCATGTGGCCCGCCACCGCAGCGCCGTGCCTGCCGCATTTGCTGAAAAAATTACCCTGGCCGCGCACCAAAAAGCGGCCGACTACACCTTGGCCAAGGCGCAAGTGGGCCTGCTGCAACTGGCCTGGGGGGCTATGCTGCTTTTGGGTTGGACGCTGCTGGGCGGGCTGGATGCCCTGCACCAGGCACTGCTGGCCGCCATGGGGCCTGGGCTGGGGCAGCAAATTGCGCTGGTGGCTGCGTTTGCCTTGATTTCCGGCGTGTTGGAGCTGCCGTTTTCGCTCTACCAAACCTTTGTGGTGGAGCAGCGCTTTGGCTTTAACCAAAGCACGCTGGGCCTGTGGCTGGCAGATTTGTGCAAAAGCAGCGTACTGGCCGCCGTGATTGGCCTGCCCCTGGTGGCTGCCGTGCTGTGGCTGATGCAAGCCGCTGGCAGCCTGTGGTGGCTGTGGGCCTGGGGGCTGTGGACGGGCTTTCAGCTGTTGCTGATGTGGATTTTCCCGACCTTTATCGCACCACTGTTCAACAAATTTCAGCCCCTGGAAGATGCGGCCCTGAAAGAGCGCGTCACCACCTTGATGCAGCGCTGCGGCTTTGCCGCCAAGGGCTTGTTTGTGATGGATGGCAGCCGCCGCTCGGCCCATGCCAATGCTTATTTCACCGGTTTGGGTAATGCCAAGCGCGTGGTGTTCTACGACACGCTATTAAAAAAACTCAATGTCGATGAGGTCGAAGCGGTGCTGGCGCACGAGCTGGGCCACTTCAAACACCGCCACATCACCAAACGCATGCTGGGCATGTTTGCCCTCAGCCTGGGCGGGCTGGCGCTGCTGGGCTGGGTCAGCCAGCAGCCGTGGTTTTATACCGGCCTGGGCGTGGCCCCCTCACTGGCCTTGGCCTTGGGGTCGAGCAGCAGCATGCTAAGCGGGGCGCAAATGGGCCACATCCCTGGCGTGGCGCTGCTGCTGTTTTTGCTGGTGGTGCCGGTGTTTAGTTTTTGGCTGGCACCGCTGATGGCGCATTTTTCGCGCCGCGATGAATTTCAGGCCGATGCCTACGCCGCCGCCCAAGCGCAGCCGGCGGCCCTGGCCAGTGCGCTGCTCAAGCTGTATGAGGACAACGCGGCCACCCTCACCCCGGACCCGCTGTACGCCCGCTTTTACTATTCACACCCCCCAGCAGTAGAGCGCTTAGCGCAGCTGCAGCGCCAAGAAAGCCGTGTATGAGTCGTAAAAATAGCGCCAAATCAGCGCCAGCTGCTAGCAATACAGAAGGTGTGGGCTTGCAAGAGGGCTTGGTCGTGGGCAGCCATGGCCGCCACTGCGTGGTGGAGAGCGCCGATGGCAACCGCCGCATCTGCCACCCCCGGGGCAAAAAAAATCAAGCCCTGGTCGGTGACCGCGTGCTGTGGCTGCCCGCCCCCCCAGGCCAGGGGGAGGAGGGCAGCATCGAAAAAGTACAGGCGCGGCGCAATCTGCTCTACCGTCAGGACGAGATTCGCACCAAATCCTTTGCGGCCAATATTGACCAAGTGCTGATCCTGATCGCGGCCGAGCCGGTGTTCTCTGAAAGCCAACTGGCCCGCGCCTTGATTGCCGCAGAGGCCGCTGGCATCCCCCCCATCATTGCCCTGAATAAAAGTGATTTAACCGCGCCCTTTGCCCAGGCCTGGGAGCGCTTGGCGGCGTACCGCGCCATCACCGATGGCCAGGGGCAGCCGCACTACCGCACGCTGGGGCTGAATCTGGCCCAGCCCAGCGATGCACAAACCGCCCTGCTGGCCCAGCTGTTGGCCGACAAAGCCACCTTGGTGCTGGGGCCGTCCGGTTCGGGCAAGAGCACGCTGATCAACCTGCTCATTCCCCAAGCGCAGGCGGCGACGGGGGAAATCTCGCAAGCGCTCAACTCGGGCCGCCACACCACCACCACCACCACCTGGTACTGGCTGGATGGCGCGCGGCGCAGCGCCTTGATTGATTCGCCCGGCTTTCAAGAATTTGGCCTGCGCCACATTGCCCCCACAGCGCTGGCGCACTTTATGCCCGACATCCACCAGCACGCCAGCAGCTGCAAGTTCTACAACTGCACCCACTTGCACGAACCCGGTTGCGCCGTGCTGGCACAGGTGGGGCACAGCATCAACGCCCAACGGCATCGGCTGTATGCCGCATTGTTTGAAGAGCTGTCTGCGCCTGTGAATTATTGATTTCAGGCTATTAAAGCCATGAAATTGTTGATATACAAGCGGTGACAGCTATCTAAATATTAAAACCGAAAAACATCCAGCGTGCGCCGCAACACCCCCGTGCTGCCGTCCATGCGCTCGGCCGACTGGGCGTAGTCGTGCGCCATGCGGGCGTTGTCCTGGGTGACGTGATCCAGATTGGCCAGCGCCACATTCACCTGGGCGATGCCCGCGCTTTGTTCGGTCATGGTGACCAGCATGCCTTGCATTTCCTGGCGCACCTGTTGCACCGCCTGCACCGACTGGCCCATGGATTGGCTGGCCGACTGCATTTGTGCTGCGCTGCGGCCAATTTGCTCGGTCGAGCCGGCAATCAGCTGGCGGATTTCCCCCGCCGCCTTGGCGCTGTTTTGCGCCAGGTTGCGCACCTCAGCGGCCACCACGGCAAACCCTCGGCCTTGCTCCCCGGCGCGGGCGGCCTCGACGGCGGCATTCAAGGCCAGGATGTTGGTTTGAAAAGCAATGCTTTCGATGGTGGAGATGATGTGCCCCATCTGCTGGGACGATTGCTGCAGCTCTTGCATCAACTGCTGGCTGCGCTGCATGGCTTGTTCGCTTTCGGTCGAGAGCTGGGCACTGCGCTCGGTCTCGCGCTGAATGTGCTCTGTTGTTTGCCGGCTTTGCGCAATGGTTTGGGCCATTTGCTCCATGGCGGCGGCCGTTTCTTGCAAATCTTGCGCCTGGCGGTCGGTGCATTCGGATAAGCGCCCCGCACCCTCGGTCAGCTCCCGGGCCACGGCATTGAAGCCATCAATTTCGTGTTTGGCATCGCCAAACACGGCCCGCAGGTTGATGTGGATTTGCTTCATCCGCTCCTGCAGCAAGCCCAGTGGATGCGGTGGCAAATCTTTGGGCAAAGTGCCCGATAGCTCACCGCTGGCGATTTCAGCGCTCAGGGCATGAATGGCCTCCAATGGCTGGGTAATGCGCCGGTGCAACCAGCCCAGCGCCATCGCCGACCAGCCTAGCAGCAAGGCGGCCAATACGCCCAGCTGCCAAGGTGCCGTCCATCCCAGCAGGGGAAACAGCAGTGCCAAGACCACCAGCGGCAGCTGCAAAACGGCTTGGCGCTGGGTCAAACTCAGGCGCTGCAACTTGCCCCATTGGTTGCGCCAGCCAAAGACGCGAATGCGCCCCCCGCGCAGAATAAAGCGCGGTTTGGCACGGCTGCGCTGGGCCACGATGTCTGCGTAGAGTTTTTGGGCCTCGGCAATTTCTTGGTCGCTGGCCCGGGCCCGCACCGACATATAACCAATCGGTTTGCCCGCTTGCAGCACCGGAGTAACGTAAGCCCGCACCCAATAATGGCCACCGCCATGGCGTGCATTTTTCACCGTGCCTTGCCAAATGCGGCCATGTCCAATGGTGGCCCACAGATCCTTGAAAATCTCGGACGGCACGTCGGGGTGGCGCACGATGTTGTGCGGTTGCCCCATTAGCTCGGGCTTGCTAAAGCCACTGACCTCTTCAAACGCCTCATTGCAGTGGGTGATGCGCCCTTGCTTGTCGGTGGTGGACATCAAGAGCATGGACTCTGGAAAATCGTAACCCCGACCCACCGAGGAAGCGCTTTGCGCGGCCACCCGGTGCGATGGCAAAGACGAGAAAGCAGCTGCCGCAGTGGCAGCAGACTGTGTCGATAAATCAGCAATAGAGCGCATAGGGCCTCACTGTGTAAAGCACATTGGCCAAAACCAATGTTTGGATGAATGTGCTGTGCAGCCGCTGATACTAGAGGTTTTTTGTGTCTAGAAGAACCGTGCCAACAACGGTTTGACACCAATCCAACAAAAAGCCTATGTCTTTGTTGAGGCAGATCAATTAACCCAATAAGCGCCCCAGGGTTAATAGCGCCAGCAGTAGCAGCCACACCGCAACCAAGCGCCATACCAAGCCCACCAAGCTGTACAAATGCTGCATTTGGGGTGCCAGGCCGTTGGGCATGCCGTACGCCCCCAGATCAATGTGCAGTGCCCCAGCCGTGGCTGCGATCACCAGGCCATCGTTGTCCTGGGGGGCTTTTTGCGCATAGGTGCGCCACCCGGCCAGGGTGTCTTCAAAGCTTCCAACAACCGCAAAGCCAATGGCCGTTAAGCGGGCGGGTAGCCAATCGAGCCACCACCAGGCACGCTGCACCGCCGCTTGCAGGCGTTCACTGACCGGTTGCACCCCCGCACTGGGCTGGGCCGACCAATCGCGCCCCAAATATTCCGCTGTGCGGTAGAGCACCGCACCCGCCGGCCCCAAGCCCAACAGCATAGAGAGGGTGAACCACAGAAATACGCCAAATACATGGCGGTGGGCTTGCACCACGGAGTGGGCCACCACCTGCTCCAGCAAGCCTTGCTCAGTCGGTGCGGGATCGGCCTGTGGATGCCAGTGGGCAAAGGCACTGCGTGCGGCAGGCAAATCGCCCTCGGTCAAGGCATCGCGAATGGCCGTGAAATGATGGCTAAATTGCCGGAACCCCAGCGTGAGGTAAAGAATTGCCACGTTCCACAGCAGCGCCAGCGGCCAGCCAATGGTGGCCAACAGCAGCCAATACACGCCCATGGCCGCCAGGACGGGCACCAGCACGGCGGTGCCTACGGCCAGCCAGGGCGAGGTGGCAAGAACTTGCTCACTTTCATCGACTTGGGCATCCAAGCTGCGGCGCACCGAGACGGCCCAGGCTTTCAAACCTTGGTAAGCGGGGTTGTCACGCTGCAGGGGGCGGGCCTGCTCCAGCATCAAGGCAAACAGGATGGCAAAAAAACTCATGCCGTCGATCATAGCGGCCACCAGCGGCGCATGAGGTGTTTATTGCGCAGCCATAAAGCGGTAAAAGTTGCGCAGCATGCCCGCCGTGGCACCCCAGATAAAGTGCTCAGCCCCCAAGGGGTCGTGCGGGTCTTTGTAGGGCATGGCAAACCATTCGCGCTCACGCCCTTGCCAGAACATGCGGTGGCGTTGGTGGTTGGCTGGATCGAGGATGAAGGCCAGCGGCACTTCAAACACCTGGGCCACCTCTTGCGGATTGGGCTTGAGTGGCTGGGGCGGCACCAGGGCCACCACAGGGGTGACGTTGAACGCCGAGCCCGTGGTGTACACCGGCAGGCTGCCCAACACCTGGGCGCGTTGTGGGGCCAAGCCCACCTCTTCCCAAGCTTCGCGCAAGGCGGTGGCGATGGCATCGCGGTCTTCAGGGTCGGTGCGCCCCCCCGGGAATGCCACTTGCCCTGAGTGGCTGGAAAGCTGCGCGCTGCGTTGGGTCAGCAGCACCGTCAGCCCGCTGGAGCGCTGCACCAGGGGCAAAAGCACAGCCGCTTCAGCCACCGGGCGCTCAACAAAGGCCGGCTCGCCACGCAACTCTGGCTGCCACACCGGGGGCTTGGCAAAGCGCTGGCGCAGGGCTTGCTCCGTTTGCGCCAGGCGGGCCACCGCGGGCAAGTGGCTATCGCGTCCAGAAATCGGTACTTGCCGGGGGTCGAACGATGGAATGCCTACAGGGCGCTGAAAACCGGGGGAAGAAGAGGGGGAAGACATAGCAAAAACAAAAAAGCCGCCACAGCAAAACTGTAGCGGCTTTTGTCCGGTCCCATATCCCCCTGCTGGGCAGGGGGGCGGTGCTTACTCAGCAGCAGCAGGGGCTGCGGCGGCCACAGCCGCTTTGCGCTGGGGCAGTTTTTCCTTGATGCGGGCTTTCTTGCCAGTCAGACCACGCAGGTAGTACAGCTTGGCACGGCGCACGTCACCACGGCGCTTGACTTCGATTTTGGCGATCAGGGGCGAGTAGGTTTGGAAGGTACGTTCCACACCCTCACCGTTGGAGATCTTGCGCACAATGAAGCCGCTGTTGAGGCCACGGTTGCGCTTGGCGATCACCACACCTTCGTAAGCCTGCACGCGCTTGCGGCTGCCTTCGACGACGTTCACGCTCACGATGACGGTGTCACCAGGGTTGAAGTCAGGGATCTCTTTGTTCAAACGAGCAATTTCTTCTTGCTCAAGGGTTTGCAGCAAATTCATGATTCATCCACATTGATCGTAACCGCGCCGAAATTGGCAAGTGCCGGGATTGGCACCATAAGCTGCAAAACATTTTGCAGCGGCCGGAAAGAGGATCAAAGAACCGCGCATTATAGCAATCCCCCAATCAGAGGCAATTAATGCCCTGCAATATCGGAGTCGTCCGGCGCAGCTGGCAGTGTGCGCAAGAAGGCCTCGTCCTGCGCCGTCAAACGCCCTTGGCGGCGGGCTTGTTGCAGCAGTTGCGGGCGCTGCTGGGCGGTGAGGCGCAGGCTTTGCTCACGCCGCCAGCGCTCAATGTGGGCATGGTGGCCCGACAGCAGCGGCGCAGGCACGCTGTGGCCTTGCCACACTTCGGGGCGGGTGTAGTGCGGGCAATCGAGCAAACCATCCAAGGCCGGATTAAAGCTGTCTTGCTGAAAGCTGCCTGCGTCATTGAGCACCCCAGGTTGCAGGCGGGTGATGGCATCGAGCAGCACCAGCGCGGCCAGCTCACCGCCGGAGAGAACAAAATCCCCCAGGCTGATTTGGTGGGTGACGTTGGCATCAATAAAGCGCTGGTCGATGCCTTCGTAACGCCCACACAGCAAAATGGCCCCGCTGCCCTGGGCCCACTGCGCCACCGCGCCATGGTGCAAGGTGTGGCCAATGGGTGAAAACAGCACCACAGGCACCGCCTCCTCCTCGGGCAGCGCTTGCGCCCGGCTTTGCTGGGCGGCATCCAGGCAGCGCTGCAGCGGATCGGCCAGCATCACCATGCCAGGGCCGCCGCCAAAAGGGCGGTCATCCACCCGGCGGTAATTGCCCTCGGCAAAGTCGCGCGGATTCCATAAATGCACTTCGACCTGGCCGCTGGCAAAGGCACGGCGGGTCACGCCGTTTTCAAGAAATGGCGCAAACATTTGCGGGAACAGGGTCAGGATGTCAAAGCGCATGGCCCAGTCGGCAGTCTTAGTAATCCAGTTGCCAATCGGCGATGATGGTTTTGCCCGGCAGATCAACACTGTCGATATAGGCATCGACAAAAGGAATCATGCGCTCGATCGTTTTGCCCTCAAGCGTTTGACTGAGCACCAGCACGGTTTGCGGGCCGGTGGACAGCAGGTCTTTGACCACGCCCAGCACCACGCCCTCGCGGTTGCGCACTGTCAGCCCGAGTAAATCAACCCAGTAATACTCACCATCTTGGGCCTGCGGAAAATGCTCGCGGGCCACAAAAATACGGGCACCGCGCAAGGCTTCGGCGTGGTTGCGGCTGACCACGTCCAGGCTGGTGGCCACCAGGCCATCGCCATGCCAGCGAATTTGCTTGACGGGTAGGATGACGGTGCCCGCAAAGGTTTTGGCGCCTTTTTCCGCGGGTTGCAAAAACCATTGCGGCGCGGCCATCAACGCCTGCGGATCGCTGCTGAAGGCTACAACCTTGAACCAGCCCTTCACCCCCCAAGCATCGGCAATGCGCCCAACTTCAACGGCATCGCTGGGCAGGTCGGTGGCAGATAACAGGGGCAATTCGCTCATAAACAACTCATTGAATCCATAAAAAAAGCCCCGTCAGCGATGCTAACGGAGCTTTGCTTGCAGTCAGAAGCGCGAGGCTTAGCGACCGCTAGTTAGGCAGCCACTTTGGCAGCAGCTTGCTTGACCAGACGCTCAACGGTGTCCGAAGCTTGCGCACCAACGCTCTTCCAGTAAGCCACGCGGTCCAGCGCTACGCGCAGGCCTTCTTCAGCGCCACGGGCGTTGGGGTTGTAGAAACCCAGGCGCTCGATGAAAGCGCCGTCGCGACGCACGCGCTTGTCAGCGGCAACGATGTTGAAGAACGGGCGGGCTTTGGAGCCGCCGCGGGAAAGTCGGATGACGACCATGGTTATTCCTTCGGGTGGTGGTAAATTTTTCAACGTTTGAGACACGCGACATGGCCACCCGGCCAGCGACACGCCGAAAACGCGCGATTATATAGGAAAAGAAGAGGAGAGGGCGATTTTAAAAAAAGAGCTGCACGCGCTTTAAAAACAAAGGTTTTAGCATGTAAATGCATTCCAACCTTTGTAAATACAGCGTAAGCAGCTTCTTTTTTTAATACAGCTGCAAGCTGATCCAGTAGGCAATCGAGGCCACAAAGGCGCTGGCCGGAATGGTCAAAAGCCACGCCCAGACGATGTTGCCCGCTACGCCCCAGCGCACGGCACTGGCCCGCTGGGTGGAGCCCACGCCCACAATCGCCCCCGTGATGGTGTGCGTGGTCGAGACCGGCACGCCCAGAAAGGTGGCCACAAACAGGGTCAGGGCACCGCCGGTTTCGGCGCAGAAGCCGCCCACGGGTTTGAGTTTGGTGATCTTTTGCCCCATGGTTTTAACGATGCGCCAGCCGCCAAACATGGTGCCAAAGCCAATGGCGGCGTAGCAGCTGATGATGACCCAGGTGGGGGGGCTGGCCTCGCTGGCCGAGGTGTAGCCCGTGGCAATCAGCAGCAACCAGATGATGCCGATGGTTTTTTGGGCATCGTTACCGCCGTGGCCCAGAGAGTAAGCACCCGCCGAGACCAGTTGCAGCTTGCGAAACAGGCCATCGACCCGGTTGGGGCGGGCGCGGCGAAAAACCCAGGCAACGAGCACCATCATCAACGAACCGAGCAAAAAGCCCAGCAGCGGCGAAATGACAATAAACGCCACTGTTTTCAAAATTCCGCCGGCAATCAGGGCGCTGAAACCGCCCTTGGCCAAGCCCGCGCCCACCAGCCCACCGATCAAGGCGTGCGAGGAGCTGGATGGGATGCCGTAATACCAGGTGATAAGGTTCCACGTAATGGCCCCCACCAGTGCGCCGAAGACCACGTGGGTATCGACAATGTCGGCCTCGACGATGCCTTTGCCGACGGTGGCGGCCACGCTCAGGTGAAAGACGAAGATCGCGGCAACGTTAAAAAATGCGGCAAACAGCACCGCTTGGCCCGGTTTGAGCACGCCGGTAGAGACAACCGTGGCAATGGAGTTGGCAGCATCATGAAACCCGTTCATGAAGTCGAACACCAAGGCCATTGTTACCAGCAGGATGACCACCCATAGGGCAGCTTGTATGGGTTCCATAATCCGGAATTCCTTGTTGTGCTGGGAAAAATCAGGCGTTTTCGAGGACGATGCCCTCAACCACCTTGGCAACGTCTTCGCATTTGTCGGTGACCGACTCCATCAGCTCATAGAGCACCTTGAGCTTGAGCAGCTCGCGCATGTCTTGCTCTTCACGGAACAGCTTACTCATGGCCGAGCGCAGGACGCGGTCCGCGTCGGATTCGACCTTGTCGATTTCATTGCACAGTTTGAGTGCGGCCTCGGCCGTTTTGCTATCGCTGACGCGGTCCAGCAGCTTGACCACATCGCGCACCAGCTCACAGCAACGCATGTTCAGCCCCGTCAGCTCAATGACTTCGGGGGTCATCACGCGCACGTCGTAGAGGAACATGGTGTCGGCGCTGTCCTGAATCAGGTCGGCCACATCGTCCATGGTGTCGATCAAGGCATGGATGTGCTCGCGATCCAGGGGGGTGATGAAGGTTTGGTGCAAGGTGCGATTGACTTCATCGGTCACACGGTCAGCGGCTTGCTCGGCCTCATCGACCGCTTGGTTGAATTTCTCGCGCAGCTCAACATCGCTGTAGTTCGCCACCAGCTCAGAAAATGCTTGCGCTGCTTCAACCATGCGCTGGGCGTGCTGGTTGAACATTTCAAAAAAATTGCCTTCGCGCGGCAATAGCTTGCCAAACAGCATGAACGCTCCTTCGGATGGATTGCGTAATAGATTAAACCCAGTGTGCCCGTCACGCAGGAAGCACACCAGCTCTGGGATGGCTGCTCCTGGGCCTGACACCATCAAGTCAGGATGCAGCCGATATAAAAGCCAGGCAAGCATGGATGCCTACCTGGCCAAGTGGCGCAATTTTCCACGACAGCGGTGCTGCTGCGACGGAAGAACCTAGGCATAACCCTAGGGAGTGCTAGAAAAGCAGGGGGCGAAAAACTTCAATTTTTAATATTTATTGAATTTTTTCAATGGCTTATAAATTTAGAAAACAAAAGATAACAATTTTTTGTTTTTTGTTGTTTCACTGCAACGCGCTGGGCAGGCCATGCCCCAGCCTCTCGCCCAGGCGGATTGGGCTCATTTGGCTTCTTTGGCCAGAGGTGGGGTTAGTGCCTGTGCCTGTGCCTGTGCATTGCGCTGGCGCAGCGTGTGCAGCTTCTCGCCAATCTTGATTTCCAGCCCGCGCGCTACCGGCTCATACAGCGGGGGCGGTTGCAGGCCTTCAGGAAAATAATTTTCTCCGGCGGCAAAGCCATCGGCCTCATCGTGGGCGTAGCGGTAGCCTTTGCCATAGTCCAGTTGCTGCATGAGTTTGGTTGGCGCATTGCGCAAGTGCAGCGGCACAGGGCGGCTGCCATCGTTTTGCACCAGGGCCCGGGCGCGTTTGTAGGCGATGTAGCCTGCATTGCTTTTGGGCGCAGCCGCTAGGTACAGCACGGCTTGGGCCAGGGCCAATTCGCCTTCCGGGCTGCCCAGGCGCTCATAGGTGTGTGCGGCATCATTGGCCATTTGCAAGGCCCGGGGGTCTGCCAGGCCAATGTCTTCCCACGCCATGCGCACAATGCGCCGCGCCAAATAGCGAGGATCAGCCCCGCCGTCGAGCATGCGCACCAGCCAGTACAGGGCGGCATCGGGGTCGGAGCCGCGCACGCTTTTGTGCAGGGCGCTGATGGTGTCGTAGAACTGTTCGCCGCCCTTGTCGTAGCGGCGCAATTGTTGGCCCAGCACCTGCTGTAGCCAGGCGGTGGTGATTTCGTGGACACCGGCCTGCTCAGCGCTCACCGCCAACGTCTCCAGGGTATTGAGCAACCGCCGGGCATCGCCATCGGCATAGGCCACCAGGGTTTGTACTGCTTCTTTTTCGAGAGCTGGTAGCGCTTGCACAGCCTGTGCTTTGACCACAATTTGCTCTAAATCTTCCAAGGCCAATGGCTGCAGCACATACACCACCGAGCGCGAGAGCAAGGCGCTATTGACTTCAAACGATGGGTTTTCGGTGGTGGCCCCGACAAAGGTAAACAGTCCGCTTTCCACATGCGGCAAGAAAGCATCCTGCTGGCTTTTGTTGAAGCGGTGCACCTCATCGACAAACACAATGGTGCGCTGCGCCAGCAAGCCGCTGGCAGCGGCCTGGGCCTGCTCCACCGCCTCGCGGATTTCTTTCACGCCGCCCAGCACGGCACTGATGGCGATGAATTGGGCATCAAACGCCTGGGCCATCAACCGGGCAATCGTGGTTTTACCCACGCCCGGCGGCCCCCACAAAATACAGCTGTGGGGCCGCCCCGATTCAAAGGCCAGGCGCAGCGGCATTCCCGGCCCCAGCACATGCTGCTGGCCAATCACTTCGGCCAGCGATTGCGGGCGTAGCCGCTCTGCCAGTGGGGGGTGCGAAGAGGAAGTCGAATCGGGAAAAGAAGCTGCTTTGGCCATAGGGCTGTCATCCTAGCGCCTGCCGCCCCCGTTGCACCCCTTCCTACACTTGCCCGTTATGGATGCGCACTACTTCACCCCGCCAGAACAAGATTTGGACACCCTGCTGCGCCGTGTGCGAGCCTGCACCCTGTGTGCAGCCCATCTGCCATTGGGCCCGCGCCCGGTGGTGCAGGCGGGCAGCAGCGCCCGCATCGTGATTGCCGGGCAAGCGCCCGGGCGCAAAGTGCATGCCAGCGGCATCCCGTTTGACGATGCCAGCGGCCAACGGTTGCGTGCCTGGCTGGGTTTGACCCCCGCGCAGTTTTACGCCCCCCACCTGGTCAGCCTGCTCCCCATGGGGTTTTGCTACCCTGGCACGGGCCAATCTGGCGACTTGCCCCCGCGCCCAGAGTGCGCCCCCACCTGGCGAGCACCGCTGCTGGCACGCATGCCCCAGGTGGCACTGACCATCGTCCTGGGGCAGTACGCCCTGGCCTGGCACCTGCCGCATCTGCCGCGCAATATCACCCAAGCCGTGGAGCAACTGCGCGGCAAGCAGCTGGCACAACTGCCCAACACCATCGTCCTGCCCCACCCCAGCCCGCGCAACAACGGTTGGCTCAAGCAGCACCCCTGGCTGGAGGCAGAGTTTCTGCCTGTGCTGCGCCAGCGGATCGCCCAGCTCCTGGCCGTTGATGGCTAACCCTAGTGTTCCCTGGGCACCATCTGCAGGAAGATGCGCTATGTCTTTCGATGGCTATTCAAGGAGATGATGTATGCGTGTGCAACTTGCTGTGGTCTATTACTCCACTTATGGCACCAACTACCAAATTGCTAGCATCGCCGCCGAAGCGGGGAAAGCAGCAGGCGCTCAAGTGCGGCTGCTGAAAGTAGCCGAAACCGCGCCCGCCGCTGTGGTCGAAGGGCAAGCCGCCTGGAAAGCCCAAGCCGATGCCATGGCTCACATCCCCACGGCCAGCGCCGCTGACATGGCGTGGGCCAACGCCTACCTGTTCTGCGCCCCCACCCGCTTTGGCGGCATGGCCAGCCAAATGCGGGCGTTTATTGATACTTTGGGGGGTGTATGGGCCCAAGGCGGCTTGGCAAACAAAGCCGTCTCGGCGATGACTTCCGCGCAAAACGCCCACGGCGGGCAGGAATCGACCCTCCTGACCTTTTATTACACCGCGATGCACTGGGGCAGCATCATCGTTGCCCCAGGGTTTACCGACCCGGCCCTCTTTAAAACCGGCGGCAACCCTTATGGGTACAGCCACACCCAAGGGGCTGCATTTACCGACGAGGTCAAAGCCTCGATCGGTCACCAAACCAAGCGCCTCATCGAGATGGCCGACAAATTAACGGTCTAACCACTAAGAACGTGTTCACGATCTCCTCGCGGGTGTGCAGTCGCGGCCTCGGGCGGTCTGCGGCGTTGCAAATCCTCGCCATAGCTAGCGCTATGTCTGTGTTTTGCGCCTTGCAGCCCATCCCGATCCGCATCCTGCACCCCTTCGCGCCGAGATCGTAAACACGTTCTAAACAGGCCTGAGCGCGACAAGCCTAATGGCCACCGAGCCCCTGTTATGCAGGGGCTTTTTGGTGCTCCAGGCCATCGCCCCTGCAGGGTGGCCTGCGCAGACAGCCAAGTGCCGCCGGCCAAAGCTGCGAATCAGCGCGCGAAATTAAATCCGGTGGCGCACTTCTCCACCCGCCGAGCGCAGACGGCCCAGCAAGGCCTCGCCAATTTTTCCCAAAGGCAATACTTCATCGGCTGCGCCATGGGCGATGGCTTCACGGGGCATGCCAAAGACGATGCAACTGGCCTCATCCTGCACATAGTTGTAGCTGCCCGCATCCTTCATCTCCCGCATGGCCGCAGCACCATCCGCCCCCATGCCGGTGAGCATGATGCCGAACGCATTGCGCCCCACATGCTGGGCAACCGATTTGAACAGCACTTCGACCGAAGGTTTGTGGCGATTGACGGGCGGATCATCATTGACCACCGCCACATAGTTGGCACCACTGCGGCTGATCGAAAACTGCTTGCCACCGGGGGCAATATAGGCGTGCCCAGGCAAGATGCGCTCACCATGCACCGCCTCTTTGACGGTAATTTGGCAAAGGCTGTTTAACCGTGCCGCAAAGCTGGTGGTAAACCCCGGTGGCATGTGCTGGGTAATAATAATAGCGGGGGCATCTGCAGGCATCTGGATAAGCACCTCTTTAATGGCCTCAGTGCCCCCGGTTGAAGCGCCAATAGCTATTAATTTTTCGGTGGACAGTCGCCCTAGCAAGGCGGTACTGGACAGCACTGGCGCACTTGCCTGCGTGCCCGTAGGGACTGCTGGACGCACCATGCGATGCACATGGGCTTTTGCCGCAATACGGATTTTTTCGACAATTTCGGTTGCCAGCTGGGACAAGCCATTGGCCACCCCAATCCGGGGTTTGGCCACAAAATCCACCGCCCCTAACTCCAACGCCCGCATGGTGACTTCCGCTCCACGTTCGGTCAAAGTGGAAATCATCAGCACCGGCATGGGCCGCAAACGCATCAAGCGCCCCAAAAAGTCAATGCCATCCATGCGCGGCATTTCAACATCCAAGGTAATGACATCGGGATTGAGCTCACGAATCATTTCACGTGCAATCAAAGGATCGTTGGCCGTGCCGATGCACTCCATATCCGCTTGGCGATTAATGATTTCGGTCAGTAAACTGCGCACCAATGCAGAATCATCCACCACCACTACCCGAATCTTGCTACTCATGCGTTTTTAGCCTTCATTATTCAAAACAAATCCACACTGCCACCCGCACTGCGCTTGGCCAATTGGACTGCGCTGCCGGTTGAGCGTTCGCGCTCAACCAATGCCTCCGGATGGGCGTGGGCTAAACGTTTAACCATGGCTTTCCCGGTTGTGGGAAAGTACACGACTTTGCGGGGATAAATATCTAGCACATCTTCTGAGACGATGGGAATACGCTCCGTTTGCAAATACTGAGTTACAAAATCGGTATTGCGCTCTCCGACATTCATCGTGGTAAAGCTCGCCATGACCTGGCCGCCACCAAATATTTTGGCTTGCATATTTTCTCGGCGGGCACCTAATTTAAACATCTCGTTAATCAAAACCTCCATGGCAAAAGAGCCATAACGGCCAGAGGTATCTGTAATATCCCCTTCGGGTAACATGAAATGATTCATGCCACCAATGTTTAAACTACGATCCCACAAACAAGCTGCAATGCATGATCCCAGTACCGTGCAAATCATCATATTTTCAGTGGTGACATAATACTCACCCGGCAATACTTTTACAGCGCCATATTGAAAATGATGATCAAAATAATAAAAAGAAGCTTCTCCAGGCTTATGCTGGCGTTCTCGTAAATTTCCCAAATCCGCCAAAGACAAAGGAGGTCCGCCCACTGACGCACGCCGACCAACCCCCGCAATACTTGGTATCGCAATTTGCGGCATGATGCTGCGCTTGCTTTCCCAGGCACTCCCGCTGCTCCCCACCTGGGATGAGGTGCTCCCCTGCCCTGTGTGTATAGGATTCATGGTTTGCCTTTATTTCTCTAGTTATTTTTAAAAAAGTTAAACGCGTTCATAGATTGTTTTTCCCTTCAAGACAAACAAATCTCGCGAATCACTAAAATTTTCTGCATGCCCAACAAATAATGTTCCGCCTGGTTTCATGACGCGGTGAATTTTTTCAAGCACTTTTCGCTGTGTAGAGGCATCAAAGTAAATCATAACATTGCGACAAAAAACCACATCAAATAAATCTTTAAACGGCCAATCATCTTTAATTAAATTAACCTGAATAAAGTCAATCATCTTCCGTAGCTCAGGCTTGACGCGTACCATCCCTGCATTGCTATTTTTACCGCGCAAGAAAAAATTCTTTAATCGCTCTTGGCTCAGACTTTTTACAGTCTCCATACGATAAACAGCATGGGCCCCAGCACCCAGTACTCTGGAATCAATATCGCTGGCAATGAGCTTGAAATTTGCCTGAGCACCCAGGCTTTCAAGGGCTGTCATCACAATAGAATAGGGCTCTTCGCCCGTAGAAGCGGCACTGCACCACACCCTCCAAGGGGTATTGGCAGGCTTGGCTTTTAACAACTGAGCCAGTGCCTCAAAGTGATGATTTTCGCGAAAAAAAGCCGTTAAGTTGGTTGTTAATGCATTAACAAACTGCTGCCACTCATTGGCATCGCCGTGTCGCTCTAACCAATCCAAATAAGCATCAAAACTTTCGTATCCGGTTTCTCGCAGTCGCCGCGATAAACGGCTATACACCATGGCGTGTTTGCCATCGTGCAGGCTGATGCCGGCATGCTTATAAATTAAACTTTGGACACGGGAAAAATCCGCAGAAGTCCAGGCAAACTCGCGCTCTTGCGCAACAGATCCGCTGCCCATTGCGGTTGCTGGCTGTACAGCCAGAGGCGTAGAACGATCAAATTGGCGCATGAACTCCACCTGCTGCTGCAAACTTTTGCAGCACTAACAGTACGAACGACTTTGTAACTCCATCGATAAAAGAATGTATTTTTCTTCCTATCTTATTCAGTGGGTGCCACCAATCCCATTTCTACACTGGACATGAGTTTTTCAATATCCAGCAAAATTAACATTCTTCCTCCTGTGGATCCCAGCCCAAGAATGCAGGAGCTGTCAATGGCACTCTCAATATCTGGTGCGGGACGAATTGCATCAGCGGCCAGCTCCATTACATCACTGACGGAATCCACCACCCCACCCACGATACGATTATGTAAATTCAGAATAATCACCACCGTAAAACTATTGTATTCAACGTTAGCGCAATTTAATTTACGCCGCATATCTACAATAGGCACGATGGTGCCACGCAAATTCACGACACCTCGAATAAAATCAGGTGCATTTGCAATGCGTGTAGGCTCTTCATAGCCACGGATTTCCTGCACCTTCAGGATATCAATGCCATACTCTTCTTCTCCAAGTCGAAAAGTAAGGTACTCACGCGTACCAGAATCTTTATTTCCTGTATTTTTAATAAGCGTTGCCATTCCTGATCCCTTGCATTTTCGATGTTTATCGAGATTTACGCACCAAACTACTGGTGTCCAAAATAAGGGCAACGGTGCCATCACCTAAAATAGTTGCTCCAGAAATATTTGGAACCTTACGATAATTACTTTCCAGATTTTTCACAACCACTTGGTGCTGACCCAAGAGCTCATCGACCAACAAGGCCACCCGACTGCCATCCGATTCAATCACAACCATAATATCGCTGGTAGATTTATCACCCGGTTGGCGCGGTACGGCAAAGACCTTCTCCAATCCGATAACCGGCATATATTCATCGCGCACTTTGACCAGCTGAGAGCCTTGGGTGACCGTGCTGACATCGGCGGAATTGACTTGGAAGGATTCGACCACCGAGGACAGCGGCAGGATATATACCTCCTTGCCCACGCCCACCGACATGCCATCCATGATGGCCAGGGTCAGTGGCAAGCGAATCGAGACGCGCATGCCCACCCCTTCGACGGAATCAATTTCCACCGAACCATTCAAGGCAGCGATGTTTTTGCGCACCACGTCCATGCCAACACCGCGTCCGGAAACGTCCGTCACCTGCTCGGCAGTCGAAAACCCTGGGGCAAAAATCAGCATCCAGACTTCGCTATCGGTCATCGTGTCCGGGGCATCAATACCGCGCTCTCGGGCCTTGCGGATGAGTTTGTCGCGGTTCATGCCACGGCCATCGTCGCGCACCTCAATCACAATGGAGCCGCCTTGGTGGGCGGCAGACAGTGTCAAAGTGCCTTGTTCGCTCTTGCCGGCTTTGATTCGGTCCTCTGGCATCTCAATGCCGTGGTCCAAGCTGTTGCGCACCAAATGGGTCAGCGGGTCGGTGATTTTTTCAACCAAACCTTTGTCCAGCTCGGTGGCTTCACCTTGGGTGACCAAGTTGATTTTTTTGCCTAATTTATTCGCCAGGTCCCGCAGCATGCGCGGGAAGCGGCTGAATACCGTGGACATCGGAATCATCCGAATCGACATCACCGCTTCTTGCAAATCACGGGTGTTGCGATCCAAATCAGCCAAACCAGAGAGCAATTGCTGATTGGCGGTGGGATCAAGGGTTTGGCTGTTTTGTGCCAGCATGGCCTGAATAATGACCAGCTCACCAGCCAAATTGATCAACTGATCAACTTTTTTCACATCCACCCGGATGCTGGTCGATTCCATCTGCGCCATATTGGCCCGCACAGCCGCTTTGGGGGCTTCGGTTTTTACGGTATCTGTCTCAGCAGCGGAGGGCATGGCGACCGCCGTGTTGGGGGTGCCAGGTGCGCCATCGAACAAGCCATAAGGCTGAATGTGATCGACATCGGCCTCCATGAGGGCTGCATCGGGATCGGCCAAGCCCATGGCCATGGGGGCCGTTGTAGATGGCACAGCGCCCGCCTGGTCGGTGATGTGGACTTGTTCTTTGCTGACATGAAAGACCATTAAGTCGAGCAAATCGTCGTTGGTGGCTTGTGTTTTTACTTGAAACAGCCGGTGCTGAGGCTGATCACAGGCCAAGTCTTCGATGCTGCCCAGGCCTGGAATATCGCGAAACAGTTCTTTGATGGCATCGACCGCCTCCAAATTTTCGACGGGGCCGATTTTCAGCTGCAGCAAGCGCTCGCCCTGGGCCAAGGCCGGTGCCGCTGCGGCCACCTCGATTGGGGCTGGAGCCTGGGGCGTGGGTGCTGCCACTGCGGTGGGGGCGGGGGCAGCATTGGGGCGGTTGCCTGCGGCCAAATCCACAATGCGCCGTACCAAATCCCCGGTGGGAACGGCTTCGCCGGCTCCACCAGCTTGGTGGCGGGCCAACAAGCTGCGCGAGGCATCGGCCGATTCAAGCAGGGCATCGACCATTTCTGGAATCGGAGTGATTTCATGGCGGCGCAGTCGGTCAAGGAGCGACTCCATCTTGTGGGTTAATTCAGCCACATCGGTGAAGCCAAAGGTGGCCGAGCCCCCTTTAATCGAGTGGGCACAGCGGAAGATGCCGTTGAGCTCTTCATCGTTGGCTTGCGTCAAATCCAAATTGAGCAGCATTTGCTCCATCTGGTCTAGATTTTCGGCCGCCTCTTCAAAAAAGACCTGGTAAAACTGGGTCAGGTCAAAATCGCTATCCGCACTGCCGTGGGTATCTGCCATCTTCAAACTCCTTAACTGCTGCAGTTCTTTGGCAGCGCTTAGCGAATAACTTTTTGAATCACTTCAATTAAGCGATTGGGGTCAAAGGGTTTTACCAGCCACCCCGTGGCACCTGCTGCACGGCCAGCTTGCTTCATTTGATCGCTTGATTCGGTGGTCAAAATCAGAATCGGCACTTGCTTAAAGCGCGGATCTTCGCGTAGTTTTTTGGTCAGCCCAATGCCATCGAGCCGGGGCATATTCTGGTCGGCCAAAACCAGAGCGAAGGGGTGTGCTTGGGCCTTTTCCAAGGCATCTACGCCATCGACCGCTTCGATCACTTTGTAACCTGCGCCGGTTAAAGTGAACGACACCATTTTTCGCATGGATGGCGAGTCATCGACAGTAAGAATTACGTGCATGTACAAACTCCAGCAGAGGGTGTTGTTTATCTAAAAAATTAAAACAGTTCGATGGAGCCTACGTCCATCTCGCTTTGGGTGACGGGGTTGGGACGCTCAGGAACCATGGGCTCAATCGGTGCCTCTAGCTCATCTTCATCCCGTTCCATGGTTTCTGCCGACAGACGAAAGGCACAGCCTTGCAGGACCTGCGAGGTGTGCCAAATGAGCTGGGTGGCCATGTCGTGAAATTGCAACTCCGTTACCGCACTGCGCAGGGCCGTGCGTGCCGCTTCAAGTTCAGCGGTATTGGAGCCAAGCTCTACGCCGTCGTTAAGCAGGCCGTTGGCCTCGGAAAACCGCGCCATCAAGTTGCTTGTGGCATGGTCTAAAAGACCGACCAAGCGCTGTAAATCACGCATAACGACCAACAAGGAATCTTGCAATTCGGCCGCCACCATGACCGGCACCTGAACCACAGGCTCAGTGGGTGGCGTTTGTGTTTCCTGCATGACGTCTCCGTGGTTAGGGATCATGGTTGCCGATCCTTCTTCTTTCATCTAGGCAGCACAATAGTGTGTTCCATTTAGCAATTTGGTTTTGTCCAACTATTTCAAAATGTCTCTAATGATAGCGTCCCCGCCGTCGAATTCTTCTACGTCCTGCACATTGCAGTTGTTGCACTTGGAGGACTGCGTGGCCGATCACAAGCTGCTGCGGCATTGTCTGCGCCAAGCGGGGATAGTCTGCAACATCCACTGGACTGACAATCTGCAGGATTTCACTACTGAGGTTAGTACCAAGGTATTCGATGCTGTGATTGCCGATTACTACCTGCCTGGCTTTACGGCCCTGGATGCATGGCAGGCCCTGCAGCAGCAGGCCCAGGCACGGGACACCCCATTTATCTTGCTCTCGGGGGCCATTGGTGAGACGGCGGCGGTGGAGGCGATCCAGCAAGGGCTGGCGGACTATGTTTTGAAAGATGCCATCGTGCGCCTGCCCCACGTCTTGGCCCGCGCCCTGGAGATGGCCGAAACGCGCCGGGCCAAAGCCCAGGCACTGCAAGATTTAGAAGCATCTCGCGCACAACTGGCCGCATTAACAGAGCATTTACAGTCATCTATTGAGCAAGAACGTGCGGGTATTGCTCGTGAAATTCATGACGACATTGGCGGTGCCCTCACGGCCGTGAAGTTTGATGTGTCGTGGATGGTGCGCAATGCGCACAACGCCACCGGGGTGGCCGAGCATGGCCAGGCGGCCCTGGAGATGCTGCAGCACGCCCTGGGAGCCAGCCAGCGCATCATGATGAATCTGCGTCCCCCCGTGCTGGACCAGGGGTTGGTAGCGGCGGTGCACTGGCTGACGCAAAATTTTTCCCAGCGCACACAACTGCCAGTGCACTGGGTGTGCCAAAACCCGCAGATGCAGGTGCCCGCAGCGCTGCAAGTGGTGGCCTACCGCACGGCGCAAGAGGCGCTGACCAATATCAGCAAACACGCCCAAGCCACCAAGGTGAGCGTGGAGCTGGCGTGCGATGCCGACTTCCTCACCTTAGAGGTGCGTGACGATGGCTGTGGCATAAGTGCAACAGCCCGAGAAAAATCGAAAGCCTTTGGCCTGCGCGGTTTGGCAGAGCGGGCGCGCACTGTGGGCGGCTGGCTGGACATCAGCAGCCAGCCCGGAGCGGGAACCAGCATCATCGTTTCGCTACCATTGGCCGGTTCAGACTGCCAAGGAGATGAGCTTGATCCACGTTGTACTGTGTGATGACCACGCTGTGCTGCGCCGCGGCATTTGCGATACGCTGGCCGAGGCGGTCGATATTCGCGTGACCGGTGAGGCGGGCAACTACACCGAGCTGCGCGAGCTGCTGCGCAGCGCCCCGTGCCAAGTGCTGCTGCTGGATATTGACATGCCGGGGCGCAATGGCCTGGAGGTGCTGGCCAGCGTGCGCGAAAGCCACCCGCACATTCGGGTGCTGATGGTCTCGATGTACCCCGAGGACCAATACGCCCTGCGCTGCATCAAAGCGGGGGCCGAGGGCTATGCCAACAAATCGGGCGATCCCTTGGCACTGGTCGAAGCCGTGCGCACCGTGGCCAGCGGGCGCAAATACCTCACGCAGGAGGTGGCGCAAATGCTGGCCCAGAGCCTGGCGCACCCCATCGACCAAGCGCCCCACGCCAGCTTGTCTGAGCGTGAAATGCAGACATTGCAAAAAATCGCCACCGGCAAACGCCTGACAGATATTGCACAAGAGCTGATGCTCAGCCCCAAAACGGTTAGCGTTTACCGGGCCCGGGTGCTCGAAAAACTGCAGCTGACAAACAATGCTGAGCTGACGGTGTACGCCATCCGCAACCATCTGGTGTAAGCCCAAAAATATCAATAATCAGAGCATTGACCGCTTGTTGTTATTTATTTTTAGGCTGTTTTAATTAATTTTTGCTTTAAATAGTGCGCGAAGCGCTCTTTATTTAGACACCAAACACCGCAAACACCTGCTCCAGCAGGCGAAAAAATGGCTGCTCCATGACGGGCAACGTCGCGGTAATGCCGATCATGCCCAGCGTTAAAGTGATGGGAAAACCCACCGCAAAAATATTCATTTGCGGCGCAATGCGGGTGATCACCCCCATGGTTAAGTTCACAAACAGCAGCAGCGCCATCATGGGCAAGGCCAGCCACAAGGCACTGGAAAACAAGGCGCTACCCAGTTCATGCAAGCGCATTTGGGCGACGGCATCAATGAAGTGCCCATCCACCGGAAAGGCTTCAAAGCTTTTGATCACGGCCAGCAAGACAAAAATATGGCCATTCACCACAATAAAAAACAAGGTGAAGGTTTGCACTAAAAAGCGCGAGACGGCACTTAATTGCCCCCCGCTGACGGGATCGAAAAAGGAAGCGAAATTCAGCCCCATTTGCAGCCCAATGGCCTCGCCCGCCATTTCCAGGGAGGCAATGATCAGCCGTGCGGCAAAACCGACCGACAGGCCAATGCCCACTTGCTGAATGGCCACCACCACCGCCCGTGGGTCATTGACGGCAATCACGGGCTGGTTGGCCAACGTGGCCTGGGCCCCCAGGGCAATCACCAAGGCCATGCCCACCTTGTAGCGCATCGGGATGGCCCGCTGTGAAAACACGGGGGCTACCGAGAACAAAGCCAAGATGCGCAAAAACGGCCAAATGACGGGCGAGAGCCACGCCATGATTTGCGCTTCGGAAAATCCAATCACGGGCAGCTGCCTGGCGCGCTGGCGGTTAGCCCAGCGCCGTGGGGATGTTTTCAAACGTGCGTCGAATGAAATCAACAATGGTGCTGATCATCCACGGCCCGGCCACCGCAAACACGACCACCGCCGCCACCATCTTGGGCACAAACGACAGGGTGCTTTCGTTGATCTGGGTGACGGCCTGGAAAATACTCACCACCAGCCCCACCACCATCACCGTTAAAAGCACCGGCAGCGAAACCGTCAGCAGTAGCAACAGCGCTTCTTGGGCAAAGGTTAAAACGGCTTGTGCATTCATGGCAGCACTCCTTGGCTAGGTGGCAAAACTGGCCGCCAGCGACCCGACCAGCAAATTCCAGCCATCGGCCAGCACAAACAGCATGAGCTTGAATGGCAGCGCCACCAGCACCGGTGAGAGCATCATCATCCCCAAGGACATCAGCACCGAGGAGACCACCATGTCGATGACCAAAAACGGGATAAAAATCATGAAGCCGATTTGAAAAGCCGTTTTCAACTCACTGATCACAAACGATGGCACGACCACGCGAAACGGGGCCTCTTCAATTTGCGTGCCTTCGGGCAGCTTGGCCAAGCGGGCAAACAAAGCGTAATCGGACTGGCGCGTTTGGCGGATCATGAAGGCCCGCATGGGTGCCTCGGCCCGGGGCAATGCCTGCTCAAACGTCAGGCTGCCTTCGCTGTAGGGTTTGTACGCCTCGGCATACACCCGGTCCAGCGTCGGCCCCATGACAAACAAAGTCAGGAACAACGAGAGGCCAATCACCACCTGGTTGGGGGGCGACGATTGGGTTCCCAGCGCCTGGCGCATCAGGCTCAACACAATCACGATGCGGGTAAACCCGGTCATCATCAACAACACCGCCGGCAAAAACGACAGCGCGGTAAAAAACAGCAGCGTTTGAATCGGAACGGAAAAGCTGTTGTTGGGCCCGCTGCCCACCATCAAGGGCAGGCTTGGGGCCTCTTGGGCACCGACCAGTGCAGGCAGCAAGCTGGCGGCCAGCAGTAAAAGCCTGGCTCCACGCATCACGAATCCTTGCCCTGCTCGGCCACCAGGGTTTGCGCAAAATGAGTAGCACTCTGCGCTGATGGTGTCATGGTTTCAGGCGTTAAAGAAGCCGATTGCGCTGTCTCTCCCAGGACGTGCAGGCACTGAATACTGTGCGCCGTCACCCCCAGAACCAAACACGTCGTCTGCTCATTGCGCTGTACTTGCACCGTCACAATGCGCTGCCCCGGCCCCACGGCCAGGGCCCCCAGCACCTGAATCTGGGCCTGAACCACCCCGCGCGCCATCTGGTTGCGCTGTTGCCAGCGGCGCAGCCCCCACGGCAAAGCGGCCATGGCGACCACCATGGCCGCTAAAGCCAAAAGAGAGGTGCTCAAACTGCTGGCATCAGCCACGGCTGACGCGCCGCAGGCGCTCCGAGGGGGTGACCACATCGGTCAGGCGGATACCGAATTTGTCGTTCACCACCACCACTTCCCCCTGGGCAATGAGGTAGCCATTGACCAGCACATCCATGGGCTCGCCGGCCAAAGCGTCCAGCTCCACCACCGAGCCTTGGGCCAGTTGCAAGATGTATTTGATTGGCACTTTCGTGCGTCCCAGCTCGACGGACAACTGCACTGGAATGTCCAGCACCATGTTGATGTCGTTTACCGGCACTTCTGTGCCAGTGGGCGCATAGGCGCTGCTGGGTTTGCCGGTTAAAGGACCGCCTTGCTCGCTGTCCAACGGTGCTGGGGTGCCATCGACCTGTTTTTGCTCTTCCAGGGCTTCGGCCCAATCCGAAAATGGATCATCGCCACCTGGTGCTTCGTTATTCTGGTCTATCGCCATTATTTCTCTCCGGTCCAATTGGACTCAACACTGCGCAAGCACTGCTCAATGCGAATTGCGTATTTGTTATTGTGCGTGCCATATTGGCATTCGAACACAGGAACCCCGCCAATCGAGGCACGAATGCGCGGCTCCCGCACTAACTCAATAAAGTCACCCGGTTTCATCGCCAAGAGTTGCTCCACCGATGCGTCGGTGCGGGCCAGCTCAGCCACCAAGGTCACCTCCGCCGACTGAATTTCGCGGGTCAGTACCTTCACCCAGCGACGATCGACCTCCATCGAGTCGCCCTGGGTGGAGGAATACAAAATATCGCGAATCGGCTCCATCGTGGCATAGGGCATGCAAATATGGATTGCGCCCGAGACATCGCCAATTTCCAGCTGAAACGAGGTGGACACCACAATCTCGCTGGGCGTGGCAATGTTGGCAAACTGCGGCTGCATTTCCGAGCGCTGGTAGGCCAGTTCTAATGGGTAAATACCATTCCAGGCCTTTTTGTATTCCTCGCTGATGACATCGACCAGGCGGTTGATCACGCGCTGCTCAGTCGCAGAAAAATCACGCCCCTCAATCCGGGTTTGCAAACGGCCAGCGCCACCGTACAAGGTGTCAATAATGCCAAACACCAGCGACGGATCGCACACCACCAAGCCGTTACCGCGCAGAGGTCGAATGCCAACAATATTAAAGTTGGTTGGCACCGCCAAACGCCGCAAAAAGGCGCTGTAGCGCTGCACGCTGACGTTGCCTACCGATACCTCGGGGCTGCGCCGAATAAAGTTAAACAGGCCGATGCGGAAGTTGCGGGCAAAACGCTCATTGACGATTTCCATCGTCGGCATCCGACCGCGCACAATGCGCTCTTGGCTGGAAATGTCGTAATTGCGAAACGCACCTTCTTCCGCCTCGGCAACATCGGTTTTTTGGCTCTCGCCCGTCACCCCTTCCAAGAGGGCATCGACTTCTTCTTGCGACAGGAAAGAATCACTCATGGCAACCACTCCAGTCTTAAATTACTGGATGATGAAGCTGGAAAACAGCACGCGGCGCACCGGCTCAGCCGGTTTGCGGCGTGGCGCATCGTCTTCAAAACCGTCTTCATCATCCTGCACACGGCTACGCCTGGTCTCGCCCGTCAGCGGGCGGGCGACCTCTTTGCGGATAGCAAGAGCGAGCTGCTCTTTGCCTTCGCGGCCCAGCAAGTCTTCTGCAGTGTGCTGCGACACCAGGCGCAAAATCGCATCGCGAATGCTGGGCATGTATTGCTTGACCTGTTCTGCCACTTTTTCATCGCGCAATTCCAGGGTGATGCCCAGCTGAATAAAGCGATCGCCCCCTGGATCGGACAAATTGACCACCAAGTTTTCTAAGGGCAAAAAGGTAGGAACCACCACCACGGCCGCTTTGGCATCCTCGTCGGCTTCATTCTTGCGTTGATTCAGAACCAAAAAAGCCCCTGCCGCTGCAACCAGCAGCACCACAACGGCAAGGATGATGATGACTAACTTTTTCTTACTTTTTACCGGTGGTTGATCACCGGTTGCTGCTCCAGAGGCGGCCACGTTGGTTCCTTCTTGAAACCGATCCATTCCTCTCAAGGAACACGATCAGTGTTTTACCCATAAGGGGCGGATTCTCTCTATTTACTACCAAGGTGACAAATCATAGCCAAATTAGTCCAAAGCTCTGCACGGAATAAGCACCTAAAACAGAAATGATTTTCCGCCATCGGCCGTGCGCAGCAGCGATTGTCTACACATAAACGTTGAGCTGTCCTGGCCCGCTGGGCTGGCCGGCATTGGCGTTTTCAGCTGCCCCGGCCACCGCAGACGCTGCCACTTGTACGCGGCCTTGGTGTGCCTTGCCTTCGTAGGGGGTGGCATTTTGCGACTGCCCCGACTGGGCCTCTGACTGAACCTGGGCACCGGCCAAGGCCAGTCCCTGCTGGGCCAGCAAATCGCCCAATTGCGCCAAGCCAGCATCCAGTTGGGTGCGCACTTCGGCCTCGTCGCTGCGAAACACCACATGCGCTTGATTGCCCCGCATCTGCACTTGCACGCGCAAAGGCTTGCCGTCGCGCTGCACTACCACTTCGCCGCGCTGCTGATCACCTTGCAGCCAAAAGCGCAAATTCTCTTGTGCCTGCGGTTCTGGGGCCGGGTTGTTTTGGGCATTTTGACTGGCGGTGCTGGCTTGGACGGCTTGCTCGGTCAGGCGCTGCCCAGTTCCTCCCCCGCTCAGCAGGGCCTCCAATCCCACGGTATTTTTTGACCCATTGGCTGATTCAGAATTTTTCCCGGCCACGCTACCGCCACCGGCGCTGCCCAGCCATTGCGTGGCCCATTGGCCCATGTGCCCCAACAGGGCTGCCGCTGGCGCGGCGGCGCTGGGGCTGACCAATTGCCATACCCCGGTTTGCAACAGCAATTTGCCCGCGCTGGTATCGACTTCGGGCTCGGCCTGGGCAGTGCCCAGCAGGCTTTGAGCATCTTCGGCCGCAGCCTCCATCTGCCCCTGCTGCGCATCAACAACAAATGCCTGCCCTGCAGCAAGAGGGTTGGTGCCAGCCGACTGAACACCCAAAGCCACGGCGGGGGGTTCGCCGCTTGCCAGCGCTTTGGCCATAGCGGACTGCGCAGGCAGCAATGCCGAGGGCAACGGGGCGCTGCTGCCCTCGCGCTGCAGCCGATCGGCCTGGGTATCCAAACGCAAGGTTTGCCCCACCAAGGTTTGCAGCTGCTCCAAACCCAGTACGGCACCGGGGAGCAGCCCTGCAGCTTCGGCGTTCGATAGCGCCTCGGTATCCAGTGGGGCCTCTTGGGCCCCTGGGGTTGCGGCGGCCAGCTGGGCTAAGGCGGCCAGCGCATTGTGGGCCCCTGCCTGGGGGTCGTCTGCCAGGCCTTGGAGCAGCTGCCCAAAGGGCAGGGCGGCCAGGTCATGGTCGGCTTCTTTTTTCGCGGCTCCGTTGGCCCCTGGTTTGGCCAGGCCGGGCGGCGGGGTAATCGATGCCGAAGTGGTCACTGCCATGGCTTAAGCCTCCTGAAACTGCATGCCGAAGGTACGGCCAATAAATTGTAGCGCTGCACGCTCATCTGTCTGCTTTTGTTCGCGTCTTTGTTGTGCTAATGCCATGTCCTTGCGCCGCATCTGCACTACTTTTTGCAAACTGGTGAGGCGCAGCTCGGTATTCATCAGGGCTTGTTGGGCCGCCTGCAGGCGCAGCTCTTGGTCGCGCAGCACTTTGGTTTGCAGCTCAATGGCGTGCTGCAGACGCTGCATAAATTGGTGGTGGTGGTACATCACCTCGGGCTTGAGCTGGGCCCCCTCGTGGGCACCCCAGCGCTGCTGCATTTCTGCTTGGTAGGACTGCAGCTGCTGCATTTGCTCTTGGGCGGCAGCCAGAGATTGCTGGCGCTGGCGCAACAGCTGGCGGGCTTCGTCACGCTTGCGCGTAGCCAATTCAATGGCCACCATCAAGGCATTCAATGCAGACATAACCACCCCTTTCCTTGGTTTTCTTTGTGTTAAGCAGCCGTACCCAGAACAGCCTGCATGTCTGCCACGCTTTGCTCCATGGGCGCAGCTTCAAACATGGTCTGTTGGAGAAATTTGCTCATATTTGGTTGCAAGCGAATGGCTTCATCCACTTGCGGGTCCGAGCCATTCACGTACGCCCCTACTTGTATCAAATCTTTGCTTTTCTGATAGCACGAATAGACGGCCCTAAAGCGCCTAGCTAACTCAAAATGCTCACGTGAGACGACGTTGTGCATCACCCGCGAGGCCGATTGCTCAATGTCAATCGCCGGGTAATGCCCCTGCTCGGCCAGGGCGCGTGAGAGCACAAAGTGCCCGTCCAAAATCGCCCGCGACGCATCGGCAATAGGGTCTTGTTGGTCGTCGCCCTCCGATAGCACGGTATAGAACGCCGTGATGGAGCCCACGCCATTCAAGCCATTGCCGCTGCGCTCGACCAGCGCGGGCAGCTTGGCAAAACACGATGGGGGGTAGCCTTTGGTGGCTGGTGGCTCGCCAATGGCCAGGGCAATTTCGCGCTGGGCCTGGGCATAGCGGGTGAGCGAATCCATGAGCAGCAGCACGTGCTTGCCTTGGTCGCGGAAGTACTCGGCAATTGCCGTGGCATAGCTGGCCCCTTGCATGCGCAGCAGCGGCGGGGCATCCGCAGGGGCGGCGACGACCACCGCGCGGCTGCGGTCTTGGGCCCCGAGGATGTCCTCCACAAACTCTTTGACCTCGCGGCCCCGTTCGCCAATCAGGCCAACGACGATGATGTCGGCCTGGGTGTAGCGGGCCATCATGCCCAGCAGCACCGATTTGCCCACACCAGAACCGGCAAACAAGCCCAGCCGCTGGCCGCGCCCCACGGTGAGCAGGCTGTTGATGGCGCGCACGCCGGTATCCAGGCTTTCGCGCACCGGGGCGCGTTCCATGGCATTGAGCGGCTCGCACTCCAGCTCCATGGCTTGCACATGCTGTAAATCACCGCCATGGTCCAGGGCGATGCCTTGGGAATCGACCACCCGGCCCAGCAACCCATCGCCAATGGGCAAACGCAGCACACCGGTGGCCATGTCCGGCACCTGGGTGTCGCCCAATTGGAGCGGGGGAATAAACGGCGGTGCCGCCGTCACCGTTGCGCCGCACGACAGGCCTTGGATATCGCCCGCCGGCATTAAAAATGCCCGATCGCCCGCAAAACCAACCACTTCCGCCAACACCGGCTCTTGCCCTGGCATTTGCAAATGGCATTGCGCCCCTACCGGTGCGCGCAGGCCTGAGGATTCCAGCACCAGGCCGGTTAGCCGCGTCAAGGTGCCGTGGTGGGGCAGCGGCAAAGGCTGCTTCAGCCGCGCACTGCCTTGCTGCAGCATGGCTTGCAGCTGCTGGGCCAATTCAGCCATGGGGGGCCCCCTCGTACCAAGTAGAGACCAGGCCCAGAGCCGCCACGGCCCGCTGCCAACGTTTTTCCAGGCTGCCATCGACCTGGGCCCCTTGGCTTTCCACCAAGCAACCGCCCAGGGGCACGCTGGCATCTTGCAGCCATTCAACTTTGGGGTTGGGCAAGGCGGCACGAATATGCGGCTCCAGCACCTGCCAGTCCTGCGGGTGCAGGCGCACTGTGGCGGGCTTGGTTTCTGCGCCCAACATGTCCAAGGCTTCGCGCAGCACGGGCATCAAGGCTTGGGGGTTGGTGCGCAATTCCTGGCGCACGACTTGGCGGGCAATGTCGCACGCCAGTTGCAGCAAATCGGGTGCGACCTGCTGCTGCAAGCCCTGAATGCCGTTTTGCGCTTGATGGACAATTTCGCTCAGGCGCTGGCCTTGCTCACGCCCTTGGTTGTTTTGGTAGTCCTGCATGCGCTGCTGCCACTCTTGGCCCGCTTGTTGCAGGCCTTGCTCCAAGCCTTGTGCAAAGCCTTCTTGGCGTGCTTGCTCCAGCAACTGTTGTAAAGCCTCTTCATCCAGCGCCGGTGCGGCAGGTTCGGCCTCTTCGGGTGCGGCACCATCGTCGGCTTCGGGCAAACATGCCGCCTCTTCCAGCGTGTGCTCTGCCGGTGCCTCTTGCATCAACGGCTGCAGGCCAGCGCCACTGTCCAGGGGCGGCAGCACGCTGCCCCCTGGGGTGCCCAGGCCAACATCGCCAAAGCGCCACAAGCGCACCTGCCGATCTTGCAGCTCTTCGCTGGGGATGAACCGTGTTTTTGCGTGGTTGGTCGTGTTTGCCATGGCGCATTCCTGTTAAACGAAAGCGTCTTCGGCACCACCACCGATGGTGATTTGCTGCTCGTCGGCCAGACGGCGCACGATTTTGAGCACTTCTTTTTGCTGCGCTTCCACCTCGGACAGGCGCATCGGGCCCCGGCCTTCCAAATCCTCGCGCAGCGCTTCGGCGGCGCGTTTGGACATATTCGCCAAAATCTTGTCGCGCACTTCCATGGAGCCGCCTTTGAGGGCCACGATCAGCGTCTCGGAGGCCACTTCGCGCAGCACCAGCTGCAGCGATGGGCCATCGAGCTTGACCAGGTCGTCGAAGACGAACATCTTGTCCATGATCTTTTGCGCCAAATCCGCGTCGTAGTTGCGGATGGTGTCCAGCACCGCCACATCGGCATTACCACCGAGCAAGTTCATCATCTCGGCCGCCGTTTTCACGCCGCCCAGCGAAGTTTTGCGAATCTTGTCGCCACCGGCCAGCACTTGGTAGAGCACTTCGTTCAAGTCTTTCAAGGCCGAGGGCTGGATCCCCTCCAGCGTGGCCACGCGCAGCATCACCTCGCTGCGCATGCGCTCTGGCAGCTGCATCAACACCGCGGCCGATTGTTCGTACTCCAGGTGCACCAAAATCGCCGCGACAATTTGCGGGTGCTCATTGCGCAGCAGCTCGGCCACCGAGACGGGGTCCATCCATTTCAGGCTTTCAATGCCCGAGACATCGCCCCCTTGCAAGATGCGATCAAGCAGCAGCGAGGCCTTATCGTCCCCCAGGGCGCGGCGCAGCACCGATTTGACGTAATCGCTGGCATCTTCCACCAGCAAGCTTTGCGAGGCGCAATCGTCGGTAAACCGCGCCACCACAAAATCGACTTTCTCTTTGGTCACCCCGCGCATGCGGGCGATGGTTTCGCCCAGTTTTTGCACTTCTTTGGGCGAGAGGTGCTTAAACACCTCGGCCGCCTCTTCCTCGCCCAGGGACATGAGCAAGATTGCAGCATCATTCAAACCACGGTCATCCATAGCCATTACTCTTTACGTTGATAGGTGGCAGCCGGCGCTCACGCCTCTGGCCCATTGACCCAAGTTTTAATAATGTTGGCCACGGCAATCGGGTTTTGCTTGGCCAAGGCGCGGGCCTGGTCCAGGCGGATTTGCTCGGGTGGCAAATCACCCGGTTTTTGCGGCAGAGCGGGGCGCTCCAGCTCCTCGGCCTCCAGCAGATCAAGCTGGGCCTGCATTTCTTTCTTGCGGCGGCTCTTGACCAGGGGGCGCACCACGCCAAACATCAAAATCAGCGCCGCCAGCACAAAGCCCACGGGCCAGCCAATGGTTTTGACCATTTCAATGGTCTCGGGCTGCTGCCATACCGGCAAGTCCGAGGCCAAGCGCGGCGCGGCCTGGAACGGGGTGTTCATCAGGTTCACCGAATCGCCCCGCTCGGCGTTAAAGCCAATGGTCTCGCGCACCAAGGCCAGCATTTGCGCTTGCTGCTGCTCGGTCATGGGCTGGGGCGTGGCCACGCCACCGGCCTCGGCCGGCGTGCCTGGCAGGTAATTGACGACTACCGCCGCCGTCATGCGCTTGATGCCGCCGGTGCTGTTGCGGGTGACGCGAATGGTTTTATCGACCTCGTAATTGGTGATCACTTCGCGCTTGCTGCCAGGAATGGCCAGGAAATCACTCTGCCCTTCTTGCGCGGTGCGCAAAGGCTGGGCCTGGCCGTTAATCGGTGCGGCTGCCACTTGGGGGGGCTGGTTGGTGGTGGCCCCAGGAACACCGGTGGGCGGCAGGTCTTTGGGGGCCCCGGTGCTTTCAACCGATTGGCGGCTGCGAATGGCGCTATTGACGCTTTCGCCTTGGTTGGGCGCGTGCAGCTCAGAGGTTGATTCGGACTGCGAAAAATCCAAATCGGCGGTGACCTGCGCCTTGACGTTGCCCTGGCCAACCACCGGCTCCAGGATGTCCAAAATGCGCTGCACGTATTGTTTTTCCAGCTGCTGCTGGTACATCAGCTGCTGCAAATCGACCACACCATCTTTGCCATCGGGCTCTTGCGAGAGCAGCTTGCCGCTTTCATCCAAAACACTCACGCTGCTGGGGGCCAGCTCCGGCACGCTGGAGGCCACCAAATGCACGATGCCGGCAATTTGCGTGCGATCAAGCCCACGGCCAGGGTAGAGATTGACGATCACCGAGGCCGAAGGCTTTTGCTGCTCGCGGAAAAAACCATTTTGATTGGGCAAGGCCAGGTGCACGCGGGCATCTTGCACCGCCGACAGGCCTTGGATGGAGCGGGTCAGCTCACCCTCCAGGGCCCGTTGGTAATTCACCCGCTCTTGGAACTGGGTGATGCCAAATTTGCTGTTGTCCATCACCTCAAAGCCGGCAATCGAGCCCTTGGGCAGGCCCTGGGTGGCCAGCTTCAGGCGGGCATCGTGGACCTTGTCGGCCGGCACCAAAATGGCCCCGCCGCCCTCGGTGTAGCGGTAAGGCACGTTCATTTGGGTCAGCTGGGCGACGATGGCCCCGGCATCTTTGTCCGTCAAACTGGAGAACAGCACCTTGTAATCGGGCTGGCGGGAAAACAGCACCGCCGCCACCACGGCCACTACCGCCAAGGCGGCCAAGCCGCCCCAGCGCAGGCGTTGTCCACGATCCATTTGGTTCAAACGCTGCTGCAAGGCAGCAACACCTGTACCAGGGGTGCCGGTAACAGCGGGGGGAGTCTGAGCAGCAGGAACTTCAGCAAGGGCGGACATATTCTTTTTTCCAACGAGTTACAAGGGTCGGCACGCAACCCAAGGTGCTCTCGATTATTCAAATATCCCTGCCCTGCGGTCAGGCGATAAGCCCCCCTTTTGCCCAGTTTTTCCCTTCACCAGCGCCAGCGCAGACCACTACGATTGCGGCCAAGTTAAGTTCACCCCGATCAGGAGGCACACCATGGACACCCGCATTCAAAACATTCAAAGCGCCCTGTCTGCCCTGCGCACCGCCAACGATGCCGCCGCCCGTTTGACCAAACCCATCCAGGCCGCAGAAGCCGAGGGGCACGGTTTTGGCGTGGCGCTGGAAAGCGCCCTGCGCTCGGTCAGCGCAGCCCAAAACAATTCCAGCCACCTGCAGCGCCAAGTGCAAATGGAAAACCCGGCCGTCAGCCTGGAAGAGACCATGGTCGCCATGCAAAAAGCCCAAATCGGCTTTCAAGCCACGCTGCAAGTGCGCAACCGCTTGGTGCAGGCCTACACCGATGTGATGAACATGCAGGTGTAAAACAGCCCAGCTTTTCTTCTTTTTTTGAACCAGTTCCCTTCTTGATGTCGCTGTGCCAGTTTCCTGGGCAGCGGCTTTTTTTTGCCTGTCCATCGCCCCGGCTCAAGGGGCAACACAACCAGCAAAACAACGGGCAAAACATCGGGCAAAAAAAGAACCCTGGCAGCATGCATGCCTACCAGGGTTTTATGTTTTTAATAGCTGCTTGCGCTTATTAATTAAGGGTATTTACGTTAAAAACTATAAAAAACCATTAAATCAAAGCGTAACCAGCTACTTTAATTAAACCAGCAACGCATTCACGCGCTGGACGTAGGCCGCCGGGTCTTCCAGTTGGCCGCCCTCGGCCAGCAGGGCCTGGTCAAACAAAATGTGCGCCAGGTCGTGGAAATGCACGCTGCCATCGAGCTTTTTCACCAGTGCGTGCTCCGGGTTCACCTCCAGCACCGGTTTGCTGCTGGGCACGCTCTGCCCGGCCTGTTTCAACATGCGGGCCAGCTGGCTGCTCATGTCGCCTTCTTGCACCACCAGGCAGGCGGGCGAATCGACCAGACGCGAAGTCACGCGCACATCTTCGGCCTTGTCTTTGAGCGCTTCTTTGAGCTTGGCCAGCACGGGCTTGAAGGTTTCGGCGGCTTCTTCGGCGGCTTTCTTTTCGGCTTCGTCTTGCAGCTTGCCCAAATCCACCGCGCCCTTGGCCACGCTTTGCAGCGGTGTGCCGTCAAAGTCGTGCAGGTAATTCAGCGCCCATTCGTCCACGCGGTCGGTCATCAAGAGCACTTCAATGCCCTTTTTCTTGAACACTTCCAGCTGCGGGCTGTTTTTGGCAGCGGCCAGGGTGTCGGCGGTGATGTAGTAGATGGCTTCTTGGCCCTCTTTCATGCGCGCCTTGTAGTCGGCAAAACCCACGGTGGGCGCGTCGCTGCTGGTCGAGGCAAAGCGCAGCAGCTTGGCGATGCGCTCGCGGTTGGCAAAGTCTTCGCCCAGGCCTTCTTTCAGTACCGGGCCAAACTCGGCGTAGAAGCGGGTGTACTTGCCTTCCTTGGCCTTGTCTTCTTCGCTGACCACGTCGGTGACACCGTCGGCATCGGTGCTGGCCTCGTGCTTGTCGTGCTTGGCCAGGTCTTCCAGCATCGACAGCACGCGCTTGACCGAACCGTCGCGGATCAGGCGCACGTCGCGGCTTTCTTGCAGCAGTTCGCGGCTGACGTTCAGCGGCAGATCGGCCGAATCAATCACGCCTTTGACAAAGCGCAGGTACTGCGGCATGAGCGCTTCGGCATCGTCCATGATGAACACGCGCTTGACGTACAGCTTGATGCCCGCGTGCTTGTCGCGGGTGTACAGGTCAAACGGGGCCTTGGCCGGGATGTAGAGCAGCTGCGTGTACTCGCTGTTGCCTTCCACGCGGTTGTGCGCCCAGGCCAGCGGGTCTTCGTGGTCGTGGCTGATGCTTTTGTAGAACTCTTGGTACTGCTCGGCGGTGATGTCTTTTTTGGCGCGCGTCCACAGGGCGCTGGCCTTGTTTACGGTTTCCCACTCGCCGGTTTTCACCATGGCACCGGGTTCGCCTTCTTTGTCGCTGTCTTTCCACTCTTCCTTTTCCATCAGGATGGGCAGGCTGATGTGGTCGGAGTATTTGCTCACCAGCGATTTGAGTTTCCAAGCGTTCAGAAACTCCAGCTGGTCATCGCGCAGGTGCAAGATGACGCTGGTGCCGCGTTGCGGGCGGGTGATGGTTTCCACCTCAAAGTCGCCCGTGCCGCTGCTCGTCCAGCGCACGCCTTCAGTCTCGGGCAGGCCCGCGCGGCGCGATTCCACGGTGATTTTGTCGGCCACGATAAAGCCGGAATAAAAGCCCACGCCAAACTGGCCAATCAGCTGCGCATCCGATTTTTGATCGCCCGAGAGCTGCTCCATGAACGCCTTGGTGCCGCTCTTGGCAATGGTGCCCAGGTGGTCGATGGCCTCTTGCGCACTCATGCCGATGCCGGTGTCGGTAATCGTCAGCGTTTTGGCCTCTTTGTCGAACGCCAGGCGCACTTCCAGGTTGGGCTGGTCGCCGTACAGGCTGCTGTCGTTCAAGGCTTCAAAGCGCAGCTTGTCGCACGCATCCGAGGCGTTGGAGACCAGCTCGCGCAGGAAGATTTCGGGGTTGGAGTACAGCGAATGCGTCACCAGGTGCAGCAGTTGTGCCACTTCCGCTTGGAAGGAATGGGTGTGTTTACTCATAAGGTGTTGTCCAGCAATAAAAACGCCGACCCCGTGTCGGCAACGCCGTTGCAGTTAGGGGTGGAGGGCGGTATTTCAAGGGCTGCAGTGGCCATAGAAAAGCGTGCAGAAACACAAAAATATTGATTTTGATAAAAAGAACAATTCTCATTTATTGATAAAATGGGAGTGGCGCTCCCAGTGAGGGAGTGTTTTTTTCACTTTCTTATTCATTTCTCACGACTTCCCATGTCAGCAAACAGCAAATCTGGCCTGCACTGCGAATTGACGCAACTGGCCCTGGCCGCTGGTTTGACCCTGGTCAGCGCCAATGTCTTGGCGCAATCGGCCCCGGCCACCAACACCCTCTCGACTGTGACCGTGACGGGCGACAGCCCGCTCAAGACCGACCAGGCCGCTTCGAGCAAATTCACCGCGCCTTTGGTGGACACCCCCAAAACCGTGCAAGTGATTACCGAAGAGGTGCTGCAACAAACCGGGGCGACCAGCCTGCAAGAGGCCCTGAAAGCCACCCCCGGCATCACCTTTGGCAACGGCGAGGGCGGCAACCCCACGGGCGACCAGGCGTTTATTCGCGGCATGGATGCGCAGGCCAGCACCTTTGTCGATGGCATGCGCGACATTGCCGCCGGTTCGCGCGAGGTGTTCAACCTCGAAGCCATTGAGGTCATCAAAGGCGCTGATTCGGCCTATGCCGGACGGGGCGGGGCGGGCGGGTCGATCAACCTGGCGACCAAAAAAGCCAAGAACGAAAACTTCATCGCCGCTGATGTCGGCCTGGGCACCGACCAGTACAAGCGCAGCACGCTGGACTTGAACCGCAAGCTGTCGGACACCGTGGGCCTGCGCCTGAATGCCATGGCCCACGATGCCGATGTGGCCGGGCGCAATGGCCCTGAAAACAAACGCTGGGGCATTGCCCCCACCGTCACCTTTGGCATGGGCACACCCACCGAAATCACCCTGGGCTGGCAGCACCTGCAAACCGACGATGTGCCCGATGGCGGCATTCCCTACCGCTGGAGCAATACCCAGGCGGCCAACCTGCCCGGCGGCAGCACGGTGCGCCCGGAATACGGTGCCAGCCGCAAAAATTGGTACGGCCTGGACAACCGCGATTTTCAAAAAGAAAAAAGCGATATGTTCACCGCCTCGGTCGAGCACAAATTCAGCGCCACCAACAAGCTGCGCAACAGCCTGCGCTACAGCAAATCCACGCAAGACTACGTTTGGACGCAGCCTGACGACAGCAAGGGCAACGTGGACAAAGGCTTTGTCTGGCGGCGCGGTAACTTTCGTGATGCACAAACCACCACGCTGCAAAACGTGACCGAGTTCACGGGCGAACAAACTGTGGGCAGCATTAAGCACACGTTTGCGGTGGGCATGGAGCTGTCCAAAGAAAAAGCCGATGTGTGGTCGGGCGCGATTCAGGACAACGCCACCAGCAACTGCACGGCGCTCACCCCGTGGTGTGCTGATTTGAACCACCCCAACAGCAGCGCCAACTGGCAATTCGCCTGGAATAAACCGGCCCAGGCCAGCACGTCGCAAATCGACACCGTGGCGCTCTACGGCTTTGACACCGTCAAGCTCAGCGAACAGTGGCTGCTCAACGGCGGCCTGCGCATGGACCACTACCGCCTGAACGTTTCCGGCCCGGCCGGTGGGCGTGCCCCTAATAACTACCCGGCGTACGACCTGCAGCGCAGTGACACGCTGTGGAATTACCAGCTGGGCGTGGTCTATAAACCGGCCGCCAACGGCAGCATTTACGCCAGCCTGGGCACCTCGTCCCGCCCTGGCGGCTCCACGCTGGGCAATGGCAGTGAAGACCTCACCGTCACCACCGATGCCCTGGCCGATCTGCAGCCGGAAAAAACCCGCTCCATCGAGCTGGGCACCAAGTGGGATGTGCTGAACAACCGCCTGGGCCTGACGGCGGCCATCTTCCGCAACGAAGTGACCAATGTGCGCATCACCGAAAACGGCCTAACCTATATGGGCGGCAACAAAGTGGTCAATGGCCTGGAGCTGGGCTTTACCGGCAGCGTCATGCACGGTCTGGACATCTTTGGCGGCTACACCTATATGGACAGCGAGCAAAAAGACATGGGTATCGGCAACATTGCCAACGGCCAGCCCTTCCAGAACACGCCCAAGCACAGCTTTAGCCTGTGGAGCAGCTACAAGCCCACGGCCAAACTCACCCTGGGCTTGGGCGTGTACGCGCAAAGCAGTGTGAACGCCGCCTACATCCGCAGCAATGACGGTGGCATCGTCACCAAAGGGGCCAGCGGCTACGCCCGCTACGATGCCATGGCCAGCTACCAGTTCACGCCGAACATGGCGCTGCAGCTGAACCTGTACAACCTGGGCAACAAGGTGTACTACACCGGCGTGCGTTCGCCGCATTACGCCAACATCGGCGCAGGCCGCTCGGCTGTGGCCACGCTGAAAATCACTTACTAAACCACGGGTCTGTATCCGATACTCCGCACCAACCCCGCTCCCCGCCCTGGGCAGCGGGGTTTCTTGCGCAAGCCATCATCGCGCCCACCATTCCTTCTTGCCCATCACCATGCTGCTGCGAATTCCTGCCCTGCTCACCCCTGAAGAAGTCGCCACCTGCCGCCAGACCCTGGAGCAGGCCCCCTGGGAAGATGGCCGCGCCACGGCCGGCCAGCTGGCCGCCCAGGTCAAGCACAACCTGCAACTGCCGCTGGCCAGCGAAGCCGCCAAAACCCTGGGCGAATTTCTTTTGAACAAACTGGCGCACAACCCGCTGTACCTGTCGGCCGCCCTGCCGCTGAAAGTGCTGCCCCCGCGCTTTAACCGCTACGAAGGCGGCGGCACCTATGGCAACCACATTGACAACGCGCTGTTTGCCCTGCCCGGAACGGCCAGCAAACTGCGCAGCGATGTCTCGACCACCGTCTTTCTTAGCGACCCCGACGAATACGAGGGCGGCGAGCTGGTCATTGAAGACACCTTTGGCCAGCAAAGCGTGAAGCTGGCCGCCGGCGATGCCATCGTTTACCCTGGCACCAGCTTGCACCGCGTTAATCCTGTAGCTAAAGGCACACGCTACGGCTCATTTTTCTGGGCACAAAGCCTAATTTCTTCGGCAGAGAAGCGCCGACTGCTCTTTGATTTAGACCAAAGCATCCAGGCCCTGACCGCCGACTGCCCTGCGCACCCGAAGATTTCCGCCCTCTCAGGCACCTACCACAACCTGCTGCGCATGTGGTCGCAAACATGAGCGCGGCCCTGAACAGCCTGGGCCAGCCCGTGCAACCGGCGGCCAGCCAGATTCCGGCGCATATCGCCAGCCTGCCCGATTACGAACAGCAGGCCCGCCAGCACATTGAAGCCCGCGCCTGGCAGCACATTCAGGGCGGGGCCGATCAGCAGCACACCCTGGCGCACAACCGCGCTGCCTTTGATGCGCTGCGCCTGCTGCCCCAGCCACTGGCCGATTTGAGCGCCGCGCACACGCGCCAAACCCTGCTGGGCCAGCCGCTAGAACACCCCATCCTGCTGGCCCCCGTGGCCTACCAAACCCTGGCCCACCCGGAGGGCGAACTGGCCAGCGTGCGCGCAGCTACCGCCTTGCAAGCGGGCATGGTGGCCAGCACCCTGAGCAGCCACACGCTGGAGGCGATTGCGCACGAGGCGCAGCACGCCCGCAGCGCTTTGCAGCGGCGCGGGCCGCTGTGGTTTCAGCTCTATTCCCAGGCCGAGCGCCAGTACACCCTGGAGCTGGTGCAGCGGGCCGAAAGCGCCGGCTACGAGGCCATCGTCTGGACGGTGGATGCCAGCATCAAACGCTCCGGCTTTGCCTTGCCCGCCGGTGTGCAAGCGGCCAACCTGCGCCACATCGCCCCGCGCCCGCAGGCCAGCAGCATCGACGGCCCGCCGCTGTTTGGCACCCCGCTGGCCCAGCAGGCCCCCAGTTGGGACGAGCTGCGCTGGCTGCGCGCGCACACCCGGCTGCCGTTGATCGTCAAAGGCGTGCTGCACCCGGCGCAGGCCCGCCAGCTGGTCGATGCGGGGGTGGATGCGCTCATCATCTCCAACCACGGCGGGCGGGTGCTGGACGGCGTGGTCAGTCCGCTGGAGGTGCTGCCCGCCATCGCCCAGGCGGTGAACGTGCCGCTGCTGCTCGATAGCGGCGTGCGCTGGGGCACCGATGTGGTCAAAGCCCTGGCCTTGGGGGCCAGCGCTGTCCTGGTGGGCCGTCCGCAACTGCACGCCCTGGCCTGCGCGGGCTGGCTGGGGGTGGCCCACATGCTGCACCTGCTGCGCGGCGAGTTGGAGCTGGCCATGGCGCAACTGGGCTGCGCTACGTTGGCCGACATTGGCCCAGGCATTTTCTGGAAAAATAGTTAAAAAAAAGAGCGCTTACCGCGCTCTTTGTAAAGGTTTTAACTTGATTTAAAGCGCAATCGCTTTGTTTATAAGCGCCACCAGCTATTTATTCAGCCTGTGGCTTGCGTTGGCGAAAGCGCGGTTCTGCCGCCTCGGGCGGGGAGTCCTCTGGGCGAATCACCTTGATCGGCGCGGCCTTGCCCTTCAGGCTGGCGGGGGCGCGGTAGGTGCGAATGCTGCCCCGCCGACCCGGCTGTTCGCCTTCTGGTGCAGGGGCCGAGCGCTGTGCTGCGCGGTCAAAGTCGCCGCGTGGCGCACGATCTGAAAAGTCCCGCTGGGGGCGGTCACTGCGGGGGCCACGCTCTTGGCGCTCGCCACCCTCACGGCGCGGGCCTCGGTCATCGCTGCGGAAGCTAGGGCGGTCGCCCCCTTCACGGCGTGGAGGCCGGTCATTGCCCTCAAAGCGGCGCTGCGGGCGGTCACCGCCCTCAAAACGGCGTTCTTGGCGCTCGCCGCCTTCACGGCGTGGGCCTCGGTCGTCGCTGCGGAAGCTGGGGCGGTCGTTATCAAAGCGGCGCTGCGGGCGGTCACCACCTTCAAAACGACGCTCTTGGCGCTCGCCACCTTCGCGGCGTGGGCCTCGGTCATCGTTGCGGAAGCTGGGGCGGTCGTTGTCAAAGCGGCGCTGCGGGCGGTCACCGCCTTCAAAACGACGCTCTTGGCGCTCGCCGCCCTCGCGGCGCGGGCCTCGGTCATCGCTGCGGAAGCTGGGCCGGTCGCCCCCCTCGCGGCGTGGGGTGGCAGAAGGGTCGCGGCGGGCAGGGCGGCCACCGGAGGAGGATTTGGGTTTAAAGGGGGGCATGGCCAACTCTAGGCAAGACAAATTAAGGCGCAATTGTGCCTGTACCACTGCCGCTTTGTCGGCCCCTGGCCTGCAGCGGTGGCAAGAAAAGAGGGCAAGGCAGGCACTGCATAAAAAAATTCTGCCCATCCGTGTTGCTGGGGGCGGGGTCAATCCACTTTTTCGTGGGCAGAAGCGGACTTGGTGCTTTGAAAAAAACCGTTGCGCAAGGCTTCCAAATCGACCACCCGCAAGCCGCCGTACTCCACTTGGATGGCACCGGCAGCCTCCAAAGTGGCCAAAGCCTCATTCACCCGTTGGCGCGACAGCCCTACCAGATAGGCCAGTTCTTGCTGCGTAATGCGTAGCAGCTGATTGCCACCAGGGTAAGGGTAGAGCGCCGGATTGAATAAGGCGGCCAAGCTGCGGGCCACGCGCAGGTCGGGGCTGGAGAGGCGATCGATCTCGCGCGCACCAATGAACTGGCCCAGGCGCTCGTTGAGCTGGTTCATGATGTAGCGGTTAAAGCCCAGCGAGTTGTCCAGCAGCCAGTGAAAGGTGTCAATGTGCAGGCCAGCGACCACGCTTTTGCGCAGCGCTTGCACGTTGTAGCGGTAGGACTCGCGCTTGATGGCCGTGCCTTCGCCAAACCACCCTCCAGGGGGCAGGCCGGCAAAGGTCATGCTTACGCCCTGGGCATTTTCGGAGCTCATTTTCAGCAAGCCATCGATCAGCCCAAACCAGTAGGTCACTTGGCGCCCGATCATGCACACGTACTCTCCGGGGTTGGCCTGGGTGACATGGATGGCATTCACCGCCCGATCACGCTCATGGGGTTGGAGCAGGCGCAACCAAGGGATGCCATCCAGTTCTTGCGCACAAGGGGTGCGCCTGCGTTGGTACAAAGAAGGTGTCGAACTCATAATCGTGAAGCATCTGCGCAGATAAAGACTCTGTCCCCTAGGGTTTGCCACAAGGGGGGGCCATTTCCCTGGGAGGACGGTGCGAAATGATGAAAATAAACCACAGTAAAAGGCCAATTAGCGCGGTAAGCAGCAGGATAACCCGACTAGGACTTTCCCCAGGAAAGTAAGCGAAAAGACACAATAACGTCAAACTCACCACTACGATTGTTGGAAATCGGGTGCCAAGCAGACTTTTTTACATAAAACTGACGGCACCATTTTCAGGAATTTCCAGAACATTGTTTGTGAGGAACCGCCATGGCGAACACTTTTCCGCACCTGCTCCTAAGCCACGCAACGCAGCGCCCAACAGCCCCTGCCTTGCGTGAAAAAGAGTTCGGTATTTGGCAGACTTGGACCTGGGCCGATGTCGCCCGCGACGTACGCCACATGGCTTGTGGCCTGGCGGCACTGGGGCTGGCCCGGGGGCAAAACCTGGCCTTCGTCAGCGACAACCGACCCAACGTTTACATGGGCTTTGCGGCCGTGCAAAGCCTGGGGGCCGTGCCCATTCCGCTGTACCAGGATGCGGTGGCCCAAGAAATGGCGTTTGTGATGGAGGATGCTGACATCCACTTCGCTTTTGCCGAAGACCAAGAACAAGTGGACAAGCTGCTGGAAGTGCGCGAAACCGTGCCCGGCATCACCCACATCATTTACGACGACCCGCGCGGTTTGCGCAAATACGAAGAGCCCGGTTTGATCAGCACCGCAGAGCTGAAAAAGCTCGGTGCCGCCTGGGATAAAGACCACCCGGGTGTGTGGGACAGCATGCAGCAGCGTGTGCAGGCTGAGGATGTGGCGGTGATTCTTTACACCTCGGGCACCACCGGCAAGCCCAAAGGGGTGTGCCTGACGCACACCAACTTCATCGGCTCGGCCCAGGGCGGGGTGGAGGTGGACAAGCTGGGCCCCAGCGACAACGTGATCTCTTACCTGCCCCCGGCCTGGGTGGGCGACCATTTGTTCTCGTACGCACAATGGCTGGTGGCCGGTTTCACCATCAACTGCCCCGAGTCGGCAGCCACCGTCAGCATTGACATGCGCGAAGTGGGCCCGACCTACTACTTTGCCCCGCCCCGGGTGTTTGAGGGCATGCTCACCTCGGTGTCGATTCGCATGGAAGATGCGGCCCCGTTTAAACAATGGCTGTTTAAAAAGGCCATGGATGTGGCCAAACGGGTGGGCTCAGACATTTTGGATGGCAAGCCGGTCGGGGCGCTGGACAAACTCAAGTACCGCCTGGGCGACTTCATGATTTACGGCCCGCTGCGCAATGCCATGGGGCTGTCGCGCATTCGCGTGGCCTACACCGCGGGCGCAGCGATTGGGCCGGAGCTGTTCCAGTTTTTCCGCAGCATTGGCATCAACCTCAAACAGCTGTACGGCCAAACTGAAACCTGCGCCTATGTTTGTCTGCAGCGCGATGGCCAGGTCGATATCAACAGCGTGGGCCAGGCCGCCCCCGGTATTGAACTGAAGATTGCCGAGAACGGCGAAGTGCTGCTCAAAGGCGTGTCGGTGCTCAAGGAGTACTACAAGCGCCCGGATGCCACCGCCGAGGTGCTGGATGAAAACGGCTACTTCAAAACCGGCGATGCAGGCGTGATTGGTGCCAACGGCCAGCTGCGCATCATCGACCGTGCCAAGGACGTGGGCAAGATGGCCAGCGGGGCCATGTTTGCGCCCAACTACATTGAGAACAAGCTCAAATTCTTCTCGCACATCAAGGAGGCGGTGTGCTTTGGCAACGGCAAGGACAAGGTGTGCGCCTTTGTCAATATTGATTACGAAGCCGTGGGCAACTGGGCCGAGCGCCAGGGCATCCCCTACGGCGGCTATGTGGACTTGGCCTCCAAGCCCCAGGTGCTGGCGCTGATTGCCGATTGCATCCGCCAGGTCAATGCCGGCCTGGCCGCCGAAGAAGGCATGGCCGATACCCAAGTGGCCCGCTTCTTGGTGCTGCACAAAGAGCTGGATCCCGATGACGATGAGCTGACCCGCACCCGCAAAGTGCGCCGCAACTTTATCGCCGAGAAATACGCCGTGCTGATCGAGGCGCTGTACAGCGGCAAGACCGAGCAGTTCATTGAAACCCAGGTGAAGTTTGAAGACGGGCGCACGGGCAGCGTCAGCGCCACGCTGCAAATTTTGGAAGGGCAGGTCTTTGCGGCCACCCGCCAAGCGGCCTGACCGAGGGTGCTTATGACCGACGCTGTTTTAGAACACCCCGGCTCCACGGCCATCCCCGCCGCTGTCCCCAGCGACTCCTCTCACCCGATTGCCCAAGAAAAATCTAGCGCCATGTCCGAGAAAAAAATTGGCGATGTCATTTTGGACATCCAAAACATCAGCCTGCGCTTTGGCGGTGTCAAAGCGCTGACCGACATCTCATTCAACGTGCGCGAGCACGAGATTCGCTCCATCATCGGCCCCAACGGGGCGGGCAAATCCTCGATGCTCAACTGCATCAACGGCGTGTACACGCCCAGCGAAGGCTCCATCACCTTCCGGGGCCAAACCTTTGCCCACATGAACAGCCGCCAGGTGGCGGAAATGGGCGTGGCCCGCACCTTCCAGAACCTGGCGCTGTTCAAGGGCATGAGCGTGATCGACAACATCATGACCGGGCGCAACCTGAAGATGAAGTGCAACCTGCTGCAGCAAGCCTTCCACCTGGGCCCGGCGCGGCGCGAAGAGCTGGCGCACCGCGAGTTTGTCGAAAACATCATCGACTTTTTAGAAATTCAGGCCTACCGCAAAACGCCCGTGGGCCAGCTGCCCTACGGCCTGCAAAAGCGCGTGGACTTGGGCCGTGCCCTGGCCATGGAGCCACAGGTGCTGCTGCTGGACGAGCCCATGGCCGGCATGAACGTCGAGGAAAAACAGGACATGTGCCGCTTCATCCTGGACGTGAACGATGAGTTTGGCACCACCATCGTGCTGATCGAGCACGACATGGGCGTGGTGATGGACATCTCTGACCGCGTGGTGGTGCTGGACTACGGCAAAAAAATTGGGGATGGTGCCCCCGATGATGTGCGCAACAACGAAGACGTGATCCGGGCCTACCTGGGTACTACGGACTAACCGAACCCAACGGACTTCACCGAGATATATAAAAAAGGAGCAGTTACCGTGGCATTCTTCTTAGAAACCCTATTTGGTGGCCTGATGGTTGGCACGCTGTATGCGTTGGTAGCTATTGGTTTTGTATTAATTTTTAAAGCCTCAGGCGTTTTCAACTTCGCCCAAGGGGCCATGGTGCTGTTCTCGGCCCTGGTCATGGCGCGGTTTGCCGAGTGGATTCCGCAGTGGCTGGGCATGGAGCCCGGCCTGGTGGGCAACCTGCTGGCCATCGTCGTCACCTTGGTGGGCATGGTTATTGTTGCCTGGGCCATCGAGCGCTTGGCGCTGCGCCATCTGGTGAACCAAGAGCCCATCATTTTGCTGATGGCCACCCTGGGCATTGCCTATTTGCTCGACGGTTTTGGCCCCATGGTGTTTGGCTCCGAGGTGTACAGCATCAACGTGGGCATGCCCAAAGACCCAGTGTTCCTGATGGAATCGACCTTTGAAGGCGGCGTGATGATCAGCCTCGAAGACCTGATGGCCGCCGGTATCGCCGCCGTGATGGTCGCTGCGCTGAGCATCTTTTTCCAAAAAACCAAAACCGGCCGCGCCCTGCGTGCGGTGGCCGATGACCACCAAGCGGCGCAATCCATCGGCATTCCGCTGTCGCGCATCTGGGTCATTGTCTGGTCGGTGGCCGGGGCCGTGGCCTTGGTGGTGGGGGTGATCTGGGGCAGCAAGCTGGGCGTGCAGTATTCGCTGTCGCTGGTGGCGTTGAAAGCCCTGCCGGTGGTGATTTTGGGCGGGCTGACCTCCCTGCCCGGCGCCATCATTGGCGGCCTGATCATTGGCGTGGGCGAAAAACTCTCCGAGGTGTACATCGGCCCCATGGTCGGCGGCGGCATCGAAACCTGGTTTGCCTATGGCCTGGCCCTGTGCTTTTTGCTGGTGCGCCCGCAAGGCCTGTTTGGCGACAAGATCATTGACCGCGTTTAACGCAACGCCCATTAAACGCATTTACGAAAACGAGGAAGAACGCAATGTTTTATCGTGAAAACGGTCAATTTAAGACCAGCTACGCGGCCGATCAGCAGATTTTCACCATCGCGCAAGACCGCTACGCCATCTTGGGCTTGCTGGCCATTGCCTTTTTGGTGATTCCGCTGGTGGCCAGTGATTACACCTTTCAAGCCATCCTGATTCCCTTTGTCATCATGAGCTTGGGCGCTTTGGGCCTGAACATCCTGGTGGGCTACTGCGGGCAGATCTCTTTGGGTACGGCCGCCTTTATGGCCGTGGGGGCCTACGCCGCCTTCAACTTTCAAGCGCGTTTTGAGAACATGCCCCTGCTCATCGCCTTGATTGGCGGTGGCCTGTGCGCCATGGCGGTGGGGGTGGTGTTTGGCCTGCCTAGCTTGCGCATTCGCGGCCTGTACCTGGCCGTGGCCACGCTGGCGGCCCAGTTTTTTATTGACTGGATTACCACCCGCGCGGCCTGGGTGACGAACAACTCCTCCTCGGGCTCCGTCAGTGCCAAAGCGCTGGAAATCCTGGGCTGGCAAATCGACACCCCCATGGAGAAGTATTTGCTGTGCCTGGCCATCCTGTGCGTGCTGGCACTGGGTGCCAAAAACCTGGTGCGCAGCTCGGTGGGCCGCGAATGGATGGCCATGCGCGATATGGACGTAGCCGCCAGCGTGATCGGCATCCGCCCGGTGTACGCCAAGCTCTCGGCCTTTGCCGTTAGCTCTTTTATTGTGGGCATTGCCGGGGCGCTGTGGGGCTTTGTGCACCTGGGTTCGTGGGAGCCGGCCGCCTTTGGTCTGAACCAATCGCTGCAGCTGCTGTTCATGATCATCATTGGTGGCCTGGGCTCCATCGTGGGCAGCATTTTTGGTGCCGCCTTCTTTGTGCTGCTGCCGCTGTTCTTGAACCAGGTGCCGCACTGGATGGGCCTGCCCATTTCCACCGCCACCGCCACCTATCTGGAGCACATGATTTTTGGTGCCCTGATCGTGTTCTTCCTGATTGTGGAACCGCACGGTTTGGCCAAACTGTGGGCTACCGCCCGCCAAAAACTGCGCGTCTGGCCCTTCCCGCACTAAGCCGCGCAGTCCTCAGAAGCTTTCACGTTTTTTAACGACGGCACCTCAGAGTGCCGCCACCCGGGCACCTTGCCCACCTTTAGGAGACCACCATGAAATTCAAATCCATTGCCATGGCCGCCGCCATTGCGACTGCCAGCCTGGGCACCCTGTTGGCCAGCCCCGCCGCCCAAGCGCAAGCGCAAGAGCAGTTCATGCCGCTGCTGGTGTACCGCACCGGCCAGTTCGCCCCCCTGGGCATTCCATGGGCCAACGGCAAGCAGGATTACCTGAAACTGGTGAATGCCAAGGGCGGTATCAACGGCGTGAAAATCACCTTTGAAGAATGCGAAACCGCTTACGACACCGGCAAGGGCGTGGAGTGCTACGAGCGCATGAAGAGCCGCACTGGCGGCACTGCCAGCTTTGATACGCAATCGACCGGCATCACCTTTGCCGTCAGCGACAAAGCCCCCGGCGACAAGGCCACCATCGTGAGCCCTGGCTACGGCCTGTCGCAATCGGCCGATGGCCGCGTGTTTGAATGGAACTTCCCCCTGCTGGGCAACTACTGGACGGCGGCCGATTCCATGATTCAGGACATCCTGAAAAAAGAAAAAGGCAGCCTGAAGGGCAAAAAAATCGCCCTGATTTACCACGACTCGCCGTACGGTAAAGAACCCATCCCGCTGCTGGAAAAACGCGCCGCCAAAGAAGGCTTTGAACTGCTCAAACTGCCGGTGACCGCCCCCGGTGTGGAGCAAAAATCCACCTGGCTGCAAGTGCGCCAGCAGCGCCCCGACTACGTGCTGCTGTGGTCGGCGGGCGTGATGACCCCCACGGCCATCCGTGAAGCCCAGGCCACCGCCTACCCGCGCGAGAAAATCTACGGCATCTGGTGGGCCGGTTCTGAGACCGACGTGCAAGACATCGGTGCCGGTGCCAAGGGGTACAACGTTGTGACCATTCACAACACCGCCGAGCACGACAAAGTCCACGACGAAGTCAAAACCCTGGTGTACGACAAAGGCCAAGGCACGGCCCGCGACATCAAAGGCACCCAGTCCATCGCTTACACGCGCGGCATGGTGATCTCCATGTTGCAAGTCGAGGCCGTGCGCACTGCCCAGGAAAAATTTGGCAAAGGCCAGGTCATGAACTCTGAGCAAGTGCGCTGGGGCCTGGAAAACCTGAACCTGACGCAAGAGCGCCTCAATGAGCTGGGCTTTGGCAAGGTGCTGCGCCCGGTGCAAACCAGCTGCGAAAACCACATGGGCACCGACTGGTCGCGCATCGCCCAGTGGGATGGCGCCAAGTTCAACGTTGTCTCTGACTGGTACCAGGCCGACAAGAGCATGGTCGGTCCGCTCGTGAAAGAGTACGGCGAGCGCTACGCCAAAGAGAAAAACATTCAAATCCGCGACTGCAAATAACATAGCATTTGTCGCACTATCTAAGTCATTTAGATAGCTAAAACACTGCAAGCGCTTTCAATACAAGCGCTTGCAGCTATAACTAACATTAGGTGATGGTATGAGCACTGCAACCCCCGCTTCCACAACCCAGCCGCTGGTCGAAGTCAATGGCATTGAAGTCATTTACAACCACGTCATCTTGGTACTCAAAGGCGTTTCGCTGAAAGTGCCAGAGCACGGCATCGTTGCCCTGCTCGGCGGCAATGGCGCGGGCAAGACCACCACTTTGCGGGCCATCTCCAACCTGCTCAAAGGCGAGCGCGGCGAGGTCACCAAAGGCAGCGTCATGCTGGAAGGCCAAGAAATTCAAAACCTCTCGCCCGCCGACCTGGTCAAGCGCGGCGTGGTGCAGGTCATGGAAGGGCGCCACTGCTTTGCCCACCTGACCATCGAAGAAAACCTGCTCACCGGCAGCTACACCCGCACCGACAAGGCCGAAATCGCCCGCAACCTGGAAAAGGTTTACAACTATTTCCCACGCCTGAAAACCCGGCGCACCAGCCAAGCGGCCTACACCTCGGGCGGCGAGCAGCAAATGTGCGCCATTGGCCGCGCCCTCATGAGCAACCCGCGCATGGTGCTGCTGGATGAGCCCTCCATGGGCCTGGCGCCGCAAATCGTCGAAGAAGTCTTCAACATCGTGCAAGACCTCAACCTCAAAGAAAAAGTCACCTTCATGCTGGCCGAGCAAAACACAAATATGGCGCTCAAATACGCCGACTACGGCTACATCATGGAAAGCGGGCGCATCGTCATGGACGGCCCGGCCAAAGAGCTGGCCAGCAACGAAGACGTGAAAGAGTTTTACCTGGGCGTAGGCGGCAGCGAGCGCAAGAGCTTCAAAGACGTGAAAAGCTACAAGCGCCGCAAACGCTGGTTGGCTTGAATATTAATATTTATAGCTTCATCCATATACTCTGCAATGGTTAGAGGCTGATTTAATACCAATAATATCCCCTGAAAAGAGTGACCATGTCTGCGTTTTACGACACCCTTGAAACCCGCCCCCCAGAGGAACGCGAAGCGGCCTTGCTGGCTGCGCTGCCGGGGCAAATTGCCCATGCGCAGAAACACAGTCCAGCCTTTGCGGACATTCTGGCCGGCGTTGATGCTGCCAGCATCACCAGCCGCGCTGCGCTGGCCCAGCTGCCGGTCACGCGCAAATACCAGCTCTTGGAGCGCCAACAAGCCCAGCGCAGCACCAATCCCTTTGGTGGCTTTGCAACACACGGCTTTGGCCCGGCCATGCCGCGCGTTTTTGCCAGCCCCGGCCCCATTTACGAGCCCGAAGGCCAGCGCAAAGACTACTGGCGCATGGCCCGCGCCATCTACGCCGCCGGATTTCGCAGCGGCGAGCTGATTCACAACTGCTTCAGCTACCACTTTGTCCCCGCCGGGGCCATGATGGAAAACGGTGCCCATGCCATCGGCTGCAGCGTCTTTCCCGGCGGCACGGGCCAAACCGAGCAGCAAGTGCAGGCCATGGCAGAGCTGCAGCCCGCTGGCTACATTGGCACCCCCAGTTTTTTGAAACTGATTTTGGAAAAAGCCCAGGCCATGGGCACCCCCCCGCCCAGCCTGCGCAAGGCCCTGCTCTCGGCCGAAGCCTTCCCACCATCGCTGCAGCAATGGATGCAAGAGCGTGGCGTAACCGGCTACCAGTGCTACGCCACTGCCGACTTGGGCCTGATCGCTTACGAAACCGAAGCCCGGCAAGGCTTGGTGGTGGATGAAGGCGTGATTGTCGAAATCGTGCGCCCCGGCACCGGCGACCCGGTGCCAGAGGGCGAGGTTGGCGAGCTGGTCATCACCACCCTGAACACCGACTACCCGCTGATCCGTTTTGGCACGGGCGACCTTTCCGCCGTCCTGCCTGGCCACTGCCCGACAGGCCGCACCAATGTGCGCATCAAAGGCTGGCTGGGTCGCGCAGACCAAACCACCAAAGTGCGCGGCATGTTTGTGCAGCCTGGGCAGGTGGTTGAAGTGGCCAAGCGCTTCCCCCAAATCCAGCGCGTGCGTCTGGTCATCACAGGGGCCATGGCCAACGACCAGATGACTTTGCACGTCGAGACCCTGGAAACGGCCCCCGGCTTGGTGCAATTGCTGCAAGACACCGTGCGCGAAGTCACCAAGCTGCGCTGTGAGGTGCAGTTTCACCACCCAGGGCGCTTGCCCAACGACGGCAAGGTGATTGAAGACGCCCGCAGCTACGAGTAAGGCCAGCGCACCCAACAAAAAACCGACCTGCCCAGGTCGGTTTTTTTGTGAGCTGCTAGCGCTGAAAAATCAATGCTTTTTGCAACTATTAGCGCTAAAAGTATTATTCATTAAGCGCAAATAGCTATTATTTTTTAAGCAAACGCAACCAGTGCTTTTTTCATTTTTTTCATGGCCGCCACTTCGATCTGGCGGATGCGCTCGGCACTGACCCCGTATTCGGCGGCCAGTTCGTGCAGCGTCATGCCGCCGCTGCCGTCGTCATTGACGTGCAACCAGCGCTGCTCAACAATGCGGCGGCTGCGCTCATCCAGCCCGTCCAGCGCGTGGGCGATGCCATCACTGGCCAGCACATCGCGCTGGCGCGATTCGAGCATGGCGGTGGGCTCATCGCGGCGGTCGCTCAGGTAGGTGATGGGGCCAAAGGCGGCCTCGCCATCATCGTTGGGCGCAGGGTCCAGCAGCACATCGCCGCCAGCCAAGCGCGCTTCCATTTCCATCACCTCCTCGGGTTTGACCCCCAGTTTGCTGGCCATGGTGTCGATTTGCTCGGGCGTTAGTGTGTCACGCAGGGCGGCATCGCTGTCCATCGCGGCATCGGTTTGCATGCCCTGCTTCATCGAGCGCAGGTTAAAGAACAGCTTGCGCTGCGCTTTGGTGGTGGCCACTTTGACCATGCGCCAGTTTTTGATGATGTATTCGTGGATTTCGGCCTTGATCCAGTGCATGGCGTAGCTGACCAGGCGCACGCCTTGGTCGGGGTCAAAGCGCTTGACGGCTTTCATCAGGCCGACGTTGCCTTCTTGGATCAAATCGCCCTGTGGCAGGCCATACCCCAGGTATTGGCGCGACAGCGAGATGACCAAGCGCAGGTGCGACAAGATCAGCCGCCCGGCGGCGTCCAGATCGTTGTGGTCTTTGAGTTTGCGGGCGTACTCCTGCTCTTCCTCTAGGGTGAGCATGGGCATGCGGTTGGCTGCACTGATGTAGGCATCCAGGTTGCCCAAAGAGGGCAGCAGCGCCCAGGGATTGGTGGGCGCCAAGGCCGTTGCAGTGCAAGCAGGGGTGTGGTTCATCGCAATTCGTCCTTTCATCCAGCACCATATATTAGCACTCGGTAGATACGAGTGCTAAAGCCAAAGTTCCTGGGGTTCAGAACGTCAGTACTTTGTCGGCGGCCATGATCCAGTCGGTCAGCTCGGTGAGGTTGCCGATGGCGGTGCCCGGCAGCAAGGGCAGCTCAAGCAGGCCACGGTTTTGGGCACAGGTGCGGCAGACGCGCACGGTGGCACCGGCCTCAATCAGTATTTGCAGGTGGCTTTGCAGGCCTTGGCCGCCTTGGCCGTCGTTTTGGCCAGGCAGGGCCAGCACGGTGGCATCGGACATTAAAAAGACGGTCACTTCAGGCTGCTCATCGTGCGCGGCCAGCATGTTGGCGATGCGCAGGGCGGACAGGCAGCGCTCGCTGCCGTAAGGGGCGGCGTGCAGGACGATGGCGATTTTTTGCGGCATGGCGTTCTCTTTTTTAGCCCAAAAGCACGGCAAGCCGTGCAGTGAAAGCGCGTGTGCTGGCCTTGTGCGCACAGCCGGCAGCGCCAGGAGGCGAGCCGCTGGGCAGAGCGCATTTTTTGACTATTGTTGGGTGTGCGTTCTGGGGTGCCGGTGTGCAGGGGCCGCTTGGTAGCCTAGTAGGTCACCGCCATGGCGGCGACGTCGATGGTGATCATGGGTTTGACCAAAATGGCGTGGGTTGCGCGGGCGTAGGCGGTGCGCCAGTCGGCATCGTCCAGGCGGCGGGGGCCGGCGGCTTGGGCGACCAGCAGCACTTTGTCTGCCAGGAGTACTTTGCCGCTGGCGCGCAGGGGTTCGCATTCCATTGCGGTAAATTGGTCATCCAGCCAGCGGCGGGCCTCTTCCATGCCCATGGGCTCCAGGCGCGAGAGGTCGATGCGCCATTCTTGTTGCGGATTGAAACGTACGATGAGTTCACTGCTCATAAATCATCCTCGCGGCAGATGGTTGGTGAAAAAAGAGCAGCTTACCCCAAGCCGATTGCAGACACGTTCGGGATTGTCACTATAAATAGTTAAAAACAACAAATTAATCAGAGCTGCCACCGCAGCAATGGCAAATACTTTCGGCTGAAAGTCATCAAAAAGACAGTATTTACCAGCGGTGGCTGCCATTGTTTTTAATCCAGCAGTGCGGCCTCAGGCGCGTGCGCGTGCTCACGGCGGGTTTGTACGGCCTGGGACAGTTGCTCCAGCACCGTGACGGTATCGCTCCAGCCCAGGCAGGCATCGGTGATGCTTTGGCCGTAGACCAGCTGGCGGACATCGTCTTGCCCGGCGTTGAACTTTTGCGCTCCGGCAACCAAGTGGCTCTCCAGCATCACGCCAAACACTTGGCGCGAGCCGCTTTCGATTTGCTGGGCGATGTCGGCCGCCACGTCTTTTTGGCGCTCATGCTGTTTGTGGCTGTTGGCGTGGCTGCAATCGACCATCAGGGTGGCGGGCAGGCCGGCTTTTTCCAAATCGGCGCAGGCGGCGGCCACGTGGGCGGCATCGTAGTTGGGCGTTTTGCCACCGCGCAGGATGACGTGGCAGTCTTGGTTGCCAGCGGTGTGGACGATGGCCACTTGGCCGTTTTTGTGCACCGATAGGAAGTGGTGTCCCCGGCTGGCCGACTGGATGGCATCGGTGGCGATGCGGATGTTGCCGTCGGTGCCGTTTTTGAAGCCAATCGGTGCCGAAATGCCCGAGGCCAGTTCGCGGTGGACTTGGCTCTCCGTCGTGCGGGCACCAATTGCGCCCCAGCTGATCAGGTCCCCGATGTATTGGGGCGAGATCACGTCCAGAAATTCGCTGGCTGCGGGCACGCCCAGGCGGTTGATGTCGATGAGCAGCTGGCGGGCGATGCGCAGCCCTTCGTCGATGCGGTAGCTGCCGTCCAGGTAGGGGTCGTTGATCAGGCCTTTCCAGCCGACGGTGGTGCGGGGCTTTTCAAAATACACCCGCATGACGATTTCCAGCGTGTCTTTGTATTGCTCGCGCACGTCGGCCAGGCGGCGGGCGTAGTCCAGCGCGGCCTCGGGGTTGTGGATGGAGCAGGGGCCGACGATGACCAGCAGGCGGTCATCTTGGTTGCGCATGATGCGCTGGATGCTTTGCCGTGTGCCGCTGACCAGGGTTTCGACAGGGGTGTTTTGAATGGGGAAGAAGCGGATGAGGTGCTCGGGAGGGGGCAACACAGTAATGTCCTTGATACGTTCGTCGTCAGTCTGGCCAGTTTTGGGGGCTGCGCTGCGGTACCAAGCGTCACCGGGCGGGGAGTATTGAGCGGTCATGTGTGCCTCTGTGTGAAAAAAGGGATCGTGAAAAACAAAAAACCGCCGGGCTTTTCAGCTGCGGCGGTTGTTTGGGAGGGTTGTTCGTGGGTGTGCGAGCGCTTGCCTCTCATCCGCCAGGGATAGAGAACCAAAAGTAAAAATAGAAAGCGCTGGACATCGGCATAGCGCCGCAATGTAGCACTTCGTTTGCCGCAGTGCAACATGGGCGCGGAAAGTTTGCGAAAAAAAATTGCGTAAAATTCTTGAAAAATTCAAAAAATCACCGAATTTTCTTTTTCTTTGATAGTTATTGCAAAAATCCTGCATGTTCATGCTTTTGTTCTGCGTTCTTCCCGAATCAGGAGTTGCAGCAGCACAACACCGGCGGCCAGGATGACCGTCGTCACCGCCAGCGCGTCGGCATAGCTGCCGGTGGCGCGGGCAATCATCCCGCCCATGGCAGGCGCGGCAATCTGTGCCACGCCGTAGCCCAGGGTGATGCGGGCCATGGCCTTGGACGGATTGGCGGGAAAGTGGCGGCCCACCAGCGCCAGCGTCAGGCTGACGATGCCGACAAAGGTGCCGCCAAACAGCGCAGCGCTAATGAGGTTGAGCGCCACCCCGTCCGACAGCAGCGGCAGCAGCGCGGACAGCGCTTGCAGGGCATAGGCCAGCATCAGGGCGCGGGCCACGCTGATTTCCTGCGCGATGCGGTCCCAGACAAAGGTGGATGGCGTTGCCGCCAGCCCGACGACGACCCAGGCCCAGCTGCCCCGGCCGGCGAGCAGCGGCAGTTTTTCCACGATGGCGACGGTGAATGTTGCGCCGATGGCAAAGCCAAAACCGGCGCAGAAGTACGCCAGGGTTTGCAGCTTCATCCAGCGCCCGGAGGGCGGCGGGGCGCTGGCTGCTGCCGTGCTGGCGGTGGTGGGCAAGGTGGCGGGCCGGGGCATCCAGCGCCAGGCGGGAATGAAAAACACCGCGCCCAGCAGGCCCAGCGCCAGCCATTGCCCGTCCCACGGCAGCCAGCCCACCATGCCCACTACGGCCAGGCCAGACACCGCAATGCCCAGCCCCAGCCCGGAAAAGTGGATGCCCAGCTCTGGCCGCTGGCGGTGCGCCACCAGCCAGTTCAGCACCAGGGCCGACCCCAGCAGCATCCCCGCCGCGCTGGACAGCCCGGCCACAAAGCGCAGTGCCGCCCACAGCGCCACGTGGGTCGTCAGCCCCATGCCTGCGGTGCAGACCACGGCCAGCAGCAGGCCGATGCGGTAGAGCCGGAACTTGCGCTCCACATCGCTGACGGCCGTGGCCAGCAGCACCCCGCTCATGTACCCCGCGTAGTTGATGGCTGCCAGCCAGCCACCGGCCAGCAGGGACAGGTCGGCCTGCGCCCGCATGATGGGCAGCAGCGGCGTGTAGGCAAAGCGGGCCAGCCCCAGCGTCAGCACCAGGGCGCAGACACCGGCGCACAGCACGCGCCAGCGGGTGGCGGCATCGTGGGGGGAAAGGGGGAAAGGGGTCATGGCGCGGGCATCCGGTGGTTCAGGCCGCCATGCTAGCCATGCGATCGACGGCGGTTTTTCGATACTATGACAAGTGCTATCGACGACATGCCAAACATCCGCTCCATGCCTTCCTCACCCACCCGCACGGCTGCCTTGCTGCCCGTGCCTGCCCTGCAGGTGCTGCCGCAGCCGGTGGTGCTGCGCTCGGAAAACCTGGGGCCGGGCCAGGGGTTTGCCGAGCATACGCACCGCTGGAACCAGTTTGTCTATGCCACGGCGGGCACGCTGCTGGTGACGGTGGCGCACGCCCGGTACGTCATCACGCCGGAGCAGGCCATCTGGATTCCTACCGGCACGCGCCACGCTACGCACGCCTTGCATGGCGCGGCATTTCGCAATCTGTATGTGGACGATGCGCCCGATCTGGGCCTGCCAGCCCTTTGCACCTCGTACGCCGTCAGCCCCCTGATGCGGGCGCTGATCGTGGAGCTGGAACAAGCCGCAGGGCGGCAGGAAGAGGCTGCCTACCTGCACACGCTGTACGCCATGCTGCGTGCCCAGTTGCAGCGCCTGCCGCAGCTCCAGCGGCACCTGCCCTGGCCGCACAGCCCACGCCTGCGCCAGATGTGTGAGGCGCTATACGCCCACCCCGCCGACCCGCGCAGCCTGCACGCTTGGGGGCAGGTGCTGGGCATGTCCGCCCGCACCCTGGCCCGGCACTTTGCGCAGGAAACGGGCACATCCTTGCGGCAGTGGCGCCAGCAGCTGCGCCTGCTGCTGGCCCTGGAATGGCTGAGCACGCCGCGCAGCGTGACCAGCATCGCCATCGACCTGGGCTATGCCGGCACCTCGGCCTTTAGCTATATGTTTCATCAGGCCACCGGCTGCACGCCGTCCCAATGGCGCAGCCGACGGGCTGCAGGATAGGAGCATCCCGCCGCCATGAGCGATTTCCTATTTCCTGGGCATCGCTGAGCGCGCCAAGGCCAAGGAGGGCGCAGCAGGCACGCCGTGATACTGCGCACTGCCATCTGCAGAAGCAGAAAGGGACGCTGTGCAGCGTCCCCTTTTTTTAAACAAAATGGGCTGAAACCCTTGCGGTTCAAGCGCTAATAGCTATCAAAATATCAAGCCGTGCCGCCCACCGTCAGCCCGTCGATGCGCATGGTGGGCTGGCCCACGCCCACGGGTACGCTCTGGCCTTCCTTGCCGCAGGTGCCCACGCCGCTGTCCAGGCGCATGTCGTTGCCAATCAGGCTGACCTTTTTCATGCACTCGGGGCCATTGCCCACCAGGGTGGCCCCTTTGACCGGGTATTGAATCTTGCCGTTTTCCACCCAGAAGGCCTGGCTGGCCGAGAAGACGAACTTGCCACTGGTGATGTCCACCTGCCCGCCGCCAAAGTTGGTGGCATACAGCCCTTTTTTGATGCTGGCGACGATCTCGCGCGGGTCTTTGTCGCCGCCGAGCATGTAGGTGTTGGTCATGCGCGGCAGCGGCAGGCTGGCGTAGCTTTCGCGCCGGCCATTGCCGGTGGGTTGCACCCCCATCAGGCGGGCGTTCAGGCTGTCTTGCATATAGCTTTTCAGGATGCCGTCTTCAATCAGCACATTGGCCTGGGTGGCGTGGCCTTCGTCGTCGATGTTGAGCGAGCCGCGCCGGTCGGGCAGGGTGCCGTCGTCCAAGATGGTCACGCCTTTGGCGGCGACGCGCTGGCCGATGCGGCCGCTAAAGGCGCTGGAGCCTTTGCGGTTGAAGTCGCCCTCCAGCCCGTGGCCCACGGCCTCGTGCAGCAGCACGCCGGGCCAGCCAGCGCCCAGCACCACGGTCATTTCGCCGGCCGGGGCAGGGCGGGCATCCAGGTTGGTCAGGGCCTGGCGCACGGCCTCGCCCACGTAGTCGGCAATCAGGGCATCGTCAAAGTAGGCCAGGCCAAAGCGTCCACCGCCGCCCGATGAGCCCACTTCGCGCCGTCCGCCCTGCTCGGCAATCACGGTGACCGACAGGCGCACCAGCGGGCGCACGTCGGCGGCCAGGGTGCCGTCGGCGCGGGCGACCAGTACCACGTCGTATTCGCTGGCCAATCCCGCCATCACCTGCACGATGCGCGGGTCCTGGGCGCGGGCCAGGGCTTCGACCTTGCCCAGCAGCGCCACCTTGTCGGTGCTGCCCAGGGTGGCGATGGGGTCGAGTGCCGGGTACAGGCTGCGGCTGGGGGCAATCGTGGTTTTGGGGATGCGCACTTTGGCGCTTTTGCCCGCGCTGGCGATGGCCCGCACGGTGTGTGCGGCATCCAGCAGGCTGGGAAGGGAGATGTCGTCCGAATAGGCAAAAGCGGTTTTCTCGCCGCTGACGGCGCGCACGCCCACGCCCTGGTCGATGGAAAAAGAGCCGGTTTTGACGATGCCCTCTTCCAAGCTCCAGCCTTCAGCGCGGGTGTATTGGAAGTACAGGTCGGCATCGTCCACCTGGTGGGCGCGGATGGCGGCCAGCGCTTGCGTCAGATGGCTTTCGTCCAGACCAAAGGGTTCGAGCAGCAGTTGCCGGGCCGTGGCCAGGCGCTCAATAGTGGGTTCGCGTGCAATCATGGGGTGCGATTGTAGAGAGAACGTGCTTGGCACCACGCCCTTGGGTTAGACGCTGCGCTGTGCCGTGCGCCGCGCCAGATGCTGGGCGCGGGCAATGGACATCAAAATGCCCAGCGCCAGCCCCAGCGTGACCATGGCCGTGCCACCGTAGCTCAGGAAGGGCAGCGGCAGCCCCACCACGGGCAGGATGCCGCTGACCATGCCCATGTTCACAAAAGCGTAGGTAAAGAAAATCACCGCGACGGCGGCAGCCATCAGGCGGCCAAACAGGGTGGTGGCCTGCAGCGCAATGGCCAGCGCCCGCCACACCAGCAGCACAAAGCCGGTGATGAGCACGAGGTTGCCGACCAGGCCAAATTCTTCGGAGAAGGCGGCAAAGATGAAGTCCGTGGTGCGCTCGGGAATAAATTCCAAGTGGGTTTGCGTCCCCGCCATAAAGCCTTTGCCCCAGATGCCGCCCGAGCCGATGGCGATCATCCCCTGGATGATGTGAAAGCCCTTGCCCAGCGGGTCGCGCATGGGGTCGAGCAGGGTGCAGACGCGGGTGCGCTGGTAGTCGTGCAGAAAGTACCAACTGATGCCATCCATGCACAGGGCATCGCCATTCCAAATCAGCAGCACGATGCCCACGGCCGCCAGCAGGACGGGGGGCAGCACCAGCTTCCAGGACAGGCCGGCAAAAAAGATCACCGCCAGCCCCGAGGCCAGCACCAGCAGCGCGGTGCCCAGGTCAGGCTGCTTCAAGATCAGCGCCGTCGGCAGGGCCAGCAGGCCAAAAGCGACGACAAAATCGCTCACGCGGGTCGCGCCTTCGCGGCGCTGGAACCACCAGGCCAGCATCAGCGGCATGGCAATTTTCAGCAGCTCAGAGGGTTGAATCACCACGCCCACATTCACCCAGCGCTGTGCCCCCTTTTTGGTGATGCCAAACACCAGCACTGCAATCAACAGCGCGATGCCCAAGCCATACAGCGGCACGGCGGCAAACATGATTTTTTGCGGTGGCACTTGCGCCACGACGAACAAAATGGCCGCCGCCAGCAGCATGTTGCGCCCATGGTCGATAAAGCGCGTGCCGTGGTCGTAACCCGCGGAATACATCGCCAGCAGGCCCAGGCCAGAGAGCAGGGCGATGAGCAGCAGCAACACCCAATCGAAGCCCAAGAACATGGGCACAATGCGTTGCAGTAGCGACGGTTTGTCAAATTCAGTAGACATAAGCGCCGATTATCCGGTGCTGAGAACCTATTTACGATCATTGAGTATGCCCACCACCCATTTGCTGTACCTGCACGGTTTTCGCTCTTCCCCCCAGTCGTTTAAAGCCCGCTATTTGGCCAACATCATCGCCCAGCGCCATCCGCAGGTGCAGTGGTGGTGCCCTCAGTTGCCCGCCTCGCCAGCGCAGGCCATGGCGCAGGTGCTGGCCGGGGTGGCCGATTGGCCCAGCCGCAGCATGGCGGTGGTGGGCTCTTCGCTGGGCGGGTACTACGCCAGCTACGTGGCGCAGCGCAAGGGCTGCAAAAGTGTGCTGCTCAACCCGGCGGTGGCCCCGGATGAAACTTTGGCGCAGTACATCGACAGCCACCAATCGCTGTGGCACCAGCCTGCAAATGCACAGGAAGAGGCGATTTTTTTCCGCGCCGAATACATTGACGAGTTGCGCGCTTTGTCGGTGCGAGCGCTACCCCCAGGGGGGCCGGAGCTGGGCATTTTTTGCACCGGCGATGAGGTACTCGATTGGCGCGAGATGGTGCAGCGCTACCCCCAGGCGCAGCAGCGCATCGTGCAGGGCGGGGACCATGCCATCAGTGACTTTGCCACCTTGGTGCCCGAGGTGTTAAGTTTTTTGGCGCTGCCCTGAGCTTGCAAAACGACAAGAAAAAAATGGCGGCAGCACCCGACCCCCATGGGACAATCCGCCCCCATGTACGCATTGTTTGAAGATGCCGGAAAATTTTTCGCCGGCCGCATCCTTTCCGAGGCCGATGCCTCCTCCCAAATCGAGTTGGACTCGGGCAAACGGGTCAAGGTCAAAGCCGCCAACATCCTCCTCAAGTTTGACAAGCCCAGCCCGTCTGAGCTGCTGACCCAGGCCCAGGCGCAAGCGGCCGAGGTGGAGCTGGACTTGGCCTGGGAATTTGCCCCCGAGGCCGAGTTTGGCTTTGCCGAGATTGCCCAGGACTACTTCTCGGCCAACGCCAGCCTGATCGAGCAGGCCGGCATGCTGGTGGCGCTGTTTGGTGCGCCGCATTACTTTCGCCGCGCGGGCAAAGGGCGGTTTAAGAAAGCGCCGGCAGAAATCCTGCAGCAAGCGCTGGCCGCGATCGAGAAGAAAAAGCAGCTGCAAGCACAGATGGATGCCTGGGCGGCCGAGCTGGTCAGCGGCCAGTGCCCGCAGCCCATTCGCGAGCAGCTCTACAAAATTTTGTTCCGGCCAGACAAAAACGCCCCGGAATACAAAGCCGTGGTCGAGGCCAGCCGCCAGGCGCAAACCGCGCCGCTGCAGCTGCTGCAGCAAGCCGGGGCGATTGCCTCGGCCTACCAGTTTCACTGGCAGCGCTTTTTGCTGGACAACTTCCCCAAGGGCACCGGTTTTCCTGCCCTGCCAGCGCCCCAGCCGCCCGAGGATTTGCCGCTGGCCAGCGTGCAGGCGTATTCGATTGACGATTCGCAAACCACCGAGATTGACGATGCCCTGTCCGTCACCGGGCTGGGCAGTGGCCAGGTCACGCTGGGCATTCACATTGCGGCGCCGGGGCTGGCGATTGCGCCCGGCTCGGATCTGGACAAACTGGGCCGCCAGCGCCTGTCCACCGTGTACATGCCGGGCTACAAAATCACCATGCTGCCCGACGAGGTGGTGCAGGCCTACACCCTGGATGCCGGCCGCGCCAATCCGGCGGTGTCGCTGTACGTCACCTACGACGAGGCGAGCCTGGACGTGCTGGAGAAAACCACCCGCCTAGAGCGCGTGCCCGTGGCGCACAACTTCCGCCACGACCAGCTCGACCACATCGTCACAGAAGAGCACCTTGCGCAGGATATAAGCCAAGTTCAGGTAGAAAACATCCCGCAATCCTTAAAAGACGTGTGGAACGAGCTATCGTTCTTGCACAAACTGGCGCAGCACCTGAAGCACCAGCGCGAAGTGGTGCGCGGCAAGCCGGAAAACTTCAGCCGCCCGGACTACAGCTTTCGCCTGCAAGGCAACGGCAAAAACGTGCCCGATGGCAGCGAGATCGTGCACATTAGCACCCGCAAGCGCGGCTCCCCGCTGGATTTGATCGTGGCCGAGGCCGCCATCGTCGCCAACAGCAGCTGGGGCCAAATGCTGGCCGACTTTGGCGTGCCCGGCATCTACCGCAGCCAGGCCAGCATGGCCCCAGGGGTGAAGGTGCGCATGTCCACCAAAGCCCAGCCGCACGCGGGCATGGGGGTCAAGTGCTACACCTGGGCCACCTCGCCGCTGCGCCGCTATGTGGATTTGGTCAATCAATGGCAGGTGATTGCCTGCGCCCGCCACGGGGCCACGGCAGCGCTGGCGGCACCGTTCAAGCCCAAAGATGCCGATTTGTTCTCCATCATCAGCAACTTTGAGGCCACCTACGGCGCGTACAACAGTTACCAAGCGGGCATGGAGCGCTTTTGGACGCTCAAGTATTTGGAGCAAAACGGCATCACCGAGATCGACGGCGCATTGATCCGCGACGATGCTGCCGGCGGTGCCCTGGTGCGGGCCGATACCTTGCCGCTGGTGGTGAACGTGCTCGGTGCCCAGGGCATGGGGCGCGGGGCGCGGGTGCGCGTCAAGCTGGGGCAGGTGGACTTGATCAGTCTGGACATTCACGGCACCGTCGTTGCCCGCTTGGACGATCCGCAGGACCCGAGTGACGATGCACCGCTGGACGCAGAGGACGATGGCGATGGTGCCGAAGTCACTGCCGGCCCCATCGCCATTGCCGTTGATGTGAATGAGGCCGACAGCCCCGATAATCCCACGCCGTGAAAAAGCTTAACTCTCCACTTGCGCTGGCGCTGCTCCTTTCCTTGGCCGTGCACGCGGTGCTGCTCACCGTGCGCTTTGTCGCGCCCGAGCAGTTCAACCGGGTGTTTAAAGATACGGCGCTGGAAGTCATCTTGGTCAATGCCCAAAGCCAAGAACGCCCAGAGAATGCCCAAGCCATTGCCCAGGCCAATTTGGCTGGCGGCGGCGATGTCGCCCAAGGCCGGGCCACCAGCCCCATGCCGTACTCGGCCCTGACCCGCATTGGCGATGATTTTGAAGAGCGCCAACGCCAGATCGATGCCCTGCAAGAGCGGCAAACCACCTTGCTCACGCAATTGCGCCAGCGCCTGGCCGCCCTGCCCGAATTCGATCCGCGCGAAGCCGCCCAGCAGCAGGCCCGTGAACAGCAAGAGCAAAAGCGCAAGCAATTGCTCAAGCAATTGGCCGAGCTGGAAAAACGCATCAACGAAGAAAACGCCCGCCCGAAAAAGCGCTACATCAGCCCCGCCACCAAGGAAGCGGCCTACGCCGTGTACTACGACGCATTGCGCCACAAAGTGGAGGAAAAAGGCACGGAAAACTTCCCCGAAGTTGGCGGGCGCAAGCTGTATGGCGACCTGATCATGGTGCTGACCATCAATCACGATGGCCGGGTGCTGGAAACCGAAATCGTGCAAAGCTCTGGCCAGCAAGATTTGGATCGCCGTGCCCAAGCCATTGCCTACGCATCGGGCCCTTTTGGCAGCTTCACCCCGGCCATGCGGGCCCAGGCCGACCAAATTGTGGTCGTAGCGCGCTTTAGCTTTACGCGCGACCAGGTGCTGCAAGCCAATGTGCAAGCCAATGAGCGTTAATTACTTTTCTCACGCCGATCCTGTGGATTGTGCTGATCATGCGGTCATGCGATGACAACACCTGACAATTACTGTGTATTTGGCAACCCCATTGGGCACAGCCGTTCGCCCTGGATTCACCAGCGCTTTGCGCAACTGACCGGGCAAAACCTCGATTACCAAGCGCGTTTGGCTCCGTTAGATGGTTTTGCCGACAGTTTGCGCGACTTTATCGCCCAGGGCGGCAAAGGGGCCAACGTCACCGTTCCCTTCAAGCACGACGCGGCCCGTTGCGCCCACACCTGCAGCCAGCGGGTGGTGCTGGCCGGGGCGGCCAATACCTTGCTCATCAGCGCCGACGGGCAGATTCACGCCGACAACACCGACGGCCTGGGGCTGGTGGCCGACATCACCCACAACGCCGGGGTAGCGCTGGCCGGGGCGGATATTTTGCTGGTCGGTGCCGGGGGCGCGGCAGCGGGCGTGCTCGGGCCGCTGCTGCAGGCCCAGCCCCGCAGCATCACCGTCTGCAACCGCACCGCGGCCAAGGCGCAGGCGCTGGTGGCCCGCCACCAAACCCTGGCCCAGCAGCAAAATGTGCAGCTGCTGGCGCAAGAGCAGCAAGCCTTGGACCGCGATTTTTCCATCATTGTCAATGCCACCGCTGCCAGCCTGAGCGGCGGCGCAGTGCCCGTGCCTGAGGGCAGCGTGCGCCCCGGTGCCTTGGTGTACGACATGATGTACGGCCCGGCCGCCGAAGGTTTTTTAGACTGGGCCTGGCAGCAAGGCGGCATTGCCCGTGATGGCCTGGGCATGCTGGTCGAGCAAGCGGCGGCGGCCTTTGCCCTGTGGCGCGGTGTGCAGCCCCCAAGCGCACAGGTGCTTGATGAGCTGCGCGATCTGTTGCTGGCGCAGCAGGCATGATGCTTTGGCGGTGGTGAAAGCGTTTCTCACCAAGCTGGAGCGCTGGCTGCTGGCGGTGATTGCCGCAGCGGTGTTGCTGCAGCTGTTTTTTGTGTTGCGCATTGCCTTGATGGCCTGGTGGGCCCCGCAATCGACCGCGTTTGAGCGCACCCAGTTGTGGCAACACTGGCACACCGGGGTTCGCAGCCCCTGGCAGCAGCAGTGGGTGGATTATGAAAACATTGCCCCCGCACTGAAAAAAGCGGTTTTAACGGCAGAAGACGACCTGTTTACCGAACATGACGGCGTGCAGTGGCAGGCCATCGAACGCGCCTGGCAGCGCAACCAAAAAGCCTTGGCCCAGGCCGAGCACAAACCCACGGCCAAGCCGGTGCGCATTGTTGGCGGCTCCACCATTACCCAGCAATTGGCCAAAAACTTGCTGTTGTCGGGGGAGCGCAGTTTGCTGCGCAAAGGGCAAGAGCTGGCATTGGCCTTTTTATTAGAGCAATTCTTGGATAAACGCCGGATTTTGGAGCTGTACCTGAACCATGCCGAATGGGGGCAGGGCATTTTTGGGGCCGAGGCGGCGGCGCAGCATTACTTTAAAAAACCGGCCAGTCGGCTGACCAGCTTGGAAGCGGCCCGTTTGGCCGTCATGCTGCCGCGCCCGCGCTACTTTCAGCAGCATTGGCAGTCGGGGTATTTAAACCAACGCGCCCAAGTGATTGCGCGGCGCATGGCGGGCACGGCGATTCCTTAGATCGTGAACACGCTCTTGGCGCCTGTGTGGGATTTTGTTTAAAGTAATAGTGCTTTGCGCTCTTGTTTATTGGTTTATCTATTTAAATCAGCAAAATAGTGTTAATTTATCAGCGAAAGCAGCTCCTTTTTATGCGTATTCTTGGCATTGACCCCGGCTTGCAAACCACCGGCTTTGGCGTGATTGATTGCCACGGGGCGCAGCTGCAGTACGTGGCCAGCGGCACCATCCGCACCACGCGCACGCCGGGGGTGGCGTTGGGGGATTTGCCGCAGCGGCTGAAAATTATTTTTCAGAGTCTGGGCGAAGTGGTGCAGCGCTACCAGCCCAGCACCGCCGTGGTGGAGATTGTGTTTGTGAACGTCAATCCGCAATCGACCCTGCTGCTGGGGCAGGCGCGCGGTGCGGCTTTGACCGCCTTGGTGGCGCACGATTTGACCGTGGCCGAGTACACCGCCTTGCAAATGAAAAAAGCCATCACCGGCAATGGCCGCGCCGCCAAGGGGCAAATCCAGGCCATGGTGCAGCACATGCTGCGCCTGCCGGGGCTGCCGGGGCCGGATGCGGCCGATGCCCTGGGGCTGGCCATCACCCACGCCCACGCTGCGCCCATGCTGGACAAGCTGGCCGACCAAACCAGCCTGCAGCGGCGCCAGCACGCCATGCTCAAAGCCGGGCGGGTGTATTAGTAGGGGTGTGCGCAGCCAGTCAAGTTAGCCAGTGAAGTCCGCCAGTGAAGTCAGTTACAGCAGAAGGTTAGAGAAGTTTGAAGCAATTGTTAAACGTTGGGCGCATGCGCCTGGCCGTGGCCGCTTGGCTGCTGCTGGCCGCGTGCGCTGTGCAGGCCGCCAGCAGCGTGCATGGCAAGGTGGTTGGCGTGGCCGATGGCGACACTGTTACGGTGCTCAGCGCCAAGAACAAGCGCTACAAAATCCGCTTGCAAGGCGTTGATGCGCCGGAGTTGCGCCAAGCCTTTGGGCGGCAGTCGAAAAAATCTTTGTCCGATTTGGTCTTTGGCCAGCCGGTGCGGGTGCAATTGCAAGGCAAAGACCGCTACGGCCGTTGGCTGGGCAAGGTACTGGTGGCCGAGCCTGGCTGCCGTGCCGCCCACTGCCCCTTGACGGTGGATGCCGGCCATGCACAGATCACGCGCGGCCTGGCCTGGTGGTACCGCGCCTATGCCAAAGAGCAAAGCGCGGTGGATGCCGCCACCTATGCCCATGCCGAAAAACAAGCCCGCGCCTACCGCCTAGGCCTGTGGCAAACGAAAAAGCCCACCCCGCCATGGGTGTGGCGGCGCAAACATTGAAGCGCCCGCATGGCCGCTGATCTGCCGCTTGCCCCTTCAGCAGCACTGCCATTGGGCCGCAGTGGCTGGCTCTGCTACGCTTGGCGGCTATGAGTGTGTCCAGTCCCCTTGCCCTAGAAATTGCCGAAACCGCTGCCCGCCTGATTGTCGAAGAGGGCTTGGAGTGGGGGCCGGCCAAGCGCCGCGCCGTCAAACAAATGGGGTTGCCCCCGCGCACGGCTTTGCCCGATAACGCCGTGCTCGAAGATGCAGTGCGCGCTTACCTCGAGCTGTTTTGTGCCGATACCCAGCCGCAGGAGCTGCACGCCTTGCGCACCTTGGCGCAGGAGTGGATGCAGCGGCTGGAAGATTTTCGCCCCCACCTGACCGGTGCGGTGTGGCGGGGCACGGCCACGCGCTTATCCGATATTTATCTGCAATTGTTTTGCGATGACCCCAAAGCCGCTGAAATTGCCCTGCTGGATCGGCAAGTGCGCTTTGAGGTCAGCCAGGTGCCCGGCTTTAAAGGGGCGCTGGTCGATGCTTTGAGCATTCACAGCTGGTGCGCCCCCCTGGGCGAAACGGTGGGGGTACACCTGCTGATTCATGATTTTGACGAGCTGCGCGGAGCGCTGAAGCCCGACAGCCAAGGCCGCAGCCCACGCGGCGATTTACGCGCCTTGCAAACCTTGCTGGCCGCGCAGGAGGATGCATGACAAGCACAGACAACAAGAGCGCCCGCCGCCAATGGCTGCTCGCCGCTGGCGGGGTGGCGCTCACCAGCGCCGTGGGCATCGGTGTGTGGCAAGCCGTGCGCCCTGCGGCTGGCGAGCTGGACGCTGGGTTGAATCACTTTTGGGCGCAGCAGCTGCCCTTGGCCTCTGGCGAGATGGTGGCCTTGCAGCAGTTCCAAGGCCAGGGCCGGCCCCTGCTGGTGAATTTTTGGGCCACTTGGTGCCCGCCGTGTGTGAAAGAGCTGCCCTTGCTCGACCAACTGGCGCAAACGCAAGCCCAGGCCGGTGGCCAAGGCCTGCGGGTGTTGGGGATTGCGGCGGACAAGGCGGCCAATGTCACCCGCTGGTTGCAGCGCCAGCCCTTGAGCTTTCCGGTGGTGATTGCTGAAACGGGGGGCGTGGCGCTGACGCGGCCTTTGGGCAATAGCAATGGGGGCCTGCCGTTTTCCCTGCTCTTTGACGGGGCGGGGCAGTTGAAGCAGCGTAGAATCGGGGCTTTTACCGAAGAAATTTTGCAGCGCTGGATGGCTGCAGTTGCACCATAAATAGCGTTTGTTGAATCAGCGGCACGCGCGGCATAAAAAAATTCCACAACGACGTTGATTAAAAATAAGACCAAAAGAACGCAAAAGCCCGAAATTAGGGTACATTCGCGCCCTTGTTTGAATGATTGTGGGAGCTTTCATGGATCTGCGTAAACTCAAAACCCTCATTGACTTGGTGTCCGAATCGAACGTCTCGGAGCTGGAAATTACCGAAGCCGAGGGCAAAGTCCGCATCGTTAAAAGCGCGGGTGTGGTGCAGCAATTTGTCGCTGCCGCCCCAGTGGCTGCTGCCCCGGCTGCAGCGCCTGCCGCCCCAGTGGCTGAATTGCCGCCCCCCCCTGCGGCCGTGGTCGGCCACCAAGTGAAATCGCCCATGGTGGGCACGTTCTACCGCGCATCGGCCCCGGGTGCCAAGCCGTTTATTGAAATCGGTGCCCAGGTCAAAGAAGGCGATGTGCTGTGCATTATTGAGGCCATGAAGATCTTGAACGAGATCGAGGCCGACAAGACCGGCACCGTCACCCGCGTGCTGGCAGAAAACGGCCAAGCCGTTGAATACGGCCAACCGCTGTTCGTGATTGAGTAAGCCTTGCCACGTGGGCGCTGCTGCAGACATTACTGTGGCCGGTGCCAGCATCGTGTACAGCGCGCTCGCCCCGGCAGCAGCCAGGGGCGCGAAACAACGAGGAGCCTTCTTTCATGTTTAAAAAAATCCTAGTCGCCAACCGTGGTGAGATTGCCTTGCGCATCCAACGCGCGTGCCGCGAAATGGGCATTAAGGCGGTGATGGTGTATTCCGAAGCCGACCGCGATGCCAAATACGTCAAATTGGCCGACGAAGCCGTGTGCATTGGCCCCGCGCCGTCGCCGCTGAGCTATTTGAATATGCCGGCGCTGATCTCGGCGGCTGAAGTCACCGATGCCGAAGCCATTCACCCCGGCTATGGCTTTTTGGCCGAGAACGCCGACTTTGCCGAACGCGTTGAGCAAAGCGGTTTTCAGTTCATTGGCCCGACGGCCGAATCCATCCGCATCATGGGCGACAAAGTCTCGGCCAAGCAGGCCATGATCAAGGCCGGTGTGCCCTGCGTGCCTGGCTCGGAGGGCGAGTTGCCCGATGACCCGGCCACCATTCGCCGCATTGCCAAATCCATTGGCTACCCGGTGATTGTCAAAGCCGCTGGCGGCGGTGGCGGGCGGGGCATGCGGGTGGTGCACACCGAGGCCGCTTTGGTCAATGCGGTGCAAATGACCAAGGCCGAGGCCCAGGTCGCCTTTGGCAACCCGGCGGTCTATATGGAAAAGTTCTTGCAGAACCCGCGCCATATTGAAATCCAGATCATGGCCGACCAGCACAGGAACGCCGTCTATCTGGGCGAGCGCGATTGCTCTATGCAGCGGCGCCATCAAAAAGTGATTGAAGAGGCCCCGGCCCCCGGCATTCCGCGCCGCTTGATCGAAAAAATTGGCGAACGCTGCGTCAGCGCGTGCAAAAAAATTGGCTACCGTGGGGCTGGCACCTTTGAATTTTTGTACGAAAACGGCGAGTTCTATTTCATCGAAATGAACACCCGCGTGCAGGTGGAGCACCCGGTGTCCGAGTTGATCACCGGCGTGGACATCGTGAAAACGCAAATCATGGTGGCGGCGGGCGAAAAGCTGCCGTTCAGCCAGCGCCAGATCAATGGCCAAATGCGCGGCCACGCCATTGAGTGCCGCATCAACGCGGAAGACCCGTTCAAGTTCATCCCCTCGCCTGGGCGCGTCACCATGTGGCACATGCCCGGCGGCCCCGGCGTGCGCGTGGACTCGCACGTGTACAACAACTACTTTGTGCCGCCCAATTACGACTCGATGATCGGCAAAATCATCGTTTATGGCGACACCCGCGAACAGGCCATGGCCCGCATGCGCACGGCACTGTCTGAAGTGGTGGTCGAAGGGATTAAAACCAACGTGCCCCTGCACCAAGAGCTGATGGTCGATGCCGGCTTTGCCGAAGGCGGCACCAACATTCACTACCTGGAGCATTGGCTCAGCCAGCGCAAGCGTTGATACGCCAGCAGGCCCGGCACGCACCAGTGTGCCGCCTTATTAATATAGCTATTACCGCTTTGTTAATATCATTTCAGATGTTTTTTGGCCTGAAATTGAGTATTGGCAAGCGCTAATAGCTATTCTTATTTTGAAAGATTCACCCCATGTTTGAACTCATCCTCATGTGCCCACAAGAACAGGTGGAAGACATTAGCGATGCGCTCGATGCGCTGGATGCACTGAGCGTCTCGGTCGAAGACATGGATGCCCACACCGATGCCGAGCAAGCCCTGTTTGGCGAACCCGGCATGCCCGCGCCCAAAGACGGCTGGAACCGCAGCCGCATCACGGCCCTGTTCCAAGAGCGTGCGGGCGCTGAAGAGGCGGCCAAGCTGCTGGCGTTGCAAGATTTTTTCACGGGCTGCCAGCTGCTGGGGATTCAGAAGTTGGAGTCGCAAGACTGGGTGCGCCTGACGCAAGCGCAATTTCAGCCAGTGGACATTACGCCCGATTTCTGGATCGTCCCCACCTGGCACGAGTTGCCGCAGGCGGCCAAGGTCAGCATCCGCCTCGATCCTGGCTTGGCCTTTGGCACGGGCACCCACCCCACCACCCGCATGTGCCTGCGCTGGATTGCTCGCCAACCCCAGGGCAGCCTGGGCCGGGTGCTGGACTACGGCTGTGGCTCGGGCATTTTGGCCATTGGCGCGGCCAAGTTTGGGGCGCAAGACATTGATGCGGTCGATATTGATGCCGATGCCGTTACCTCCTGCCAGCTCAACGCCCAGGCCAACCAGGTGCAGCTCAAGGCCGGTTTGCCCGACCAGGCCAGTGGCCAGTACCAGACCGTGTTGGCCAATATTTTGGCCACGCCGCTCAAGGTGCTGGCCCCGCTGCTGGCCAACCATGTGCAGGCGGGCGGCCATTTGGTGCTGGCGGGAATTTTGGAGCGCCAGACCGAAGAGTTGATCGCGGCCTACGCCCCCTATTTGCCTCTGCAAGTGGCCGATAGCGAAGATGGCTGGGTGCTCATGACCGCACAGCGCGGCATGGCTTAGCCCAGCGGTCAGCTTCTACAATCTGCGGGCCATGAGCTTAATCACCTGCTGCCCCTCTTGCGCAACCCGGTTTCGGGTCGTCCCTGACCAACTGCGGATTTCCGACGGTTGGGTGCGCTGTGGCCGCTGTCAAGAAGTCTTTGATGCCGCCGCCGCTCTGCAAGAGCAGCAGGAGGCCGCTTTGGCCGCCCCCCAACCGGCGGTGCCGCCACCGCCAGCACCGGCGACAGAAGCTGCGCCTGCGCCTGCGCCTGACGGCACACCTTTGCCCGGGCCAGAATTTTTCCCCCAGCCGGAGCCACAGCCGGAACCAGAACCAGAGCCTGAACCTGAACCTGAACCTGAACCGGAGCCAGTAGCGAAGCCAGAACCGGAGCCGGAGCCGGAACCGGAACCGGAACCGGAACCTGCGCCACTGCCCGATCCGGAACCGCAGCTGGAACCTGAACCGGAACCGGAACTGCAGCCAGAACCACCCCCAGAACCTGCACCCAGGCCAGAGCCATTCATAGAGCTGGAGTTGGAGTCGCGCTTGCTGGATGCACCCTCCCCGGTGCCCGATGGGGTGCAAGACCTTACCGAGGCGTTTGAACCACACGCGCGCGACCCGCTGGCTGGGGCGCGGCCGGTGCCGCCCGTCGCCCCCCCTGTCCCGCAGCGCCCAGAGCCGGTGCTGGATGTGCCGGCCGCCGCCGTGGCGGCAGACGATGATGCGGACGATGACGACCTCACCCCCGCCCCCAGCTTTGTGCGCCAAGCCCAGCGCCGCGCCCGTTGGAACCAGCCGTGGCTGCGCGCGCTGGTGGGGCTGTTGTGCGTGCTGTTGCCGTTGGCCTTGGCATTGCAGTATGTGGTGTACCAGCGCGATTCGCTGGCCGCACAAAACCCGGCGTTGCGTCCGGCGCTCAGCGGCCTGTGCGCGGCCCTGGGATGCACGATTGCCGCCCCGCAAAACATTGGCATGGTGGTGGTGGCAGGTTCGGCCTTTAACCAGGAAACTGCGCCGGGCCGCTACCGCCTGGGCCTGAGTGTGCGCAACCAGGCCAGCAGCATCGTCGCCACCCCGGCGTTGGAGCTGACGCTGACCGATGCCAGCGACCAGCCGCTGGTGCGCAAAATATTTTTGCCTGCCGAACTGGGCATGCCGCCTGAACTGGGCCCTCGGGCCGAGTGGAATGGCACCTTGCCCATGCAGGTACAGGCCTTGCCACAGCCTATTTCTGGCTACCGCATGGAGCTGTTTTATCCCTAAGACTGAAAAAAACTGAAGAAAGATTGTTGCTATGACCGCCCTGATTTGTGGCTCCCTGGCGTTTGACACCATCATGGGCTTTGAAGGCCGTTTTGCCGATCAAATCCTGCCCCAACAGCTACACATTTTGAATGTGTCCTTCCTGGTGCCCTCGCTGCGCCGTGATTTTGGTGGCTGCGCAGGCAATATTGCTTACAGCTTGAACCTGCTGGGCGGCCAGGCCGTGCCCATGGCCACCGTGGGCCAAGACGGTGTGGAGTATGTGCAGCGCTTGCACAACCTGGGCATTGCGACCCATTGCATTCGGGAGGTGCCGGGCAGCTACACCGCCCAGGCCATGATCATGACCGACCGGGACAATAACCAGATCACCGCCTTTCACCCTGGGGCCATGAACCACGCGCACCTGAACACGATTGATGCCAGCCTGGGGGCAAAAATCGCCATCGTCGCCCCGGATGGGCGCGATGCCATGCTCCAGCACGCTGCCCAATTGCATGCGGCGGGCATCCCCTTTGTGTTTGACCCAGGCCAAGGCTTGCCCATGTTCAATGGGCAGGAACTGCTCACCTTTGTCGAGCAGGCCAGCTGGGTGGCGGTAAACGACTACGAGGCCCAAATGCTTTGCGAGCGCACGGGGCTGGATTTGAGCGCCTTGTCCCACAAGGTGCAAGGCCTGGTCGTGACGCTGGGCGCACAAGGCTGCCAGGTCTGGCAGCAGGGCCAAGCCGTGCAGGTGCCCCCGGTGGCCCCCAAGGCCGTGGTCGATCCCACCGGTTGTGGTGATGCGTGGCGCGGTGCGTTGCTGTTTGGTTTGCTGCAGGGCTGGGATTTGCCCCGCTGTGCGGCCTTGGGCAACCGCATGGGGGCACTGAAAGTGGCCGCCCAAGGGCCGCAAAACTACCAACTGGACTTTTCTCCTTTGGATTGCGGCTAAAACGTAGCAAGGAGAGGGCCGATGCTGGGACAGTTTTTTGTGCAAGGCTGGGCCCCCGATCCTTTGCTGTGGGCGCAGCACGACCCGTGGCTGGTGCTGCTGTCGGTGCTGGTTTCGACCGGGGCCTCGACCGTGGCCATGCACATGGCCCAATTGGCCCGCCAAGCCCAAAGTACGCAAGGCAAAAACCTGGCCCTGGCCTCGGGGGCCTTGGCCTTGGGCAGTGGCGTGTGGACCATGCACTATGTCGGCATGTTGGCTTTTGCCGTGTGTGGGCAAGGCCGGTTTGATCCCTGGGTGACCTTGCTGTCGGTGCTGCCCAGCATTTTTGCCTCGTGGGTGGCGCTGCGTGTACTCATGCGGCCGGTGCTTTCGGCCCCGGTGCTGTGGGCGGCTGCCGTGCTGGTGGGCGCGGGCATTGGCACCATGCACTATGTGGGCATGGCCGCCTCGGAGCTGGCCCCGTTTATGCGCTACGACCTGGGGGGCTTTGTGGTGTCTCTGGTGGTGGCCGTGGTGCTGGCGGCCTTCGCACTGTGGGTGCGCTTTGGGCTGCAGCGGTTTTTGCCGCTCGGCTCCTGGGCCAGCGGGGTGCTGGCCGGGGTGATGATGGGCGGTGCGATTGCCGCCATGCACTACACCGGCATTGCCGCCCTGCGCTTTACCGAGCCGATCGCCCAGCTGTATGCCGCTGGCCAAGCGATGGCCATCTCCTTGCAAACTGTGTTGTCGATTGCGGTGGCGATTGTCACGGTGGGCCTGAGCCTGCTGGTGCTGGTCATGAACGGCAATCTGCGCTACCGCTACTTGCTTGATGAAATGCGCGTGGCCCGCAAACACCAGGAAGCGGTGGAAGAGTTGTTGCGCCGCAGCGAGGAGCAGTACCGCTCGCTGGCGGAAAACATCCCAGGGGCGATTTTTCGTTGCCGCATTGATGCGCTTTGGAGCATGGTGTTCATCAGCGATTCGGTGCTGCCCCTGACCGGCTGGCCAGCCCAAGCATTTATCGAGGGCAAGGTTTCTTTTGCCAAAATCCTGCATCCAGACGATGAAAAATGGGTGGGTGCAGCCGTTGAAAAAGCCGTTGCGCAGCGCCAACCCTACCACCTGGAGTACCGCATCCTGGACCGCGATGGCGGGGTGCGCTGGGTGTCGGAAACAGGCCGGGCGGCCTACAGCCAGTCTGATGCCCAGTTGTATCTGGACGGGGTGATGATGGACATCACCGCTGCCAAGCTGCGCCGGGCTGAGTTTGAGGGCATCGCCAGCGCCTTGAATCGCGTGGTGGCCATGATCGAGCTGGATTTAGACGGCTACGTCATTGGTGCCAATGACAATTACCTGCGCATGATGGGCTATACCCGGGACGAGGTACTGGGCCTGCACCACCAAAATTTTTGCACCGAACGAGAGTTGAAGGCCCCGGGCTATGCCGCAGGCTGGGCGCAATTGCGCCAGGGCCAGCCCGTTTTGGGGGAGTTCTTGCGGGTGGCCAAGGGGGGCCGCCGGGTATGGATTTTGGGCTCGTACAACCCCATTTTTGATACCCAGGGCAAGGTTTTCAAAATTGTGAAATTCGCCACCGATTTGAGCGAACGCCATGCCATGGAGGAAGCCCTGCGCCAAGCCAAAGAGCGGGCCGAAGTGGCCGCCGCGGCCCGCAGCAGTTTCTTGGCCAACATGAGCCATGAAATTCGCACCCCCATGAACGCCATCATTGGTTTTAGCGAGGTGTTGCTCGACAGTCCGCTCAATGCCACCCAGCGTCAGCAGCTGAGCACGGTGCGCCAATCGGGCTTGTCGCTGCTGCGGTTGCTCAACGATATTTTGGATTCGGCCAAGCTGGACAAAGGTGCCGTCCACCTTGAGCAGGCCGATCTTTCCTTGCGCCAGCTGTGTGCCGAAGTATGCGAGACCGTGCGCTTGCAGGCGGCGCAAAAAGGGCTGGCTTTGCAGCTGCACTACCCGGCCACCGAGCCTGAGTTTTTCCATGCCGATGCCTTGCGCATCCAGCAAATCTTGCTCAATTTACTCAGCAACGCCATTAAATTTACCGAGGTGGGCCACGTCCAACTGCGCGTGGCCTATGCCAGCGGGGTGCTGCATTTGAGCGTCGTGGATACCGGTATCGGCATGACGGCCGAGCAGCTGCAGCGCATTTTTGATCCCTTTGCCCAGGCCGATGCCTCCACCACCCGCCGCTTTGGCGGCACCGGGCTGGGCACCACCATTGCCCGCCAGCTGGCCGAGCTGATGGGCGGCAGCATTGCAGTGCAAAGCGCCCCCGGTGCCGGCTCGGCGTTTACCGTGCAATTGCCTTTGGCATTGGCCAGCGGGGCGGCGGTGCGCTCTATCCAGGCGGCCCCCAGTCTGCCGCCGCTGCGTATTTTGTGCGTGGACGATATGCCCGAGAACCTGGAGCTGCTGCGCGTGGTGCTGGGCCGCTCGGGGCACCAGGTTACGCTGGCCTCGGGCGGGCGCGAGGCCCTGGCGCAGTTTGCCCGGCAGCCCTTTGATGTGGTGCTGACCGATTTGCAAATGCCCGAGATGGATGGCTACCAGGTAGCCCAGCACATCCGCGCGCAGGAAGCGGGCCGCCTTGGACAGGATGCGGCCCAGCCGCCGGTGCCCATCATTGCCCTGTCGGCCAGCGTGCTGGCCGAAGACCGGGCCTTGGCCCTGCAAGCGGGGATGAATGGCTTTGCCTCCAAGCCCCTGCATATTCCCGACTTGTACGCGGAAATGGCCCGGGTGCTGGGCCTGGCCCTGGCGGCTGCTGGCGGGCCCAGCGCAGTGGCTGCACCTGCCAGCGCGGCAGCGCCTGCGCTGGCCGCAGCCGATGCACCGCCCTGGGATGAACCCGCCGCCGTGGCCCTGTGGGGCGACTGGGCTACTTGGCAGCACATGCTGCAGCGTTGCGTGCAGCAATACCGCAGCGGGCCCGCCCAATTGCAGGCACTGGCCACCACGCAAGACTGGCCCGCCGTGGCCGAGCAAGCCCACCGCTGGCATGGTGTGGCGGCCAATTTGCAGCTCAAACCCTTGGCCGGTGTGCTGCGGTCGTTGGAAGCGAGCGCGCAGGCGCACGATGGGGCAGCCTGTGCAGTGGCTTTGCAGCTGCTGCAGCAGCAGTGGCAGCAAGTGCGCGATGCTGTGGCCCCGCCAGCGCCAGCGCCAGCGGGGCAAGCGGCGGTGCCGGTGGGGGCCGATGCTGCACAAGTGCGCAGCCTCGTGCAGCAAGCCATCGACATGCTCGCGCAAGGCGAGCTGCCCCACCAGCAGTTGGTGCAGCTGCAGCCATGGGTGGATGCTGCAAAAATCAAAACGATTCAAGAAGCTTTGGATTCTTTTGAGTTGGTGCAGGCGCAGCATTTATTGGCACAATTAATCACATAACATTTCTCCATATTTTTTTGAAAATAATTGTTTGTGCTCAATCAAGATGACCTGACCGCTGGGGGCGTGACCACACAGCAGCTTTCTACGAGCGCACTGGCAGAGTTGCACCGCCTTGCCCAAACTGCTGGCCCTGAGGTTCAACACGCTTTGGCGCAGCTTGTCGCGGCCGCCCAGCAGCAAGCGCATCTGCATGCGCAACACGCGCAAGTGCAAAACAACTTGGCTGACTTGCAAGCCATGCTCAACCGCATGCTGCAGCCGCTGGGCCTGCACATTAAAAATTGGCAGGACCCCGCCCAAGCCCTGTTCCAATTGCGTGTGATTGCCGATGACTTTGAGGTGCAGTACCGCGCCATGCTGCTGCGCGAGCGCACCCTGAATCAGCACGCCATTGTCAGTGCCACGGATGTCCACGGAACCATCACCTATGTGAATGATTTGTTTTGTGAAATCAATGGTATGGCACCGCATCAGCTGCTGGGGAAAAACCACCGCATCATTGCTTCGGGCATCCATCCGCGTGCTTTCTATACCGGCATGTGGGAGGCCATCAGCCAAGGCCACACGTGGCATGGCGAGATTTGCAACCGCTCCCCGGTCACGGGCCAAACCTACTGGGTGGCGGCCACCATCGTGCCGTTTTTGGATGCCAACGGCTTGCCCAAAGAGTACATCTCGGTGCGCACCGACATCACCGAACGCAAAAAATTAGAACAAGATTTGGCCCATGAGCGCTCCTTTTTAGAGAGCATTACGGCTAATTTGGGCAAGGGTGTAATGGTGTTGGACCACCAAGAGCGCTGCACCTTCTTAAATCCAGAGGCAGAACGCCTTTTGGGCTGGACGCTGGCGCAGCTCAAAGGCCAGCCGCTGCACGGCAAAGTGTATTTTTGTGCCAGCCAACCAGAAGGCGAGGATGCCCCCGCCTGCCCGGCGTGCCTGTGCTACGCCTTGCAAGAATGCGTGTCCTTTGACATGCAGGATGACCTGGTCCTGGTGCACAAAGAGCGTGGGCCATTTCCTGCGGCCATGACGGTCTCGCCGCTCTTTGAAGACGGCGTGCTGCGTGGTTGCGTGGCTGTTTTTCACGATATTACGCAGCTCAAACGCCACGAAGCGGAACTGCGCCAGGCCAAAGAGCAGGCCGAACAAGCCAGCCAGGCGCGCAGCAGCTTTTTGGCCAATATGAGCCATGAAATCCGCACACCGCTGAACGCCATTTTGGGGTTTACCGAGGCCTTGCTCGATACCCCCCTGAACCCACAGCAGCAGCGCCAGCTGACCACCGTGCGGCAATCGGGGCGCACCCTGCTGGGCCTGCTCAACGACATTTTGGATACGGCCAAACTCGAAAAAGGCGCGCTGCAGCTGGAGGTGCGCGATTTCTCGCTGCGCCAGCTGTGCCAGCAGCTGCTGGACATGCTCAGCCTGGAGGCCGACAAAAAAGCCCTCTCTCTGCATTTGGATTACCCCCCTGAGGAGCCGGAGTTTTTTCAGGGCGATGCCCTGCGCATTCACCAAGTGCTGCTCAACCTGCTCTCCAACGCCATCAAATTCACCGCCACCGGCAGCGTCATATTGCACGTGCGCCAGGGGCCGGAGCAGTGGCTGCATGTGCAGGTGCAAGACACCGGCATCGGCATGACGGCGGAGCAATTGAGCCGGGTGTTTACCCCCTTCGCGCAGGCCGATGCCAGTACCACGCGCCGCTTTGGCGGCACCGGGCTGGGCACCACCATTGCCCGCCAGCTGGTCGAATTGATGCACGGGCGCTTGCAGGTCAGCAGCATTCCAAACCAAGGCACTTGCTTTACCATTTGCCTGCCCCTGCCGCCGGGCCAGCCCGTGGCCGCCACCCCCATGGTGGCCAGCGTGGCGCTGCCGCCGCTGCGCATTCTGGCGGTGGATGACGTGCCCGAGAACCTGGAGTTGCTGCAACTGGTGCTGGCCCGTGATGGCCACCAGGTCACGCTGGCCAGTGGCGGCCAAGCGGCGTTGGCGTTGCTCAAAGCCCAGACCTTTGATGTGGTGCTGCTGGATTTGCACATGCCCGACATCGACGGCTTTGCCGTCACCACGCAGTGGCGTGCCTGGCAAGCCCAGCAGGGCCAAGCCCCTACGCCGGTGATCGCCCTGTCGGCCAGCGTCTTGCTACAAGACCGCCAGCAGGCGTTTGACGTCGGCATGAATGGCTTTGCCCAAAAGCCCTTGTCGCTGCCCTGTTTGCAAGCAGAAATTGCCCGGGTTTTGCACTTGGACACCCCTGCCGCGCCCTTGCTCCCCTTGCCCCCCCTGGCACCGGCGGCTGCCACGGCCCCCGCAGCCAGCGCACCGCCTGCTGCCGTGTGTGATGAGGCCGCCGCCCTGGCGCTGTGGGGCAGCCGCGCACAATGGCAGGGTGCTTTGCAGCGCAGCATGGCCCAGTTTCCTGCGGTGCTTGCGCAGCTGCAAGCGCTCCATGCGGCTGCGCAAATGGCCGACGTGGCCGCCCTGGCCCACCGCTGGCGCGGGGTGGCGGGCAATTTGCAATTGCCGGCCTTGGCCCAGGCTTTGCACGCGGTGGAATCCTCGGCCCACCAGGGCCACACGCTGCCAGCAGCGGCGTGGTCGGCGCTGGCCCAAGCCTGGCAGCAGGTACAAGCCTTGCTCGCGGTGACTGAAGAAAAAGATAGCTTGGACCGCTTAAATTCCATAGGTAATAATGATTTATTAACCGATGAAATGATTATTGGCATGCGCGAAATGCTTTTAAATTTAGAGCGCAGCGAGTACCCTGATCTGTCGCGCCTGGCCGCTTGCCTGCCCCCATCCTTGCTGCCGCAGCTGACCCAGGCGCTGGATAATTTTGATTTTTCCCGTGCCAGTGCCTTGTTGCGCGAGCAACTCGAAACCATAAAGCCATGAAACCATGACCGTTACCCTCGACCACCGTCCGCGCCTTTTGCTGGTGGATGACGAACCGACCAACTTACAAGTCTTGCGCCAAGTGCTGCAGCAAGAGTACCGCCTGCAGTTCGCCACCGATGGCCAACGGGCGCTGGAGTTGGCGCGGGAATACACGCCCGACTTGATTTTGCTCGATGTGATGATGCCGGGCATGGATGGCTACGCGGTCTGCCGCGCGCTCAAGGCCGAGGCGCAGACGGCCGCCGTGCCAGTGATTTTTGTCACTGCCCTGAACGATGTTGCCGATGAGGTCGAAGGCTTTGCCGCCGGCTGTGTGGACTACTTGACCAAACCCATCAGCGCCCCGGTGGTGCGGGCGCGGGTGCGCACGCACTTGTCGCTGGTGCGGCTGGATGAGCTGCGCGAAACGCGCTTAAAAATCGTGCAGCGCTTGGGCCGGGCGGCCGAGTACAAAGACAATGAAACCGGCATGCACGTCATCCGCATGAGCCATTTTTCCCGCTGCCTGGCCTTGGCGGCCGGGTGTGCGCCCGACTGGGCAGATGATTTGCTCAACGCCGCGCCCATGCACGATGTGGGCAAAATTGGCATCCCCGATGCCATCTTGCAAAAGCCGGGCAAGCTCACCCCCGAAGAATGGGTGGTCATGCGCCGCCACCCAGAAATTGGCGCAGAAATCATTGGCGAAGACCCCTCGCGCGTGCTGCGCTTGGCGCGTTCGGTGGCCTTGCACCACCACGAAAAATTCAACGGTCAAGGCTACCCCTATGGCCTGGTGGGCGAGGCCATCCCGCTGGAGGCCCGCATCGTGGCCATTGCCGATGTGTTTGATGCCCTGACCAGCGTGCGCCCCTACAAAAAAGCCTGGACGGCGCAGGATGCGATGGCACTGATCGAATCCGAAGCGGGCCAGCACTTTGACCCGCAACTGGTTGCGCTGTTTGTCGGCTTGATGGACGAGCTATTGGCCATCAGCCAGCGCTGGGCAGATTAGGTCAACGCCTGTGCTTACTGCCGCGCGGTGCGCACCGAGGGCGGCAACTGCATCGGGTGGCTGGTGCGCAGCGGGTTGATATCCAGCCCGCCCCGGCGCGTGTAGCGGGCATACACCGTCAGCTTGATCGGGCGGCAGCGCTGCCAGATGTCCATGAAGATGCGTTCGACGCATTGCTCGTGAAATTCGTTGTGGTTGCGAAAGCTGACGATGTAGCGCAGCAGCCCTTCTTGGTCGATAGCTGCCCCGCTGTAGCTGATTTGCACGCTGCCCCAATCGGGCTGGCCGGTGACCAGGCAGTTGCTTTTGAGCAAGCGACTGGTGAGCACCTCGGTGACCGGCGGCTCGTCGTGCTTGGCACTAAGCAGCTCGGGGGCCGGGTGGTAGTGGGAGCACTCCACGTCCAGGCGATCCAGGTTCAGGCCGCTTAACTCTTCCAT
>JAANMX010000161.1_pt1 | contig 84808 bp, 89 predicted proteins | sample 7279681 | NCBI WGS metagenome assembly JAANMX01 (sample SAMN14094542, study PRJNA606508) | bioreactor metagenome | isolation source: A lab-scale SPAN reactor treating ammonium-rich wastewater day 351 | place: Ireland: Galway | collected 2018-01-01
CCCCGGGACAACCCCGGGGGGTTTCTGTTTGGAGGGAGGAGGGAGGAGGACTGAGGACTGAGGACTGAGGACTGAGGACTGAGGACTGAGGGATGAGGGATGAGGCGAAAAGGAGGAGGGAGGAGGGAGGAGGGAGGAGGACTGAGGACTGAGGGACGAGGCATGAGGGATGAGGCATGAGGGAGTCTGAGCCGCGAACGTGAGCAACCCAGAGGGTGACCGCGGGTGGGACACCAAGCGGCCACGGGGGGCCGCGACTCCTCCCTCATCCCTCCCCCGGCCGCGTGTGGAGGGTCACCACCAGAGGACGTCGTCCAGGGGGTCTTCGTGGGCCTCGAAGGCGGGGTCGTGGTCCTCGGCATCCCAGAGGTCCGTCCCGAGGTACTTCCAGCCACCGTCGGCGGCGATGAGGACGATATTGCCGCGCTTGATGCGGGTGGCGGCGCGCATAGCGGCATGGAGCGTTGCCCCGCTGCTGATGCCCCCGAAGAGGCCCTCGGCGAGCATCGCCCGGCGGGCATGGGAGAAGGCGTGCCTGTTTCCAACGATGATCTTGCCATCGAGGACGCTTTCGTCGAGGACGGGGGGGATGAAGCCTTCTTCGAGCGAGGTGAGCCCCTGGACGTGGACACCGAGCCGGGGCTCCACGCCGAAGACCTTGCAGGCGGGGTTCGCTTCCTTCAGGCGGCGGCCCACACCGCTGATGGTGCCGCCCGTACCAATACCGGCAACGAAGATGTCGACGCTGCTGAGGTCGGCGAGGATTTCGGCGGCTGTCGTTTCATAGTGCGTGCGGGCGTTCTCGTCGTTGCCAAACTGGTCAAGCAGGAAGGCGCCCTCGTCTTTCGCCACCATGCGGGCCACTTCGATGGCGCTCTTGATGCCGGCCTGGCGCGGCACCCAGCGGATGTTCGCTCCAAAGGCACGCAGGAGGGCCTCTATCTCCGGGTACACGCTCCGGGGCACGCAAACATCGACAGGGTGCCCGAGCTGGCGGCCGAACATGGCGAGGGCAACGCCCGTGTTGCCGGTCGAAGCTTCGACCACGGTCTGGCCCGGCGCAAGCGCCCCTGTGGCGCGGGCCGATTCGAGAATCCGGAGGACGATGCGGTCCTTGATGCTCCCGGTGGGGTTCTGACCTTCAAGCTTGGCGTAGATGCGGACGCCGGGCCCGGGGGCGAGGTGCTTGAGCTCGACCAGGGGGGTGTTACCCACCAGCCCGGCGATTGAGTCGAACACCTTGCCCGTCATCACCGGTCCAGTCTACCGCGCCAGACGGGCCCGCTCAGTTGCAGGTGTTATCGCCGATGGTGCAGGGCTCGCCGTGTTCGCCGGCGCCCGACCCGCGATCGCGGCAGAGTCCCGAGGGGATGCATGCCTCGTTGGTTATCTCTGCGAACTGGCTCATCGCTTCATCGCCGGATTCGGGCCCGTAGCTGATGAGCACGCGCGAAAGCCCCTGGATGTCTTCGAACATGATGGTGTCGACACGGACGCCGTTTACGATGAACTTGAGCGTCTCCCGCTCGTTGTTGCAGAAAGCTTCGCCCGAGGGGAGCTTGACGCAGGTGTCGCTGAGCTCAAAGCCGAGGGAGCGGAAGAACTCGTCCCAGGTGGTCTGTTCGCGGTGGACGTGGATCACCGTGTAGCGCGGATGATGAATGTGGGCATTGGGGCTGAGCTCCTCGCCCTCCACGGAGATGAACCTGTCCTGGTTGAAGTCGAACCGCTCACCGCGGATGACGAGCGCGAAGTCGGCGTGATGGTGGATGCGCTGGCGGAGCTCGCAGCCGGGGTCGCCGGGCTGGCAGGGGCGGGTGACCACTTCGGCATCGCCACGCTCGACGAAGTAGAGCACGCCAAGAACGGCCGCAGCGACAACCAGGATGGCGGCGATGGGCGCCCAGGTCCGCGGGCCGAGCCAGCCATCCCAGCGCGGTGTCCGTTCTTCGCTGGTGGCGTTCATCTCACTGTGCGGGAGTGGCAGCAGGCGATGCCGAAGGGGAGGCCGCGGGCGTTGGCGAAGCGGTGGCGGCGGCCAGCGCGTCATCCAGGATCTTTCGCCAGTCATCGAAGTTCTGTGGCGCACCGGCAGCGCCCATGGCAAGGCCGTTGATGGCAAAGGAGGGGGTGCCGCGGATGCCGATGGCCCGGCCGGCCCGCTGGTCATCCTCAATGACCTTCAGGGCATCAGCGCCGGCGAAGCACTGGTCGAATTTGCCGGTATCGAGGCCGAGGCCTTTTGCGATGGACTTGAGCTTCTCATCGCTGAAGCGGCCAACGTTCAGCTTTTCGGCGGAGAGCTGCCCGGCCTCGGCCTGGACGTGGAAGAGCTCGTACTTGTAGTCCCAGAACCGGTTCTGTTCGGCGGCACACTGGCTCGCGATGCCGGCCCGGAGAGACTCAGTGCCAAGGCCGGGGAACTGCCGATAGACGATCTGGACTTTGCCCGTCTTCACGTACTCTTCGATGATCTGGCCTTCCTGTTCGGCGGTGTACTTGAGGCAGAAGGGGCACTGGAAGTCCTCGTACTGTTCGAGCTTGAGGGGAGCATCGTCTTTGCCCACGGCGGCGCCCTTCGCGAGGTCAGCGGGGAAGGCCGCGTGGTTCTCTTCGAGGAGGCGAACGGCATCACTATCGTCGCCGCCGCCGCGCATCATGACGAAGGCAAGCACCACAACGAAGACAAGCACGACGCCGGCCAGCCCAAGCAGGTAGGGGAGGGAGAAGAGGTCGGGGCCGCCGCTACGGGAACTTCCACCCCCGCCACCACCGGCCGAACGGACCGGGCGTGCTGGACGTGTCTGCCGCGACGTGCGCGACTGTTCTCGACGGGCCTGGCGGTTGGACATCGGTTGCGAATCCCGGGTCTGAAAGTGGGGTGAATGCCCGGATGGCCGGGCGCTCGAAGGTGAGGATACCACCCGGCCTGGCTTGGGACACGAAACGGGGGTTTACCGTGGGGCCACTGGCTACTTCGCCAGCGCCTGGTCGAGGAACTTCCGCCATTCGGCCAGCGATGATGGCGAGGTCGCGAGGGGCTGCCCGTTGATGACGAAGGAGGGGGTGCCGCGCAGCCCGAGCGACTGCGCCTGGCGGAGGTCGGCACGCACGCCTTCGGCGGCGGCCGTGCTCGAATAGCACGCTTCAAAGGCGGCGGTATCGAGGCCAAGGTCAGCGGCGTATTGGCGCAGCGCTGTGTCGCTGAAGCGCCCTACGTCCAGCTTCTCGCTGGTGGCCTGGCCAGCTTCGGCCTGGACCAGGAAGAGCTGCTTGTGGTAGGGCCAGAACTGGTCCTGTTCGCCGGCGCACCATGCAGCGAGGGCGGCCTGGACGGATTCGGGGCCAAGGAACGACAGGTTGTGGAATTCGAGCCGGACCCTGCCGGGCGTCACATACTCATCAATGATGGCAGGCTCAATCAGGGCGGTGTAGCGAAGGCAATGCGGGCACTGGAAGTCTTCGAAGACAGCGATGGTGACTGGGGCATCCTGCTTGCCCAGGGAGAGCCCGCTGGCCAGATCAAGCGGCAGGTCGAGGTTCTCCAGGGCGGCGGCAATCCCGCTGGTGGGGGTCGCAGTGGCCGTGCGAGCGGGCGTGGTGCGGGCCGGCTCCTTAGACGATGGCGAGTCCCCGCCGCAGGAGACGAGCAGCCCGACGAGCGGCACGGCGAGGGCGGCGATCAACGGCCAGGCCTTCATTCCGGGAGAAAACCGCGGACCACTTCGAGGAAGCGATCGAACTGGTCGTGGTGGACCCAATGGCCGGCATTTGCCACTGCCACTTCGCGGTAGTCGTGGAATGCGCTGAGGTCGAGGGTGACGTTGCGGCGGCCCCAGCTCTCCTCGCCCCAGATAATGAGGAGCGGGCAGCGGATCTGGTTCCAGAGGTCGCGAGCATCCTCCATGTTGAACTCGTACGGGGACCCCGCGTGGGTGTAGTTGTCGAATTTCCAGGTATACGCACCGTCTTCGGCCTGGCGCACCCCATGGACGGTGAGTTCGCGGGCAAGCTCGGGCGTGAGATGGGCATTGGCCTCTATCATGCGGCGGGTTGCTTCGTCGATTGATGCGTAGCTGTGGAGGCGGCGCTGCTCGAGCTTGCGCATGCTATCGACCCACTCGCGCATACGGACGTGTGCCGGGCGCCGCTGCCCGCTTGCCCAGCCGAGGCCGCCAAGGCCTTCAATGGTGACCAGGCGAGAGACCTTTTCGGGAAAGGCGCCCGCATACTGGAGGGCAACCCCACCCCCGAGGGAGTGGGCGATGATGGTGTAGGGCTCGCGGCCGATGTGCTCACCGAGAGCGTGCAGGTCCAGGGCGTAGTCGATTACCGAGTAGGTGCCGCCAACGGACCACTGCGAGTCGCCGTGGCCACGCAGGTCGGGAACGTAGACGCAGAAGCGATCAACAAGCGCCCGGGCGGTGCGGTCCCAGGAGCGGGCGTGGTCGCGATTACCGTGGATGAGGATGAGCGGCGGCCTGGATTCGTCACCCCAGACGAGGTAGTGGAGCTTGAGCCGCTGGGAGTAGCAGTACCGGGACTCAGGAGTCATGGATAGGGAGTGTAAGCGACCACCGGGTGTGGAACGAGGGACAGGCGCGGCGATTACGGGCGCGAGCGAACGGGCTGGCCGCTGCGCAGGTCGACGGCGTAGAAGCGCCCAGCTTTGAGTTCCGCAATGAGCTCGCGCTCATCGCGGACCGGGCGCTCGAAATAGGTGGCGCACTTGCCGATGTCGCTGATGGCGTGGGAATCGGTGCCGCCGGTTCCGCCAAGGTTCATCATGTCGCAGAGGCGGCGTGAGAACTCGTTTTCCTTCTCGCTTCCCCGGCCGTTCACCTCTTCCAGGGCCTGGACGAACTGGTAGGCGGGGTTGCGGCTGGCCTTTTCGAGAGCGGCCTGGTACTCGTCTTCGTCCCGGCTGAACCAGGGCATCTGGCGCCGGTACGGGTGCGCGGCCACCATCACGCCATCAGACTTCTCTACGTAGGAGGCAAGCTCCCGCGAGCGGTGCATGCCGAACACGTACTTGTCGATGCCGAAGGAAAGGATGTGTCCGTCGTCGGTGCTGATCTCAATTCCCGCCAGGACGAGGAAGTTGTGCTTTGCGCGGAGTTCCTCGATGGACTTCTGGTCCCAGACGGTATCGTGCTCGGTAAAGGCAATGGCATCGAGCCCGGCCTGTTTGGCGCGGACGATGAGGTCATCGGGATTGAGGACGCTATCGTGGGAGCGGGGCCAGGTATGGGCGTGGAGGTCGATGAGCATGGGCTGTGAATCGCTACTATAGCCACGGGCGCCCATGGCGGGCAATCGTGGCCCGGTGGCGCGAGCGGACCGGCGGAACTTGCCCGTAGGTTTGCGGCGGTGTCTCTTCTGATCGGCGATGGATGAAGAGGCAGTTGCGCTGACCCGGCGCTACGGGATGTTGATCAGTCTCGCGGCGGCGTTTGCCGGTCTTGTGTATACGATTGGCGTTCTGCGAAAGAGCTACTGGGCGCTGGCCCTGCCGGTGACCGCGGCGACCATGGGGATGCTCTACATCACCCTGTGGGTCGGGCGGGCGCTCATGACCACCCCGAGTGAGCCGCCGGAAGAGTAGGGGCGCGTGGCCGTGAGCGCTCGGGTTCCCTACGGGAGCCGGGCTGCGATCGGCCGGCCGGCGGCGGCCGGATTGGCGCGTGCGGTATGCCGGCGCGCGATCACATCACCGTAGATACGTTCGAACTCGTCGCCGGCCAGTTGCCAGCTGAAGCGTGAGGTGATGCTCGAACGCGAGGTTGCGGAAAGCTGGTCGCGAAGGGCGCGATCGTGGAGCAGGCGCCGCATCCCGGAAGCAAGAGCGTCCGCGTCCCCGGGCGGGACCATGAGGGCGCTCACGCCGGGCTCGAGGATCTCGGCGAGCGCACCGCCGGTCGTGGAGAGGAGGGGTGTTCCGCAGGCGGCCGCCTCGGCCGCAGGAAGGCCGAAACCTTCGTAGACGCTGGCACAGACCGCGAACGTGGCCCGGTTGAGCAGTTCGACCAGCTCCCGTTCGCCGAGCCGGCCGCTGAAAGTGACACGGTCTTCGAGACCGAGCGAGCGAACGAGCGGGGGCGCCTGGCTCAGGTCTTCCACGGGCTTGTCGACGATGGTGAGACGGAATTCCTCGCCCTCGTCCTTGAGCTTGCGGCAGGCCTGCAGGAGGAAGCGAACGCCCTTGTTGGCATCTTCCGTGTTGGCCATGCAGACGATGTGCCCGGGTTCGCGTTCGACTCCGGACAGGGGCCGAAAGACCTCCGTCTGGACGCCGTTGTAGACGATGTGGGTGCGCTCTGGCGGGGTCTTGAAGGCACGGCGAATAGAACGCGCCGAGGTCTGAGAAACGGTGATGACGGCATCGGCGCGGCGGGCCACACGCTCCTGCATTACCCACGGGAACCAGAGCGAGCGCCGGAAGCGTTCGACGATGCCCCCCGCCTGGAAGAGGGTGTTATCGCGGTCGATGGAGAGGGGGTGGTGGATGGTTGCGACCAGGGGGGCGTGCTGCTGCATGAGGAGGTGGCCGTAGGCCAGGGTCTGGTTGTCGTGGATGACATCGAAGGGGCCGAGCTCCTTCATCAGGCGGTAGGCGCGGAGGCTGAACATGAGAAGCAGCTGCGAAAGCGTCTGCTTTGTCGCTGCGAATTCCCAGAAGTTGAGCGGATTGAAGAAGGTCCAGGGAGGGCGACCGAAGAACGCCTGGCGGTCATCGAAGTGGGCCCAGAAGCTGTATGACTCGATCTTGTGCAGGTGTACGCCGGGCGCCGTGCGAGGCCAGGGGCTGCCGGCAATTACATGGACCTCATGGCCCCGGGCGGCCATCTCTTTCGTGACGTGATAGAGGTAGACACCCTGCCCGCCCGAATAGGGGTTGCCCTGGTACATGGTGTAAAGGAGCCTCACGCGTCCTCCTCCGGGGGCGAGGCGAGCTGTGCGCGGGTGCGTTCTTCGCGGGAGACGGTAGGGAACGAGCGCGCGGGAGCGCCGACGGCTGTGTGGTGCGAGGGGACGTCGTGGACGACAACGGAGTTGGCGCCGATCTTCACGTGATCACCGATACGGATGGGGCCAAGCACGCGTGACCCCGTGCCGATGTTCACGTGGTCGCCGATGGTGGGGCCCACAAGATCGAAGGGGCGGCCTTCGCTGTTTGTGAGGCCAATGGTCACAAAGGGCGCGACCTGAACGCTGTGGCCAAGGTTGACAATACCATCGATGACCACATAGCCGTGCGCGAGGTAGAGCCCGCCAGACGTGCGCACATTGTTGCCGATGGTCACGCTGAAGATGGAATGGTTGAACCGGGAGAGCAGGGTGGCAAGCGGCTTGAGGCCGGCATCGTGGAAGAAGACCTGCAGCCGGTAGAGGAGCACGGCGGGGAACATGTGCGCCGTGAAAAACAGGTAGAAGAAGAGCATCCAGCGGGGGCGGCTCGCGGGAAAGGCTCCAAAGGCGAGCGGCCATTCGCCGAACATGTCCATGTCGAGGGCGACCAGGCGGCGGGTCTCGTTCCAGCCCACTTTCGGTTGGTGGTAGCGGCTCATGGGGACTTCATCTTCGTCGATTCGCCCAACCGCACAAGGATATCGACGCCATCGGGGGCGGGCCCATCGGGGTTGAGCAGGCGGAGGTCGAAGAGCCCCGTCATCTTCGCTGCCGTGTAGCTCTTGCCGGTGAAGTCAAACACCCCGGGAGTCCCGGCCGACCCCCTGACCAGGTGGATGTAGTCCGCAGGCACGCCATAGGCCACCAGGTGGTCGCGGGCGTCGCTCGCCGCCTTCTCCTGGCCCTCGGGGTATTCGATCGCGACCACCGGCGCCTCCTTGCGGGTCGTGGGGTCCGAAAGGAAGAGGTCGATAATCTCGAACATCGCATCGTTGTTGGGCAGGAGCACGAGGGCGCCATCCTCGGCAATACCCGAGTAAAGGGCGCTCGCAAGGGAGAAGGTCTCGATGTGCGCAAGGTCAGTATCGGAAGCAAGGAAGGCGTACCCCGGGACCTGGCCGGCGCTGACGTCCGACTTGATCGCATCGTGGTAGGCGTTCCAGAGCTCAGGCAGGCGAGCAATGTAGCCGAAGCTGACAGCACGATTGGCGACAGCGCGGATGACGACCTGCTGCCGCTCGATTCGCTTGATGTCGCCATCAACACGAACGCGTGAGTAGCCAAGGGCCTGGGCGCCGGTCATGTGCTGGGGCCCTGCCTGGACTGTGCTATCGGGGAAGGCATCGAGGACGTCGGTCCCAAAATCGGAGATGGTGGCGGGAACATCGATGTCAATCCCTCCGATGGCATCGATCAGGCGAACGAAACCCACCCAATCGATGGAAACGAAGTGATGAATGTCGATGTGAAAGTTGTGTTCCACCGCGGCCACGGCGGCTGCCGGCCCACCGCCGGGGTATCCGTAGAATTCCCCGTAGCTGTGGGCGGCGTTTATCTTGCCCGGCGCCCAGACGCCGGGTTTGTCGCCGTAAGGGATCTCTGCCCAGAGGTCGCGGGGGATGGCGAGCATCTGGAGGCGTCCGTTGAGCTTGTCTATGCTGGCGACGAACATCGTGTCGCTTCGTGCGGGTTTGCCCGGCGGGTCTTCTGGCCGGCGGTCGAGCCCAAGCACGAGGATGTTGAGGCGGCCTTCGGGAGTCCAGGGCTTCTCACCGGTGGTTGCCACCCCCGGGAGAGCGACGTCGACGCTGATGCCCGTTCCGGGCAGCCCAACCGGGATGGCTGGAGCCTCGATCTCATTACCGGGGAAGAGGTAGTGGTCGATAGCCGTGTAGGTGACGAGCATGAGATAGACGGCCAGGAGAGCGCCAGCAACGATTGCTGCCGCGGCGCCAGCGCGCCGGCCGGGGCGAAGTCGAACCACGAGTTGTTGAATCCGGGCTTTTCGGCAACCTTATGGTTGGCGCCAAGGAAGCGTCAACCGGGGACCGGGAACCAATGACCGCGCGTTTACTCATTCGTTCGGGGACGCTCGTTGCTCCTGGCGAGATGCAGCGATTGGACCTGGAGGCCGCCGGGAGCCAGATCGTGGCCATTGGCCCGGGGCTGACGGAAACAGGCGCGACCGTGCTGGATGCAGCAGGGCTCAAGGTGCTGCCCGGGTTCATTGATGTGCACGTACACGGCGGCGGCGGCCATTCGTTCTTTGGAGGCGACGCGAGGGCGGTCCGGGACTACAGCGAATGGGTCCCGCGGCACGGAGTGACGTCGTTCCTTGTGAGCACGGCCGGGAGGGACGCCGATGAGATTGCCGGCCGCCTTGCGGGCCTGGCCCCCGGCCTCGAACACGATGCTGGCGCCGAGCCACTCGGGTTCCACCTCGAAGGCCCCTTCATCAATCCCATTCGACGGGGCGCCTTCGATGCCGCATCGCTTCGAGCACCTTCAACCGGGGAGTTCCTGCGCTGGCACGAGGCTGCAGGCGGCCGAATCCGGCAGATGACAATCGCGCCCGAGCTCCCCGGTGCGCTGGAAGTGATCGGCAGCGCGGTCGCGGAGGGCGTGGTCCCGGCAATGGGACACAGCGACGCAACGGTTGCGGAAGCGCGGGTGGGGTTCGGGGCAGGCGTACGCCACGTGACGCACCTGTTCAACGCCATGAGGCCCATCCACCAGCGCGAGGGCGGCGCAATTGCCGCTGCCCTGTTGGAGTCGCAGGCCAGTTGCGAGCTGATCTGCGACGGGGCGCATGTGGCGCCAGAGATGCTGCGACTCGCATACGGGCTGCTGGGTCCAGAGCGCGCGATCGTGGTGACGGACAACCTCCCGCTTGCGGGAACGGGTGAGGTCTCGGGACGATTCGCAGGTGGCGGAATCGCGGTGAGGGGCGCCGCGGCCGTGAGGCCCGATGGGACCATCGCTGGCAGCGTGGCGACGATGGACGAGCATTTCCGAAATGCCATGCGGTTCATGGAGATCGACGTCGTCACGGCTGCGAAGCTTTGCTCCGCGAACCCGGCACGCCTCGCCGGGGTCGCCGGCCGGAAGGGCCGGATCGAGCCCGGGTTCGACGCCGACCTGGTGCTGGTCGACCCGGGGGATCGCGTTGTAGTAACCATCTGCCGGGGGCGGGTGGCCTTCTGCGCGGAGCCCGGGCGGCTCAGTCCTGCCCGGTAGCGGTGGTGGCCTTCCTGCGGCCTCGCCGGGGAGCCTGCGAGGCGCCCCCGGCAAGGAACTCACGGAGGTGAGCGAGGAAGACCGCGGGCTGCTCTTCGGCGACGAGGTGTCCCGCGCCTGGCACCACCACATGATGTGCCCCCGGGATGGCGGCTGCGACCCGGCCACCGGCATCGGGTGGGAATCCGGGGTCGGCTTCTGCGCTGATGACAAGCGCCGGGACCGATAACCCTGCCAGGTCAAGAGGGTGTTCGTAGCGGATGTCTTGCACCAGCCGCGTGAAGCAGGCCGCTGTGCCGGGCAGCAACAATGGGTCAGCATAGCCTCGCACCACTTCGGGGGTGACGAAGGCGGGGTCGGCCACACAGGCCCGCAGGCCCTGCCGGGTCGCGAATCGAACCACTGAAGGGATGCCCAGGGCAGCGCGGACGGCGGCGAGTACCGGGCCGCGTGTGAGTGCGCCACTGAGCCACTCGCCGGCGCCCGGGTCTACGGAGGCAACGAGCACCAGCTTCTCGACCCGGGCCGGGAATTGGGCGGCGAGGCGCGCGGCGATGCCACCACCCATGGAATGGCCGACGATTGTTGCCCGGTCGATGCCCAGGGAATCCATGAGCCGGGTCACCCTTCGCGCCTGCTGATCGAGCGAAAGCGGCCAGACGGGCATACGTTCGCTGAACCCAAGACCGGGCAGATCGAGGGCGACGACGCGGTGGCCATCGGCAAGGGCGGGGATTGACTCCCGCCAGCTGAAGGTGCTGCCACCGAGCCCGTGAATGAGGACTAGCGCTGGACCAGCGCCCCTGTCGATGTAGTGGATGCGCTCGCCATCGACGTCGACGAACTGGCCCGGGGGAACAAGGGCGGCCAGGTGCTGCTCGCGCTGCCAGCGGAGAACGATGGCCCCGGCCGCGGCGGCCGCGACCGCGCCCGCTGCAACGTAGCCTGCGGTGATAGTGCGGGTCACAACTGCCGGGCCTCCATGAAGATGGTGCTGAGCGCCCGGATGGCCGAAGGAAGACGCGGCCCATACCACCAGAGCATGCGGCCATCAACCAACCGCGTGGACGCGATATCAGAGTACTCTGCGGCGTCAATCTCTCCAAAACGGTAGGGCTCATCTGGCAGGAGGATGATTGCGGGAGACCGTTCCCTCACTTCGGCCATGCTCACCGGCGGGTAGCGCTGCCGGTCTTCGAAGACGTTCCGGCCCCCAGAGCGCACGATCAGGTCGTGGCCGTAGGTGGCTGCACCGAGGCCCATGAGGGGGTGCTTCCAGACAGGGACGAACACGGCGGTACCCGGGGAAGGCGGCAGCCCGGCAAGGGCGGCGTTCGTCTCGGCGATGAGCTGGCCGGCCCGGCCGGCGAGGCCAAGCCTGTCTCCCAGTTCGGCAATCATCCGTAGCGCCTCATCTACTGAGCACGGGTCAGTGACCAGGACCGGCACCCCCGCGGCGCTGAGGGCTTCGACGTCCTCGCGGCGATTCTCCTCGCGGTTCGCCAGCACAAGGTCCGGTGCGAGGGCAAGGATGCGGGCGATGCCGGGGTCCTTGGTCCCACCAATGGCAGGCACGTTTCCGGCGATTTCCGCGGGGGAATCGCAGAAGCGTGTGCGCCCGGCGAGAGCGCCGGCGCCGCCGAACCAGCAGACGAGCTCGGTGAGACTGGGAACGAGAGAGACGATTCGCCGGGGAGTTTCCACGCGTCGGACTCAGGGGGCCGGGGTTTGGCCAGGAAGCTGGCGACGCCTCTTCGCAATCATAACCGTGACCAGCGCAAAGGCTGGGGCGGCGAGCATGAGAATGGCGACCGATGCCCCCGCTACCCAGGGGGCCGGCGGGCCTGTACGGCTGGCTTCGAGGCCTCCGTTGCCGGCCTGCGGGGCAAATGGGGCCAGGCGCGCCAGCGCCGTCTCATAGGCTGGCCCCGAAGGTGCGGGGCCGATGTAGAGGCGCAGCAGGCTCGAAGCGCGATAGGTACCGTCGCCGTTGTCCTGGAGGCCGAGAATGCCGTAGCTCCCGGTCGGGTCGAGGTCGAATGCTCCGCAGGCGGGGCCGCCGCCCATCCACTCCTGGCCGGGAGGTTGACCCGGCCGCCGGAAGAGGAGCGTATCGCGAAGGCTGATCTGGCCGGGCACATCGCCCTTGAAGACCTGTTCGACCTTCATGTCGATTTCGACTTCGTACTGCTGTGCAGTATTGGCGCCCGGTTCCGGGCGCCAGCGAAAGAACCAGCCGCCCACAATGACGTCGGAGTCGCGCCAGAGGTCGGGCTGTCCCGAGCACGGGAATGGATGAGCAGCAGCCGAAAGCGGCCACAGCGCCATGCCGAGGACGGCAACAGCTACGAGCAGAGCGAGGGCAACGGCGGGCGTTCGCATTCCAGGACGCTCCTGCACAGGTGGTTTCACGTGTACCGACGCCGGGAGTATGCCGCCTGGTTCCCGGCGCTGCGTAACACGATGAGCAACCCGGCGTAAATTCCCTGCCTAATCGGCCGCTGTCTCCCACGTGGCGATCATCGATTCTGTTGCCTCATCGCGAAAACCACGGGCGTCGACGAAGCGCTCGGATTCGAGCAGGGCGCTGATGATCCCGGGTGGGAACAGTGCCCCGGGGTCGCCGCCGGGCAGCTGGGATCGGTGGGCGGCGATTGCGGCGAGCTTGGCATCGCGGACGGCCGTGATTGCGATGGAGTAGTGCGGCGAGTCTGGACCGGGGCCGCCGGGGACCAGCGCAGGGGGAACACAGTCCAATCCGCCCGCGGCGCACTTCTCGTACTGGGGAAGGAAGAGGCCGGCCGGGAACGCGGCAAGCAGCAGAGCGGGACGCACTTCCCGCATTAACTGCCACGCGCGAATCACCCAGCGGTAGGTGGCGAGATGGTCGGGATGCCCGTAGGCGCCATCGGCCCCCAGCGAGAGGACCACGGAGGGGCGCAATTCGGCGAGCAGCCGGGAGAGCTTGAGGGACTGGCCGGGCGCAGTGGCGAAACCACCATCGGGGAGGCGCCAGTGGATGGGCGGCGCGGCGCCAAGTGCCGAACAGGAACGCGCAAGCTCGCCCAGTCGGGCCTGGCCGATGGACGCTGGGCCGGCGGGGCCGCCATCGTGGCGTTCACCTCCCTCGCCGGCGGACAGGCAGATGACGACACAGCGCCAGCCGGCGCGGGCCGCGAGGGCGATGGTTCCACCAAAGCTGTAGGACTCGTCGTCGGGGTGAGGGATGACGGCGACAAGGGTGGGCACAAGGCCATGTTAGCGGGCCACAGCCCCGGGCTGTCCCGGCCGCCCCGGGAGATGACGCGGCCACAGCAAAGGGGCCGGCTTTCCGCCGGCCCCTTCCTGGGGAGAGCCGCGATGGCAGAGGCGGCGCAGATTCAGGAGGTGGCGCCCCTGGCGGCGGCCCCGCCCGAGCCAACCTTGCGGACCACTTCGGACTCATCGACGAGCTTCTCACGCGGGGTGATGAACGCATGCACAAAGCCGGCGACGGAGAGTACTGCAAGGAGGGCGGCAGCGGCCCAGCTCACGTCAGCGGCGAGCCCCGCCTTGTCCCCGAAGATGCTGAACCCGTAGGTGGTCAGGAGCAGGCCCCGGAGGGTCTCACCCGTCTGGAAGGTGCTGCGCAGCGAGGTAGCGGCGTCGAGCTTCTTCTGGAGGTCGGCGGCCGCGGTGGTGTCGCCCTTCTCCTTGGCAGCGGTGATCTGCGCGGAGAGATCGGTGCGGATGGCGCCCATGGTGGCGTAGGTCTCACCCGGCCAGCCGGCGCTCTTTGCCGAGCGGTCCATGTGCATGGCGATGTAGTAGTTCGCGTAGCACTCAGCCTGCTTGCCGGTCTCCATGAGCTTGCCTGCGTAATCAACAAGGCAGCTGGAGCCGGACTGCCAGTTCTTCTCTTCGTCCGTCAGTTTGTCGGCTGCAGCGAAGGTGATCTTCTGCTGACCCAGCTGATCGCGAACGTACGAATCGGCGAAGTCGGCCTGGTCCTTCATTACGAGACCAAAGACGAGCAGCAGAATGGCAAAAAGTGCGCCACCCCCTGCGAAAATGAAGTCGAGATGTCTGCGAGTCACGATTTCCTCCGATGGATTGTTGCCAGCCAGCCTGGCTGTGGTGCGCTCAACAGAGCGCCTGGAAATGTATGAGGTTCGTAGATTCGTCCCGGTTTCGAATCTCCTATGGTTCCACCTCCGATCGTGCTCCTGTTGCAGAGAACACTAATGCCGGGTGGTGAGCACCCGATGCGGTCACATGGCCCGTCATTGCCGGGTCTAATGACCGGAATCCGGGAGGCCGTGCTGGCCGGGAATGGGAGCGTGTTGAGGAACCGGCCTGCGCGGCCGAGGGCCTCTACCGGGTCTCGTGGCGGCGGCGCGCGCCTTCGGTTGCCAGGCGCGCGGGAGTACCCGGGGTTCCGCGCAGGCCTGCCTCGCGGAGGGCGCGAATGACCTCTTCGAAGTGTTCCTGACCGTGGACCTCAAGGAGCAGGTCGAGAAGGGCGGCCCCGACGGGCATGCCGGGCGCTTCGCGGTTGTGATCGACCTCGATTATGTTGCCGCCAGCCGCTCCGATCACGCCCGTCACGAGGGCGAGCTCACCCGGCGTATCGGAGACCTCGATCGTGATGTGCTGGTAGCGGCCCGCATCCACCAGGCCCCGGCGGACGATTGAACCGAGCAGGTTGATGTCGATATTGCCGCCGGAAAGGACAACGCATGCCGGCCCACGAGGGCGGTATGCACCGGACTGGATCGCGGCCACGCCGAGCGCGCCAGCGCCCTCGACGACCATCTTCGAGCGCTCGATCAGAAGGACAATTGCATGCGCGATGGCGTCTTCGGTGCACGAGACCATTTCATCGACATGGCTCTGAATAAGCGCGAAGGTTCGCGGGGATGGCCCTGCGACGGCGACGCCATCGGCGATGGTGCGGTTGGAAGGAACCGTCCGGGGCGTGCCCGCAGCGAAGGAGCGGCAGATGCCATCCATCGCGGCAGCCTGCACGCCAATCACGCGGATACCGGGGCGGGACTGCTTGATCGCGGTGGCCACGCCCGCAAGAAGGCCACCACCACCTGCCGGGACCAGCACCTCGGTGACCGCGGGCAGGTCTTCGAGGATTTCGAGGGCCACGGTCCCCTGGCCGGCAATGACGCGGTCGTCATCGAAAGGAGGGACGTAGGTGCGGCCTTCCCTTCCGGCGATTGCCATCGCCTCGGCGCGCGCATCTTCAAGCGACGCCCCAGCGAGGACCACCTTCGCGCCGTAGCCACGGGCAGCATTCGCCTTGGCAAGCGGGGCCGTTGCCGGCATGACGACGGTCACGGCGATCCCGGCCCCGCTGCCGGCGAGGGCGATGCCCTGGGCGTGATTGCCGGCACTGGCCGTAACAAGCCCCCGTGCACGATCGACGGGGCCCAGATGGGCGACGAAGTTGGCGGCGCCGCGCACCTTGAACGAACCGGTGCGCTGCATGTGCTCGCACTTGAGGACGACGGGGAACCCCGCGTATTCGGTAAGCGTGAAGGATTCCCAGACAGGTGTGCGGCGCACCAGTGGGGCAATCGCATCCCGGGCGGCCGCTATGGCCTGGAGGTCCACTCCTGTTCGCCGGTCCGGCATCATCGAGCCTGCCAGATCTTGCGGCGGTCCCAGCAGTGGGCGCAAGCACTCACCCAGCGCTCCAGGAGCGACCGGCCATCGGAGAAAGGATACCGGCGTTCGGAGAGGTGGGATCCACAGAAGGCGGCCCGGCAGAGGGAACACTGGAACTGGTGGGGGCGATTGCAGCCTTCACGGCCGCAAAGGCCCACCCTGTTGAGCTGCTCGGCCCGTCCGACGTAGGCCATGTGGCGAACGAGGTCGTCGTGCCTGGTGCGGCAGCGCCTGCGCGCGCACACCGCTTCATCGGCCTCTACGAAGTAGCCGTGGGCAGGGCAGAAGCTGCGCCCGCAATACTGGCAAGAGTGCTGAGACAGGTTCGGGCAGCGGTTGAGCAGCCTGCCTGCCTGGCACGGGATGGCCGCCATTTCTTGCCTCCGCGCGCCCGCGCTGCAGCAATCGTGTCAGCCTGCGGCCGGGCGGGTCAACGGGGTGGGAGCCACAGGCAGGCGCCGGGGCCGTCGCCAGCGGGAACTGAACCGGCGCTGACCCAGCCCTTGACGCGGAAGAAGCTCACCCCATCCGATTCATTGGAGGCCACCGCGAGGTACTCGCCGGCGGGGTCGAGACAGAGGCCATCGGGATGCCCGGGTGTCGGCAGGCGGCGCTTCACCTTGCCGGTTGCGGTATCGACCACGGCTGCACGCGCTTCATCGTTCAGCGCGGCAAGGACGGTGTGGTCGCCCAGTGGTAGGAGGCGCACGGGGGCGCCTCGCACGTCGACCTCGCGCACCAGGTCCAGGCTTTCGAGAGAGAACACGCTCAGTGAGCGCGAACCGGCGTTGCCGGTGACCGCCACCGGACCCACGATGGCGACGCTTTCGGGGAGTTCGCCGGTCTGGGCGGCCCGGTCACCGGGGTAACGGTTGAGCAGGTTGTCACGCGAGGAAGTGACGAAGATGGTTCCCCGGTCGACCGCCACCGCGTGGGGAGTGTCGCCGGTGGGCGTCCGATGTGTCTCGGTGAGGGTCGGACGGTCGATCGTGACCAGCGCGTTCGCCCGGTCGAGAGTCACAAAGATGGCCTCGCCTTCGATGGCGAGACCATGCGGTTCGCCATCGAGCGGCAGGGAACGCAGGATTCCCGGCGCATTGGGGTCGATTTCGAGCAGGAGGTTGGCGCGGCCGAGGGTGATGTAGACCCGGCCGCCAGCAGCGGCCATTTCGTGTGGGGGACCTGGCAGGGCGAGGACGGTGGTCCGTGAAGTTGCCAGGTCGAGAATGGAGAGCGACTCGTCGCGCAGGTTGGCCACTATCAGCAGGCCGCTCTGGGGCGGGTCGGCGGTGGCCCGGGTGGCGCTTACGGCCCGGGAGGCAAACACGATCACCACGGCCATCAGGGGGAGGGTGGCAACGGTGGGGATGCGGTTGAGGCGGTTCGGTCGAATCATGGCTTGCCGGGGGCGCCCGTACATGGGCGCCCCCGGCCTTGGTTCACCTACCTGATGATGTTGACGAGGTCCTGGAGGAGCTGGTCGCTGGCCGTGATTACGCGCGACGAGGACTGGAAGCCGCGCTGGGCGAGGATGACGTTCGTGAACTGGAGGGCGAGGTCAACGTTTGAGCTTTCGAGGGTGCCGGTGCCGACAACGCCGCGGCCGTTGGAGTTCGGCTGGCCGATGATGGGGTCACCAGAGTTGGCGCTGGGGTTCCAGAGGTTCTGGCCGGCGCGCTGCAGGCCGCCCGGGTTGACGAAGGTGGCGAGCGCCAGCTGGCCGATAATGCGGTTGGAGCCATTGGAGTAGATGCCAGAGACCTCGCCCGAGGAGCCGACGGCGAAGCTGACGAGAGCGCCCGCAGGGAAGCCATCCTGGCTGGTGAGGTTGAGCTGGCTCTGGCCGGCGAACTGGGTGAGCTTGCTCATGTCGATATCGAAGGCGAGCGGTTCGGTAGCATCGCCCGGCAGGGTGCCGAGGCTGAAGTTGAGCAAGCCGCCGGCGGGCGTGGTCACCTCGCCGGTGGTGCCGTCGAACACGATCTGCCCCGGGGTGGGCGTCACCAGCTGGAGCGCGGTGCCGCTATTTCCATCGTGGTCGTAGAAGCCGCGCACGTCCCAGGTGTTGGCGGAGGCGTTCTTGCGATACTCGACGCGGACGGTGTGCGCATTACCCAGGGTGTCGTAGGCGGTGACGGTGGTGCGTACGACCCCGACCTCGGGCGGGCCGGCGGCGTAGGTGGGGGTGCCGGCATCGAGGTTGCCGGCGAGGGTCATCTTCGTGGTGGGCTGGGCGCTGATGCGGGTGCCGAAGGGGATGTCGAGCGACTCGAGCGGCTGGTCGGTATCGATCTGCCCCTGCGCATCGGCCTTCCATCCCATCACCCGAAGGCCGGTGACAGGATTGACCAGGCCGCCATCGACGCCGATGTCAAAGGCGCCATCGCGGGTGAAGAACTGCTGCGAGCCATCGGTGACGACGAAGAACCCATCGCCCTGGATTGCGAAGTCGGTGAGCTTGCCGGTCGATTGGAGAGAGCCCTGGGTCATGATGTTGTCTATGCCGCCCAGGTTCATGCCAAGACCGATCTGGGCCGGGTTTGTGCCACCACGGCCGTTCTGCGGCGAGCTCGCGCCTTTGATTGTCTGGCCGAGGATGTCCTGGAAGGTCACCCGGCTGGACTTGTAGGCGATGGTGTTGACGTTGGCGATGTTGTTGCCGACCACGTCCATGTAGGACATGTGGTTTCGCATCCCGGAGATAGCTGAGAAAAGTGCCCGCATCATGGCTGTTACGACCCTTTCGCTGTTGGCGGCGGACCGCCTGTGTCTGGCTGGATCGAGCCCTCCGTCGAAGCGGACCGGCCCGTGGGTTTCGAAGCCGCCACCGCCTCAGGCGATGACGACGGAGTCGATGTTTGTGAAGACGCGATTCCGGCTCCCCTCCTCCCTGTTCATTGCTGTGACCACCGTTCGCTGGCGGATATCCACGACCACGGCGAGGTCGTCGAGGACGACCACGCTGTTGCGCGCTCCCCTGGCGGCAGCGGAGGTAATCGCATCGTTGAGCCGTGCCAAACGGCCCTGGTCGAGATCAAGGTCACGCCGGTCGATTCGCTTCTGGGCGTGGCGACTTAGCTGCAGGCCCTGGGTGGCGTGCTGGAGCGCTTCGCCGAAGCCTGCGCCGGGCTGCTGCCCGGTGCGCCGCTGTAGCCGCGAACCGTCAAGGCCAGAGGGCGCCGGTGCGGCGAAGGGGATTCGCTCGATAGCCACGGCTAGCGCACCTCCGAAATAGTGAACTGGTCGATGACCTTGCCGTTGACGGAAAGCACCGGGATTCCATCGGGGCCGACGAGGACGCGGTCGACCAGGCCGGTCACCTCGGCGCCTGCGTTCTCGGCATCGGCGATGGCGGCCTGCACGCGGTCATCGAGGTTCACTTCGGACTTCTGGCTGGTGGTGAGCAGGCTGTAGACGGCGCCGAAGCGTTCGCGGGCGACGGAGTCCCTTGCGATGCCGATGGCGCTGACCTGGCGCCCGGTCACCGTGCGGCCGATCAGGCCGGCGGCATTACCCAGCTCGCTCAGGCCCTGGAGGACCTTGAGGGTCTGGGTTGCGGCCTTGCTCTGGTTCAGGGCTTCGAACTGGGCCATCTGGGCCATGAAGTCGCTGTCCGACTGAGGGTCCAGGGGGTTCTGGTTGCGCATCTGGGCGATGATCAGCTTCATGAAATCGACGGAGCTCATGTCCTGGCCGCCGCCGGTCTTCGCCGGGGCGAGGCTGGCGTTCTGGAGGCCTGTCACGGGGTCGATGTTGATGGCCATGATCAGCTCCTAGATGCGGTAGACGTGCGCGCCATCGGGGTTGTAGGCGGCGCGTAGCCGGTTGTGGCGCTCGGCGAGCGCGGGTTCTTCGAATCCGAGAAGGCTGGCAAAACCGGGCTCGGCCGATTGCCGGCCCTGGTTGGTGCCCTCGCCCTGGCCATGGCCAGCCTGGTCGCCCCCACCGCCAACGAAGACGCCGGCAAGGTCGAGGCCGCGACTCCCGAGGAGGCTCGTCAGGTCGACCGTGTGGTCGCGGAAGAGCTGGGCCGCTTCGGGGCGGCTGGTGTGCACGTCGACGTGAACCACGCCGCTGTCGATACGAACGCGGATGCGGACTTCGCCCAGTTCGGCCGGTTCGAGATGGATGGTGGCTTCGCCGCCACCTGCTTCCACTCTTTCGATGATGGCGGTGCCAGCCTGGTCGATCTGCGGAGGCGGGGCCGGGGATGGGGCCGGGGCGGGCGCCGCCCCCGGGGCCGCAGCCGCCGGAGGCGGGGCCTCGCGGAGCCGGCCCACGGCGGAACCAGCGGCGGCATGGGCAACGCCCTGCTCTGAAGCCTTCGGAGTGGTCCGCGCGCCGGGTAGTGGGGTATTCTCCCGGCTCCCGGGCGCGGCGGTGATGCCTTCCGTGCGGCTCCTGTCAATTGCGTTCCCGGCGAAGCGGACCACGCTTTCCATCGCATCAGACTGACTATCGCCGGGGGGCTGGCGGTCGTCTGTACCGGCGCCGCCGGGCGGCTGTTCCGGGAGGGCGCCTGCCGGCGCGGTCCTGGTCCCGGCCGCATGTGGAGCGAATTGAGCTTCACCCTCGCCCGTGACCGGGGCGGGGGCGAGGCCGGCGGGACTGGAGTCGACGCCAGAGGCCGTCGCGGCAAGGTTCGGGTTGCCTCCGGCCGGCTGGTCGCTGGCTGTCGCGAGCGAGACATCCATCACCGTTTCGGCGGGCAGCCCCTGTGATGGCTCTGCTGAGGGCGCGGTCAGGGTGGAGCCGAGGCTTTCCCCGGTTGATGGCTCAACGGGAAGGGCGGATGGTTCGGGAACAGCCGTTGCGAGCTCGCCGGTTGCACCAGCACCCGCCGGAGTTGCGTGCGGCAGCTGTCCGGGGGTGGTGGCGTCCGCTGCGGCCACTCCGTGCACCGCGCCATCAGGCGCGACCGGCGGCCCATCGGCAACGGCGGGCGCAGCACCTGAGACCAGGGCAAGGGCAGCGGCCACGGCGCCCGCGAGATCGCCGGCCCCGGGCGAGGCTTCACTGCCTTCCGGGGGAGCTGCCGGAGCATCGATAAGAGCGAGCGGGTCGCCGAGGGCGCCGGGGAGGTTCCCCGGCGCAGTGCCGGCAGGCGTCAGCGCGACCTGCTCCGGCGTCGCCGCTGCTGCAAGGAGCCGGGCAAAGACCCCGGAGAGCAGGCCCGCCTGGCTGGCTTCGCTTTCCGCCGGGAGCTGGATGGGGAGCAGACTGGCCGTGGTCTGAACAACGAGTCCCATTACACCTGCATCCTGAAGACTTCCTGGTAGGCCTCCACCGCCTTGTTGCGGACCTGGGTGGCGAGACTGATTGCCAGGCTCTCCGCCTCCAGGGCGAGCATCACGTCGTGAAGCTCGACATCCTGGCCCGTTGCCAGCGCGTTGACCTTCTGGTTTGCCGTGTCGCTAACGGACTGGAGCTGGTCGAGGGCCTTGCCCAGCATGTCGGCGAACCTGGCAGCGGGTTTGGCGCCCGCACTTACAGTCTGAGCGACGGGGGACGTCCCCTGAATGCGTTCGATCTCCATAACTGCGCCTCCGTGGCCTGTAGCCCCCGCCCCGGGAACTACCTACTTCCGATATCGAGGGCCCTTAGGGCCATCTGCTTGAGAGCGTTGAGAACGGTTACGTTGGCCTGGTACGAGCGGTTGGCCGACGTCAGGTCAGTCATCTCGGTGACGAGGTCGACGTTGGGGAGCTCGACATAGCCGTCCTCGTCGGCGTCCGGGTGGGAAGGGTCGTACTGAATCCTCGTGGGGGATTCCTCATCGGTCTCGACGCTGGTGAGGACGACACCGCCCCGGGGCTGGCCAGCAAGACGAGCGACCAGGTGTTGAAACGGCGCCGCCTGCCCGGGGGAGGCGAAGCGCACGACCTGGCGCTTGTAGGGGCCGTCTCCATCCGCGGAGCGGGTGGTATCGAGGTTGGCCACATTCGAGGCAACGGTGTCCATGCGCACACGCTGGGCCGCGAGGCCGGAGGTTGTGGCGGAGATTGAGCTGAAGAGCCCCATGAGAGACCTCCTAAGTGCCTCTGATTACGTTGCGAAGGGAAGCCAGCTTGGTGTTGAGCGCGCTGGCAGCGGCCTGGTAGCGCATCTGTGTTTCAGCGAGCTTCACCATCTCCTGGTCGATGTCGACATCGTTGCCATCGCGCCGCTGGCTGGTGAGCGCCTGCGCCGCCTGGGAGCCAAGCTGCCCGGACCGCCCGGGGGTGGCCCCAATGTGACGGGCGTTCGTGGTCAGGAGCTCGCCGGTGGAGGAGCCGATGCTGCGGCGAAGCTCGGTCTCGAAGTTGACCTCCTGGGCGCGATAGCCGGGTGTATCGACGTTGGCGATGTTGTTGCTGATGGCCTGCTGGCGGCGGGAAAGCCCGCCGAGCCAGCCTCGCACCGTCCCGATGGTGGAATCACCGAACAGGTTCAACACATCCCTCCTTGTGCTGGTGTTGCCGTACCGTCAGGGGTTGCCCGCGGGGCGATTGCCCCGGTCGAGCCAGCGCCGAGCGGCAGTCTCGTCGAGGCGCTGGGCCTCCTTGCGGGTGCGAAGCAGTTGCTCGTCGCGCAGATGGCGGTCGAGCAGGGCCTCGATGGCCCGCACGTCGCGCCGGCGTTCCATGAGCGCCCTCCGCTCACGCTCAACAGCTTCGGCGGAATGTCCAAGCGCCGCTCTTCGTGCGCCCGCCTCGCGCTTGAGCCGGACAACATAGGCGTCCGCGGCCGCGCGCTCGCCGGGGTCAACGGGCCCGCCCGACGGCGCACCGGCGCCGAGAGCCTGCTCACGACGGGCCTCGGTATCGGCAAGGGCGCGCTCGCGCCGCTGGTGCTGCTGGCGGACTTCAGCGAGCTGCTGCTGCTGCACACGTTCGAGCCGCTCACGGTGCTTCACCAGCCTCTGGAGTCTCTTCGGGGTAAGCGTCAATCTCGGCCTCCAGGATGGGTTCCGGGTGGGATTCGTCCTGGCCAGCGAGCATGGCCAGGTGCGCGACGGCGGACTCGAAGTCCGATACCTCGCCGGGCCGCTGGCGCAGGAACGCGTTGACCCCGGTAAGCAGTTCAAGGGCGCGGTCGACGGCCGGGTCAGTCCCGCCCACATAGGCGCCGATGTTGATGAGGTCGCGCGCTTCTTCGTGGGCGGCGAGCAGTTCGCGAAGGGTTCGCGCTGCCTCGGCGTGGGGCCGGGACGCCAGGCGGGGCATGAGGCGCGAAACGCTACCGAGGATATCGATTGGCGGGTAGTGGCCGGCGCTGGCGAGCGAGCGCCTGAGAACGATGTGCCCATCGAGGGTTGCGCGCGCCAGGTCGGCGATGGGCTCATCCATGTCATCGCCATCGACCAGGATCGTGTAGAGGGCGGTGATGCTTCCCCGGGCGGCCGGGCCGGCGCGTTCCATGAGGTGGGGAAGCATGCTGTAGACGGAAGGCGGATATCCGCGTGTGGCGGGGGGCTCACCGGCAGCAAGGCCAACTTCGCGCTGAGCCATAGCGACCCGGGTTAGGCTGTCGAAAAGGAGGAGGACATCGAGCCCTTCGGCGCGGAAGGCCTCGGCGATTGCGGTCGCGGTGCGCGCGGCGCAGAGCCGCATGGCGGCCGGGTTGTCGCTCGTCGAGGCGACCACGACGCAGTTGCGGAGAGCCCCGGGCCCGAGGTCATGTTCGATGAAGTCCCGCACCTCGCGCCCGCGTTCGCCGATCAGGGCGATGACGGTGACATCGGCGGAGGCCCCGCGCGCGAGCATGCCGAGGAGGGTGCTCTTGCCGACGCCCGACCCGGCGAAGATGCCCACGCGCTGGCCGCGGCCAAGGGTGAGGAATCCATCGATTGCCCGGACGCCCGAGCCCAGCACCTGGGCGATGGGCTCACGGGCGAGGGGGTGAGGGGGCTCGGCGTGACCGGGGGCGTGGCGTACGAACCCGAGCGGTCCCATCGCATCGGCGGGCCTGCCAAGGCCGTCCAGGATTCTCCCAAGGAGGGCTCGCCCGAGCGGCACGGACATTCCCTGTCCCGTTCCGGCGACGCGCGCGCCGACCGTGAGCGTACCGCGGTCGAGCAGGGCAATATGGGCCTGGCCGGCGCTCACCCCGGTGCATTCCCCGGCCAGCGGACGGCCGGCCGCGTCTTCGACGAGGGCGAGCTCGTGGGGACGCAGATTCACCCCGCCGGCGACGATGAATTCGCCCTGCACGCGGAGCACGGTGCCCGTGCGGCCAAACAGCTCGGCACTCGCCGCAGCCTCAAGGATGGCCCCGGCGGCGGCGGTCATCCTGCGTCGACCCCGCCCGCGCGGGCGATTGCGAGGTCCATGAGCGCAAGCCGCTTATCAAGGGTGGCGTCGATGGTCCCGTTCCGAAGGTCGATGACGCAGCCGCCGATGGCGATCGCCTCATCGGGAACGACGTAGCGGGCGTGTTCGAGGAGAGTCGCCTGCACGTGTTCGACGAGGCCGGGGCTGACGCGGATGCTGAGGACCTCCTGGCTGGCGGCGGCTTTGAGGGCTTCGGCGCAGATGGCCGGCGTCAGTTCCGGGTCCGCATCGTATGCGGCGGCAACAATGCGCCGGGCAGCGATGGCAGCCGCCCTGGCGACAATGCCCGCCGACTGGCCGGCGATATCGTCGCGGATGGCCTTCGCTTCGCCGACTGCCTTTCGGAGCAGTTCGAGCAGGCTCGCAACCTCGTCGGCGGCCTGTTCTTGACCGGCAGCAAAGCCAGCCGCGAACGCTTCGTCGCGTACCGAGGCGGCCTGCGATTCAGCCGCGGAGATTACCCGGGCCGCCGTGTGGTGAGCCTCGCCGAGGATCGCCTGAGCCTTCGCGGCGGCTGAGGCGAGCATCGCCTCGGCCGTCGCCACAGGAGCTGCGGGGAGCACGTCGCGCGTCGTCTCGCCGAGGACAAAGACCTCGCTGTGCTCCGGCGCTGAGCGGAGGATGCGGCGGGGTCTAGCCGACAAGCTCATCATCGCCGCCACGCGCGATCACGATCTCTTCGGCATCGTCGAGGCGCCTGATGACGCTGACGATGCGCGACTGCGCCTCTTCGACCTGCTTGAGGCGAACGGGGCCGGAAGCCTCCATGTCCTCTTTGAGCATGGCTGAAGCGCGCGAGGACATATTCCGCAGGATTATGTCCTTCACGTTTTCCGGGGTTGCCTTGAGGGCAAGGGCAAGGTCGCGTACCTCCACTTCGCGGAGGATGCGCTGGACTGAGCGGTCGTCGAGGCTGGCGACATTTTCGAAGACGAACATGCGCTTCTTTATCTCGTCGGCGAGCTCGGGTTCGTTGTCTTCGAGGGCCTCGATGATGGTCTTCTCGATCATGCGGCTGGATTGTTTGAGGAGGTTGACGAGGACTTCGATGCCTCCCACGTGCTGGGTTTCGCGTGCGGGCTGGAGGACGGCGCTGAGCTTGCGCCTGAGGACTGCCTCTACCTCGTTGACGATGTCGGGGTGGGCGCGGTCCATGAGCGCGATGCGCTGGGCGACATCGGCGGCCGTTTCCGGGTCCATTGACGAAAGCACCTGGGCAGCCTTCTCCGCCTGGAGGAAAGAGAGGAGGAGGGCGATCGTTTGCGGGTGCTCGTTGGAGAGGAAGTTGACGAGCTGCTGGACGTTGAGGTGGCGCAGGAACCCGAAGGGCACTGTCGGGGATGTGGCAGAGAGGCGATCGATGAGCTCGGAGGCCTTGTCCTCACCGAGGGCCAGGCGGAGCAAGTCCTCGGCATACTCGAGGCCGCCGAGGGAGATGACATTGCGCGCAACGGCGGCGTCCTGGAATTCGGTGACCACATCGCGGCGCTGCTCGGGCTTGAGCTCCCCCATGGCCGAGATCTCCCACGTCAGGCGCTCGATATCTTCGTCGCTGAGGTGGCGCAGGACTTCGGCCGAGCGCTCCTTGCCAAGGGTGATGATGAGCGCGGCGGCCTTTCGCCTTCCGGACAGCTTCTCCTCGCGCGGCGGGGTCATGGCGACGGCTATCTGACCTCCTCGCGCATCCAGGTCTGGACTACATCAGCGACAGCGCGCGGGTTCGCCTCGGCAAGCTTGAGGACGCGCTCCTCTTTCGGGTCGCTGGGAGCTTCGAGGGCGGGGAGAGGGGCATGGGCGACAGCCTGGAGAGCTGCCACCTGCGGGGGTGGGGCCAGCGCGATCGCCGGTTGCGGAGCGGGCAGCGCCAGCTGGCGCTTGCTGAGTGAACGGAGGAGGAGCATCACGAGGACGAACCCGAGAATGACGGCAAGGAGAGGGAGCAGCAGCTTGAGGTATTGGAGGTACTGGGCGAGACCGTCCCCAGCGGCCATTACCATCCCTTCCTTCACGCTCACATCGAAGGGGAGGCGTGTGACGCTGATGAGGTCACCGCGCGTCTGGTCGAGGCCCACGGCGGCGGCCACCGCGCTGGTGATGGCGGTCTCCTGTGCGGCGGTGACGCTATCGTCGAGAACGACCGAGACGCTGAGCTTCTCGAGGCTGCCGGGCGCCCTGATGGTGCTCGTTGTGGTGCGTGGGACCTCGTTGTTCGTGGTCGTCTCGGTGCGCGAGTACTGGCTGTTGCCGGTTCCACCGGCGCCCGCATCGGAGGTGCCGTCGTTGGCGCCGGTGCCGGGGACGTTGCCCACGGTCAGGTTCGAGCCGGTGTAGGTCTCGGTAGAAGAGGACGAACTGCGAACCTGGACTCCCGTGCCGAAGGTGTCTTCGTCCTGCTTCACCGTATCGAAATTGAGGCGCGCGCGGATGGTGACCGCGCTGCGGCCATAGCCAACGACTTTTGCGAGGGTGGATTCGACATCGCGCTGGAGAGCGAGCTCGTACTGGCGCTGAAGCTCCATCTGGGTGGCAGTGGCGCCGGTGGCGAAGGGGCTATCGGTGGCAGCGCCATCAAAGAGCACATGCCCGGTCTCATCGACGATGGTGATCCCGGAGCGGTCGAGGCCTTCGACGGAGTTGGAGACGAGGTTGGCGATGCCCTGGACCTGGTCCTGGGCGAGCCGCCCACCCGGCTTCAACTGGAGGAGCACGCTGGCGGTGGTGGCCTTCTGGTCTTCTTTGAAGAGGGCGTCTTTGGGGATAACGATGTGGACGCGGCTGCCCTTAACGCCGTCGAGGGTGTTGATGGAGCGCGCAAGCTCGCCTTCGAGCCCGCGCCGGTAGTTCACCTTCTCTACGAAATCGGTTGTGCCGAAGCTCTGGCTGTCGAAGATCTCGAAGCCGACGCTGCCCCCGCTGGGAAGGCCCGACTGGGCGAGCTTGATGCGCACCTCGGCGACTTTGTTGGCGGGAACCGAGACCGTGGACCCGCCGCCCCCGATTTCGTAGGGGACGCCGTCTTTTTCGAGCTGGTCGGCGATGGCGGCGCTGTCTTCCGGGGCCAGGCCGCTGTAGGCGACGACGAGGTTGGGCGACTTCGAGGCAACGAAGACCAGGTAGAGCACCACGATGGCGCCCGCGACCAGCGCCCCCAGGGCGATCTGCCGCGACTGGGGCAGCTGGTTCCAGCGTTGCAGGATTGGCGCCAGCGGCGACCCTTCTCCCATTCGTCTCACCCCTGCAGGAGGTAGCCTGCCTGTGACCAAGAGCCTAGCCTGCGTCCATGAAGGGGCGTATTGGGCCTTCCCCGATTCGGCGATGGGCGGGGCGCGATCCGGGCAGCCAAAACCCTGATTTCTGCGCGGGCGCTTCCAGGGCGAATCGTGAGCAGGCACGGGCGGGGCCGTTTACGCCCTTGACCGGTTCCCGTATCGTTTGGTTCGCACAAAGGACAGGAGGAGTGGCATGACCGAAGCCACAGCCGTACCCCTCATCACCGACGAGATGCGTGCCCAGATCGGGAAGGAATCCGAACCGTGGACGCTCGAAGTCGACAAGACCGCCGTCCGCATGTTCGCCCGGTCGGTGGGCCACACCGACCCGGTGTACTACGACGAAGCGGCTGCGAAGGCTGCCGGCTACCGGAGCCTGCCGTGCCCGCCCGGGTACCTGGGAACCCCCATCTTCGACCCGCGCACCAGCGACGCGACGTTCGGGGGGCGGCGGGGCGGGGGTCCGGGGCCCCAGCCGAGCCGGCCACTCAAGCGCGTCCTGAACGGCGGAACTGAGATAGAGATGCTGGAAGACATCTGCGCCGGGGATGTGCTGACGGCAACTTCGCACCTTGCCGCGCTCGAAGAGCGGGTGGGCAGCCTCGGCGAGATGCTCATCTCGACCAATAAGACCATCTACAAGAACCAGCACGGCAGGGTCGTCGCAATCGTGACGGGCACCGGCATCCGCTACTAGGAGGCACTGGAGCAATGGCAACAACCTGGAACGAAGTGACCGAGGGGATGGAGATCCCCGCCCTCAAGAAGAACTGCAGCACGCAGCAGCTGGTGCAGTGGGCCGCGGGCTCTGGCGATTTCTACCAGATCCACTACGACAAGGACTTCGCGATTGGTACCGGCCTGCCGGGGATCATCGTGCACGGGGCGCTGAAGCACGCGTTTCTCGGGCAGCTCCTGCACGACTGGGTGGGCAACACGGGGCGAATCAAGAGATTCGGATGCAGTTACCGGGGCATGGACTACCCGGCGAAGGACATCGTTTGCAGGGGCGTGGTGAAGCGGAAGTATGAGGAGGGCGGCGAGAAGCTCGTGGACCTGGAGGTCTGGACGGAGGACTTCGAAGGCAAGAAGACCACGCCCGGCTTCGCCACCGTGCGCCTGCCCTAGCAATCACGAACAGAGAGGTAACGACCCCAATGGGCAATCTGCTTGAAGGCAAAGTAGTCGCTATGACGGGCGCGGGGCGCGGCATCGGCCGCGAGTGCGCCCTGCTTGCCGCTTCGGAAGGGGCGAGGGTGGTGGTGAACGACCCGGGCGTGAACCCGGATGGCTCGGGGCACGACGACGGTCCAGCGGCGCAGGTGGTAGCAGAGATCAAGAAGGCAGGCGGCGAGGCCGTGGCCAACTTCGCGGATGTCTCGACCATGGACGGCGGGGAGAGCGTGATCCGCACCGCCCTCGATACGTGGGGCAAGCTCGACGGGCTCATCAACCTGGCCGCCATCCTGCGCGACCGAATGGTCTTCAATCTCACCGAAGAGGAATGGGACGACGTTATCCGCGTCGACCTGAAGGGCCATTTCACCACCCTCAAGCCGGCCGCCGTGCTCATGCGGCAGCAGCGCTACGGGCGGATTGTGAACTACTCCTCGGTTTCGGGACTGCAGGGCAACTCGGGGCAGGCGAACTACGGCGCCGCCAAGGCCGGGGTTGCCGGGTTGACCCGCGTTGCGGCGCGCGACCTGGGGCGCTATGGGGTGACGGTCAATTGCATTGCCCCCGGCGCTTCGACGCGCCTTACGGCGACGGTGCCGCAGGCGAGCCGCGACCTCCGGGCTGCCCGGGGCATCGCCGGCGCGGGCGGCGCCGCCCCTGCTCCTTCCTCGAACCGCGCCGCCGAAGAGGCTGCAGCAATGAGAGGACCGGATATGGTCGCTCCCATGACCGTCTATCTCCTCCTCGATGAGGCCTGGAACATCAACGGGCGCATCTTCCAGGTAGCCGGCGGTCACGTTGGCCTGCTGCAGGATATGTATCCGCCATTCAAGAACATCTACAAACACGGCAAGTGGACGCTCGATGAGCTTCGCATGCTTGTGCCGCAGCAGCTGATGGCCGGCGTGCAGAACCCGGCGCCGCCCGCCGAGGACATGCAGATCCCCGGCAGAGGCTAGGGCGGCGGCCGGCCGCTGACGAGCACTTGCCCCGGGCCCGGCCGTGCTGGCCGGCGGGGCCCGGGGCAAGTGCTCCATCGTGGCGCACGGCGGGCTACCATGTAGCGGATGGACGGTCTCGCAAATAAGAGGACAGCGCTACTCGGCCAACTCCGCTCATGCGAGCGGGTGATCGTCGCGTTCAGCGGCGGCGTCGATTCCACCTTCCTTGCGGCGATGGCGCACGAGGCGCTCGGCAGCTATGCCGAAGCCATTACCGGGCTATCGCCCTCTGTCTCGCCGTCCGAACAGGAGGAGGCGGGATTGCTGGCACGGCGCATCGGCATCTCGCACCGCTTCGTGGAGACGCATGAGATGGAGAACCCCGAGTACGTCGCGAATGGCCCGATGCGGTGTTTCCACTGCAAGGACGAGCTGTTCGGCGTGCTGGGGGCGATAGCGGCCCGGGCGGGAGGGGCCGTGGTGGTGGATGGGACTAACGCCGACGATGTTGGCGACTTCCGCCCCGGGCGCAGCGCCGCTGCGCTCCACGGCGTGCGATCGCCTCTCCTTGAGCTCGGCTTTTCGAAGGCAGATATCCGCGAGCTGTCACGGGAAATGGGGCTACCGACCTGGGACAAGCCGGCGATGGCCTGTCTTGCCAGCCGCATTCCCCATGGCTTGCCGGTGACGGTCGATGCGCTCGACCAGGTGGGAGCGGCAGAGGCGGCGCTCCGCGCGCTCGGGCTGCGCCAGGTGCGCGTGCGGCACCACGGCGACACTGCTCGCATTGAGACCGGAGTGGACGAGATCCCGCTGGCCATTGAATCAGGCGTTCGCGAGGCAATCGTGGCGAGGCTTCAGAACCTGGGCTTCAAGCACGTGGCGCTGGACCTTGCCGGGTACCGGCAGGGCAGCCTGAACGAAGGCACGCCCCCCGCACGCTAAGAACCGGCGATTGCCTGCATGGCACGGAGGGCGACCTCCTGCGAGGAACCGATGGCAAAGACCACCTCGTTCCCCGATGGTGCGACGGTGGCGGTGACGTTCCCCCCGGGCACGCGCGCCAGGCTAATCGCCCCTTCGGTGGAGACCACGGCACTGACATCCTTGAGCAGGCTCTGCTGGGCGGAGGCGAACTCCTTCGCGTCACTGGCATCAGCGAATGCCAGCCGGAAGACGGCGACGCTCTCGGCGCCGTTGACGTAAACGTCGTAGTGGTCGCCGGCCCAGCCCTCGGCTGCCGTCACGGCCTGGAGCGAGCGGACACGCAGGCGCAGGTAGTTCTGGACGCCGAATTCGCCCCATTGGCCGCCGGACTCCCTCTGCCAGCCGTTGCCGAGGGCGTCCTCGATCGCGGGGAGCTTCACCTCCCCGGGCTGCCAGCCGGAATCGAGCAGTTCGGGGTGAAGCGCGAAGGCGGTGCCCCGCGGCGGGTCGGCCAGCATGGCATCGACCCTGGTGGTCCCATCCCGGGCGACGATGGTGCGTATCCAGCTGGCGCCCGTCGTGTAGGGGAAGAAGAGCTCCCGCGCAATAGAGGGTGGCACGTCGTTCGCCTGGGCGGCGTCTGCCAGCAGGAAGGCGCGACCAGAAGGGGATCTGAGGGACATGTACCGGTTCGCGTAGACGCCTTCATGCGTCACGGCATCGCCTTCGACCACCGCGGTCCAGGCAAGGTTCCGGTCGAGGTCGTCGACGATGGACTCGTAGACCTCATCGAGACGGAAGCTGTAGTCCTGGATTGCGTGGACGAGCTCATGGGCGAGCGTTTCCTCCTCCTGGCGGGGGAGGCTATCGAAGTCGATGGCCGCGCCGTCATCGTGGACGACCCAGAGCTGGTCGTGGATGGGGGAGTAGAGACCGAGGATGGAATCGCTGCCGAAGCTCTGCCAGACAGTGAGGTAGTCCTGGTCCTTTCGCAGGTGGCCCAGGAGCCTGTACAGCGTTGTGGTCTGGTCGAACCAGCGCCGGTCGTCTTCGGTGAGCAGGCGGTCGAGCAGTGCCGGGAGCTCAGAGCGGGCAACCAGCTCGGCCTTGAGGCCCGAGGGCATGGGGAGATTGCGGGCGCTGGCAACGTTGGCAAGCATCTGTTGCAGCCCGGGCGGCAGATCGCTGGCCGCAGTGCCGGTCGCTGCGGGTGTGGCGGTCGTGCGGGGCAGGGCCGTATCAAAGGGCTCCGGGCTGACCGGCCGGTCAACGAGCGTCTTTTCAGAACAGGAAACAACGGAGAGGGCAAGCAGGAGCGCCAGGACAAGGCCGGCGGGCGGCGCGAGTAGCTTCAAAGAGTCACCTCACAGGATACCGGCCCGGCCCTCGCCCGCCAGGCGGAGGACCGGACTCGGTCCAGATTACAAGAGAGGCACGGCAAGGATTAGCAAGGGCCGATCCGCTGGCCGGGGGCTTCCCCGGGCTGGCGCGTGGGGAGAGACTGTATCGTCATGGGCCGGGTTTTCGTCAGCCGCCAGTTGCCCGGACGGGCCATCGCCATCCTGCAGGAGGCGGGCCATGCGGTTGAGGTTTGGCCTGGCGAACTGCCGCCATCGCCAGGAATTCTCGCGGCACGCGTGCGCGGCGCCGACGCACTGCTCGCCCTCCTGACCGACAGGATCGACGCAGACTTGCTGGAACAGAGCCCGCGGCTGCGCGTAGTCGCCAACATGGCGGCCGGTTACGACAACGTCGACCCGGGGATGGCGGCAGGCGCGGGCGTATGGGTGACCAACACCCCGGGGGTGCTGGCGGAAACCACTGCGGACTTCGCGTTCGCACTCCTGCTGGACATCGGCAGAAGGGTGACAGAGAGCGCGAACTCGGCGCGGGCGGGCGAGTGGCGCACGTGGTCGCCCGGCGGCTTTCTTGGCCTCGATGTGCACGGGGCCACGCTGGGCATCGTCGGAATGGGAGAAATCGGCCAGGCGGTGGCCCGGCGGGGGCTCGGCTTTGGGATGCGCGTCCTCTTCTGCGGGCGGCCGGGGCAGACGTCGAAAGCAGGACCACCCGGCACAGAACAGGTGAGCCTTGCAGAGCTCCTCGCGGCGAGCGACTTTGTGAGCCTCCACGTCCCGCTCACGGAGTCGACCCGGCGGCTGATCGGCGCGCGTGAGCTCGCCGCCATGAAGCGGACGGCGTTCCTGGTGAACACCGCCCGGGGGAGCGTGGTTGACCAGGATGCGCTGGTGAAGGCGCTCTTGACCGGCGAGATCGCAGGGGCCGCTCTCGATGTCACCGACCCGGAACCGCTGCCCGGGGGACATGCGCTCTATTCCCTGCCAAACGTGGTGGTGACACCACACATCGCAAGCGCAAGCGTCGCCACGCGGTCGCGGATGGCGGAAATGGCGGCCGCAAACATCGTGGCGGTGCTGGCTGGCGAACAGCCACCGAACGCGGTCAACCGTCCGCAGAGCCCGCGGCGCCTGCCGTAGGCACGGTCATTGATTGCCAGCATATTGCTTGACAGGCGCCAGCAGGCGATCTAGTTTCGCGGTGGCCCCAGGGCCGCAGGATCTCCCGATTGGAGGCTTGCGATGATCAACAACCGGATACGCTGGGGAGTCTGGCAGGTCGACTGAGCAGGCCCCGTCCGCGCGACGCGGAAGGGGCAGGACGACTGGTCCCGGCGGCCCGGTGGGAATGTGGTGAGAATTGCGCGGCCAACATTGGCGTGCTGCACACCCGGGGGTGTTGACCCCCATCCGGGGCCGGGACTTGACACATGGCCCGCCTAGCAGGGAAAACAAGGGCTACACCTTTCGAGGTGTGGCCCTCTCCTTTCACCTGGCGACGCCAATCCTGGAGTGAAAATTGCCCAGGCCCACCAAACCAGCCGGCAACCTCTGGCTCGCTGAAGAGCTGTGGAAACTCAACGGGATTGAAGTTGGCGATTTCACGCTCGGCCGGACAGCGGTTCATTCGCCCATCTACATCAACCTGCGCCGGTTGATCAGCAGCCCAAAGGCACTCAGCCGCTGTGCGCGGATCATCCGGGACGAACTCGAAACGCTGATGTCGATGCGCAATCCTCATGTGAGCCCATTCACGCTCGTGGCGGGGGTGCCCTTCGGCGGCCTACACGTGGCAACGGCGTTTTCGCTCACCTGCAATGTCCCGATGATCTACATCCACCCCCCGGCGACGGACAAGGCCGACGTGATTGAGGGGAACTATGTTCCCGGGCAGACCTGCCTCGTGATTGATGACCTGATCACAGGTGGGGGAAGCATCCTTCAGACGGCGGCAACGCTGAGTGGCGCGGGCCTGGTGGTGCGCGACGCGGTCACGCTCATTGACAGGCAGGAAGGCGGACGGTCGGCGCTGAAGGCGGCGGGAATCAACCTCGTGAGCATCCTCACGCTCGAACAGATTGCCAATTACCTGATGGCCGCCGGGCACATCAGGGAAGACTGGTATCGCAAGACGATGGAGTACATCGCCTCGCGCAATGGCGGGTAAAGGCGCGATAGCGGGCCGTGGCCCCGGCCAGCCGGGGCAAGCGCTACATGCGCATCCGTCACCTTTCGCATGCCCCGGGCCATACGTAGAGTGAATCCCGTTGTGAGGGACGCCGAGGTTTGGCCCAATGACCCCGACGAACAGGGCTCCAGTGACGCGGAAGATATCGCCAGGCGCGCGGCCGCCGGCGACGCCGCGGCCTGGTCGGCGATCTTCGAAGCACACTACCGTGGTATCTACGCGTTCGTCCGTTACCGCCTCCGTGGCGTTGCCGAATCGGAAGACATCGCTTCACAGGTGTTCGAGATCGCCTATTCGCGGGCGAGCAAGTTCGACTACCGCGGTGTGCCCATCGAGGCGTGGCTCATTGGCATCGCCCGGAACCTGGTGCGGGACCATATCAAGAAAGTCAGCAGGCGTGGCTACGAAGAGGAGCTGCAGGAATCGGCGGCGCTTTCGGAATCCGATGCTGCACCGGGGGTGGACCTCAGGCAGGACATCGTCGCCGCCATGCGGTCGCTTACCGAGGACCAGCAAACTGTGCTGAGCCTGCGCTTTCTAATGGACAAGTCGGTGGCTGAAACGGCAGGCCTGATGGCCCGATCTGAAGATGCGGTCAAGAACCTGCAACGGCGGGCACTGGCAGCCATGCAGCGGGCACTCCAGGGCTCCGGCTACGGTGAAGGGGTACCGCGATGACCCCCGAGCGAATAGACCTGCTACTGGATGAGGCGCTCGCAACAGGCGCGGTGCCAGCGGACGCGACCGCAGAGGAGCGCGCGGAGGTGGAGGAGCTGTTGCGGGCCGCCGGTAACCTCCGGATCAGCAGGGCGACTGTGGAGCGGGAGGCCGCGGAAACGATGCCGGTGGCGAGAGCCCGCTTCGAACGTCAGCTGGCCTCGACGCAAAAGGCAGGGCCGGTGGCGAGGCCGCGTCGCACCGGAGCGGCGAGCCTGTTTGGCTGGCTCTTCGTGGCGCATCGCGCAATGGGCACCGCGGTCTCGGCGGCAGGAATCGCGATTATCGCTGCGGTGGCCATCCTGGTGTCGCAGAACGCGTTCAATGGCGTTGATACTGCCGCCGCCCAGGTGTTGACGCCGGGCGATTACGTACAGGTAGGTGGAGTGGTGGCGCACGCCGAAGGAACCGGCGACGGCCACACCGTGAGGGTCGCTTCGGAATTCGGCGAAGTGGAGGTGGCCCTCTCTGACGTGACTTCGGTCGTCGACGATGCGGCAAAGAACGACCCCACCTCCATCAAGAAGGGCGACACGGTGCTCGTGAGCGGGCTGGTGCAGAAGGACCGCACGATCGCGGCTCAGACGCTTGCGGTCTCGGCAGCAGAGGCGCCCCCGCCAAAGAGGCCGCCAATCAAGGAGCTGAAGGTATTCCGCCCAGGGCTGGAAGGCCGGGTTGTCTTCTTGAGCCTGGGGGAGGACGGCAAGCGGGCGCGGGCCGTGATCCAGGTACGTGACGAGCTGCTCCTCGTGCGGATAAGCGACCGCTCGCTGAAAGTGCTGCTACAGGGCGGCAGGTCGCCGCTCGGGGTGTTTGTCGTGGTCGGCGAAGAGCCTGGGCTTCCCCCGGGGATGTTCTCGCTCACGCTGGCCGCGTCGCCCGGCCCGGCACCGGAGCCGGGGCCCGAGGAAGGCGCCACAGCGACGGCGAGCGTCACAGGGGAGCGGTCTGCGACCAGACCGCCAGCAAAGGCAACGCCAACTCCGCCCTCCGGCGGCGAGACGCGCACGCCAGTGGCACTGAAGTTCACGGGTTTCAAGGCCATCGTCCTGGGAAGACAGGACAACCTGCTGCAGGTGGAGACGGCGAAAGGGGTCGCCACGGTCATCATCCGCCTCGATACGCGGCTGGTGATCGCCGGTAGCGGGCTCGCCCGGGAGTCGCTTACGGGAGCGGCCTCGATCGTGGGCCACGAAGTCACGGTCTCGGGGAGCCTGGTCGAGGGGCGGGTCTACGCGGACTTGATTGTCTTCGGGCCAAAGGTCCGCTAGGAACAGCAGCGGTTACGTAAAGCTTGCCGGCTCACCAGACCCGGGCTATTGTCGGGGGTGAGGCATTTGACCCGCTGGAACACGGCATGAGCAACGCAGCCGTCCCCTCGCTACCGCAGGCAGTAACGATCGGCTCAAGGGAGACCACCCTGCGCAGGATTGGCGGGAACGATCGGGAAGCGATCATGGCGTTCGCGCGGTCGCTCCCGGAGCACGACCTGCTCTTCCTGAGGAGGGACATCACGCAGGGCGAAGTAGTGGATGAATGGCTCCACGAAGCGGAAGCGGGGGAGGCAACGACAATCCTGGCAGATGCCGGGGGAGCCGTTGTGGGCTATGCGACCGTGTACCGGAGCCCCCTGCCGTGGACGGCCCACGTCGGGGAGCTGCGCGTGCTCACTGCGCCAACCATGCGGGGCCTTGGGCTTGGCCGTGTGCTGACGGGGTACGCCTTCGATGTTGCGCTGGCGCTCGGCATCGAGAAGATGGTCGCGCAGATGACGCTCGACCAGGAGGCGGCCATCGCCACCTTCCAGGCACTGGGCTTTCGCCCCGAGGCCGTGCTACGTGACCACGTTCGCGACCGCGCGGGCAGGAAGCACGACCTGATCGTGCTCACGCGTGATGTCGCGCGGTTCGAACGAGAGCGGCAGACGTACGGGGTGCTGGAGGCGTTCGGGCGGCCCTGATTCAGGGCGCCGCCCGGTCGGCAAGGACAACGGTGCGAAAGGCATATTCGCCTTCGTTGGCGGGCCCGCTGCAGGTCATGAGGACAAGGCTCTCTGCACCCTCGCGCCCCTTCAGGAGTGCCCCCATGTCGATTACGCCAAGAGCGTAGTCGACAGTCGACCTGACGCGATAGGTGTGGCGCGAGCCGTCAGACAGCAACACGGTGACTTCGTCGCCTTGCTGCAGGGTCGAGAGCCGGGAGAAGACCCCCGGGACGCCGCCGTATTCGAAGTGCGCCACGATGAAGGTGCTGGCGCCCTTGCCGGGGAGTGAGGTGTAGGCCGGGTGCCAGCCAATGCCGGTGGTGCCGGCGGGCACGTCGAGGCGTCCAAACCGGTCGAGCCCGAGGCGGACCGTGGGCGCCTCAACGCCAAGCCTGGGGATGCTGACGGCGGCGAGGTCGAGACCCTGCGAGGGAGGTGGCGGTTCCGGTTCGACCTCGTCCTTGCCATACCGCTCAACAGCAGCATCATGCGCAGCGATGAAGCGGTCGTTGACCGGAGCGGGCAGACCGGTTGCGTGGTCCCGCCCGATGTAGCGGAGGAGGCCAGCGGTACCCGGCGCCCCGGCCTCCTCCGCACGGCCCGGGGCGCTGCCGGGAGCGAAAGCGGAGGCACAGGCGATGAGGAGGAGCGATAGGACGATGCGGGAGTGCATTCCCCTTCATCTTAGCTCCTTCCCACGCACCCCCGGGGCAACACTCAAGGATTGTGGCCCGGAGACACAGCAGCGGATTGGATCCTTACAGGTGTCGCAGGTCTGGTTAACCTTGAAAGGACCTGGTGCGTTACCAGGAACAGCGGCACCAACACGGAGGACTCTCATGCAGAATACTGCCAACCTCGCCGCGTCCCACCGGGCGCGCACCATCCAGTAAGCACACCACCCGGCCAAAGGCGTGTTACGCCGTACCGCTGAGTGGTACGGCGTTTTTGTTATCTTCTAACGCCACCACAAAGCCACGATACCGGGACATTCTCTCCATCCGATGTTTCGCATCTGCGTGCGAAGCAACAGTCAGTCTTTGCCACTTGCTGGCGCCGCCAGCGGACGGCCTTTCGTCGCACAGGGAGCATGTACGGACTCCGAATTTGCGGGTCCAGCACAAGAGAGGATGAATGCAGATGCTGTACTTTCCACATTCCACTGACCTGAGAGAGCTTGCCGCCGTGTCCGGGCGCAGGCTGGTCCATCCCGGCGAACCCAACCCGGAATGGCTGCTCAGGCAGGCGGAAATCGCCCGCGGACTGTCAGAACTGAGAACAGAAGCGCGGAAGACGCCGGGCAGGCGCCCGGGAGGGATTCTGCGCGCTGTCCTGCGGTACAGCTTCGGCCGGGAGTGAGAGGTCGAGCGAGGGCAAGAGATCAAGAACGCCGCCGGGGGTCCCCCGGCGGCGTTCTCATTGGCATCGCTAGCGTTCAGGCGTTGAGGATATCCTGGAGGCGGCCGTTGAGGGTCTTGCGGGTGATGGTAGTGCGCTGGAGGTTCGCCAGGTAGGCGCTAACCTGGCGCTTCCGAAGCTCCCTCAGGCGGCGATGGCCTTCATCCATTCTCCTGCTGTCGCCTGAAAGCAGAAGGGCGAGCGGTTCCGAGACGGCCGGGTCGTTCCAGTCACGGACGAGCTTCGCCTCGGCACGATTCAGGTAAAGCTGCTGTTCCTCGCGCCGCTCGGGCGTCTTGAAGAGGAAGTGCTTCATGCGCTCGACCTGGTAATCCATGTACCGCTGGCGGTCGCGCGCGCAGAGCCGGTACATCTCGCGTTCGAGCGGATTCTGGGCGATGAGGTCGCCGCTCTCGTAGAGCGTGAGGAGCATGCTGTCCTGGACGAAGAGAGTTGCCATGAGCTCTACGAAGGAGCGGGACTCCGCCACCGTGCGCGAGTAGTCGGTGGGGGCCTGCAGGCCAAGCCCGCCACCGTTTGCGAGGGCGCGCTTGCGGAATGTCTCGGCGTGGCGGGCGAGGTCGTAGATCACGGTTGAGAGGAAGAGCTTCAGTTCGAGGTAGCCGTAGCTTATCGCGGGGAGCCAGCCGCTGAGGATGGCCCCTTCGAGGTAGGCGCGCTCGCTGAGCTCAGTCATGAGCTGGCAGACGGCCCTCTCCTGCTCGGCCGGGAGTGGTTCGAGGCTGGCCCAATCGAGGTCTGTTGCCGAGATCCAGCGATCGCGGATGGCGATTTCGTAGAGGGGAACGCAGCAGTCGGCCCAGACGATTGCCTTATCGAAGATGGTGTAACCCATGTCTTCGCCGACTGTCGCAGGGAACGAACCCCGGGCTATCTCGGTGCGATTCGTCCACACGTCGGGAACATCACCGTAGGTGCCTACCATCAGGTCCTGGATCGAGAGGCCGAGTGCAGGGTCGGCGGCGCGGGCGCGAATCCCCCATTCGGTGGGGACCTTCATCCACCAGGGGTCGGGGCGGACGAACCCTCCGCCGGACAGGAACTGCCGGGCGCGGACGCCATCGACGCCGCCGCGGAGCGCCTGCCAGATCTCCTGGAGGGAGTGACCCTGTTCGATGGCGATCTCGATGAGGCCTTCCTCCCAGCCAAGGCTGCGAGCACGGTCGCGGGCTTCCTGGGGGATTTCGGTGGTGGTTGATGACTGAGACATTCGGCGGCGACTCCTAAGAGGCGTTGTGAAGAGTCGGGCCCCGGACCGTCGGCCCAGGGCGTTGTGGCAGCGGCGCTAAGACGCGGGCTCCAGGAACTGCGCCATCAAGGGTCCGAGGCGCTCGCGGCGATCGCCCAGACCGGCGACGGCAAGGCGATGGACGTATTCGTTGATCTGGCGCTTGCGAAGCAGGAGGAACTTCTGAACGCCCTCGTCGAACCTGTCGACCCCGCCACCGAGGAGGATGCAGAGCGATTCGAAGACGGGCGGGAACGTGACATCGCCGGACCCGCCGCCAGACGCGTCCCCTTCGGCCTTGTCGAGGTAGTGGTGGATCTCTTCGCGGCGCTCAGGTTCGGTATCGAGGACGTACTTGAGATGCATGACGCCAAACGCCAGGTGGCGCGATTCGTCCTGGGCGCTCATGCGGAAGATGCGCTTGTCGGCCTCGGTCTGGCCGATGAGCTCGCCCATGCGGAACATGGACTGGACGAAGCCTTCGGCCTGGACGTGCATGAGGACCGACATTTCCGTGAAGTCGCGGGCTTCGATGAGCGTACGCAGGCCGAGGCCGGAGCCCTGGGCAAGCAGGCCACCCCCGTTGGCGAGGGCACGCTTGCGGAAGACATCGGTGTGCCGCGCCTCATCCATGATCTGGCTCATGAGGAAGAGGCCGGCTTCGAAATCCTGGGCGCTGACGAAGGGCATCCACTGGCCGGGAACATCGCCGGCGATGAATTCGACCTCGGTGAGCATTGTGCAGAGCTGGCACATAGCGCGCTCAATCTCATCGGAGAGGGGTTCGAGCGTGTCCCAGGGGATGTCACGCGCGGAGGACCACTGGCGCTGGGTGGCCTCGTCGTAGAGCATGAGGCAGTTTTCGGACCAGACGTCGGCCTTGGACTGGTAGTTGGGACCAAAGCGTTGGGCGTTGGCACGGGCAATTGCGCCGCGGAGACGGTAGGTCGAATCGCCCGGCCCGCGGGCGGAGTCGGCGTACCGGCCGAGGTTGATCTCCTTGAGGGTCATCCCTTTCTTGCCGGGCGTGGCCGAAGTGGCGTCGTCGTAGAGGTTGAGCCAGGAAAGGTCGAGGGCCGGGGTAGAGGTGGAGCTGGCGGCCATGAGCGGTTTCTCCTGAGGATTCGGTAGCCCGCTTAGTCTACTGTGCCAGTTTAGACTTTGTGAAGCACGTATTTATTGAACAGCACATCCATGCCCGCTGCATGCCCACGGGAGGGCCGCGCAAAGAAACCGCATCGTCACCCCTCATCCACCGCGCGGGGGCGCCGAATATTCATCTACCGGGAGAAGGAGTACGAGAGCCATGGAACGCCCAACCGGAACCTGCCCCCTCGATGCTGCCCTGCGCGCCTCGCGCTGTGCCGGCTGCTGCCAGGCGCACGAACTGCCGCCATGCGTGACGAGCTGGTTGAAGGCGCGCACCAGCGCCGCACCAGTTGCCGTGGTGCGAAGGGCGCTCCCCGAGCAGCGCGCCGCCTGAGGTCCAGCGGAACAGCGGCCGGCAATACCCGTAGCTCCACTGGCCGCGGCATGGCACGATTGTGCGGCCATGCCCAAACAGGTTTCGAACGTCGCCAGCGACGACTACCTGACCGCGATCTATCGCATCCACCACGACGAGGGACAGGATGTGATTGCGGTGCGGCTGGCCGACCGGCTGGGAATCACGCCACCCTCGGTAGCGGGGATGCTGAAGCGTCTCCTCCGAGACCGCCTTGTCCAGCTAGACGCGAAGAAGGTCATCCACCTTACCCCTGCCGGCCAGCAGCGGGCCGAAAGCATGGTGCGAAGGCACCGGCTCGCCGAATGCCTTATTACGCAGGTGCTGGGGGTGCCGTGGTGGCGGGCGTTTGAAGAGGCGCACCTGCTCGAGCACGGGATCTCGGATGTGACAGAGCCGCACCTGTTCGAGACCCTGGGGCGCCCGACGCGGAGCCCGTTCGGCTATCCGATCCCGGGGCCGGGAGCGCCCGCCCACCTGAGCATGACAACCCTGGCCGACGTACCTGAAGCGCAAACGGTTGAGATTGACAGGGTGTTCGAAGAGGACGAGGAGCTGCTGCGCTTTTTTGACGCTGAAGGGATCCGCCCGGGCGGGACGGTGACTGTCGAATCGGTAGCCCCTTACCGGGGTACAGTGACCCTGAGCGTGGACGGCCGGCAGGTGGTGATGGGAACGCAGGTCGCACGGCGCATCTGGGTGGCGGAAGACGGGCGGAAGACCCGGAAACCTGCCTCGCGCCGGGGCGATTGACCCTCAGCAAGTCGCTAGCTCTACCGACAATCAAACCGTGAGTGTTCCGATCTCCCTGGCGCGGCGCCGGGGCCCAGCCGTCCTGGTGGTGGAAGACGACCCGAACCTGGGCCTCCTGGTGAAGCGCGTGCTTTCCCAGTTCACCGACGATGTAACCCTTGCGAGCACGGGGCGCGGCGCCCTGGAGGCCCTTGGCAAGGGCGACTTCGGCGCGATTGCGACCGACATCAGCCTGCCCGACATGTCGGGGCTCGACGTCATCACGCAGGGGCGCCTGCTGGCGCCGGCGGCCGGCATCGTGGCAATCACTGGCTTCGTGGATGTGGATGTCGCCGTAGGGGCCATGAAGGCAGGGGCGGATGACTTCCTCGGAAAGCCTTTCGAGCCGGCAATGCTGTGGCACGTGCTGAACAAGGCGGCGGACCACCGCACGCGCATGATCGAGGCCGAGCAGGCAGCGGTGTATCGCCGCCTGGCGTACACCGATGCGCTCACGGGCGCTCCCAACCGGAGGTACCTGGACGAGCATCTCGGCCTTGCCGTCAGCACCGCGCGGATGAACGGCGAGCCACTGACGATCGCCTACGTGGACATCGATAACTTCAAGCTGCTGAACGACTTTCTCGGCCACATGCAGGGGGACGAGGTGCTGATCCGGGTGGCCGACGCGCTGCGCGCGGAGATCGCGGAGCCCGCGGTGTTCGCGCGGTTCGGGGGCGATGAGTTCGTCATCGTCTTTCCCGGGGAGGCAGTGGCACAGGCACGCCGCGCGCTGGAGTCTGTGCGGCGCACCGTCTCGGGGCTCGGGCTGGTGAACGGCTCCCAGGTCCCGCTGCCGATCCGGGTGAGCTGCGGCTTCGCGACGCTGCGGGGGGAAGAAGGGCCACGGGACCTGATCGCCGAGGCCGAAGAGCAGATGTACCTGGACAAGGCGGCCACGCCGGCGGTCGTGATGAGCGGGGCAGCAGGGGGCGGCAGCCCTGCCACGAGCGTGAAGGTCGCCAACCTGAAGGCGCTGCGCAGTCTGGTGAAGGCAATCGACCGGCGGGACAGCTATACGCGCTTCCACAGCGACCACGCCACGCACCTGGCGCTACAGATGGCGCGCCGGCTCGGCCTGGCCGAGGACGACGTCAACGCGCTTACGATCGGCGGACCCATCCACGACCTGGGGAAGATCGTGGTCCCGGACGAGATCCTGCGAAAGCCGGGGCCACTCACTCCGCACGAACGGCGGAACATGGAGGAGCACCCCGTGATGGGGGCCGCGATCACGGCGGCGGTGATGGACTACGACGTTGTGGTCGAGCTCGTCAGGCACCACCACGAGCGTTTTGACGGCGATGGCTACCCGGGCCGTCTGCAGGCCGAAGAGATCTCTCTGCCGACGCGCATCTTCACCCTCGCCGACGCCTACAGCGCCATGACAACCGACCGCCCCTACCGCAAGGGGCTGACCATCGAGCAGGCGGTCGACCAGATAGAACGTGGCGCGGGGACGCAGTTCGACCCGGACCTCGCGCGGGAGTTCGTAGCCATGCTCACCCACGACGAGCAAACAGCGGAGCGTGCCGCGTGAGGGCGGGCGCCTACCGCCTGTTTGAAATCGTTGCCTGGCCCGCGCTCGCCTGGTGCGTGCTGGAGCTGCCGCTCCGTGCCGTTACCGGGGCAGCAGAGGGATTGCCGCTGGCGGCCCTCACCGGGGCGTGCGCAGCGGGGACGATCACGGCCAGCCGCTGGCGCGGACGTGCTCTCGCCGCGGCGGAGGCGAACGTCAGCAGCCGCTGAGCCCGGCCCTCTTACGCATAGAAGAGCTGGGCGATCGACATGCCGTAGCTCATCACCTGCTCGGGCGAGAGGGCGTAAACGGGCGGGTTCAGGCACGCCGAATCAGCGACCTCCCAGATCTTTTCGACGCGCTTCTTCACTTCATCGGGGGTGCCGCAGACCACGAAGGTCTGCGCCATGTCGTCGGGCACCAGGTGGGTCACGGTGGTGTAGTCGCCATGCTTCACGCCCTCCTGTAGCAACTTCGCTTCCTTGCCGAAGCCATGGGCGGCGAAGAAGGGCTCGTACTGCTCGATGCCGCCGTAGAAGGCAACGGTCGCCTTGGCATCGTGGATGGCCTGCTTGCGGTCGTTGTTGGGGGCGACAAAGAGCCAGACGTTGAACTCAAGGTCGGAGCGCTTGCGCCCGCCCCGTTCGAGACCGGCCTTGATGTCGTCCATGACCTTCGTGGTGGCCCATTCGATGGACCAGATGGGGTGGCCGATGATGCCGTCGGCCACCTCGGCGCCGAGCTTGAGGAGGGGCTGGCGCAGGCCGGCAATCCAGACCGGGATGTCTGTCCTGACCGGTTCACGGAGCGATTGGTATTCACTGAAGTCGTGGTGATGGTACTTGCCGTCGTACCGCTTTAACTCGCCCGTGTGCCCTTTCTGGACCACGAGCCGGACGATCTCGATGACTTCGCGGAGGTGTTCAACGGGCTTCCCATAGGGCATGCCGAAGAATCCCTCACTCCAGGAGCGCACGCTGGAGCCCAGGCCCAGGACGAAGCGGCCGTTGCTGATGAGGTCCATATCCATTGCCGCCACCGCGGTCTCGAAGGGACTGCGTGCGAAAGCGAGGGCGATGCCAGATGCGAGCTTCATCCTCTCCGTGGCGCCGGCGGCCACCGCCAGCGGAATCCAGGGCGGGCCGTAGACCTGGGGCGAGAAGACGCCCTCCAGGCCCATTGCCTCAAGCTGCTGAGCCTGCCCGGCGATCATGGGCGCGGGCATCGGGCTAACAGTGCCCCAGTACTTGTGCCTGTCCGCCATTTCGATTCTCCTTCGGCGTTGGTCCGGTGCGAAGACACGGTTCAACCGGCGCGAGCGCTACTTTAATCGATAGCGGACCGGGATTGGTAGGGATATGGGGGGATTTTGTGTCCCCGTGGGGCGCCTGGCGTCCGGTGCAGTTATGCTTCGGCCACGCTACAACGGACAAGGACACGCGAACCATGGCCCGCCTCCCTTTCGCAACGCGAGAACAGTTCCCCGAACAACTCTGGTATGTGTGGGACAAGCTTGCCGGTGACGGCGAGATGCCGAACATCTTCCGCACCATGGGGAATAACCCGCACCTTGTGCGCGGCTACGTGCGCATGGGCAACGCCCTCTGGGCAGCATGTGGTCTCGACGTAGCTACACGGGAGCTGGCGATCCTGCGCGTGGCCATACTGGTGCACAGCCAGTACGAGTGGCACCAGCATGTGCGCATTGGGCGAGCAGCGGGGCTGCCCGATGAGCGCATTGTCGCGCTCCACCACTGGCGGCAGAGCAGCCTGTTCTCGCCCGCGGAAAAGGCAATGCTCGCCTACGTGGACGCCATCGTTGCCTCGGACCACCCCGCGCAGGAGGTGCACGACGAACTCGCGGCGCAGTTCCCGCCCGGCACAGTGGCCGGCATCAACCTGCTCGCAGCCTACTACGTGATGACGGCGAAGTTCCTTTCTGGGATGGAGGTGGAAACCGAGGGGCCATTCGTGGGGTGGCACCTGTGAACCTGGCACAGCGCGGCCCGGTGGCGCGACATACACAGAGGAAGGAACAGGACCAGGCATGAGCAGTGGGAGCTCGTCAAGAAGCATCGGCCCGGAACGTCCCGGGGGGCAGGGGCTCGACCGCAACCAGGAAGAGTCGGGGAACAACGCCATCTACAGGCTCCTGACCTCGGACGACGGGAAGGCCTGGACGGACTTCGTGGCAACGTGCCGCCAGGGGACCGACGGCGCCTTCGCCTATGAGGCATGGTCTGCACGGGGAATGGTGCGCTGGGTGCGGCGGTATGCGCCGGGCGGGGGCTATGAATACGCGACGGTGGAGGTTCTTGGCGAAAACCCGCTGGAGCGGCAGGAGCCGCGGGCGCTCTCGACGCTGGCCGAAGAGCTGGCCGCGGGCCGCAACCCTGCCGACGCGCAGGAGGCGTTCATTGAACCAGAACGGTTGACGTACCCGTATGCCTACGAACGGCTTTCACAGCTCTTCGACAGCCCGAATGCGCCCGACCTTGCGGTGAACCCGAAGAGCTACGCCTATGGCCGTCAGCCCGGGCAGCACGGGGCGCTGGATGTTGTGCAGTCGCGGTCCCCGCTCGTCTTTTCCGGCCCGGGGGTGCGGCGAGGGGCGGTGGTCGAGGCGACGCCCCGGCAGGTGGATATTGCGCCCACGATCGCGAGACTGATGGGATTCCCGCTGATTGATGGGCGGGACATCACGGGGCGAACCAGCAGCGAGCGGGGCGTGGCGCCGGATGTTTACCTGCGGAGGCAGGACGGGGCTGTCATCGAGGAGGTGCTGGACCCGGGAGGTGGCCTGCCCCAGCGCGTGTACCTCGTGCTCCTGGACGGTCAATCGCACAGCGAGCTGGTGCACCGGTTAGAGGCTGACCCCGGCTCAATCCCGAACCTGCGGCGGCTGATTGCGAACGGGGCGATGCTGCGCTGGGGCAGCATCACCAACTTCCCCAGCATCACCTGGCCCAGTCATAACGCCATCGGCACCGGCGCCTGGTGCGGACACCACGACATCGTCAACCCGAGCTACTACCTGCGAGAGGAGCGGGTCACCGTTTCGCCGCAGGGGCAGCAGTTCGATACGGCGAAGTACCTTGCGAGCGGCGTCGAGACCCTGTTCGAGGCGTTTCACCGCGTCTTTGGCTCATGGAACGGGCGGGAGGGGGCGTTCACGGCCTCGATCAACGAGCCGTGCACGCGGGGGGCAGACCACGCTTCGCTCGAATACCGTGTCATTGGCGACCGCGAGCGATTGAAGGAGCTAACCCAGGAGACCGACGCGGAGATCAGCCCGCGCTGGGCGGCGGAACTGCAGGAGCACGGCCACCACCTCTCGGGGATCATCGACAACCGGGCGTTGGCGCAGGCGCGGCAACTGCTGACAGACGATGCTCACCCATTTCCGATCTTCGTTTTCCACGAATTCAGCCTGCCGGACGCGGCAGCGCACGATTACGGCCCGCACCACGAGGGCGCCCGGGAGGCGCTCGATGAGTCGGACCGCGAACTGGGCCACGTCCTGCGCATCTTCGATGAGAAGGGGCTTTTCGATTCGACCCTGTTCGTGGTGACGACAGACCACGGGATGGCAATCCAGGACGTGGCGCTGCGGGCGAACCCGGCGCGCATCCCCGAGCGCGACGGCATGGCAGCAGTCTCAGCTGAGCCGCTCATCTACCTGCGGGACCTCGACATCGCTGTTGACGTGGCCCACGACGGGCGCACGGCGCGCGTAAGCGTGCTCGACAACGACGCTGATACCAGCGGGGGGAAGCCGCCGATCGCCGGGGCGGAGATGCTCGTGACGGACCATCGCGACGGCGTAGTCGCGCGGGCACGGACGGGCGAGGATGGAGTGGCGGGGTTCGCTATTCCTGCCGACATGACGCCGGCGGACCTGCGGATGGCGGTGCACGCGCACGGCTTCAACCCGCGCCACCTGCTGCTGGACGGCGCCAACCTCGCGCTGGACCTGCGGAGGGCTCTGTACGGGGTGTGAGCCAGGCCGGCCCGGCTCACACCTCCCGGAATTCGCCCTCCACGGTGCCTTCCTCGGCGCCGGCTGATTCGGGTCCGGCTTCCGAGCCGTCGGGGCCCGCGCCGCCAGCCTGACCGTAGACGGCCTCGCCTATCTTCTGCATCGAGTTGCTGAGGGAATCGAGGGCGGTCCGCATGCGGGCAGCATCGTCGCTTTCGATGGCGGCCCGGACGTCCTTGACCTTCTCCTCAACCTCGGACTTGAGGTCGGCAGGGATCTTCTCGGCATTGTCGCGCAGGGTTTTTTCGGCCTGGTAGGCGGTGCTATCGGCGGTGTTCTTGAGCTCGATCGTATCGCGGCGCTTGCGGTCTTCCTCGGCGTGCAGCTCGGCGTCGCGCTGCATCTTTTCGATCTCGTCTTTGGAAAGGCCGCTGGAAGCCTGGATGGTGATCTTCTGTTCGCGGCCGGTTCCCTTGTCCTTTGCCGAGACGTTGACGATGCCGTTGGCGTCGATATCGAAGGTGACTTCGACCTGGGGCACGCCGCGGGGCGCGGGAAGGATGCCATCGAGGATGAAGCGACCGAGCGATTTGTTGTCGGTGGCCATGGGGCGCTCACCCTGGAGGACGTGGATCTCGACGCTGGGCTGGTTATCGGCGGCGGTGCTGAACACCTGGCTCTTGGCGGTGGGGATGGTGGTGTTGCGGCCGATGATGGGCGTCATCACCCCGCCGAGGGTTTCGATGCCGAGGGTGAGCGGCGTGACATCGAGGAGGAGCACATCCTTGACTTCACCCTTGAGCACGCCTGCCTGGACGGCGGCGCCGATGGCGACGACCTCGTCGGGGTTGACGCCCTTGTGGGGCTCCTTGCCGAAGAAATCGCCCACCACCTTCTGCACGGCGGGCATACGTGTCTGGCCGCCGACGAGCACGATTTCATCGACGTCTGTGGGCTTCTTTCCAGCGTCATCAAGGGCTCGCTTGACCGGCTCGAGGGTGCCAGTCAGCAGGTCGCCCACCAGCTGTTCCAGCCGGGCGCGCGAAAGGGTGACGTTGAGGTGCTTGGGACCGCTGGCATCGGCGGTGATGAAGGGCAGGTTGATCTCGGTCTGCTGGGCGCTCGATAGCTCGATCTTGGCCTTTTCGGCTTCGGCCTTCAGGCGCTGGAGGGCCTGGCGGTCCGCGCGCAGGTCGATGCCTTCGGCCTTCTTGAACTCATCGATGAGCCAGTCGATGACGCGCTGATCGAAGTCGTCGCCGCCAAGATGGGTGTCGCCATTGGTGCTGAGCACCTGGAAGGTGCCCTCGCCCAGTTCGAGGATGGAGATATCGAATGTGCCACCGCCAAGGTCGTAGACGGCGATAATCTCGTCGTGCTTCTTGTCGAGGCCATAGGCGAGGGAAGCAGCGGTGGGCTCGTTGATGATGCGCAGCACATCGAGCCCGGCGATCTTGCCAGCATCCTTGGTAGCCTGGCGCTGGGCGTCGTTGAAGTAGGCAGGAACGGTGATGACGGCCTCGGTGATCTTCTCACCCAGGTACGCTTCCGCATCGGCCTTGAGCTTCTGCAGGATCATGGCGCTGATTTCGGGTGGGCTGTAGTTGCGGTCCCCCATCTGCACCTGGGCGTCGCCGTTGGAGGCGGCCGAAACGTTGTAGGGAACGAGCTTCAGATCGCGCTGAACTTCGGGATCGTCCAGCTTGCGGCCCATGAATCGCTTGATGCTGAAGATCGTGTTTTCCGGGTTGGTGACGGCCTGGCGCTTGGCGACCTGGCCCACCAGCCGTTCGCCGGTCCTGGTGATCGCGACAATGGAGGGCGTGGTGCGCGCGCCCTCGGAGTTGGGAATGACAACTGGCTCGCCACCTTCCATGACCGCCATGCAGCTGTTGGTGGTTCCCAGGTCAATTCCGAGTACCTTACCCATTCTTCAACACTCCTCTTCGCTAGCTGGCGCCGGCCTCGCCGACAATGACCATCGCCGGGCGGATGACCCGGTCGCCAATCTGGTAACCCTTCTGCACAACGTGCAGCACCTTGCCGTCGTCGCCCGTCTGCTTGCCGACTGCTTCGTGGCGGTTGGGGTCGAACGTCTCCCCGGCAGCGGCAATCTCGTTCACGCCCATGGCTTCGAGCATCTGCTGGAACTTGCGCTGGATGGCGATGACCCCCTGCACCCAGTTCAAGCCGGCGAGGTGAGCGTCGACGGTTGATACTGCGCGTTCGAGATCGTCGTAGACAGGGAGCAGGTTGATGACGAGCGCTGCACTGACGAATTCGGCGCTCTTGCTCTTCTCCTGTTCCACGCGCTTCTTGTAGTTCGCGAAGTCGGCGGCGCTGCGCTGCCAGTTGCGGTAGTAGCTATCGGCCTTTTCGCGTTCGGCTGTCAGCTGCTGTTCGAGCGGGGGCGTAGCCTCGCCGCCCGGTTGCGGGTCGTCGTTCATGCGCGAGGCTGCGCGCCGATCGACGATACGTTCATCTTCGTTGCCCGTCATCCTTCCTCCTGGGGTGTGATGACCGCGCTCACGAGGGTGCGGGCGCGGCTATTCTTCATAGAACTGGGACATCAGCCCGGTCAGCAGCTCGCTGACGTAACGGACGTGTGCCACCGCATCGCCGTAAGCGATGCGCGTTGGGCCGAGCAGGCCGACGATGCCTCCGGCGCCGCCGGGCGGGCCATAGTGGGCGAGGACAAAGCTCATATCCTGGTAGGGGCCCTCGCGGTTCTCATCACCGATGACGATGGCAACCTGCCCGTGTTCGAGCGCATCGAGCGGGATGGCTCGCCGCAGATGACGTTCGTCGACGGCCTCGAGGGTATCGAGCATCCGGTCGCTTTCATCGAACTCGGGCTTGCGAAGGAGGTCGCGAACGCCTTCGACGACGGGCGTTTCGGCCATCGCATCCTGTTCGCGGAGGAGGATCTCGGCTACCGAACCGACCACCACGGCCTCGACGCCGGCCGGAGGTTCGGCATCGGCGCGCGCCGCCAGTTCGGCCGCCGTGAGGCCTCCGAGACTGGCATTGAGCTGGGCTGCAAGCCGGGAGAGCGCATCCTGGTTGGCGGGGCCCGGGAGATCGAGGGTGTGCTGACGCACCGCTGCCTCGTTTGTGACAACGACCAGGAGGGCGCGGTACTCGGAGAGCTCGACGAGCTGGAGCTGCTTCAGACGCACCTCGCGGACACGCGGCTGGGTGGCCAGGGCGAGCGTCTGCATCGAATTGGCGAGGACGCTGGCGGCCAGACCAACCCAGCGTTCGAGCTCCCGGGCGCTCTGGTGGAACTGGTGCAGGATGGTAAGCCGTTCCTGCGGGGAGAGGTTGGGCTCGCGCATGAGCGATGAGACGTAGTAGCGGTAGCCACGATGGCTCGGGATGCGGCCGGCGGAGGTATGGGGATGGGTGATCATGCCCTCGGATTCGAGAGCGGCCATTTCGTTGCGCACTGTGGCGCTGGAGAGACTCAGCGCATGACGTTCCACCAGCGCCTGCGACCCGACGGGCGTGGCGCTGTCGACGTAGTCATCGACGATGAAAGTGAGGATGCGCGACCGGCGCTCTGACAACGTCATTATCAACTCGACGGCTATGGCCCGGAATTAGCACTCAAAGCAGATGAGTGCTAAGGCCCACAAGTAGAGGGTAGCCGAGGGGGCCGAGGGGGTCAACGGGAGGCCGGCCCTGGCAGGGCCACAGGAAGGTGCGGACCAGGAAAACCGGCCGGTCACTGCGGGCGGCGCGAAGAAGGCTGCCTCAGACGCCTGCTCGCCAGGCCCCCGGGAGGGCCGGGCAGGGACTACTCCTTGCCGCTCCCGTGCCCATTGCCCTGGCCGGGCGGGTCCGAAGGCGGGCCGTTTCCCGGGTTCTCCCCTCCCTGGCCGGGCGGGTCCGAAGGCGGGCCGTTCCCCGGATTCTCCCCTCCCTGGCCGGGTGGGTCCGAAGGCGGGCCGTTTCCCGGATTCTCCCCTCCCTGGCCGGGCGGGTCCGAGGGCGGGCCATTGCCGGGGTTCTCTCCTCCCTGGCCGGGCGGGTCCGAGGGCGGCAAGTCGAAGTCCTGGCCACCTTCTCCTGCGGACGCGCCGGCGGCGTCGCCGCTGGACCCGGCGCTGGCATCGATTGGGGCAGGCGGCGGGGCGTGGAGCCCATCACCAGGCGTGTCCTCAGCGGGCTTGTCCGCAAGCCCGGGGACGAAGAGTGGCGAGTTAGCAGGGGTGACGGTGTGGGTCTGGCCGCGGGAGGCAAGTTGAACAACCCCGGCTTCCACGTGGACGACTGTCGCCTCGCCGATGGGGACGAAGCGGGCGACCGTGCCGGCCTGGAGGCTTGCCACCCAACTACCGCCAGAAACAGAGAGCGCGCGATCGCCCGTCACGACGGTCACGTCCCCGGCCTCGATCCAGAGGATCATGGATTCGCCCGCACCGGAAAAGCGCACAACCGAGCCAGGCTCAAGCCCGGCCTGGGCATCTCCCAGCGAAATCCAGGTGGCGGTGCGCGCCTCAATGCGCTGGCCAGCCACCGCGTGGGTAGCGGCCTGGCCGTTCACCAGAATCTCGCCGGTTGCCTGGACGACTGGCTCGGGGGAGGAGGACGGGCGCGAGAGGTGCAACACGGCCTGGTTCGCGGCAATGATGGCCGCGGCAATCCCTACCCCGGCAGGGATGCTCACCCACCGTTCGCGCACAAGGCCGGGCATTGGGGGAAGCCGCCGCCGCGAGGGATCCTGTGGGCCGAGGTTCGACATGATGCGGAGACGAAGGGCATCGCGCCTTTCGGATGTAAGCGGGGCCGGCGCCGCCGCGAAGAGCGCGGCTTCTACAAGCCGGAACTCGAGGGTCGAATCGGGCCTACGGCGCAGCATCGTCCATCACCTTTCGCATGCGGCGCAGCGCGCGCAACAGCAAGGCACGCACCGCGCCCTCGCGCTTGCCCAGGATTGTGGCGATCTCTTCGTGTGACTTGTTGTCGAAGTAGCGGAGCACCACGACCTGCCGCTGGTCGTCGGTGAGTGCGGCAAGCGCGCGTGATACGAGGCGCCGGGCGCCGTCGGGGTCAACAGGAGACGCGGCAACGGACTCATCGGCGATGTCGTGCTCGTGGAGTTCGAGGAGGCGGCGATTCGTGCGCCAGTGATCGCGGATTTCGTTGCGGGCGATGCCGAAGATCCAGCGGCGGAAGCTATCGGACCCGGAGCGGTAGCGCCGCGCAGAGCGCCACGCCTTGAGGAAGACGTTGGCGATGATGTCTTCGGCGGCGGTGTCGTCGTGGACCTGGGCGCGAACGTAGGCGTAGAGCTCGTCCACCACGAGGTGGTAGATGTGCTCGAAGGAAGCCCGGTCGCCGGCAGCGGCACGCGTGGCGAGGCGATCGAGCAGCGCCGCGGCCTCGGCCTGCGCTCCCGGCCGGGTCTGGGGCAGGGCGAGCGTATCGTGGATTGAACTCACGCCACCGGCTCTCCCGTCATGTGTCTCGCGCTCGTACCCGTCCCATTATCCGCGGCGCCGGCATGCGCAGTCGATTGGAATGCCGTTAGAGTCTGCGCGCGGAGCAAGTCTACGCTATTCTCAATTGCCGATGCCCGAGCAGTACGCAGCCTCCGACAAGCGCACGGGACTGGAAGTGACGGTGACGGGTGAGTTCCCGCCGCACCCGGAGGATCGTGTCCGGATAGCGCGCACGTCCCAGCTCTTTACCCGGCTGATGTCGACCATCCTCTCCACCGAGAACGAGACGCAGCGGCGCGAACGCTTCCTCGCGATTGAGACCCAGCTTGAGATGGCGGATGCCCTGATTCGCGAAGATGTCGACGAGGTACAGCGGCTGATGCGCCAGACCATGGAGCGAATGGGCATCAGCCAGGAGCAGCTGGACGAGGTGATGCGGCGCATCATCGACCAGTTGGGACAGGGTGGCGGGCCGGGGCTTCCCGGGCCGGGGGAGTGACCCGGGAGTGGGCCGCGCTCGTTATCGCCGGGCCAGCGCTGGCGTTGCCAAAGGCTCAATGGGAGTGAACACGCCAAGACGCTCCTCAATTGCCTGGCCAGCGGCAAGGCAGAGGTCTTCGCGGTAGCGCCCACCAATGAGCTGGACGGCCTGTGGTAGACCGTCCGACACCCCCACAGGCAGCACAAGGGCGGGGAGCCCGAGAAAATTCCCGGTGATGATGAGCGACAGGGACTCCAGGATGGAGCGCACCTCGGCGGCTCCCTTTAGATCGGCGCCGACGACGAATGGCTGAGCTGTGGCAGCCGGTCCGAGAACCAGCGGGTACCGCTCATGGAACTGCGACCATTCCCGGGCGATTCCAGCACGACGGGAGAAGGCGAGCATGTAGCCAGCGAAATCGAGTGCACCGGCGGCGCTCGTCGCCTCTGTGGCACATTCAAGGAACTGCAGGGCATCTTTGCCCCCAACTTGCTGGAGGATTGGGAGGAGGGTTGCCGTCGCCTCGGCGATGACCAGCTTGCCCCAGAGCTCTCGTGCCTCGGCCACCGCCGGCGGGTCCACCTCGTCAACCGTGTAGCCTGCATCGCGGAGAGCGGCAGCGGCGCTGTTGATTCCCGCCGCGATGGCGGGGTCCACGCCCGTCCCTGCCGGGTCGAAGGTGACGGCCACCCGGCGCGGGGCCTCCGGGCCCTTGAGTGGGGCCGGCGCCCACCATGGATCGCGTGAATCGGGCCCGGACATGCAGGCGAGCGCGACATCGAGGTCGCACACATGGCGAGCCATCGGACCCTGGACGGCCATCAGCTGCAGAGCGGCAGTGGGGTCGGCAGGCGCCATGGAAGAGTGGTCGGGTACACGTCCCAGCGTGGGCCTGATCGCGGTGGTGCCGCAGCACTGCGACGGCCAGCGGAGGGAGCCGCCGAGGTCGTTGCCCATGCCGAGCGGAGTCATGCCGGTGGCAAGCGCAGCGGCCTCACCGCCGCTGGACCCGCCGGGTGTGAGTCCAGGGTTCCAGGGGTTCCTGGTTGCGCCGCGAAGCTCGTTGTCGGAGTGCCAGCGAAGGCCGAAGTCGGGCAGGTTGGTTCGGGCAATCGGGATCGCGCCGGCGGCCCGCACCTGGGCGATGTGGGGGGCATCGACGGCGGACACGGCATCTTTGAGGACGACGATGCCGTTGGTGGTCGCCGAGCCAGCAAGGTCGATGTTCTCCTTGACCGTGAACGGGACGCCATGGAGCGGGCCCGGGTGGGCGCCGGAGGCAGTCAGGCGGTCCGCGGCATCCGCAGCCTGGAGAGCTTCCTCGGCGAGGACGACGGTGATGGCGTTGACGGCCGGGTTGACCTGCTGAATGCGAGCGAGGTGTGCCTCGACAGCTTCGCGGCTGCTGACCTGCCTCTCGCGAATCAACCGGGCGAGTTCGGTTGCGCCCAGCTTCCAGAGTCCGGATTCCATGATTGACTCCTCTCCAACGGTTCAGGCGAGGGGAGTATAGCGGCCCGGGAACAGCGATGGTGGCAGCGGGGGCACCAGATTGCCACCTAACCGTCCGGGCGGCCGCCCTTGGTTCTGATGGATGGCGGCCGTTACTACACGTAGGCGTCCCCCTGACCAAGGGGCGCCCGGCGACATTGTCCTCCCCGTCGCAGGGGGCGCCGAGCCTTGTGGACGGCGCCCCCAACCCCCACCCCATGCTGCCCATCCAGGTTCGCCCGATGGCGCGGGCCACCGCGAGCGCCCGTATCTCCGGCGCCGCTTAGACTCCGGGCGAATGGCAACGAGGACTGCCACGCGGCCAGCACCCGGCGCAGGTACAGCGCGAGCCTACGTTCAGCTGCTGATCACGATCACTATCTGGGGCGGGTACTTCGTTGTTGCCAAGAAGGCCGTGGACGAAGCGAGCCCCCTGGCGCTTGCCACCGGCCGGTACCTGGTTGGCGGGATTGTGCTCGCACTTGTGGCGACACGCCTGGGGCCGTGGCCACGGCCAGGGCGGCGCGAGCTCCTGATCCTCGTTGTGATGGGGCTGACGTCCGTGTTCGGGTTCAACATCCTTGCGTTCATGGGGCTCGAACTTGCGCCGGCAAGCGATGCGGCGCTGGTCATGCCCACCGTGCCCTCACTCTTCGTGATACCGCTGGCGGCGTGGCTGCTGGGCGAACGCCTGGGGCGCTGGCAGATTGCAGGGCTAGGCCTGCTCCTGGCGGGTGAGTTCCTTGTCTTCCGGCGGGCGCTCTTCTCCGAAGGGCTCGGAGGGGAGCGGCTGGCGGGGATTGGCATGTTCGTGGCGACGGCGTTCCTGTGGGCGATGTACACCATCTGCACGCGATTCCTGGGCGGGCGCATCGGCCCTGTGCACGCGACGCTCTACAGCGTGGCGATCGGCCTTGCGCTGCTGGCGCCATTGGGGGCGTGGCCGCTGGGCAGCGCAGTGGCAGAGGGGCCCTCGCCGGGCCTGTGGGGCGCGCTGCTCTACCTGGGGGTGCTCCAGACAGTGCTTGGGCTGGTGTGGTGGTTCGAGGGCGTCCAGGCGATTGGGGCGTCACGAGCGGCGGTGCTCAACGCCCTTGTACCGGTAGTCGCCCTGGCGCTGGCGGCAATATTCCTGGACGAGGTGCCCGGGCCGGAACGTTCGATCGGCGCCGTGATGGTCATTCTTGGCGTTGGCGTGGCCGCCTCGCGGCCGGCGGTTGGGAAGCCGGAAATGGCGGACGCCACTGCCCCAACAAGCATCCTGGTTGACTGAAGTTTGACCTGAGGATTGCCTCCCAACCGGCCCCGTGCCACGATACGCGTGATTTCTACTGGTGGCGGACAGGAGTACAGGTGACGTTCGAAGCGGACCAGGAAGGCTTGCCGCAGGTCTGTCCGTATCTCGGGTTGGCAGACGATGCGGACTCCCACGCCACATACGCCACGGAAGCGCATCGCTGCTACCGCTTGCCCTCGCCGACGCGCATCGCCGCGGGGCACCAGGAGACGTACTGCCTCGGCGCGAACCATCCTACCTGTCCCGTCTACCAGGGCGAGGGTGTGCCGCGAACGGCGGCGCCGGCATCTCCACCGGCTCCCCCGGCGCGAGAGCCGGCATCGGCAGGCCGCGCACCGAGAGTGGCGGGTCCGGCGCCAGCGAAGGGGCCCGGCCCGAGGCCGCGACCTTCAGGCGACCGGGGGCGAAGACCGCCCGGGGCAGGATCGCCACGCCCACGGGCCGGTGGAATCAGCATGCCGGTGGCGACCATCGGGCTCTTTGTGATGGCAGTGGTGGTGATTGGGATCGCGCTGCTTATCTCGCAGGCAATCGGGGACGACGATGGCGGTCAGGGCGCCTACGACCCGGGTGTGCTTGCCACCACAGCCGCTCAGAAGACTGCGCAGGCGGCAAAGACGCCCGCGGGCGATGCAACGAAGACCCCGGGTACCGCCACGCCAGCGACAGCCAGGACGCCTACGACCCCGGGAACTCCAAAGACCACGACCGCCACGACCACGGGAACGCCCGGGGCGTCAGGGAAGACGTACAAGGTCGTTGCCGGAGACACCTGCGGAGCAATCGCCACCGCCCACAACATCACCCTGGAACAGCTGTTGGCGGTGAATGGCATGACTGAAGACGACTGCGCCTCCTTGCAGATCGGGCAGGAGCTTAAGCTGCCCTAGCCGGGGCAGAGGGGCCACCGGGTTGAGCCGGGGCTTGCGCTGTGTGGTAGGATGGACAGGTCGAATCCCGGCGCCTGCCGGGAACGGGGGAACCAGGACCAGGTTTTTCATTGGGGCTAAGCGCGTTCTCATGCGCCGGTGACTTCCGACACCGAGCCCGACAGCTAACCCCGTAGACTCGTCGGAGGCTCTGGCCTCCCAGGACCGATGGGCGCCCATCAAGAGGCGTCCCGCATCTGAGGAGGGGAGATTCGTGAGAACGGCTCTTCACTTGCTCCGTGTCGCCAGGGCCCTGGTCCTGCGCAGTCACGCCCATCCGGAAGAACGGCCCCGGGCGCGCGCAGGCGCACCCCCGGAGCGCACGCCGGCAATGGCCGCGTCGCTGACGCGGGAGCTTACACCCGTGCCGATTCGCCACTCCAATCCCCCTCCGAACGGCATACGCGACTGACCGCAGTCACGGAGCCGCATCGGCCGCTTGCGGCCAGAGGAGGTTATGCAATGTCGTTTTCGAGAATCGTCCCGCTTGCAGTTGACGCCCCTGCCAGCCCTGGCGATGCCGGGCGGGACCCGCTCTTCGACGCGTGGGAGGCGCTGAAGGAGGCGCGCGCCGTGCCATTCGACAGCCGCAACCCGGCACACTGGCAGGAACGCTTCACCGTGGCGGTAGCCCGCGCTGCTTCGGCACTTCGTGACCATGTGTACCAGGTGGAGGGCGAGCGCACGCCGCTGGAATGGGCCCTCAAGGCGCGCGTTGGCGGCCAGGTGATGATGCGCCAGTTCGCGGAGCACCTGCCACTGAAGCAGAAGGTCGAGCGTGTGCTGAGCGAGCTGCGAGCCCTGCGCACGGCCGCGCTCCCGCGGGTGATAGACCTGAGCGAACAGATCGTTGAACTGGAGATCGCGGTGGCCCGGCACCACAACCGGCTCAGGGAGATCCTGAACGGAGCGGAGGAGCCCCTCCTGGCCGCAGCCGGCGCCGGCGCAGGAGCCGCTCTCCCGCGGATGGCCCGATGAGCAGGCTCATCATCGTTGCCAACCGGCTCCCGGTGACGGTGCGGGCCGGCGAGGCAGGACCCCGGATCGAGTACTCGTCGGGCGGGCTGGCTGTCGGATTGCGTGGCGTTCACCGACCCGGTGAGAGCGTGTGGATCGGCTGGCCGGGGGAGATCCCCGAGGGCGATGCAAACGCCCGCGCGAAGCTGATGAACGAGATCCGCGGGTTCGGCTGCAAACCTGTCACCCTTACGGCCGAGCAGGTGCACGACTTCTACGAAACCGTCGCCAACGAACTCCTGTGGCCTGTGCTGCATTCGCGGCTCGACAAGATCCCGCTGCGCCTGAAGGGCTGGGAGGGCTTCCGCGAGGTCAGCGCCCTGTTCGCCCGGGCGGTGGTGGAGACGTACCGGCCCGGCGACCTTGTATGGGTGCATGACTACCACCTGGCGCTCGTTCCGCGGATGGTCCGGGAGCTGCTCCCGAATGCCCGGATAGGTTTCTTCCTGCACGTTCCATTCCCGCCCGAGGAGGTGTTCCGCTGCATCGCCGAAAGGGAGGAGCTGGTCACCGGGCTGATGGGCGCCGACCTCATCGGATTTCACACGCCCGGCTACGCGGCGAATTTCCAGGCGACGGCGCGGAGCCTCCTGCGGCTGGAGGGAGGCAGCGCGCCTTTCGCCTGGCAGGGACGCAGGGTGCGGACGGGCGCTTTCCCCATGGGGGTGGACACCGCCGTGTGGACGCAACGTGGCGCCGCCGCAGAAGTCCGGGAGATGGCCGCAAACCTGCACGCTACCAACGGCTGCCGGCGCCTGGTGGTGGGAATCGACCGGCTCGACTACACGAAGGGAATCCCGCGGCGGTTGCTGGCGATCGAGGAGATGTTCGAGCGTGGCCTGGCGGACCCCGGCGAGACGCGCATGATCCAGGTTTCGGTGCCCTCCCGCGAGGCGGTGGACGCTTACCAGGAGATACGGCGCGTGACCGATGAGCTCACCGGGCGGATCAACGGCCTCTACTCAACTGTCGACAACGTGCCCATCCACAGCCTGTACCGCTCGCTTGCGGCCGACGAGGTGGCCAGCCTGTACCTGGCCGCCGACGTGATGCTGGTAACGCCGCTGCGCGATGGCATGAACCTGGTGGCCAAGGAATTCGTCGCCACGCGTGTTGATGGCGACGGTGTCCTGGTGTTGAGCGAGTTTGCCGGGGCCGCAGCCGAGCTGCGGGAAGCGCTGCTGGTGAACCCGTACTCCACGGCCGAGGTGGCCGCGACCGTTGCCCGCGCCCTGGCCATGCCCGTGCATGAGAGGCGATGGCGCATGGAGAGGCTGCGGATGCGGGTCGGCGCGAATGATGTGAAGCACTGGGCCGACTCGTTCCTTTCGGAGCTGGCCCACCCGGAGGCAGGCTACCAGCAGGAAGTGGCGGCCCTGGGAACAGGGTAGCCGGCGCGGCGCCCAGGGGTTCAGGACCGGGCCGTTTCGAACTCCTCTTCCCGGACACGTCCCGGCAGCCCTGCCTCGAAGTGGTGGTCACGGACCCAGGCGGTCCGTGCCTGCCAGTGAACGGGGTGGCTGCTCCAGCCATGGGTTCGCTCTTGGACCCACTTCCAATCGGCCCAGCAGAGGAGCGCGGCATTGAGATCGCGGCGGGCCAGACGCCGGATCTCGCGCATGACAGGGTCGCGCTCGCGCTTGCGCCGTTCGAACTTATCGGCGAGAAGGATGACCACGGCGATCAGCGGCATCTGGCCGAGGCCGAGCGTGTGGTCGCGCACCGCAGCGAGGACGTCGTCGTCAGTCACAGCGAATCTTGCGCGCAGAACGGCGGCGGCAATGGGCCCGTGCAGGACAAGAGGGCTCGCCTCATCTGCCGGTGTGAGGGCGAGGCCGCATTCGCGCGCCATGCGGAGCTGGTCTGCCGGTGCGAACGAGCGAAACAGGTCGTGGCCCCAGGCGGCCAGCTCAACGCGGGCGGGGTCGAGGTCCCAGTGGGGAGCGAGGTCAAGCGCCTCGGCAGCGACGCGCTCAACGTGGTGAATGAGCCCGGGCGGGCGGGACTCCATCTCTGCGCGAACCAGGGCGAGTTGCCCCGTGATGGAGGAAGGCATCAGCCTTCTGGGCCCAGGGCGCGGCCACCCAGGAGGTGCAGGTGCAGGTGCGAGATGGTCATGCCGGCGGCATCGCCGACGTTGAAGGCGAGGCGGTAGCCTGGTTCCCACACCCCCTCCAGCCGGGCGACCTCTTTCGAAAGCATGAACACACCGGCGAGCACCTCGCCATGCACCCACTCGAAGTCGCGGCCGGAGTCGATGTGAACCCGGGGGATGATCAGGTCATGAATGGGGGCTCGCGGGTTTATGTCGCGGACGGCGAAGGCGTGCTCGTTTTCGGCGACTTTCTGGACGGGCACCTGGCCGGAATTCATCTTGCAGAACAGGCAGTCAAGCATCGGCCCGCATTGTAGCAGGAGTCACTGAATCGGGGCCGCGCCGGTGCCCTCAAGGGATTCGCGCACGGTTCGCCGCAGCACCTTCCCATTGGCAGTAACCGGGAGTTCTGGGAATTCATGGATGACCCGTGGGACTTTGAACCCGGCCAGCCGTTCGCGCAGGAAGGACTGGAGACCGGCCACATCAGCACCAGGCTCCGCAAATATTGCGGCCGCAACGAGCTGGCCCCATTCCTGGTCGGCAAGACCGACCACGGCGGCAGCCCGGATGCCGGGGTAGGCCAGGATGGCGCTTTCGACTTCGGCCGGGTAGACATTCTCGCCGCCACTGACGATGAGATCGTCGCGGCGGTCGAGCACATACAGGTAGCCTTCGGAATCGATGCGGCCGATGTCGCCCGTGTGGAGCCAGCCATCGATAAGGGCGCCGGCTGTCGCTTCGGGGTTGTTCCAGTAGCCGGAGGTAATCGTGGGGCCTGCGACGAGGATCTCGCCGGGCTCGCCTTCGGGGGCATCGATGCGAAGGGCGGTGGTGATGAGGGGTTTGCCGGCGGACCCCAGGTGGGCGACGGCCTCGGAGGGCGTGATAGTGGCAACCTGGCTGGCGGCCTCTGTGAGGCCGTAGGTCTGGACCACGGGAAGTCCGCGATCGAGGGCGCGTTCAAGGAGGGGCTTCGGCACCGGGCCGCCACCAACCATCACGACACGCACGGACTCCGGGTAGGGCAGAGCATCGGCATCGAGCATGCGCTGCAACATCGTGGAGACTACGGAAACGATGGAAACGCCATCTTCGCGGAGGGCGCGATTCACCCTGGCCTCGTCAAATGCGGGGTGGATGACGGCAGTGGTGCCGTAAATGACGCTCCGCAGAAGAATGGAGAGGCCGCCAACGTGGAAGAGGGGCATGCATGCCAGCCAGCGGTCGTTTGGGTCGAGCCCCAGGTTGAAGGCGGAAGCGGCAGCGCTCGCCCAGAAGTTGCCGAAGGTGAGCATTGCGCCCTTTGGCCGGCCGGTTGTGCCGGAGGTGTAGATGATGCTGTGGACATCATCCAGGGCGAATGAGTCGCGCAAGGCGGCGGCAGGTGATTCGCGCTTCAGGGGCAGGGGAAGCGCGGGGATGCCGGCCGCGCTTGCGGCCTTTGTTGCTGCTGCCCATGTCGGCTGGTGGCAGAGCAGCGCGCGGGCTCCGGAGTCACGAAGCTGCCATTCGAGCTCGTCAGTTGCGAGGCGGGAGTTGAGGGGCACAAGGATTGCCCCGGCCCGCGGAACCGCATGCACGCTCTCGATGAATTCGAGCGAGTTTGCCGCCAGCAGGGCCACGCGGTCACCAGGCCGGATGCCTCCATATACGAGGGCGCTCCCCAGCGCAGCGGCGCGGCGATGGAGCTCAGCATAGGTAACCCGGGTGGACCCGAAGACCGCCGCGGTGTGCCCCGGCAGGACGGAGGCCCGGTGTTCGAGCCAGCCGGGCTGGAGCCCGCTCACAGCGGCGCCTCACAGGCGGGGCCGGTTGCCAGTGCGGCCAGTGCCTGCTCGTCGAGGGCCACACCTAGCCCGGGAGCCATGCCGAGCGTGATGAGACCACGTTGCACAGGCGGGGCGCCCGTGACGATGTCTCTCGTCACGTGTTCGAGGGTTGCCAGCCCGCAGGCGGGCGCCGGAACGGGCAGGAGAGCGGCAAGGTGAGCGGCGAGGGCCGTACCCACCCCGGAGTCGAAGGTGGTGGTCACAATGGCCGCCATCCCGTTCTCCCTGGCAAAGCGCAGCATGCGCAGGGCTTCGCGCAGGCCCGTCACCATGGGTTTCACCACCACCGTCCCGGCTGCGCCGAGGCGCGCAACGGCGGCCAGGTCGGCGAGCGAGCGGCACCCTTCATCGACGGCGATGGGAACAGGCGACCGCCGGTTCACGACGGCGAGGCTCTCGATCCCCGCGCCGGGCGAAAGCGGCTGCTCGCAAAGGGAGAGGCCAAAGATCGAGAGACGCTCGATAGCGGCCATGGCGGCGTCCGCACAGGCCCAGGCGCCATTGGCATCGATGCGAAGCACGGTTTGGGGACCGAGCGCCTCTCTGACAGCTCCGAGCCGCGCGCAGGCGGCATCGACATCGGCGGTAACCTTGACCTTGAACGTGGTGAAACCGCTGTTCGCGAGGGCACGCGCCTGTTCGGCGGCAGCATCGGCAGCGGAGGCATCGATAATCGCATTGGCCGGGATCGTTCGACGCTCTGGAGGGAGGTTGAGGCCGGCCTCCGGCGCGAGCCATGCGAAGAGCGGCCTACGGTAGCGGCGCGCCACCAGGTCCGCGAGGGCGGTCTCGAAGCCGCAGCGGGCTGCGGCTTCGGACCCCGGCGAATACTCCTTGAGGGTGGCCTTGGTTCCCCACATCTCGCCGATGGAGAGGCCGCGGCATGAACCTGCAAGCTCGGCGATGGCGGCGGACGCTTCCTCGACGGAGCCGCCACCGAACGAAGGAAGTGGGGACGCCTCACCGAGCCCCTGTTCGCCAGAGGGGAGGCGCAGGCGCACCAGGAGGCCCTCGCGTGCGGAGATGGCTCCGTGGGCGGCTGCGAACGGGGAGCGCAGGGTGAGCCGGAATGGCTGCCAGGTGAGCGTGGCGGTCACATCATCAGGCTAGGGGAACGGTCCTCGATTGAGAAGGCGGATATTCAGGGCCGGCGAGGGAACTTCTTCGTGTCGTAGTACTCGGCCTGGCGCTTTTCGAGGAAGGCGTCGCGGCCCTCCTTCCCCTCGTCACTCATGTAGAAGAGCATGTTGGCGTCGTGGGCGAGCTGGGTGATGCCCACCAGGCCGTCCATCTCGGCGTTGAATGAGGCCTTGAGCAGGCGGATGGCGAGCGGACTATGGCGCAGGATCTCCTTCGCCCATTTCACGCCTTGCGCCTCGAGCTGATCGAGCGGGACAACTGCATTGACGAGGCCCATCTCGAGCGCTTCTTTCGCGTCGTACTGGCGGCAGAGATACCAGATCTCGCGGGCCTTCTTCTGCCCCACAAGGCGGGCAAGCTGGGAGGCGCCGAAGCCGCCATCGAAGCTGCCCACCCGCGGCCCGGTCTGGCCGAAGCGGGCGTTCTCGGCGGCAATCGTGAGGTCACAGATGACGTGGAGGACGTGGCCTCCGCCGATGGCCCAGCCGGCGACCAGCGCGATCACCGGCTTGGGCATCGCGCGGATGAGCATGTGGAGGTCGGTCACGTGGAGACGTGGGAGCCTGTCTTCGCCCACATAGCCGCCGTGGCCGCGGACGCGCTGGTCTCCACCGGAGCAGAAGGCGCGCCCACCTTCGCCGGTGAACAGCACCACGCCGATATCGGTGTCATCGCGCGCATCGTTGAAGGCGGCAAGCAGCTCGATGACTGTCCGGGGACGGAATGCATTGTGCACTTCCGGGCGGTTGATGCTGATGCGGGCGATGCCTTCGGCCTTCTGGTAGATGATGTCTTCGAAGGTTCCAGCTGTCTGCCAGGCGATACTCATTGGCGTGTTCTCCCGTGAGGTCCGGCTCCAGTGAGGAAGGCGATCACCTCAGCCGCACAGAAGCCAGGGTTTTCGGTCTGGGCCGCGTGCCCGGCGGCAGGGACGGAAACGAAGCGGGCCGCTGGCATGGCAGCCGCCATTTCTCGCCCGATGGCAACATACTTGCTGTCGTCGACACCGGCGAGCAGCAGCGCAGGATTCGCAATCCCTGGCAGCCTGTCGAACAGGGGCTCCTGTGAGCCGGTACCCATGCCCCGCAGGCTGTTGGCAAGGCCCACGGGGTGATTGGCCAGCCTTTCGGAACGGATTCGCTCCGTTATCCCGGCGGGCAGGCGCGCCTGGGTGGCGAAGATAGGCAGCCGCTCCCAGTAGCGCACGAAGGCGGGGATGCCGTCGGTCTCGATGTGCTGTGCGATGGCCTCGTCTGAGTTGCGGCGGGCGGCCCGCTCTTCTTCAGTGGGCAGTCCAGGCGAGGCGCCGACCAGCACCAGCCGTTCAACGCTCCCCGGGTGATAGGCGGCGACGGCGAGGGCGATGCGTCCCCCCATCGAGTAGCCCATCCAGTGTGCCCTGGGAAACCCGGCGCGGCCCGCTGCCCGAACGAGATCGGACGCTGCCTGGCGCATGCGATAGCGATCCAGGGGAGCGGGCTTGTCGGAGTGACCGTGGCCAACGATGTCGATGGCGATGGTAGTGAAGCCGCCACCGAGCGCTTCAATGAACGGCGCCCAGGATGCAGCGGAACCCGTGAAGCCATGGAGTAGCACGAGCGGAGGACCGGACCCCGCCACTTCGACGTTGAGGAAGAACCCGGGGGCAACAGGAATGCGGTTCATATGCTGGCCGGGACGGGAACAGGCGCCCAGGCGGCCCCGGCGGCAGCCGCCCACGCATCGCGGTGCATCGCCACGTTGATGGCGCGATTGGTGCGCAGCTCGATGACGTTCAGGCCCCTGCCATCCAGGGCAGCGCGGAATTCGTCCCAGTTGCGGGCCAGGGTGTGGCGCCCCCCGAAGAGCGCGACGGCGTGGGAGAAGTCGAGCCCCGAAGGAGTGCCGAACCACTCCTCGAAGACGCCCGGGTGGGAAGCCTGGGGCAGGTAGCTGAAGATCCCGCCGCCATCGTTGTTGACGAGGACGACGGTGATGTCGAGCCCATGCCGCTTTGCCGCCCAGAGCCCGGTGATGTCGTGGTAGAAGGAGAGGTCGCCGATCACCAGGACGACAGGCTCGCGCTTGCCAGCAGCGACACCAAGGGCAGAGGAGGTAACGCCATCGATGCCGTTGGCGCCCCTGTTCGAGACGAGGTTGAGCGGCTTCGCATCGCACGCCAGGAACGAATCGAGGTCGCGTACGGGCATGCTGTTGCCAGCGACGATCGTGGTCCCCGCGGGAAGGGCGGCCTGGAGCTCGGTGAAGACGCGCCCTTCGAAGGGTTCACCGAAGCTTGCGCAGGCAGAGCGCATCGCCTCACCTGCAGCCCGGTCGCGGGCCAGCCAGCCATCGGTCCAACCCGGGCCGCTCCCGCTCCGCCGGGGCAGAGCAGCGGCAAGTGCGGCCGCAGCCAGCGCGGGTGCGCCGGGCAGGATGGCCGTCGCAAGCGCATCGGGGTCACGATTCGAGCCGGGCAGGTCCACGAGGATGTGTATTGCGGCGCGCTGGCGGGCGAGGAACTGGTTGAGCGCCTTGGAGGTGGGAATGGCGCCGAAGCGGAGAATGCAGTCGGGGGGCACGGAATCGGCCCGGGGGTCACGCAGGAAAGCGTCGTATGAGTCGAGCACCCGAGAGCGGTCGTGGGGGCCGGTACGGAGACCGCTGAGAGGGTCGGCCAGCAGCGGTGCATCGAGGGCGGCGGCGAGAGCGGCGATCTCGTGTTCTGGCAGGCCCCCGGTCTCGGGACCGGCAACGATCAGGGGGCGCCTGGCACGGGCGAGCGCGGCGGCCGCCCTTTCCACATCTGCTGGGGCCGGTATGGGAAGGGAGCGGACGGGCGGGCCGCTTTCGGCAGCACCGGACCAGGCAGGAGGATGCTCACCCGGGGCGCCAACAAGGGGCTCTGCGAAGGGCATGTTGAGATGGACCGGGCCGGGCAGATCGCCCAACGAGATGCGTGCCGCCCGCTCGGCGAAGGATGCGAAGCGGGCTGTGTCTGCAGCATCACCTTCAGGGAGAGGGAGGTCGGCCGCCCAGCGTACGCTGATTCCGAACATGCCAACCTGGTCGATGGTCTGGGGAGCGCCGACGCCGCGCAGGGCGGGAGGCCGATCGGCGGTCAAGAGGATGAGCGGGATGCGCGAGAGGTTGGCCTCGGCAACAGCGGGATGGAAATTGGCGGCTGCCGTGCCGGAGGTGCAAAGCACGGCGACGGGGCGCCCTGTAGCGCGGGCCAAACCAAGCGCGAAGTACGAGGATGCGCGCTCGTCGAGGTGAAGCCAGGGTTTGATGGCATCCTGTTCGGCGAAGGCGATGGTCAGGGGGGTAGATCGGGAGCCGGGGGTGATACAGGCATCCGTGACACCGGCGGCGGCAAGGGCGCGGACGAAGGCGCGCGCGGCGCGCGTATTGGCGGCGGCGGCATCCATCTCAGTCCCCGGCGAGTGCTTCACGGAGGGGACGGAACTTGAGCTCTGTCTCGGCAAGCTCTTCAGCAGGGATTGAGCCTTCGACGATTCCGGCGCCGGCAAAAAGGGTTGCCTCGTCGCCACACACACGAGCTGCGCGAAGGGCAACGGCAAACTCACCCTCTCCTGCGAGGTCCATCCAGCCGATGGGGGCGGCGTACCAGCCACGATCCATCTGTTCCAGCCTCTCGATTGCTTCGAAGCTGGCCTCGCGGGGCCAGCCGCCGACCGCGGGGGTCGGATGAACGCGGTCGACGAGATCAAGGATGTCTATCCCGGGCCTCACCCGCGCCGTGACGGGAGTAAAGAGGTGCTGGATGTTGGACATGCGCATCAGCACAGGGGTCTCAGGGGCCTCAAGCGCGGAACAGACCGGCGCCAGGGCCTCACAAATGGCGGAGACCACGAAACCATGTTCGGCGCGCTCCTTCACGCTGGCCAGGAGGTCCTGGGCGAGGCGGCGGTCTGACTCATCGTCGATTCCGCGCGGGCGGGAGCCTGCAAGGCTGGCGGCCTGGACTTCGCCACGCTCGAGCGAAACCAGCAGCTCGGGGCTTGCGCCGAGCCAGGTTGTCTCGCCGGCGGCGAAGCTGAAGACGTAGCACCCCGGGTAGCGCAGTCTCAGCCGTTCGAGCACGGTGGCGGGCTCAATCGGCCGCTCCTGGACAATGTGGAGCTGGCGTGCAAGGACGGCCTTCTGGTAGCGGCCAGCCTCTATCTCCCTGACGGTGGCGGCGACCGCGTCCTGCCACGCCGGGTTATCGAGACCTTCATCGCGATGGAATGGGTGCCCCGTCCGGCCCGGGGATCGGGGCGCCAGCGCGGCGGTGGCCTCGGCCTCAATCAGGGCCGCCTCCGAGAGGGTGGTGGACGCGTCATCCATAAGGAGTGTCAGGCTCGCTTCCATGGCGTCGCCGTGGACGGCCACGAGGAAGCGGGGAAGGACGAACTGCCACCCACCGAGGGGGTCCCAGGCAGGATCATCGGCGCGGCCACCGGGCTGGAAACGGCAGCCGCCAAAGAACCGGGGCCGGGAATGGCCGCTGACCGCTGAACGCGCCGCTGCCGCGAGTGAGCGCAAGGCGGGCATCGCCGCGCCCAGGCCCTCACCACGCTGACCGGAAAGGCGGATGGTCTCACCGAGTCCGAAGAGGCTGGTTCCTTCGGAAGGGCGCTCCCAGGTGACCAGGGAGCGCGCCCGCAACCCATCGAGGCCCAGGGAGCGAAAGGCGGCAAGCATCACTGGTGGAACAGGGATTGAAACAAGGGAGGCCTGGCTGGCGCCATTGCGGAGGGCCAGTGCGCGGGCGGCGATGGCCCCGGCCGTTGGTGCGCCGGGCGCGCGCTGTTCGATGGTTGTCACGAGGGTACCTCCCTCGGGGGGCACGAAGGGGCGCCAGTGCAGGCTGCTCGGAGGACGCTTTGCTTCACAGGGGCACGGCCATCCATGGACGGGACGAGTAGTCTCCCCAAGGGTAGCGTCGCGCCGGTTTATGCGCTGTCGGGAGGCTCACTGATTCTCGCTCAGGCAAAGAGGACGTACTGCGTGAGGAAGCGCTCGACAGAAGCGTAGAACTTTTCGATGGTCTCGGCCTTGCGCCAGCCGTGGCCCTCTCCCTCATAGAGATGGTATTCGTGCGGGACGCCGCGCGCGCGCAGCGAGGCAACGATGCTGTCGCTCTGCTCACGCGGGACAACGCGGTCGATTTCGCCCTGGAAGACGGCGATGGGGTCGACAATCCTGGAGGCATGGAAGATCGGCGAGCGCTCCCGGTAGACGGCGGCGGCTTCGGGTAGCGGGCCGAGCATGGTGTCGAGATAGCGCTCTTCGAACTTGTGGGTGTCGCTGGCCAGGGTGAACATGTTCGCCACGCCGAAGAGGCAGAGCCCGGCCTTGTAGAAGTGTGGCAGCTCGACCAGTGACTGGAGGACTGTGAACCCGCCGGCGCTGCCGCCCATGATGACGAGTTTCGCAGGGTCGGCGAGGCCCCGATCGGCGAGAGCCTGGGCGCCGGCCTGGGAATCGCGGACGTCGTAGATGCCCCAGCTATTGCGGAGCTTGAGCATGTATTCGCGGCCATAGCCGGTGCTGCCGCGGTAGTTCACCTGGAGCACCGCGTAGCCGCGCGTGGCAAAGAACTGCGTCTGGGGGCCATAGCTGGCCGTGACCTGGCTGGTGGGGCCACCATGCACGGTGACGATGAGAGGAGGGCGGCCGCTGCCTTCGAAGCGGGCACTGGCGGGCGGGTAGTAGAGGCCGTGGGCGGTCTCGCCATCGAACGATGTCCAGGAGATGGCTTCGGGCTGCGAGAGCATGGAGGGCGGGATGGTCTCGCCATCGCTGCGGCGCCGGACGGAAGGCGAAAGGCGCCTGGCCTCAACTTCGAAGACCACGATGCGCGGCGGGACCGCTGAGGAGGTGGCCACACAGGCGAAGCTACTGGCAGCAGGCGAGGCGGCCGGCCAGCTGAAGGCTGAGTACTCGGGATGCTGCGCGGCGAGATTGGCTACGGCCCCATCCTCATCGACGAGGACCAGGGAGTTGAAGGCGTTTTCGTTGCGGATTCCGACCACGGCGCCGGAAGGCAGCACGCAGAAGCTACGCTGTCCCTGTTGCCAGGCTGGCTGGCCGAACTCTCCACCACCAGATGTGAGCTGCCGGACGGCCCCCGAACGCAGATCGCGGCGGAACAGATGCCAGGACCCGGGTTCGTCCGACACGTAGAACAGAGAAGAACCATCTGGCGCAAAGGCAGGCTGGAAGACGGAGACATCGCGACCACCGGCCGCGATCTCCGTTTCCGCGAGCGTGGGAAGACCGGCCGCGAAGGCGAGGGCGCCGAGCGCCAGCTCTGTGCCGTCCCAGGGCATGTTCGGGTGGTCCCACTCGACCCATGCGAGCCTGTCGCCGGAAGGCGACCACACGGGCTGCATGTAGAAGTCGCGCCCGGTGGCGAGGCGCTGGGGCCAGTACTTGCCTTCTGTGTCGACGATGGCGATGCAATCGTCATGGTCGTAGGAGGCGACGTAGGCGAGCCAGCGCCCATCGGGCGAGACCGCCGGAGAGGAGGCGGCCCCGAAGGCAGGTGTGATTGGGCGTGGCGGGCCACCGGCGAGGGGCTGCCGGTAGATACGCTGGTCAGCCTGGCCGACGAAGTAGGCGGCGCCGTGCGAGAGCGTGAAGTCGCCGCCGCCGTAGCCGAGGAATGCACGGACGGAGATGTCGGAGGTGAGGTCGCGCGGGGCGCCACCATCGGCATCCTGGACGACAAGGACCCCGCGGTCGGAGCGCCCCTCTACCCAGCCGATGGTCCGGCCATCGGTGTCCCAGCAGGGTTCGCCGAGGCGGAGCATCGAAGCGAGGCTCTTTGCCGTGATGGGGCTCTCCCATCGGCCGTACATGCGGTGTTCACGGGTCATTCCTGGTTCCTCCCGGCGTGGCCTGGGGAGGATTGTCCCACTGCGGGGGGCGGCGTGCACCCGGCAATGGCAGCATGAGCGTATGAAGAGGACGACGATCAGCTGGCCGGAGGAGATCGCCGAAGCGGTGGAACGGGAAGCACGGCGGCGGCGCGTTTCCGTTTCCAGGATTGTGCGCGAGATTGTGGACGAGCGGCTCGGGGTGACAGTTCGCAGGCCACGGGAGATCCCGTTTGCCGGGGTTGGTGCGAGCGGCGAACCGCCCCATGCTGCTGACCTGGATGACTTCCTTGCCAAACACTGGGCGGACGACCTTGATCGCGATCGTGGATAGCGGGCCACTGGTAGCGGCCGCTGACTTGAAGGATCCGCACCATTCCTCGTGCCTTGCCGTCCTCCGTCGAACGCGGTTCGACCTGGTCATTCCTGCACTGTGCGTGGCCGAGGCGACGTACCTGGTCGCAAGGAAGCTCGGGCCAGAAGGGGAGTCGCGGTTCCTCGCCGGACTTCAGCCATTCGATGTCCGGGCGCCGGAGCCGGACGACTGGCCACGAATCGCAGCGCTCGTGCGGCAGTACCGGGACTTCCCGCTGGGTGGGACAGATGCCTCGGTGATAGCGCTCGCGGAACGGATGCGGGCGGAGACGATCATCACGCTCGACCGACGCAACTTCGGCGCAATTAGGCCGGGACACTGTGAGCGGTTCACGCTCCTGCCGGGATAGGGCTGGTTAGCGTTTTCGGCCGATGACTTCGCGCGCCGCGGCGGCGAGCCGGGCGGGGTTGAGCTCGAAATAGTCGAGCAGCTCATCCCACTTGCCACTGGTGCCATAGCGATCCACGCCAACGAAGGCAATGGGAGCGGGCGCAGTCTCGGCAAGTATGCGGGCCACGGCAGTTCCCAGACCGCCAGTGGTCTGGTGCTCTTCGGCGGTGACAACCGCGCCGGTTTCGATGGCCGCCCTGACGACGGCTTCGCGGTCGATGGGCTTGATGGTGGCCATGTTGAGCACGCGAGCGGAGATTCCATCAGCGGCAAGCACTTCAGCCGCCCTCAAGGCAACACCGGCCATGATGCCGCAAGCAATGATAGTGACGTCGGTGCCCGCGCGCAGGAGGTCCGCCCGGCCAATCTTGAATCTGTAGCCACTGCTGTAGATTCCCTGCACCTTGGGGCGGCCGGTGCGCACGTAGGCGGGGCGGGTGGTATGGCCAACCGCCACGAGCGCCTGCTTGGCCTCCTCGAAGTCGGCGGGGACGATGACGTCGAAGGGGATGAGAGAGGTGGCGAGGGCGAGGTCCTCAATGGCCTGGGCGCTCATGCCGTCTTCGCCGACGGTAACGCCGCCGTGGCTGCCGACGCACTTCACGTTCAGCCCGCCGCGCGGCTGGGCGATAGACGTTCGGATCTGGTCGAAGCAGCGGCCGGGGAGGAAGGCCGCGAAGCTGGCGATGAACACGGTCTTTCCGGTTGCGGCAAGCCCCGCGGCGATGCCAACCATGTTCTGTTCGGCGACACCGACGGTAAGCCAGCGACCGGGGTGTTTTTCGCCGAACTGGTGGCCCATCGTGGAGACCGAGAGGTCGGCATCGATGGCGACAACGTCAACGCCGTGCTCCACGAGCTCGGTGAGGGCGAACGGGTAGGCTTCGCGGGTGGCGGCGCTGGCGGGCGCGGGCGCGGTCACAGGCCCGCCTCTATCTGCCTCAGGGCGTCGGCAAGCTGTTCACCGCTGGGGGCCTTGCCGTGGAAGCCGGGGTTGTTCTCCATAAAGCTCACGCCCTTGCCCTTGACGGTATGGGCAACGATGCAGCGAGGGCGCTCGCGCAGCTTTTCGGCTTCGGACATGGCCTGGTCGACCGCTGCCATGTCGTGGCCGTCGCACTCGAGCACGTGCCAGCCGAAGCCGCGAAACATCTCCGCGGGGTGCGTCTTCATGATGTCGTCGGCGAAGCCGTCGTTCTGGATGCCGTTGCGGTCGATGAGGGCGACGATGCGCTCGCCGAGGTTGAAGTGGGGGACAGCCATGGCGGCCTCCCACACCTGGCCTTCGTTCAGCTCGCCATCGCCCATGAGCACCCAGCAGCGGTAGTCGCGCTGGTCCATGCGGCCGGCGATTGCCTGGCCGATGGCGAAGGAGAGGCCCTGTCCGAGCGAGCCGCCGGACATCTCTACCCCCGGGGCGGCGCCCATCGATGGGTGCCCCTGGAGCGGGGATCCGAGGGTGCGAAAGCCGCCCAGGAGGCCGGGATCGAAGAAGCCGCGCTCGGCGAGCACGGCGTAGTAGAAGGGCGTGGCGTGGCCCTTGGAGAGAAGGAAGCGGTCCCGATCGGGCGAAAGCGGGTTGGCCGGGTCGCAGCGCAGGTGGTTCCAGAAGAGCGCGACACCAAGCTCCACAGCGGAGAGCGAACCGCCCGGGTGGCCACTCTGGGCGCGCGCGACCATGTTCACAATGTGCGCACGGACCCGCTTCGCGATCTCGCGGAGCTCATCGACGGAGACGCTGACAGTGGGAGCGGAGAGCATCGGGACTCTAGGATAAGGGCAAGGCCGGGGTTCGGGAAAACTCGGAGTGCTGCGAGGTCAGAAGGAAAGGCCCAGCCGCCGTTCGATGGTCTCCAGCTCATCGATGATGTGCCTGTAGCGGCCAAGGACCTGTTGGGCGGCGAGTGTAGCCAGGCGCAGGTCGTGGGCAGAGAGGTCACCTGATGCAGCGAGAGCTTCAAGTTCGGCCCGATCCTCTTCGATGATGGCGCCCTCCGGGGTGACCCACCAATCGAGGACGAGGTCGCGGTAGGCAACCATCTCCGTGGAGAGGTTTACATCGGTTACAGCATCGAAGCGGTGAGCGATGACAGAGCCGTCCTTGTGGCGCATCCGATAGACGTTGTAGGGGCGGCGCTTCCAGAAGTAGCCGTCGGAAACGGACCCCGGCGGCACATGGACCGGGATGCCGGGGATGGCGCCGCCACGCGACATGATGAAGCGCACAACGGCCATCCCGGGGTCAAGGTGAAGCAGCGTGCAGGAGTACTCGCGGACTTCTCCGCCGGGCTTCAACTTGCGTTCGATAACGGGCGGGGCAGCGGCCGGAGGCGTATGCTTCTGTTTCGTCACAAGACTGCACCCTGAGGAGACGAAAGCATGGCGTTTGCGAACATCATCTACGAAAAGAAGGGCCCCGTCGCTCTTCTGACGATCAATCGCGAGGAGCGCCTGAACGCTATCAACGGCGCGACTTCGGCCGAGATGGGCCAGGCGATGATGGACTTCCGGGACGACCGCGACCTGCGCGTCGCGATCCTCACCGGCGCTGGAACGAAGGCCTTCTCGACGGGGATGGACCTTGTTGCTACGGCCGGGGGCGAGAACCAGATAACGGCCGGGCTGAGCACGGCGTTTGGGGGCTTCACGAAGGGGATGCCCATCTACAAGCCTGTGATCGCGGCGATCAACGGTTTCTGCCTGGCTGGCGGCATGGAGCTGGCGCTTGCCTGCGACATACGGATCTGCACCCCGGACGCGCGTTTCGGCCTGCCCGAGGTGCGCTGGGCGATCATCCCGGGGGCCGGTGGCACGCAGCGCATGCCGCGGGCAATCCCACAGGCATGGGCGAACTACCTCATCCTCACGGGCGACCAGATAGACGCCGAAACCGCGCTCCAGGCGGGGCTCGTCTCACACATCGTTCCCAAGGATGAAATCCTGGAGCGGGCAATGAAGATTGCGGAGACGATATGCGAGCGCGGTCCGCTGGCCGTGAGGGCTGCAAAGGAGGCGATCCTCCGGGGCCAGGACATGCCCCTGGACCACGCCATGGCGTTGGAGGACCTGCTCGAGATCCGCCTGATGGCTTCAGAGGACGCGAAGGAGGGGCCTCGCGCCTTCGCAGAGAAGCGGAAACCCGAGTTCAAGGGGCGCTGACCGCGACGATGTGAGATGAAGCCGCTGGTGCTCGCCGCGCTGCTGATGGGCGCTCTCGCCGCCCCCGGATGCGAGGGCGGTGGCTCGCCCACTATCCCGGGGATCGCCAGCGTGTCCGCGCGGCGCGATGTGGAGGAAGGTGCGGCAAAGCTCACCACGACCATCAGGCTGGAATTCGACCGGCCATTGAAGCTGGCAAAGAGCGAGACACCGCTGGCCTCGCACTTCGAGATCCGGGCGCCGCTGCTCGTCGCCGGCGGTGAATCGTACCGCCGGGTGTTTGTGACCCGGGCACAGTTCACCGGGGGCAGCGAACGCCAGATGGAGCTGCGCGCCGATACCCTGGTGCCAACGGGCTCCACGTTGAGGCTTGCGCGGCGCGCCTTCGATAAGGGCGCTGCGGGGGAAATAGAGGCGCCGATCGAAAGCGACCTTTCGCTGGAAGCGGCGACGCTGGCCACCATGGCATTCACCTTTGGCGACCCCGCTTCGCTCGACCCCGGACCTCTGCAGTCAGCAGGCGAAGCGGACCGGGACGTCGCCCGGGTGCGGGCACAGCTTGAGCAGCACCTCAAACTGCGCGGCTCCGACGCAGCTGTCCGCGGCCGCGCGCTGGCGCTCTTCGACACGATTCCTCTCTCACAGGCCCCGGCGCCGAAAGTGCGGGCCGCGCTGGCGGCGCTGGTGGGGACGTTCGCCGAGCCGGCGATTGGCGCGCTCCTGGGCGGGGACGACTGCGGGGGCAGAGCGGTTTCAGTCATCGCCTTCCAGCCGCCGCCCGGCGACCCGGGACTGCTGGCGCGGGTGACGACCAGCGAGGACGGTGCGCGCGTGGTTTCGATTAGTCCTGACCTGGAGGCGGACCGGTTCGAGATGCTGATGCCGCTGCTCCTCCACGAAGCCATCCATTGCGACGACAGGGACGGCAGCTACGAGGAGGTGGCAGCGACGGCATTTGACACGTATTTCTACCTGCACCTTGTGGCTGTTGACCCCACGCTGGCTGCAGTCCGGGGGCGCGCTGGCCGCGACCTGGTGGTCGATGCGCTGGCAATGCTGAACAGCGGGCGGCGCTGGCCCGAGTCGGGGGGCGTATTGCGAAGCTCCGGGGCAGTCCAGGCGCTGCCCGGTTCGAACAACCCGGCCGCCTCATTCGCGGAGTTCGTGGCGGCGGCCTACGGCGATGTAGGGGGCAACGTCTCCCCGGACGAGCCTGTGGCCATGGCGTATGTGGCAGCCCTGGCAACGATGAGCAACAGCCCGGCCGGCTCGCCCTTCGACCTTCGCTACCTGGATGAGTTGCTGGGACTGGGATTGGACGCGGGTGTCCTGGCGGGCGTGATTCATGCTCTCGAACTCGTCCCGGCAGACTAGACGTCGTCGCCGGTCGTGCCGGTGAGCGTATCCTCAACGAGCGCGAGGAACTGGTCGGCAGCGAACGGCTTCTGCACGAAGACGGTGTTGGGCGTGCGAGAGGCGAACTCGGCCGGCCCTTCGGAGCTGTAGCCGGAGATGAGGATGACGGGGGTGCCGGGCCAGCGCGAGGCCACGTTCCTGCGCAGTTCGATACCCGATTCACCGGGCATCACGATGTCGCTGATGATGAGGTCGGGCTTGCGTTCTGCGAGGATCCTGTAGGCTGCCGGGGCGTTTTCGGCCTGCAGCACCTCGTAACCCTGCGTACGCAGGAGCCGAGCGAGCATCACCCGAACCGGGTCATCGTCATCGACGAGCAGGATTACAGCGCTCACAGAGTGTTCCTCAACTCCGGCGGTGGGCATTGGGAGCCGCTCTCCAGATCGCCCCGAGGGGGAGGTGCGGCAGCCAGGATCCGGGCACAGTATTCAGCCTGCGAGTATTGTGGGCCGGCCAATCGTTTGACCACATAGGGGAATCCCCCCATAGGGTTGTGAATGATGATTATAGCCGGAGAGAATCTTCTGAATGCATGAGCGAGGGAGCGGCTTTGCCCGAGCGGACCGATGCGCCTATCATCGGCACACCCCGGGGAGGTGCGTGGCCGATGCGATTTGTCGTGACGGTGGTAAGCGCAGCTATCTTGCTCTTCTTCATCTACCTGGTGGTGGGTGCGGTGGCCGATGGCTATCTGGGGGGCGACATCGTGCCAGACAGGGCGGTGCCAGAGGCCTGGGCAGGGCCAGACAGCTGGTCGGAATGGCGCGACATTGTGATCGTGTTCATGGGGCTCTTCTGGGTCCTGGCGGGGCTTCTCGCGGCCGTGCTCATCATCGTCCTGATTCTGCTTGCCGTGACGCTCAGGCGGGTGCTGCGCGAGAATGCGGCGCCGGCGATCGATTCGCTGAAGGACACCATCGATAGCGTACGCGGGACTACCGAGTTCGTAGGTGAGACGGCGGTCTCACCCATCATCCGCGCCTACAGCGTGGTCAAGGGCGTGCGGTCGGGGGTAAGCGCGGTGACCAACCTGCCCAACAGGGTGCGGGGACGGAAGAAAGGGAAGAAGAAGTGAGCTCGCCGGAAGCCGAAGAGGCGCCAGGGAGACCCGGGAGCGACTCCGACTTCGCCCCGCTTGAGTGGGCCAGAGCGCTGGCGCTCGGCGTCCGGGACACCCTGCAGGAGATGCTGGATGAGGGCCGGCGCGGTGCACGCGAGGCGTACGACGAGCGCTGGGAGCGGTTCGATGCGAAGGTCCGGAAGCGCCGGCGCCCGGATTAGAAGATTCCGCGCGACCGGCGGCGGCTGCCGCTGCCAAAGGGCGACTCAAGCACGGTAACGTGCCGGCGTGTGCCAAGGAGCTTGATGAGCCTTTTCAGGCTCTGGTTCACGAGGGGGCGCTGGTACCAGTGCCTGACTTCGATGGTAGGCACCATTACGGCCACTTCGTGCGGCGCGCTGCGGAGCCGGTCGTTCACGTAGACGACGATGGGCTCGGCCACAGTGCGGAACGGCGAATCGATAACGACGAGCGGCACGGACGGGAACTGCTTCTGCCAGCGCTCTTCGACCGTCGAACGTTCATCCGGGTCGACCAGCACGTGGACGGCGATAACTTCGCGGGAGCGTTCGCAGGCGGCGCCTATGGCCATCACGGTCGCCAGGTTGATGGCCTCAACGGGGACGATGATGGGGACGGCCGAAGTCCCCTGCGGGTTCAATTCGAGCTGGGCTTCAGGCGGAACGCGGAGGGAGCGATCGAGGCCGTGGTAGAACCGGCCAATGAGCCAGGCTGCCAGCGCGATCAACGGGAGGGTAACGACGACCATCCATCCACCCTCGCCAAACTTGGTGACGAGAATGATCACAAACACGAGGCCGGTCGCCACACTCCCAACGGCGTTGATCACCGCAGCCCGCTGCCAGCCCGGTTCCTTCAGCGTGAGCCAGCGGCGCACCATTCCAGACTGTGCCAGCGTGAAGGAGAGGAACACGCCCAGCGCGTAGAGGGGGATGAGCCGGGTTGTGCTGGCATTGAACCCAATCAGCAACAGTGCGGCAAACACGGTCAGCGCGAGGATGCCATAGCTGAAGACCAGGCGGTTGCCACGCTGGTGAAAGACCCGGGGGAGGTAGCCATCGCGAGCCAGGATTGCGCCGAGCAGGGGGAAGCCGTTGTAGCTCGTGTTAGCCGCAAGGAAGAGGATCCCGGCGGTGAACGCCTGGAGCGTGTAGTAGACGGCATTCCGCCCGAAGACCGCCTCGCCGATCTGGGACATCACGGTCTCGTTGTCGCCATGCACGTAGACAATGCCGAAATGGCGAGCGAGAAGGGTGGTGCCCAGGAAGAGCGAGCCGAGGATGAGAGCCATGGCCGTCATGGTGGTGGCGGCGTTCCTGGCCTCGGGCGGCTTGAAGGCGGAGACGCCGTTTGAGATCGCCTCAACGCCTGTGAGGGCCGTGCAGCCCGCCGAGAAGGCGCGCAGGACCAGGAAGAGCGTGAGCGCCTTCTCGGCGTGAACCTCCCGCGTGGGTTCACCCACGGAGAAGAGGTTCGGGGTATCACCGGTGAGAACCTTGATGATTCCAACCACGATAGTGACAGCGAGCACGACCACGAAGCCGTAGGTGGGAATGGCGAAGATCGAGCCGGATTCGCGGATGCCACGGAGGTTCCCGAGCATGATGAGGGCCACCAGGGCGAGAGCAATGACGACCGCGTAGTCGTGAGCGCCCGGCAGGGCCGAATAGATCGCCTCGACGCTCGCCGCGATACTGACGGCCACAGTCAATACGTAGTCGATGAGAAGCGCCGAAGCGGCCAGTAGCCCCGGCACAACACCGAGGTTTTCGTGAGCCACGATGTAGGCGCCGCCGCCACCCGGGTAGGCGCGGATGGTCTGACGGTACGACGCGACCACGATGGAGAGAAGGAGGGCAATCGCCGCCGCAATGGGCAGGCTGTAGCCCAGGGCGCCCGTGCCAGCGAGCACGAGGATCAGCAGGATCTCCTGGGTTGCGTAGGCCGTCGACGAAAGAGCGTCGGAGGAGAAGATGGCGAGAGCCACCTTCTTGCTGAGCCGCTCCTCGGATAGCCGCCGGCTCGACATGCTGGTCCCGATGACGCGGTCCTTGAAGTTGAGAAGGCTACCGCGAAAGCCTGTGCGCGACTGGGCGTATTCGGTGGCTTCGTAGTGGCCGCGTTCGCCAGTGGGCAGGATCCCGGCGCGGGGCAGGTCCACCCGGTACCGGGTCACGGGCCCGGGACGTGGCGCAGGGCTGGAGCGCGGCTCCTGGGGCGGTTCGGGCATAGTTCGATACAGTAACCGGTCCGCCTGTTCGGCGGAATGGCTTCGAACGGGGGTCAGCGGTCGGACGCGACGAGGGGAACGACCACCCGAGAGGCGGTGGTGGGCGACGGCGCCGCGGTCGGAGACTTCGTAGGCGGCGGGGTCTTCGTGGAGGGGACCGGAGGCGTGGGGGTAGGGGTCCAGGTCCGGGTCGCCGTGGGCGCGGGGCCCTGGTTGCCCGCCAGTTGCTTCGTCTGGATGGTGCAGCCAAAGGACGCGCAGTACTGCACCAGCGCGTTGATGTGGCTTGCAGTAAAGCGCACTGCATAGTTAGAACGCTGAGACTCGCTTGAGAATACACCGACGATGAAGAGCTCATCCCTCGCATCGTTCCAGGTGTAGATGGGTGAGCCGCTCTGCCCGGCAAAAGCATCCATCTCCGTGTAGATCGCTTCATCGTCAACGAAGAAGAAGAAGCCCGCCGTGAACCACTGCGTCCCGGGGAGCTTGTCGCCGGGGTAACCGGCCGTAGCGATGATGGTGCCGGGGTCGTAGAAGTAGGCATCGGGGACCGCGGCAACGGGCAGGGAGGGCCCGAGTGCGGGGGGGAAGGGAGAGCCCGGTATGAACGCCAGGCCGAAATCGAAGCGTATGTCGCCGGAATTGACCCACCCCTGGGGAATCGCAAATTGCCTGGCGACGGCTGCGTCGAATGGGAATGCTGGGCCGTTCTCGCCGGGCACCACCAGGAGGCTGTAGACGTAGGACTGTGACCGGGGGTCGAAGAGGCAGTGAGCGGCGGTGAGGACGACATTGGTGTTCAGCATGACGCCACTGCAGGTGGAAACGATTTCGTTCCGCTGGTCGAAGATGACCAGCTGGGCGATGGTGCGCCACGGAGCCACGGTCGTGTCGGTTATGGGGATGCGATCGTCGGTCCCGAAGACCCTCTCCGCGGTCACAGCGCCGTTTCCCAGTGCCGCTAAAGCAGCGGGCGGGATGTCGTGCAAGGCGAACTGCACAGGAGCGAAGTCCTGGTCAGCGACAGGCGCAGGCTGCTGTTCGCTCCCGGCCGCCAGGGGCCAGATGCCGGCAATTGCGAGGCAGGCGGAGATAGCAGAGGCGAGTAACGCCAACCGCGCGCGGGCCATTCTTGTTCCCCCCGGGAGAGTGCGCACAGGCGTGCCCGCGGAGTCTCAAGCCCGGTGTCGCCACCTGATGTCGCCATCGCGGAAGGACGAAAAAGAACCGCCCCCGGAAGGCCCGGGGGCGGGAAAGGGAGGACGGGGGGTGCAGCCGTGGACTAGTAGTCTTCGGGCGGCGGAGGCGGCGCAGCGGGGGGCTGGGGAATCTCGGCCACGAGGGTCTCGGTGGTGAGCGCCAGCGCGCTGATGCTCACGGCGTTTTCGAGCGCCGACCGCGAGACCTTCACAGGGTCCACGATGCCGAGCTCGAACATATCGCCCCAGCGGTCCTTGTCGGCATCCCAGCCGTGGTTGCGGTCGGTGAGCTTCTTGATGCGGTCGACAATGACGGACCCTTCGAGGCCGGCGTTGTCGGCGATGAGCCAGGTGGGCTCTTCGAGAGCTTCGCTGAGCATGTTGATGCCCGCCCGCTCGTCCTCGTCGCCGGTTTCCTTCGCAAGCTTCAGGAGCGACCCCTGGGCGCGGATGAAGGCCACCCCGCCACCAGGCACAACGCCTTCATCGACAGCGGCGCGGGTGGCGCTGAGGGCGTCTTCGACGCGGGCTTTCTTCTCCTTGAGCTCGACCTCGGTAGCGGCGCCAACCTTGACGACGGCCACGCCGCCGGCGAGCTTGGCAAGCCGCTCCTGCAGCTTCTCGCGGTCGAAGTCGCTGGTGGCGTCTTCGATCTGGGCCTTGATCTGCTTGATGCGGGCCTGGATGGCCTCGTCGGAGGCGTGCCCCTCGATGATCGTCGTGTCGTCCTTGTTCGAAACCACCCGGCGGGCGCGGCCGAGGTCGGCGACCGTAGCGGTATCGAGCTTGAGGCCGATGTCCTCGGTGATGAGAGTTCCGCCCGTGAGGATGGCGATGTCTTCGAGCATGGCCTTGCGGCGATCGCCGAAGCCAGGGGCCTTGACGGCGAGGATGTTGAGCGTGCCGCGAAGCTTGTTGACAACGAGAGTCGCCAGCGCCTCGCCCTCGAGGTCGTCGCAGATGATGACGACGTCCTTGGTGACCTGGAGCACCTTTTCAAGGAGCGGGAGGATCTCGGCGACGGCGCTGATCTTCTTGTCGGTGATGATGATGTAGGGGTTCTCGACGGCCGCTTCCATGCGATCGGGGTTGGTGACGAGATAGGGCGAGACGTAGCCGCGGTCAAGCTGGAGGCCGTCCACGAACTCCGTCTCGAACTTCACGCCGCGCGATTCCTCGACGGTGATGACGCCATCCTTGCCGACCTTCTCCATGACATCGGCGATGAGGTTGCCGATGTAGGCGTCGTTGGCGGAGATGGCGGCGACGTGAGCGATCTGGTCCTTGGTCAGGACCGGACGGGCCTGGCCGCGGAGGTCAGCAACGGCGACCTCCATCGCCCTGTCGATTCCGCGCTTGATGGCCATGGCGTTTCCGCCGGCGGCGACCAGTCGAATACCGGCGCGAACGATGGCCTGGGCAAGGACGGTGGCGGTAGTGGTGCCATCGCCGGCGACATCGTTGGTCTTCGTTGCCACCTGCTTGGCGAGCTGGGCGCCCATGTTCTCAAATGGGTCTTCCAGCTCGATCTCGCGGGCTACGGTGACGCCGTCCTTGGTGATGGCCGGGGCGCCGTACTTCTTATCGATAACGACGTTGCGCCCGCGGGGGCCAAGGGTGACCTTGACGGCATCGGCGAGGGCATCGACGCCGTCCTTCAGGCGGCGGCGGGCGGCTTCGTCAAACAGCAGTTGCTTTGCAACCATGCGGACATCCTCTTTCCTGGGTTACCCGCGCGAAGGTGGGACGGGCGGCGGGCACGGGTCGGCCGCCCGGGACACGCCCGTGCCTGCTAGACGACGAGCTTGGCGAGGATGTCCTTGTCGTTCAGAACGATGTAGTCCTCGTTGTCGAGCTTGATTTCGGTGCCGGTGTACTTGGCATAGAGGATGCGATCGCCAACGGCGACGTCCATGGCGACCCGCTTGCCGTTGTCATCGAGGCGGCCGGGGCCGACGGCGACGACTTCGCCCTGCTGGGGCTTCTCCTTGGCGGTGTCAGGGATGACCAGGCCGCTGGCGGTGACCTCATCCTGCTTGAGGGGGGTGATGACGATGCGGTCGGCGAGGGGGATAAGCTTGGTCTTGGACTTGGTAGCTGCGGTTGCCTTGGTGGCCATAGGTGGAATGCTCCTCCTGAGAGTTTTGCAGTGGTAAGCGTTCTGGATATTAGCACTCTCCCCAGTAGAGTGCTAGCCCATGCAACGGCAGGCTGTGTGCGACTGACAACGGGGGCGCCGCGACCTTAACCTGTGCGCATGTTCTCTTCGCTCGACGACCTTCCATACAGCCACGTCCTCCCGTCTAACTCGGGGCTATCGCCGGCGGGACGCCTCTGCATCGCCGGGTGTGACCTGCGCGACCTGGCGGCGGAGTTCGGAACGCCGCTCTACGTGTTCGACGAATCAGGCTTCCGGCAGCAGTGCCGCGACTTCCGGCGCGAATTCGAGGGGCGCTGGGGCGAGGCGCGCGTTGCCTATGCGGCCAAGGCGTTCTTGTCGCGGGGGCTGGCGCGAATCGTCGCGGAAGAGGGCCTGGGGTTGGACGTCGTCAGTGGCGGCGAGCTGGCGATCGCCCGCGCGGCCGGCTTTCCCGCGGAACGCATCTACTTCCACGGCAACAACAAGCTCCCGGCCGAGCTGACCGGGGCGCTCGCTGGCGACGGCCTCGGGCACGTGGTGGTCGACAACTTCTATGAACTGGAGATGCTGGCGAGGCTGGCCGGCGAACGCGGCGTGGTGCAGCCGGTATTGCTGCGGCTTTCGCCCAACGTCGACCCTCACACGCACGCCAAGACGACGACGGGCGTGCTCGACAGCAAGTTCGGATTCGCCATCGCCACGGGCGACGCCGAGCGGGCAGTTGTGCAGGCGATGGCGGCGCCGGGGCTCGACCTGCGCGGACTGCACGTACACCTTGGCTCGCCCATCTTCGAGATGGAGCCTTTTGCAGAAGCAAGCGAGGTCGTGTGTTCGTTCGCCGCGCGGATGGGGGACACGTACAACTTCAGGCTGAGCGAGTACAGCCCCGGGGGCGGCTTCGCTGTTGCCTATAACCGGGAACAGCGGGCGCCGGCAATAGCGGAATACGCGGAAACGGTGGCTTCGAGCCTGCGAGAGGCGCTGGAACGTCACCATCTGCCGACCCCGTCCCTTCACATTGAGCCCGGGCGATCGCTGATCGCGAGGAGCATGGTCGCGGTCTACACGGTTGGCGCGCGCAAGGAGATCCCGGGGGTGCGGACGTACGTTTCGGTCGATGGCGGGATGGCCGATAACATCCGGCCGGCGATCTACGGCTCGAAGTACGAGGCCGTCGCTGTGGACCGGCCGCTGGCCGAACCGGAAGAAACGGTGACCCTGGCGGGGAAGTATTGCGAGAGCGGCGACATCCTGGTGCGCGATGCGGAGGTGCCGAGGTTGGAGGCCGGAGAGCTGGTGGGCCTGCCCGCCAGCGGCGCGTACAACCTGGCGATGAGCTCGAACTACAACATGGCCCTGCGCCCGCCCGTGGTGGCGGTGAAGGACGGCCGCGCACGGCTACTTGTTCGGCGGGAGAAGGTGGAGGACATCATGGCGCGGGACGCGATCTAACGCGACAACACATGACGCGCTCGCACCTTAGCGTTTCTCCACCGAACTGGAGGAGGGATGAAAGATGCAGCAAGCGCTGACCGATGACCTGATCGCCCAGCACGGCGCCTACCTGCGCGCCGGCTACGATGGCCACAATCGCCGCCCGATACAGACAACGCTCGCGATGTTGCGACGCCGCCGCCAGAGGCGGCGCTGGGCGTACTTCCTCCGGCAGCAGGTGTGCTGGCTCGACCCGTCCTGACAGGGCCTGGCGGTGCTCAGAGCCGGAGGATGAACCCCAGTTCCCGGCTCTGCCAGGGGTCCGGCGCGTAGCGAAAGCGATGGTTCCGAAAGCCAAGGCGCCGATAGAGGCGATGGGCATCTTCGAAGTGCACGTCACTGAAGAGCTCCACCTCGCGGGCACCGCGCTCCCTGGCCAGGTCGAGCACCCATTGCACAAGGGCGTTGCCCGTGCCTGACCGGCGAGCACGGGCGAGGACATAGAGACGGTGGAGCTCAAAGTGGCCGTCGCCCTCATCGGTCAGGCCTACACAACCGACGACCTCGCCAGCCTGGTCCTCAGCCACGGCGAACCAGCCGCCGATGCCGTCGTAGTGCTCGTGCGGGCGGAGCAGGTCCGCGTCGTAGCCGCTCTCGGTGAAGGGGAAGCCGTACTCATCGAACACCGCGGAGACGACTCTCCAGGGGCCATCGCCATGCCGGGCATGATCGTACGGGAAGATGCGTACCGGTTGCGGGGTCATTCCTTCGATTCGGGCAGCTGCATTCCCATGATGTTGTAGCCGGCGTCCACGTAGAGGACCTCGCCGGTGATGGCCGAGGCTAGATCGCTGCAGAGAAACGCGGCCACGCCACCAACGTCGCCGATGGTTACGCCGCGTCCGAGGGGAGTCTGTTCGGCGAACTTCTTCTGCATTTCGCGAAAGCCGCCGATGCCGCTGGCAGCGAGCGTGCGGATGGGGCCGGCGCTGATGGCATTGACCCTCACCCCATCGGCGCCAAGGTCGGCAGCAAGGTAGCGCACGGTCGCCTCAAGGGCGGCCTTGGCGACGCCCATGACGTTGTAGTGGGGTACAACCTTCTCGGCGCCGTAGTAGGTGAGTGTGAGGATGGCGCCACCTTCGGACATGAGGGGCAGGGCAGCGCGGCTGAGGGCGACGAGGGAGTAGACGGAGATGTCGTGGGCAAGGGCGAAGCCGGCGCGGCTGGTGTCCACGAACCTGCCTGTCAGCTCGTCGCGGTTGGCGAATGCGATGGCGTGGATAAGGATATCTATCGAGCCGAAGCGCTCCCTGGCCTTTTCGAAAACGCGCTCGATGGCGGCGTCGTCGGAGACATCGCACTCTTCGATGAACTCCGCGCCCAGGCTCTCGGCGAGCGGGCGCACGCGCTTCTCCAGCGTGGGCCCCGCATAGGAGAAGCCGAGCGTTGCCCCTTCGGCGTGGAAGGCCTGCGCGATGCCCCAGGCGATGGAGTGGTCGTTAGCGACCCCGAAGATGAGTGCGGTCTTTCCCTGAAGAAGCATGCCTGAAAGGGTACATGGCGGCGGGGCGTAGTGCCTCAAAATGATCGGTTACCGAAAGGGTTGGGGATGCCTCATAAAGGGTGTTACCCAACATGATCGCCAAGCATGCGGTCCTTGGGGCC